>Ga0180430_10002892_pt1 | contig 15156 bp, 14 predicted proteins | sample SS_ome_9_FD_132999 | JGI IMG/M metagenome (GOLD analysis project Ga0180430, IMG submission 132999) | Hypersaline lake sediment archaeal communities from the Salton Sea, California, USA - SS_1_S_2 metaG | ecosystem: Environmental > Aquatic > Non-marine Saline and Alkaline > Hypersaline >... | reverse complement strand
TGCCCGATATTTCAGGGCACGCTCTATCTGTTTACCCAGAACAACATCGAAGGCGTCATGATCTCACCGACCCTTCAGTTTAACTACCGAACCATCCAACGCGTCCAGTAGGCATGCTGACGGGATGGATCCGTTTGCGGACGGATCCATCCTGCAAACGTTCGGCGTTCTTAGGTCCTAATGAAAAACATCCTGCGCTACGTCATTGTCCGGGCGGCGCTGACGCTGCCGATGCTCTTCATCCTGCTCAGCGTTGTTTTCGTCGTGATACGGGTGATGCCGGGAGATCCGGTTTCTTCCATGCTCGGCGGCCATGCGCCGGAGAGCGTCATTGAAAAGAAAAAGGAAGAACTGGGACTCAACCGTCCGATGATCTTTCAGTATGTCGATTATCTGTGGCAGATCTGCCGCCTGGATCTGGGCGAGTCCATGATTTTAAAGCAGCGCGTAATCGATGCGATCAAACTGAAGATTCCCGCCACCATCGAGCTGACCTTTTTCGGCATGCTGGTGACGGTGCTGGTGGGCGTTAGCCTGGGAGCCTACGCCGCGGACAAGCGCCGCTCGCCACAGGATTACGCCATCCGCATTTACGGCATTGTCATCTACTGTATTCCGGTTTTTTGGCTGGGCCTGATGTTTCAAATGATTTTCGGCATCTGGCTGGACTGGATGCCCATCGCCGGCAGAACCGGGGCAAGGGTGTTTGCCTCGACCTTTGAAAAAACCGGTTTTTATGTGATTGACACCATTCTGATCAGAGATTTTGCGGCCCTGAAAGACGTGCTGATCCACCTGGTGCTGCCGTCCGTCACCCTGGGGCTCATGTTGTCGGGGGTGTTTGTCCGGCTGACGCGCGCCAACATGCTGGATGTGTTGAAATCCGACTACATCCTGGCGGCCGAGGCCCGCGGCATCCGCCACCGGCGGGTGGTGTACAAACACGCGATCATGAATGCCTTCGTTCCCATTCTGACCATGATGGGCCTGCAGGTGGCGTTGCTGATGGCCGGCGCGGTGCTCACGGAAAGCACGTTTTCATGGCCGGGAATGGGGCGCCTGCTGCTGGAGCGGATCTACATGCGCGACTATCCCACCATCCAGGGGGTCATTGTCTTTTTCGCTCTGATTGTGGCCCTGGTGTCGCTGGTGGTCGACATCGTCTATGCACTGGTGGACCCGCGGGTGAGGTATTGACATGAAGCATTCTCCATCCAGAAAAATGGCCGTTTTGTTCGCCCGGTTTGCGGTCATGGGTAAAAAATACGGGGTGGAGTGGTGGATCCTGGTGGTGGGCGCGGCCATTATTACGGGAGTGGTTCTGATGGCTGTTTTTTCGACGGCCATCGCACCCTTCGATCCCTACGATCAGAACGCCGGACCGCAGCTGTCGCCGCCTTCCAGAACCCATCTGATGGGCACGGACAATCTGCAGCGCGATGTCTTTTCCCGCATCGTTTACGGTTCGCGGACGATTCTGGGGGTGGCCGTGCTGGCGGCGATACTGTCCTCCGTTGTGGGCATCACCTTCGGGCTGATATCCGGGTTCGCCGGCGGTTTTTTCGACAAGATTCTGTCGCTTGTCATGGACTCCATTTATTCATTTCCGGGCCTGATACTGGCCATCGCCTTCGCCGCCATGCTGGAACCGGGGATTCTCAGCATTACCGTGGCGGTGGCGGTGATCTACATTCCGACCTACTTCCGCCTGGTGCGCGGGCAGACTCTGCAGATCAAGGAAGAGCTTTACGTGGAGGCCGCCCGCGCCATCGGCGCATCCGGCCGCCGCATTCTGTGGCAGTACATTTTTCCCAATGTCATCGCCACCACGGTGGTTGTTTTCACCATGAACGTCGGCGATGCCATCATGATCGAGGCGGCGCTGACCTATCTGGGCCTGGGCCTGCCGCCGAGCATCGTCGACTGGGGTATGGATCTTTCCATGGGCCGCCGCTTTCTGCCCTCCGGGGTATGGTGGCTGATCACCTTTCCCGGGGCCATGATTTCGATACTGGCCATCGGGTTTACCATGCTGGGCGAAGGGCTGGCCGAAATTCTGAATCCGAGGCTGCTGGAAAAATGACCACGGCCGACACCATTCTAGCGCTCAAGGATCTTAAGGTGCACTTTCCGATCCACATCGGCACGGTGCGGGCGGTGGAGAGCGTGTCGCTCGAGATCCGGCAGGGTGAAGTCATGGGGCTGGTGGGCGAGTCCGGCTGCGGCAAGTCGACGCTGGGCTTTTCCATTCTGCGGCTGCTGCGCACCCCGGGAATCATCGCCGCCGGCGAAATCGTTTATCACGGGCGCGACATCGTTCAAATGGGCCGGAGGGAACTGTTGTCCCTGCGCGGCAAGCGCATCGGCATGATTTTTCAGGACCCGCTGACCTCCCTGAACCCGTTATTTCGCGTCGGCGACCAGTTCGTTGAAACCATCCGCACCCATGAAAAGCAGGTGAGCCGCAAACGGGCCCTCGAACGTTCGGAATCGATTCTGGCGCGCCTGGGCATCGCCGCCGACCGACTGTACGAATACCCGCATCAGATGTCCGGCGGCATGCGGCAGCGCATCATGATCGGCATGGCCCTGGTGCTGAATCCGGATTTTCTAATCGCCGACGAGCCGACCACCTCGCTGGATGTCATCGTCGAGGCGCAGTTCCTGGATCTGTTGAACGAACTGCGGGCGGAGTTCAATCTGACGATTCTTTTGATATCGCACAATTTAGGCATTGTGGCCCAGATGGCGGATCGCATCACCGTCATGTACGGCGGGCGCATTGTCGAAACCGGTCCGGCGGAAACGGTGTTCGCCGATCCCCTGCACCCGTACACACAGGGGCTGCTGGCGTCGATTCCCAATATCAAGCTGGATCAGCCGGCGCTGCACACCATGCCGGGGGCGCCGCCGGATCTGGTCAACCCGCCGGGGGGATGCGTATTTCACCCCCGCTGTCCGCGGGCAACCGACATCTGCCGCCGGTCAATACCCGGATTGACGGATGAAAAAGGCCGCTGGACCGCCTGCTGGCTGCACGCACCGAGGGATTGACAATGGCCTCTCAAACCAACCTTCTGGAAGTCAAGCATCTGAAGAAATATTTTCCGGTCGACAAGGGTTTTCTGGCCCAGATGATGTCGCGCCGGCAGCGGGTGGTCCAGGCCGTCGATGATGTGTCGTTTCACATCCGGCCCGGCGAGGTGCTGGGTCTGGCCGGTGAAAGCGGCTGCGGAAAAACCACGACCGGCCGGCTGGTGCTGCGGCTGCTGGAGCCCACCGCCGGGGATGTGCGTTTCAAGGGCGAATCGCTTTTGGCGGCCGGCAGCGAGGCCATGCGCCGCAAGCGCCGCAAAATGCAGATCATTTTTCAGGACCCGTTTGCCTCTTTGAGCCCGCGGATGAAGGTCGGGCGTTCCATCGGCCATCCACTCGAGATTCACACGGATCTGGCATTGGATGACGTCCGCGAGAGGACGCTTGCATTCATGGAAAAGGTGGGGCTGTCGCCGGCCGGCTTTTTATATGACAAATATCCCCATCAGTTGTCGGGCGGGCAGCGGCAGCGGGTGGTGATCGCCCGGGCGCTGATCACCGACCCGGATTTTGTGGTGGCCGACGAACCCATCGCCATGGCCGACGTATCGGTCAGCGCCATGATTCTGGAATTGATGGTCAAGATGAAGGAGGCCCTCGATCTGACCTACCTGTTTATCACCCACGATCTGGCCACCTGCAAATATATCTGTGACCGGATCGCCGTCATGTATTTGGGCAGGATCATGGAAATCGGACCGCTGAATGAAGTGTTCAAGCATCCGGTTCATCCCTACACGGCATCGCTGCTGGCGGCGGTGCCGGTGCCCGACCCACGCTTCCGGCGCACCGATCCCATCCCCAAAGGTGAAATTCCCAGCGCCATCGATCCGCCTTCCGGATGCCGATTCCATCCCCGATGCCCTTACGTGCAGCCGGCGTGTGCGCGGGATACGCCGACCCTGGTCGATGTGGGCTCCGGCCATCTGGTCGCCTGCCCGGTGCGGGCCGGGTTGTCATAGCAGGGGCCGCTTGCGGGTGCATCCCTTTTGCGTATCCGCCTTTGCCGCACCTGCGGCCGCCGGCTGATTCAAACCGCCTACGAGAAAGGAGAAAATCGCATGAGGGCTTTGATTACGGTGATCGTATCGTTTGCGCTGCTGGTGGTGTCGGCCGCGTTGATGGCATCCACCGCAACGGACGGGACCCGGGGTGTGCACAACGCCGCGGCGTCGACGCAGACCGAGTTCCCGCGCTATCCCATCGCCCCGGGCGTCTGGTATCCCGGCGACGGACCGCTCCCTGACCATCCCGTGCGCTACTACCGGGCCCGCTGTTTTCCCGGCTGCCACTCGGGCAGCCGCTATGGGAAGTATCCGGAAAAACAACTGGGATACCATCCGATATTTCCAACCTCGACCATTCATAAATTCAAAGATTCTGCAGACGAATGAATACTTCTGATGTGTTGGGAAAAGACATGTTTTCAGAAGGCGTCTACCGCGAAAGACGAAACGGTCTGCGGCGGCGGATGCAACGCGGACTGGTGCTGCTGCTGGGCAACCAGGAAAGCCCCATCAACTATTGCGACAATCTGTATCCATTCCGCCAGGACAGTTCCTTTTTGTACTATCTGGGCATCAGCCACCCGGGCATTGCCGCGCTGATTGATCTTGAAGCGTCTCAGGACGTTCTTTACGGCAAAGAGCTGTCCATGGAGGAGACCGTCTGGATCGGGCTGCAGCCGTCCCTGGAGGAAATGGGCGCCCGCGCCGGGGTGCAGAAGGTGGCGGAAATCGCCGCGCTGCCAACGGCGCTGGAACGGGCGCGCCGGTCCGGCCGGCCGATACACTTTCTTCCCCCATACCGCACGGCCGGCATGCTGAAGCTGCATCAGCTGCTTTGTATTCCGCTGCCGGATGTCAAGAAGCAGGCATCCCGCGCCCTGATCGAAGCGGTGGTCGCCCAGCGATCCCTCAAGTCCGCGGGTGAAGTGCAGCAAATCGAAACGGCGCTGGCAACGACCCGCCGCATGCATATCAAGGCCATGCAGCTGACGCAGCCCGGTCTGTATGAACTGGACATCGTGAGCGCCATGACCAGTGCGGCCTATTCCTGCAGCGGCGCCCGCATGGCCTATGAGCCGGTTTTCACGATGCGGGGCGACATCCTGCACAACCACTTTCAGGGCAACCGCATGCGCACCGGCGACCTGGTGCTGAACGACGCAGGGGCCGAGTCGCCGCTGCACTATGCGGGCGATATCACCCGCGTCATTCCTGTGGGCGGCCGTTTCAGCGAGCCTCAGAAAGCGGTCTACAATCTGGTGCTCAGCACGCAGGCGCGCGCGATTGCCGCCGTAAAACCCGGCGAGCGGTTCCGGGATGTCCACCTGGCGGCCTGTCTTTACCTGGCCCGGGGCCTGAAAGACCTCGGCCTGATGAAGGGTGATGTCGAAGCGGCGGTGCGGCAGGGAGCCCATGCCCTGTTTTTTCCACATGGGCTGGGCCACATGCTGGGCCTGGATGTCCACGACATGGAAAGTCTGGGCGAAGACGTTGTCGGCTACGGTCCGGATATGGAACGCAGCACCCAGTTCGGGCTGCACAATCTCCGGCTGGCCAGAACCCTTGCGCCGGGATTTGTGCTGACCGTGGAACCCGGGGTGTACTTTATCCCCCAGCTGATCGACCGCTGGCGCCGGGAAGGACGCTTCAAAAATTTTATCAACTGGCCCGAGGTCGAGAAGTACAAGGGCTTCGGCGGCATCCGCATCGAAGATGATGTGCTGGTCACGGGCGACGGCTGCCGCATTCTGGGCGAAACGATCCCCAAGGATGCGGCCGAAGTGGAGGCGCTTGCCGGATCCAGCACTGCGGTGTAAAAACAATTTTAGTTTGGCGTAAACGGAGGTGTCGTGGTATAGTACCAGACACGATGATGGAGGCTGTCAAGCGCAAAAAATGGTGCCGCAGATCGGCACCGCCAGCGAAAGGAGGCGTAATGAAACAAAAGTTTAAGTTTTTGGGAATGGCGATGACACTTGGTTTGCTGCTGTTCATCCTGGTGTGCCCGTCGGCCGTGGCGCAGAATCTGGCCAAAAAACAGGTGCTGCACATCGCCTTTGACGCCGGAGACGCCAAGAACCTGGATCCGCACCGGGCGGCCAGCACGGTGGACCGTTCGACCGTGGATCCCATGTTCAACGGACTGGTGCGCTATCCGCCGGGCAATCAGGTGGCGGTGGAGCCGGACATCGCTGAATCGTGGCAGCAGTCCGCGGACGGCAAGGTCTGGACGTTTCAGCTGCGCAAAGGCGTCTGGTTTCACCCCTTCCCCCAGCAGCCGGAAGGGTACGAGTTGACCGCTGATGATGTCGTTTTTTCACTTCAACGGGCGGCCGATCCGGACCGCAGCTCCTATGCCGGAGAATACACCGGCGTTACCTTCAAGGCTCTTGATCCCTACACGGTTCAGATCACCGTGACCCAGCCCATTTCCGCCCCCCTGTTTCTGGCCAAATTCGCCAACTACGCGGGTGGGTTCATCGTTTCCAAGAAGGCCATCGAGATGATGGGGGAAGACGGGTTTGCGACGCATCCGGTGGGGACCGGTCCGTTCATGTTCGAAGCCTATGACCCGCGCCAGGAGACGGTGCTCAAGGCCAACGCCAAGTATTTCCGCGGCAAACCGATTCTCGAAAAGCTGGTCATCAAGTACATGCCCAATGTCAGCTCCCGCGAGTTCGGCCTGCGCACCGGCGAGCTGCACGTGATCGAAGGCTTGAATGAGGCCAAGTGGGTCGAAAAGATCAGCACGTTCCCGGAAGTGGCCGTCAAGACCTTCGGCCCCTGCGAAACGCAGATGCTGCACTTCAATATGGCCAATGAAGTATTCAAGGACATCCGGGTGCGCAAGGCGCTCAGCTATGCCATCGATCGCAGCCAAGTGGCGGCGTTCATGGGCGAGAGCCTGGCGGTTCCCATCTATTCGGCCGCCATGGCGCCGCCGGCCAACGGGGCGTTGACCAAGGCCGAAGCCCTGGCCGCCGGTGTGGTCTACGAAGACGATGTCGCCAAAGCCAAGGCCCTGCTCAAGGAGGCCGGCAAATCGGACCTCAGCTTCGAAGTCATCATCAGCGAACTGGCGACCAGCTACCGCAAGCCGCTGGTGGCCCTGCAGGCCCAGGTGAAAAAGGCGGGCATCGACATGAAGCTCAACGTGGTGGATCACTCTTCCTTTCACAGTTTGATCCGCAAGGATGCCAGTCCGCTGGTCTACTATGCCTGCTGGCGGCCCAACACGGATGTTTTTCTGACCCGTTTCTACCACTCCGCATCCGAGGTGGTCAACGGCAAGAAGCCGGACACGGGCTTCAGCCACTACGGTGCCGTGGATGCCGACGGGGACGGGGAAATCGACTCCATCGACAATCTCATCGAAGAAGCCCGCTATGAATTGGACGGCGAGCGGCAAACGGCGCTGTGGAAACAGGCCCAGATCGAGCTGCTCAGGGATGTTGCCTTGGTGCCGATGATCCGCCTCAAATACGCCTTCCCCATGAAGTCGTATGTGGATCTCGGCCATCCGCTGGAGTTCAGCTGGCAGACCTATTCACCGCAGATTACGGAAAAGACGCGCATTCTGGCGCACTGACCAAGCATATGCCACCGGCCGGCCCCCGGGATGCTGCCGCTGTTTGCAGCTTCCGGGCGCTTTCCGGGGTATGCCTTCGCGGAGGCAGATGCCGGGGGAATATGCTTGGTGTGTCCAAGTTTTTTTAAAGAATGATTAATTCCGACGGCATCGACGCCGCCTACAGGGCGATGCTGATGCGCAGCCAGGAAATGAAAACCCATGTTTAAATACGCGGTGCGCCGCATTTTGCAGAGCATTCCCATCCTGCTGATTGTGCTGACCGCGGTTTTTCTGGTGGTGCGGGTCCTTCCCGGGGATCCGGCGGTAGCCGCCCTGGGGGACTACGCCAGTCAGGAAGCCGTGGACGCCCTGCGGCAGAAGCTGGGACTCAATGATCCCATATGGCTGCAGTATGTTCATTTTTTGGGCAGTCTGATCAAGGGGGATCTGGGTACGTCGGCCATTACCGGCTACCCGGTCGCCCGCCAGGTCGGCCGGGTGCTGCCCTACACGCTCGAGCTGACCTTTTGCGCCATTCTGGTGGGCTACATATTGGGGGTGCCGCTGGGTATCTCCGCGGCGGTGCACCGCAACAGCTTCATCGATTACTTCAACCGCATTTTTTCCCTGCTGGGCCTTTCCGTGCCGGCATTCTATCTGGGCATTCTTCTGATTCTGGTGTTCGCCATTATTTTTCCCGTCTTTCCAGTGGTCGGCGGCGGGGATTTCTGGGATGTAAAGGACAATCTGCGCCATCTGGTGCTGCCCGGTATGGCCCTGGGCCTTCTGATGATGGCCTATGTGACCCGCATGACCCGCTCTTCCATCCTGGACGTGCTGCGCGAAGACTATGTGCGCACGGCCCACGCCAAGGGCCTGCTGGAGCGCGTGGTGCTTTACAAGCATGTGCTGCGCAACGCCATGATTCCGATCGTGGCCCTGGGAGGCCTGTATGCCGTGGTGCTGATCGGCTCGTCGGTGATGGTGGAAATCGTCTTCTCGCGGCCCGGCCTGGGCAAGCTGATGGTCGGCGCCATCAAGCAGCGGGATTACACAACCCTGCAGTCGGTGATGGTGATCTATGCCGTGATTGTGGTGCTGATCAATCTGGCCACGGATCTGGTGTACAGTCTTATCGATCCCCGGATCAAGTACAACTGATCCGGTTCGGCAATGCTTGAAACAGGCAAGACTTTATGACAGAGATCCAAGAAAATGTGGTGCCGGATGCCGGCATGTCGGTGGATGTGTCGCAGCGGGTGCGCATGTGGGCCGCCTTTCGCCGCAACAAGACCGCCGTTGTCGGTGGTGTCCTGGCGGTGTTGATTGTACTGGTGGCTGTTTTTGCACCGCTGCTGGCGCCCTATGATCCCTTGGTGCAGGATGCCGAGGTGCGTCTGTCCGGCCGCAGCGCCGAACACTGGCTGGGAACGGACGATTTCGGCCGCGACGTACTGTCCCGCATTATCTGGGGCAGCCGCGTATCGTTGATCATCGGCCTGGTTTCTGTTTTTCTGGGCATGGTGGCGGGCACCGCCATGGGCATGGTGGCCGGGTACTACGGTGGAAAGATCGAGACCCTGATCATGCGCGCCGTGGATGTGCTGATGTGTTTCCCCGACCTTATTCTCGCCATTGCCGTGACCGCTGTGCTGGGATCCAACCTGGTCAATCTGATCATCACGATCGCCATCGTGATGACGCCGCGTTTTGCCCGGTTGTCACACGGGCAGCTGCTGAAAATAAAGGAAAGCGAATACGTCATTGCCGCGCAGGCCATCGGCGCCCGTGTGCCCCGGATCATTGTGCGTCACATTTTTCCCAATATTTTCGGCGAACTTTTGGTAGCCGGCACCCTGTGGGTCGGCGTGGCCATCCGCCTGGAGGCCAACCTGGCTTTTATCGGACTGGGGGTGCAGCCACCGACGCCGACGTGGGGCAACATGATCCGGGAAGGGGTGGATGTGCTGATTAATGCACCGGGAATTTCCATCTTTTCAGGCCTCAGCATTTTGATCACCATTTTAGCATTCAACACGTTGGGAGACGGCATTCGGGATATGATTGACCCCCGTCTGCGCGGGGAGTGAATCGCTTTTTCCGGAAAAGGGTGTGAAGGGGAAGGGATTGGACGAGCCACTGTTGCAGATCACCAACTTGAAAACCTATTTTTACACGGACGAGGGCGTGTCCCGGGCCGTGGACGGCATGGATCTTCAGCTGAATCGGGGCAAGACACTGGGGGTGATCGGTGAATCCGGCTGCGGCAAAAGCGTAACGGCGCTTTCATTAATGCAGCTGATACCACGCCCGCCGGGGAAAATCATCGACGGCCAGGTTTGGTTCAAGGGCGAAAACCTGCTCACCAAATCAACAGCGGAGATGCGCGCCATCCGTGGTGATGATATCGCCATGATTTTCCAGGAGCCCATGACCTCCCTGAATCCGGTGTTTACCATCGGCAATCAGATTTGTGAATCCATCATTCAGCATCAGAAGCTGGAAAAGACCGCCGCCCGCGAAAAAGCCATCGACAGTCTGCGCAGCGTGGGCATCCCCTCCCCGGAAAAGCGCATCAATGAATACCCGCATCAAATGAGCGGGGGAATGCGGCAGCGGGCCATGATCGCCATGGCCCTGGCCTGCGAGCCGGATCTTTTGATCGCTGATGAGCCCACCACGGCATTGGATGTGACCATTCAGGCCCAGATTCTGGAGCTCATGCGCCGCATCAAGGATGAAATGGGCATGGCGATGATGATGATCACGCATGATCTGGGCGTGGTGGCCGAAGTGGCGGATGACGTGGTGGTGGCCTATGCCGGCAAGGCCGTGGAATACGCCGATGTGATTTCCATTTTCAAAAAACCGCACCACCCTTACACCCGGGCCTTGTATGATTCCATACCGCGGCTGACCGACACCCGCAAGCGCCGTCTGGAAGTGATTCACGGGGTGGTGCCGAACCCGCTTCACTTTCCGTCCGGATGCCGTTTTCATCCGCGCTGCAAGTTTGCCAAAGATTTTTGTAAAACAGAGGAGCCGACCCTGCAAACCGTGGCGTCGGGGCATAAAGTGCGGTGCTTTAAATTCCACCCGGAAAAGCGCAAATATTTTGAACAGGAGCAGGCGGAATGAATTCCGAGAACGGTTATCTGCTGGAAGTCAACCGGCTCAAGAAGCATTTTCCGATCCGGGGGGGCGTGTTTTCCAAGATAACCGGCTATGTCAAGGCGGTGGACGGCATCAGCTTTGCCATGAAATCCGGTGAAATATTAGGTCTGGTGGGCGAATCCGGGTGCGGCAAGACCACCGCCGGCCGCGTGGTGCTGGGGCTGATGCCCCCCACCGAAGGGGAGGTGCGCTTCGATGGCACAGACATTTTCGCGCTCAAAAAGGAGACCCTGCGCCGCCGTCGCCGCCACATGCAGATTATTTTTCAGGATCCCTACGCATCCCTCAACCCCCGGTTGACGGTCGAAAGCATCATCAGCGAACCCCTGCGCATTCACTTTCAAATGACCCGGGAAAAACAGGGCGAACGCACCGCAGAGCTGCTGGAAACCGTGGGGCTGAGCGCGGATCACATGAAGCGCTATCCGCATGAGTTCAGCGGCGGGCAGCGGCAGCGCATCGGCATTGCCAGGGCCCTGGCCCTCAACCCCAAACTGATTGTCTGCGATGAGGCCGTGTCTGCGCTGGATGTTTCCATTCAGGCCCAGGTCATCAATCTGCTGGAGGATCTGCAGGCGCGCTTCGGGTTCGCCTACCTGTTTATCGCCCACGATCTGAGCGTCATCAAACACATATCCAGCCGGGTCGCCGTCATGTATCTGGGCAAGATCGTCGAGACGGCGGATACGGAGACGCTGTACGCACGCGCATTGCATCCCTACACCGAAGCCCTTCTGTCGGCGGTTCCCGTTCCGGATCCCACCTGGAAACGCAGCCGCATCGTTCTGGAAGGCGATGTGCCCAGCCCCATCAATCCCCCGTCCGGCTGCCACTTCCGCACCCGCTGCCGTTTTGCCCAAAGCGTCTGCGCCCAAAAGGAGCCGCCGCTCATCGACATCCATCCCCGGCATGCCGTGGCCTGCCACTTTATCGAACCGGGCCGCCAAAAAGGGCTGAGCGGCATTGATCCGCCGGCCGGTGCCGCCGCCGACTGACCGCGGGAATCAAAGCGATTCAGCGGCGGGTGCGGGCAGGTCCGCCAGCCGTTTGTTGCGGGGGGACTGTTGAATGCATTCTTCGAAGGCGGCCAGCGTATTTTTTACTTCCGCGGCGACCGTTGTTTCCGGAATGGTCGGATCCTCGCTGCCGATCCCCGCCAGCCGTTGCAGTACGAAGGCAATGGTCAGACGGTCGATGTCGAGCGCCGGCTGGTATGCCGTGTCGCGGTCGTCGTCCGCCAGACGGATTTCCGAGAGCATGCCGGCCTCGACCAGATCCTGAATGATGCGGTTTACCAGCCGGTTGGGAATTTCCAGGGTGGCGGATATGTCCGCCGCGTCGGGGGGGGGCTCCCCGTTCTGAAATTTTTTGACCAGCAGGTGGAGAATCTGGAGCGCGAGGCGCTGGCGCATGCGCTGGCTGATGCGGCGGCTGTCCGGTTCGAATTCATAGGATTCGATGTTCTGGTGGGCAAAGGATATTTCCGCGCCGAAAAGAACGATCATCCAGCTGATCTGAAGCCAGACCAGAAACAGCGGCAGCGCGGCGAAACTGCCGTAGATGGCGTTGTAGCGGGATATGATAAATTGAAAGTTGAGATATGCGATCTGACCGACCTGATAAATGGTGCCGGCGACGATGCCGGCCAGCAGAGCGGATTTGAAACGCACCCGGGTGTTGGGCATGAGCAGGTAGGTAAAGGTGAAGAGAATCCAGATGAGCGTGTACGGCAGCAGTTTAAAAAAGACAAATAAAAGGGGACTGAAAAATCCCAGCAGGGCGATGCGGTTCACGATGGTGGTCAGTTGCGTTTCCAGAAACACGGTGAAGCTGCTGGACAGCACCACCAGCAGCGGGCAGATCAGCATGATGGTCAGATAATCGCTGAACTTGCGCCACCACGTGCGCGCTTTTTCGATCCCCCAGATGTGATTGAAGGAGCGTTCGATATGCCCCAGCACCTTAATGACGGCCCAGTACAATACCGCGACACCGATGCCGGCCATCATGCTGCCGCGGGTTTTGGCCAGCAGATTGTCAGCGAAATGGATGATGCGGCCGATAATTTCTTCATGGCCGGCGAATTCGTTTAACAGCCATTCGCGCAGGATCGCTTCGAGGCCGAACCCTTTGGCGACCCCGAAGGCCATGGCGGCCACCGGCACGATGGCCAGCAGTGTGAAAAACGTCAGCGCGGAGGCGCGCAGCTGCAGGTTGTCTTCATCGAACCCCCGGAAAGCCAGCAGCACCACCCGCAGCTGGCGCAGGAAAAACGAGCGGCTGGCCGACAGATTGTGTGCCGGAATCCGCCAGATGTCGTCCCGCAGGAACTGAATGACGGCGGTGAATTTTTGCAAGGGATGGGTTCTCCTGCTTTTGGCTTGCGCCAAGAATAGCACAACTGTTTGTCGGTGGGCAAACATTTCCCTTGAACTTTCCGCCGCAATATTCTATCTCAGCCTGTCCCTTTTACACAACACTATAGTGCAGACCGGCTATGGCAACCGTTTTCATCAAAAAAACAACCTACACCTATGACGATCTCCAGCCGGTCGTTTTCGATTTGCTGGCGCAGCTGGGGAGCAGGGGCCTCACGGCCGGTTCGCGCATCCTGGTCAAGCCCAACCTGCTGATGCCGGCGGCTCCGGAAACGGCCATTACCACGCACCCGCTGGTGGTGAAAGCCGTTGTCGCGTACCTCAACCAAAACGGCGGCAAGCCGCTGATCGCCGACAGCCCGCCGGTCGGCGGCTTCCACCGCTTCATGAAAAAAGGCGGCTACGCGGAAGCCCTGGCCGGCCTTGACTATGCCATGCGGCCGCTGCGGGAGACGGTAACGGTCGACATCGGCGAGCCCTTCGGGCGGATCGATCTGGCGGCCGAGGCGGTGCAGGCGGACGTGATCATCAATCTGGCCAAGCTCAAGACCCACACCATGATGGGACTGACGCTGGGGGTCAAAAATATGTTCGGCTGTGTGATCGGACTGGAAAAGCCCAAGTGGCACCTGCGGGCCGGCGCCGACCGGGCTCTTTTTGCCCGACTCCTGCTTCAGATTCACGACGTGCTGGCGCCGGCGGTGACGCTTGTGGACGGCGTGCTGGCCATGGAAGGGCAGGGCCCGGGCAAAAGCGGCACGCCCCGCGTGCTTTCGCGGATGGTGGGCGGAGACGACGCCGTGGCCGTGGACATGGCCGTCTGCAAACTGCTGGGGCTGGATCCCGCCCGGCTGCCGACGCACCAGGCGGCGATGCAGCGGGAGCGGGTGCCGCCGGCGGTCCACATTCAGGGTGAAGTCGACATGCTTTCCGATTTCGTGTTTCCGGAGCTGGATGAGGCCGCAACCGGTCTGCGCTTCTGGCAGCGCGTATTGCGCAAACGGCTGATCCAGCGGCCGGTTGTCGACAACCGGGCGTGCAAGCTCTGCGGCGAGTGCTGGCAATACTGTCCGGCCAAGGCCATCCGCCACTCGATCCGGGGCATTTCGTTTGATTACGACGCTTGCATCCGCTGCTACTGCTGCCTGGAAATCTGTCCCTACGGCGCCATCAGCGCCCGCCGTCCGCTGTTGGGACGGATGGTGGACCGTGCGCGTTGCGGCGGTTTTTCCGCCACCGGCAGGGGCGGCTTCCGGAATGCGGATGGTTGACAAGGCGGACGCTTTTCTATATCAATAAATTTTCATGCTGTGGTGCAAATGAATATTGTTTCCGTGTAACTGCGGGCGCCGGGAAACCGGCGGCGCATGAAAATTTATAGGGGAGGGTAGAATATGGCAGGCATCAACAAGGCGATACTGGTCGGAAATTTGGGAAGGGATCCGGAGGTGCGTTATACGCCGGACGGAAAAGCGGTGGCCAATTTCAGTATTGCGACGAGTGAACAATGGCGTGACAAGGACTCGGGTGAGCGCAAGGAAAAAACCGAGTGGCACCGCATTGTGGCTTTCGGCCGTTTGGGTGAAATTTGCGGTGAATACCTCTCAAAAGGCAAACAGGTCTACATCGAAGGTCGCCTGCAAACACGCGACTGGGAGGACAAAGACGGTAATAAACGCTACACCACCGAAATCGTCGCTTTGCAGATGCAGATGCTGGGCACCAAGGACAGCTACGACAATGCCGGACCGTCGGCGGCGCCCCGCCGCAGCGCGCCGGCCCGGCCGGCGGCGTCGGGGCCGGACATGGACGCATCACCACCCGAGGAAGACGATATCCCCTTCTGAACTAAAATACGGCGCCGTTTTCCCGTTGTCGGAAACCGGCGCCGTATTTTAGCATACCATTCTTTTTCTGCTGCACCTGTCTG
>Ga0180430_10002889_pt1 | contig 15183 bp, 10 predicted proteins | sample SS_ome_9_FD_132999 | JGI IMG/M metagenome (GOLD analysis project Ga0180430, IMG submission 132999) | Hypersaline lake sediment archaeal communities from the Salton Sea, California, USA - SS_1_S_2 metaG | ecosystem: Environmental > Aquatic > Non-marine Saline and Alkaline > Hypersaline >... | reverse complement strand
CAGTGTATGGCATTGGGCGATTCCACATAGGTAAAGCCCCCGAAGGCATAATCATTTTCCAGGTAGAGGTTGGGCAGATCCCAGCGGGAGGGCTCATCCACATAGTTGTTCTTTTCCGGATGGGCGATTATCTCCCCGGTGAAATGATCGATGCGTATACTGCGTGAACCCGAATTCCGGACTTCGATCCATTTTCCCAGCAGGGGCAGGTGGTCGAAGATTTCGTAATGCACATCCACACGGATTCCCTCAAGCACTGAATCGGGATGAGTGTAGGTGAAGATAACTTCCTTTCCCGATCTCTCCCACTGGGTGGAAGGGATCCATCGCTTCTTTTCCCAGCGAAGACCGGGTCCCAGCTCCCGGACCTCCAATTCTTTGAATTCAAAAGAATTCTCCATGGATGTCATATGATCAAGCCATTCCATTTTCAGGTATCCGTGTTCCTTCTGACCTGAAAGTCCGCCTACCGGATATGAGGTACCGTCAATGCTTACCAGGGCCTCCGGTTTTACCGAACGGATATATTCTTCTTCCGTTACCAGGTTCTTCAGTCCCACCGTTGCCGCATTTGGAACAATGCGAATGGTCCGGGAAACCAGTCCGTTGGCAAGAATCACTTCTTTCTCGTTTTTGAAGACTTGTGCTTTAGTTTCAGGAGTTTCAATCAGCCAGTCTGCTTCGGCAACTGGAATCAGTTTTGAGCCTTCAGTCTGGGACCAGGTGCTTATTACATTCAGCAGGAGAAGCAGGAGGATGAGATGGGATTTTGTCATGTTTTGATTTGAAGCGTACAAATGCCAAAATAGTGAAAAGCTACCTCTAAGCCATATGTTTTTGAAGCTTTCAAGGCGGGAATATTCTTTTATGAAATTTATAGATTATTTTAGATGAGCTTAAGCAATGAATATGAGATACCGCTCCAATTTATTTTTTCTAAGCCTTATACTGAGCTTTCCACTCTTCTCTGCAGACATTTTTGTATCTCCACTTGCATGGACAGGGGGGGATGGCACTTTTGAAAGACCATTTGCTTCCATTGAGGAAGCCCGGAGGTCAGCCCTTGACCTGGTGGGTAAAGAGACTGTCACTATCTGGCTTATGGATGGCACCTACTACCTGGATCAGCCCCTGGTTTTTGGACCGCAGGATGGTGGGAATCTGAAATACCCGGTCTATTACCGGGCCTTGAATGAGGGCGGGGCCCGGATTAGCGGCGGAAGTCGCCTGGAACTTGAATGGAAGCCCTTTGAAGGTGGAATCTTTGTGGCTGATGTGCCGGAGGGTCTGCATATCGACCAGCTGTTTGTGAATCGGCAGAGAAAAAGAATGGCCCGTTTTCCCAATGCAAAACCGGGATTTAATGTTTTTGACTGCTGGACCCTGAGTCATTCGGCTGAGCCCGATCCTGATCATGATCCCCTGTCGAGGGACAAAGTTGCCGGATGGAGCAATCCGCAGGGAGCCTATCTGCATGCCATGCACAGGGCCCTGTGGGGGGGCATGCATTACAGGGTCACAGGAAAAACGGACGAGGACAATCTTGAGATGGAAGGTGGATGGCAGAACAACCGGCCCGACCGGATGCACCAAACCTATCGTTTTATTGAGCATGTATTCGAGGAACTGGATACCCCCGGAGAATGGTATCACGACCGGAGCAAGGCTAAGCTGTATTATTATCCGGCGCCGGATGAGGATTTGCTGGGTGGGCTTGTGGAAATCGTAAGCCTGAAGCATCTCCTTGAATTTCAAGGCAGCATTGAAAATCCGGTCAGACACATAAACCTGGAAGGACTGGTATTTATGCATACGGCCAGGACCTTTATGGAGAACCGGGAGCCTTTGCTTCGTTCCGACTGGACCACCTACAGGGGAGGAGCATTGTTCTTTAACGGGGCAGAGAACTGCTCTGTCAGTCGCTGTGAGTTTGACCAGCTGGGAGGGAACAGTATTTTTATAAATAACTACAACCGGAATATACATATTATTGCATGTCACATTCATGAATCCGGAGCAAACGGAATAGCCTTTGTGGGTGATCCTGAGATGGTTCGTAACCCTCTCTTCCGCTATGGTCCCCAGGATTATAATCATATGGATCTTACTCCGGGATCAAAGGGCATTAACTATCCTTCAGGCTGCCTGGTCTATGACTGCCTCATTGAGCGGACCGGCCGTACCGAAAAACAGACTGCACCCGTACAGATTTCCATGTCCCATCGCATCACCGTATCACACTGCTCCATATACGATGTGCCCCGTGCCGGGATCAACATAAGTGAAGGGACCTTCGGGGGACATATAATTGAGTACTGCGATGTGTTCAATACGGTGCTGGAAACCGGGGATCATGGATCTTTCAACTCGTGGGGCCGTGATCGCTTCTGGGATCCGGATATCCCCACCATGAACCGGGAAGTAGCGAACAATTCCAGGCTTCCTTATCTGGATATGGTAGAGCCCAATATTATCAGGAACAGTCGCTGGCGCTGTGACCACGGCTGGGATATTGATCTGGATGACGGATCCACCCAGTACCGGATATATAACAACCTCCTGTTAAACGGGGGACTCAAGTTGCGGGAGGGCTACCACCGCAAGGTATGGAACAACATTGTGGTGAATAATGGATTGCACCCACATGTATGGCCGAGTAATAGCGGGGATGTGATTACTATGAATATTTTCTTTACCTCACACAAGGCCATTGCTATGAACCGGGGAATGGAGGAGGATGAAAAATGGGGAAAGGAGATTGATTTCAATGTATTTACCTCCAGTCAGGCGGATCGCATGCTCTATGCACAGAATGATTGTGATCTGCACTCCATTGTTGCTGATCCCGGGTTCCGGGATCCGGAGTCAGGAGATTTCAGCATTGCCTTGGATGGACCGGTCGCAGAATTGGGCTTCAGGAATTTTGATATGACAAATTTCGGAGTGCTCAGTCCACATTTACGGGCCCTGGTTAATATGCCATTTATGCCATCTGTCCGGATCGATCCGGATACTGCAGAAGCTGCCATACAGCCCCTGGAGATAACACTCTGGAAAGATGCCCAGCTGATTGAGCCAGGGGGAAATGCCCTCTCAGCTTACGGGGTGGTTATGGATGCTGAAGGAGTGGCATTGGCCAATGTTCCGGAATTTTCACGGGCCTGGGACCTGGGTTTTCGGACAGGCGATTTTGTAATGGAGATTGATGGAAAGAAAGTTGTAGATTCCCAGTCCTTTATTTGCCAGATAGACAGTGGGACAAAGCACAGGGTAAGGCTGGTGAGGAATCAGGAGAGCATGGAGTTGAAGATTAAATAAAGCAATTATAGATATGAGAAGGCGAAAGTTGGTAGTCAAGGGAATTCTGCTGATTATTCTGGGTTTGATTGTTTATCAGGTTCAGGCTCAGACCGGTACAGTGAACAAGGTATTGATTATCGGGGTGGATGGGTGCCGGCCCGATGCATTGCTGATGGCAGAGACTCCGAATATGGACGCTCTCTGGAAGAACGGTGCCTACAGCTTCCATGCAAAAACAGATGAAATCAGCAGCAGTGGACCGGCCTGGTCGGCAATGCTTATTGGTGCATGGCACCAGAAGCATAATATTCTGAACAATGAATATGAGGACCCGGACCTGGAGAATTATCCTCATTTTTTTCACCGGATCAGGCAGGAAAAACCTGATTTAAATACTTATTCGGTGGCCAACTGGGGGCCCATACATAAGATTCTCCAGGAGGGTGATGCCACCTATACGGCCTGTTTGGTAAACGATAAACGTGTGGCCTCGAAAGTAGCTTCCATCCTGAAAAGCCAGGAGGTGGATGTTATGTTCGTGCAGCTGGATGAGGTTGATGGTGCAGGCCACAGGCATGATTATTCCGTGGCTAGTCCGAAATACCTGAAAGCAATTGAGAAAGCCGACAGGCAGGTAGGGAAGATGGTGAGTGCATTGGTGAAAAGAAAAATGTATCAGCAGGAGAACTGGTTGATCATTGTTTCGGCCGATCATGGAGGGAGTAACTTCGGCCATGGAAAGAATATCCCTGAGCATACCACTGTTTTTTACATTGCAGCAGGAGAGAGTGCTGTTAAAGGAGAGATAGAACATGAGCTTGGTGTGGTGGATGTTGCTGTCACTGCCCTTTATCACCTGGGAATCCCGAAAAAACCGGAGTGGAACCTGGATGGTCATGTTGTTGGTTTATAATGAAACAGTGTTAAGAGACAAAATCTGATATGAAAATGGGACTGCTCGCCGGCGTGTTGCTGATGATCCTTGTGCCACCGGGGGGCTGTGCGGTAATTGGGACAGTGGGAAAGGACAATCCTAGCTCAAAGCATATCTGTATCCCGCAAACATTGAGCAGACAGCTTGAGATTCTTTATCAGAAAAAGCTTCTGTCCGGGTATGCCCGTCAGCCCCGGGTGGATTATCCCGATGCCCTTGCAACAGTTGTTTCCGGTAAGGGGTGTGACGACTATGATACCATCCGGGTGGCCGATTTTGGAGCCAGGGTCGATTCCAGGCAAAATGTTACCGGAAATGTGAAGGCAGCCATGGAGGAGGCCAGGAATAAGGAAAGGCCCCTGCTGCTTTTTGAAAAGGGCCGCTACGATTTCTGGCCCCAGTACAGCGAGGAGCGGGTCTATTATGAGTCCAATACCTCGGATATCAATCCCAAGCGCCTGGGCATCCTGGTGGAAGGCTTCGACCGGCTGATTATTGACGGGAAGGGGGCCGACTTTGTGTTTCATGACCGCATGCAGCCGGTAACTGTGGATCACAGCAGCCGGGTAGAGCTGCGCAATTTTACCATTGACTGGGATATTCCTCTGACTGCCCAGGCAGAAGTCATGGAAGTAAATGACACCTCCATGCTCCTGAAGATTGATAGACTGGAGTCACCCTACCTGATAGAGGAAGGCAAGATTCAGTTTGTGGGGGAGGGCTGGAAAAGTCCTTTGAGCAGCGTAATGGAAATTGAGCGGGAGTCCAGGCTTATTGCTCCCCGGACCGGCGATCCGGGTTGCTGTGGACGTGGATGGGACCGGGCCCGTTGGGAGGAAGAGTCCCCCGGCCTGGTCTGGGTACACAAACCCTTTGGAGAACAGCGCCCGGATGTGGGAAATTACCTGATCCTCAGGCATAGTCAACGGGATCATGCCGGTATGTTCCTTTATCACAGCAATGATATTCGGGTAGAAAATGTGGAGGTTTATCATACGGCCGGACTGGGGATCCTGTCCCAGTACAGCGAGGATATTTCCATGCACCGGGTGAAAATGATTCCCAATCCAAACAAGAACCGTTACCTGAGCGGACATGACGATGGCTTTCATTTTTCTAACTGCAGGGGACAGATTTCGGTGACCGAATGTGAATTTGCGGCACTGATGGATGATCCCGTAAACATTCACGGAACAAGCGTCAGGATAGAAGAAAAACTAACTGAGAACATGCTTCTTTGTAAGTTCATGCACCACCAGAGTGTGGGACTTCAGTGGGCCAGGCCCGGGGAACGAATCGGCTACCTTGAAAGCTCTTCCATGGCCACCATGGCTTATGGAATTGTCAGTGAAATTGATATACTATCTGCAGAGGAATTTGAAATCACATTTATGGAGCCGCTTCCCCCGGGTCTTGTGGCAGGCGATGCACTTGAAAATCTGAGCTGGACCCCGGATGCCCATATCGCTGATAATCGCTTTATGAGTTGCCGGGCCAGGGGAGTACTGGTCTCCACTCCCGGAAAGGTGCTGATAGAAGGCAATCATTTCGAGTCCAGCGGTTCTGCCATATTGATCGCCGGCGATGCCAACAACTGGTATGAAACGGGTGCAGTGAAGGATGTGTGTATACGGAATAATGTTTTTGCAGCTCCCTGCCTTACCTCACTCTACCAGTTCTCGGAGGCGGTCATCAGTATTTATCCCGAGATCCCTGACCTGGAGGCTGCTAAAGAAAAATATCACCGGAACATCCGGATTCTGGAGAATGACTTCCAGCTCTATGACTATCCGGTGCTCTATGCCAGGTCGGTGGACGGACTGGAGTTCAAAGGCAACAGCCTGATGAGGAGTCACCTCTTACCTCCCTTTCATCCCAGAAAGTATGGCTTCAGTCTGCTTTCATGTTCACATGTGGAAATCTCAGGCAATATGATCTCGGAGGAAGTACTGGGGAAAAACATTCTCCTGGAAGGAATGGAAGCTTCGGACCTGGTGTTGGGCAGTGACCAGGAACTTGAGATAGTCGATATAGAATAACCGTTTCTGCTATTCTCTTCCCAGTATTTTAGTCTCGCCTTCCTGGAGCTCTATCTCAAGAATTTCAGGGTCCGGACCTTCACTGAAAGGATCTGCCAGGTGGATCAGGCCTCCCTTTTCTGCAATGATCTCTACCTGGGTACACAGTCCGTCTTCCCGTCTGGCAGAGACCAGGAAGGCTCCTTCGGTTCTCAAATTCCTGAAAGCAATCTCTGTCCAGGACGCAGGAACGGCTGGGAAAATACGGACCACGCCCGTGTGACTTTGCAGCAGCATCTCATGTATACCTGCTGCAAAAGCAAAGTTTCCTTCAAGGGTAAAGGGGCGGTAGGTCATTTTACTTTTTCCCGTGCCCGACTGATCCCCGTTTACATGGAAACTGCTTGGCAGGGTAAAGCAGATGGCAAAATCCTTTAAAGCACTTGCTGCATTTTCGCCTTCAAAGGCTCTGGCATACAGGTTTCCCAGCCAGCTATAACTGTAACCGGTCCACCAGTCTGATCCGTACTTTTCCAGATTCCGTAGGGTGTTTTTTATGATTTTTTCAGCATCATCTCCCTGCGACATATCTATTAGCCCCAGGGGGTGAAAGGCCATCAGGTGAGAAAAATGTCTGTGCGATTCATGGTAGGGAAACCCCGGGGCAAATACCAGCCCTGATTCCGGATCAACTGCGAGCTCGGGCCATTGAGAAAGAATTTCTTCCCATCGCTCAGCCTCCTTTCGAAGCTCCAGTTCAGCGGCCAGCTCAGCAGCTGCTTTATAGGTAAAGCGGATTAAAGCGAGGTCGTAGTTGGTGGTCTCCTCAAACCAGGCTTCCCGACTGTTGTCAAATATTTCCGGGCTGGAACTGAGGGGAAGTTGTCTGTATCCATTCTCATCTTTTATAGCCACCTGGTCCAGGAATACAGCCACATCTCTGATCCAGGGGTAGGCACGCTCAATCAGGAATTGCTCATCCATACTGTACTTCCAGTGCAGGTAAAAGTGTTGCCCCAGCCAGGCGGAGACTGTAAATCCAAAAGAATACTGGGTCCAGCCTCCCATGGGCTGGCCACTCAGGGTAGTCACCCCGGGAATGTTCAATCCATCTGTCCCGAAGAACCACCTGGTATATTTTTCTCCTTCTTCACGAACCTTCCAGAGCCAGTCCAGGAAACCTTCCTCCAGAGTCAACTGGTTTCCGGCATAGGCAGGCCAGTAAGAAAGCTGGGTGTTCAGATCGTGGTGGAAATCCCCCTTCCAGGGCGGCAACTTACCATTATCGGCTGTCCACACAGCCTGCAGGCTAATGGGCGGTGCTCCTTTCCTGGCGGCTGCCCCGAACTTGTACATTTCGAGATAGTATTGCTTTTCCAGCACCGTATCGGGAATGGAAACCGAGGAAGCGGACCAGTATTGATCCCACCAGTTCATTAGCTTTTCCCTGCTTTTTTCATACGAAGCCTTAAGGGCATTTTCCACCTGGTCTGATGCAGTGATGGTTTGCCCCTGATCCGGATAGTGAGCTGAAATGCTCCAGCAGCCGGTAATGGAGGCATCCTTTCGTTCAAGAGTACAGTTTACACGGTATTGAAAACCATCCCAGCCATCCTGCAAATAATCAAGATTGAGAGCTCCGTTATCCAGCTTCCCCGGTGGGTAGTCAAGCCGCCTCAGGTCCTCGCCACCGGTTACCCTGTTTCGGGAAGAGGGAGCAACATCCACTGTATAAGGCGGGGCTACCAGCTTAATACCGTCATCTTTTTCTGAACCTCTTATCCGGAACCAACCTACTGGATCCACAGGATCAATAAAGAGTTCCATGGACTTCCCGCTCTCCCAAAGGATTTCGCAGATACCATGCTGCGTATAAAGCCTGACCGATTTTACCGCTCCGAAGTTATCCAGTGGAATCTCCAGAGCTGCAGCAGGAATTTTTGACGGACCGGCTGCCTGGTTGTAGGGTTGATCAAAGACCGCCTGGACATTTTCGTAGCTATTGTTTTCCCACTGCTGCATTAACCAGTTAAAATCGTATTCCTCCTTATACATATTTTCCATGGGACGAAGATCCCACAGATCGGCCCGGTCCAGGGAGATTCTCAGGCTATTTTCTTTTTGCCAGATCAATGCACCCATCATGCCATTTCCAAGGGGAATCCCCTCATCCCAGCTGGAAGCCAGCTGGTCGAATACCAGGTCATGCGGGGAGGGAACTAAGGACTGCGGTGTTCTAAGGCAGCTGGTGATTACCAGCAGGCCGCTAAGCAGGAACAATTTTGTTTTCATAAATCGATATCTAAGCCATCGCTGAGCCACTCAAGGGAGAAACTCACGAAGGGGTTTTCAGTGTAATTATCTTTTTCAAAGACAAGGCCGATATGTCCATTATCAAGCACTGTCATAGATGAGTAGGCAGCGCTTCCCGGGTAGATGCATTTTCCTTCTGTCCAGGTGAGTCCTTCATCATAGGAGATCCTTACGGTCAGGTTCTGGCGTCCTTCCTTCATGCTGGCATTGCAAAAAAGCAGGCGATTCTTGCTATACCCCTCATCAATTGAAGTATAGCGAATAATACTTCCGTTACACCCGGGATCGATCAGTTCTTCTTCAGCTCTGCTTTCCCAGCTCAGGCCCCTGTCTGAGGAGATGTGGACAAATCGCATTCCCTTTCCATTGACCCTGCTGTTGATCATCCACCTGCCATCGGCCAGTTCTACCACCTTTGATTCATTTCCTGGTTTTATGGGGGTGTTTATCAGGTACCAGGTCTCACCATGGTCGTCACTTCCAAAGAGGTGTAGTCCCTTGTCCAGATTGACCATGCAATGCAGGAGAGTGCCGTTGCTGGTTTGGATACCCCTTCCGGAGGTGATGAATTTAAAATCCTTATGCCATTCATCCCTGCTAATCTGAGAAGTGATATCCTCCGGCTTGCTCCAGCTCCTCCCGTGATCCTGGCTTTTTATCACATGCAGATAGTAGACATCTGCTTCCTTGTTCAGATCCATATAATTATAAAAAAGGAAGATTTCTCCGCTTTCCCTGTCAACAATCATGGAAGGATCGGAAGCGGATTGGCCGTCTGGAAAATCAATCACTCTTTCCATATCTGACCAGCTATGGCCATTGTCCCGGCTGCGGCGGATAACAATATTTATATCCCTGCTTCCGCGCAGGTCATTGCAGGAAGGCACACGCTCATCAATGGCCACCACCAGGTTGCCGTTGCTGGCAGTAATCATGGCAGGAATGCGATAGCAGGATACCCCGGGATTCATGGAGCTGCTAAAGAGATTATGTACCTCGCTCAATCCCCCGGCCAGTCTAAATTCATCTTTTTGTGCACTGACAAAAGCGAAAGGAAGAAATATTAGTCCCCAGAACAGCAGATTTCTTTTCATATTCCAAAATAAAGCATTTAATTGAGGTATAATAACTCAATAATAAAATTATGAAAAAACTTGCTTTGGCCCTGCTGCTTACATTTGGGTTTCTGCATCTCTTATCTGCAGATAACGGTGATGAAAAAAGGATCCTGATCTATACAAAAAACGGCGAAGGTTATGTGCATGATAACATTGCCGCAAGTGTTGCCGCACTTGAAAAAATTTGCAATGAAGAAGGAATCCTGACGGAAGTTTCGGACGAGCCTTCCGTATTTACTCCTGAGAATCTGGCCAGGTTTGATGGCATTGTTTTTTCCAACTCCAATAATGAAGCATTTGACAACGATGCGCAGCGAAAGGCTTTCCAGTCTTTTATCCGGAGCGGAGGTGGCTTTGCGGCCATCCATTCAGCCAATGCTTCGGAGCGTGACTGGCCATGGTACTGGGCCATGGTAGGAGGGAAGTTCTTGCGCCATCCTCCCCACCAGGAGTTTGATGTGGTCTTAACCGATCCCAATCACCCCTCTACTGCACATTTGCCAGCCAGGTGGACCGTTAAAGACGAGTGCTACTATTCCTTCCAGTTAAACCCCGGTATTCGTGTACTTCTGTCGGTCGATTTAACTACCATAGAGGATGAGCAAAAGGATGTATATCCGGGTGAGACCTTTGGTCAGCTCTTTCCCCTCAGCTGGTGTCAGCAGTTTGAAGGAGGCCGCCAGTGGTACACTGCGCTGGGACATGATTCATGGTTCTACGAAGACCCTGTTTTCGTGGAGCACCTGCGGGGTGGTTTACTGTGGACTCTCGCTAAAGAATAAGGGCAATGGACTTAGAACTGTCACGGAGATCGTTCGCTTGAGATTCCTGATGCAAGAACATATTTTACCAGCCCTGCTTCCTTGTCAAGGTATATTTCTGTTACAGTAAAATCTGTCCATTGATCAGCGAAATCCTTTAGAGTAAAATGTAAAAGCTCCTCGTAAGTAGCTGTTGAGCCGGGTAGCGAATCGAGTATCTCTACTGTAGACAGGATTTTTCCATCATCGTGTAGCTCGTAACCTTTGTCGGTCATCAGAAGGTTTTTGTACCCAAAGGGTGTATCCAGGCTGTAAATGGTCTCAAAATCAAAATCATAAGAGAAGCCCACCTGGTCCAGCGAAATAATTATATTATCCCCCTGTGGCGGACTGTTAGCCCTCATGGAGATTCCGAGAACCATGCCATAACTTGATTTATATGATTGGAAACACTCTTCTGTATAAGTGGTCAGGGTATTGATTCCCAGGAAGGTGCTCCAGCTTTTCCCCAGGGTTTCATTATTTCCCGTCATCCGGAAGCTCGATGCGATTCCATTGATGTCTCTCATAATGAATATTGCCCCCGGCGTATCGGGAGTAAGCCAGTCTTTATTGCTCTCTTCAAGGTAATAGTATTCTTCTTTCAGCGGGTTTTCTCCTTCTCCTCCGCAGGAGCTCAGGAAGAGGCTCAGGGCCAGAAATAAACACTTAATTATGGATCTCATAAAACTCTCCGTTACTCATCAGGATCTTCAGGATACCCTTTGATGTGTTGTAATAGATGCTATCGGCAAGGATTTGTTGTTCTGGTAACTCCTCCCTCCAGTTGTTCCCGATTTTATATACTTCCCGGTACCAACTTTGACCAATTTGTAATGAATCGAAGTAAATGTGGCCAATGTCAATCTCAATGGTGAAGGGAAGCCAGAAACTTGACTCTCCAACCCAGATCAGACAGTGGTAGCGGGTGGAGTCTGTTTTGCTTATTCCCACATTACAAGAGAAAATGGGGTAATCAGGGGAGAGGACACTCAGGTCTGATTCAGCTCTGAGTTCAGTGCATTCATCATAATACTCCGTTCGAATTTCTCTGGTCCTGTTTGCCAGAAATGAAATTTTTTGTCCCCCCGAGTGAAGAAAGCTGTATGATTGACCATCCTGGTATGGTGAGCAGGCTATGGCCTCCAGGCTCAAAGCTCCATAGTCTATGAGCATGTAATCACATGGAGGGGGACAGCCCGTAAGCACTGTTCCCAGCACAACTAAAAAGATGAGCTTGTATAATTTCTTAATATAATTCATTCCCTTTAGCGGCTACTTGACATACTGCTCCTTGGGGGCTACTTTACATACTTCTCCAGCCACTGGTCCTGCTCCCACAGCATATGCAGGATGCTCTCCCTGGCACTGTAACCGTGACTTTCTTTTGGTAACATCACCAGCCTTACGGTGGCTCCAAGACCCTTCAGTGCGTTGAAGTAGCGGGTGCTTTGAAGGGGGTAGGTTCCCGAATTGTTGTCCGCTTCCCCATGGATAAGCAAAAGGGGCGTCTTCATTTTATCGGCGTGCATAAACGGCGACATGTTATAATATACCTCAGGGGCCTCCCAGTAGGAGCGCTCTTCGCTCTGAAATCCGAAGGGTGTAAGGGTCCGGTTATAGGCTCCGCTTCTGGCGATTCCGGCCGCAAAGAGGTCGGAATGGGAGAGCAGGTTAGCCACCATAAAGGCCCCATAGCTATGTCCACCCACAGCCACCTTGCTGCGGTCTATGTAGCCCAATTCATCAACGGCATCAATGGCTGCTTTTGCATTGGCCACCAGTTGCCTGCGAAAGGAATCATTGGGCTCTTCATCTCCTTCACCCACTATGGGGAAAGCAGCCCCGTCGAGCACCACATAGCCCTTGGCCACCCAGTAGATGGGAGAACCATAATTGGGTGCGGTGAAGCGATTGGGATTGGCAGTGGTCTGCCCGGCACTGGATTTATCCTTGAATTCCCTGGGGTAGGCCCAGAGGATCATGGGGGCTTTTACTTTGTTTTCCATATCATAAGCCACGGGCAGATACAGGGTGCCCGAGAGCTCCAGACCGTCGTCACGGGTATAGGTGATCACCTCCTTATGCACATCCTGAATGCTTTTAAAGGGATTTTCAAAGGTGGTGATCTGCTGCAATTCATTCTTTTTCAGATCTCTGAAATAGTAGTTAGGGTAATCGGTGGGTGATTCAATACGTACCAGCAGTCTGTTATTTTCCTGATCAAACTGGTTAAGGTTTTCAAGCCTGTCGGTATACTCCGACTGGTATAGCCTTTCACTTTCCCTGGTTTTCAGGTTCAACTGGTCCAGGAAGGGAAACTGTCCCTTTTCAGAATAGCCGCTTCCAATCAGGAAAAGTTTGTTTTTATGAAGGGTCAGCACACGGCTTCCATAGGCATTTCTCCGGGTTACAAAGCGACCCGGGTCGCTGTAGCGATCCTGGTAATTACGGTCGTACAGGATCACAGGCTCGCTGCTGGCATCTGAAGGATTGAAGAGGTAGGTTTTAGCATTGCGGCTGTTCCACCAGCGGTCCATGGCCACCGCCACCTCCTCATTGCACCATTGAATTCCGGCATAGCGGTTTATGGTTTTTAAGAGCGAAACCGGAGTGCCGTTAAAAGGAGCATCCAGTTGAAATACTTCATCCCTGAACTCCACTTCATTTTGTGGATCACCCTCGTCAAGTGCCACAGCAAAAACCAGGCTGGCAGGCTGGTCAGCTCTCCACTGGAGATTTCTCCGGCCTTTCTCCACTGCCATAAAGCCTTTCGGAAGGTCTTCAATTAAGGGGCTCTCAAGCACTGTTTCCACCTTCACCGCACCCCTGGTATAAATGCTTGTGGTCGATGGAAAGCGGTAGTAGGGTACCAGGTAAGAGAAGGGTTTTTCCAGCCTTGTAATCATGACATAGTCGCCATTTGGGGAGAAAGAAATATAGTCGTACATGGCACTCTCCATCCATAGTTCACTTCTGCCGTCAAGCTCTATTTTGTAAAGCTCTGATAGTGCAAGCTGCTCAAAGTTATGCTCGTCATTTTTGTTCTGGAGCAAATCCTGATAAGTCCTGTTCTGGGCCTTTTTCCCATCGGCTACAGAAATGGTAGGTCCGTCCGGAACAGCATTTTTCACATCGATCAGGGCTTCCCTTTTCGATGAGATTTTCTTGACCAGCATGGCCTGGCTATCCTCAAACCAGTTGATAGCGTCTCCCATATTGGCATTGATTCCTGCCTCTGTCAGTTTACTGGCAGTAGCGCTCCGGATATCCAGTACCCATAACTCCACACCCGTGGAGGAGGTGTGGGTAAAAGCCATTTTCAGTTGGTCGGGCGACCAGGAAAAGTTGGATAATTTCGGAGCTTTGGGCAGTCCTGATACATCTTTTATGGCAGCATCTTCTTCAGTCAGGCTCTTGACCTTAAGCTTATTGTAGTATCTAGTCCTGCTGCCAATATTGGTGACCGGATCGATTCTCAGTCCACCCAGCCGTAACTCTGTCCTGGAAAGTTCATCAATGCTTTTAAAGGCATCTCTGTAGAGGAGGACCATTTGTTCCTGCCTGTTATCCAGCAAAACAGAAGGTGCCAGCGGTACATCCACCAGTTCGAGAATTTCTGCAGAGGGTTTCTGGTAATCCAGGTTTACCTGGGCTCTAAGAAAAGGTGCCAGCGTGGCTGTCAATACTATTAGAAATGCTACTCTTTTCATTTGGATATGATTTTAAATGTAGTTTCTGGTTTTAAACAAGATTCAGTTTTGCCGGACCAGTGCAAGGACGGTTTCGAGCTGAAGGCCCCTGAAATCGTCCACCACCATGGAGACACCCTCCTCAAGTAATTCCTCTTTGCTATGGCCGGAGGCTATGCCCACTACAGGCAAACCTGCTGCCAGGGCCGACTGGATCCCGGCCTTTGAGTCTTCGAAAACAATGCAGTATTCTTTAGGTAAACCCAGCCTGTCCACCGCTTTCAGGTATACTTCCGGGTGGGGCTTCCCCTGGCTTACATCCACCTTTCCAATGATGATCTCGAAGGTCTCCTTCATATCCAGTTTTTCCAGCCCCATTTCAATATTTAAAGGAGGTGCAGATGTGGCCAGGGCCAATCGATGTCCGCCATTTTTTACCACGGTGATAAAATCATGTACTCCTGCAATGGGGGTGGCTTTTACCTTTTTGCGCAGGATGTCCTGATAGTTACCGTCCACTTCTTCCAGGTATTTGTTCAGGAGCTCATCGGAAAGATCGTCTCCGAAAAGCAGTTTCAGAGAGGTAGGGCCGGTGCGCCCGCTGAGCATGTTGTCGAAGGTTTTATCATCGTAGGCATAGCCCTGCCGGTCCAGGAAGCTTTCCCATGCGATTTTATGGTCAGGATTGCTGTCAATGACAACCCCATCCATATCAAAAACAAATCCATATTCCACTATACCTCCCCGAATTTTACCCATTTCACTTCATCATTGTATCCGGCGCTAACCACGCTGTCAATAAACTGCATACCCCGGATACCGTCTTCAACACCGGGAAAATCAAGCATTTCTTCAGTAGGAACCTGTCCATTGGCTCTGGCCCGGACAGTCAGGCTGAAATTGCGGTAGATATTGGCAAAGGCCTCCAGGTAACCTTCCGGATGACCACCGGGAGTCCTGGTGTTGTGGGCCGCCATATCGCTGTTCATGCTGGTGCCTACCCGCAAT
>Ga0180430_10002888_pt1 | contig 15186 bp, 9 predicted proteins | sample SS_ome_9_FD_132999 | JGI IMG/M metagenome (GOLD analysis project Ga0180430, IMG submission 132999) | Hypersaline lake sediment archaeal communities from the Salton Sea, California, USA - SS_1_S_2 metaG | ecosystem: Environmental > Aquatic > Non-marine Saline and Alkaline > Hypersaline > Sediment... | reverse complement strand
CTTCTCACCCACCGACGAGCAATTCCAGATCGCGTTCGACGGCAGTCAGCGGGTTTTCGCCTTCGCGCCCTATCCCGGGGTGATCCCCGGACAGCAGGCGCGGGTCACCCTCGGCGGGCTCAACCTCGCGGTGGCCTCGACCACCCGCAAGCCGGCCGAGGCGTTCGAGGCGGTGCGCTGTATCCGCAGCGAGAGCAACCAGCGGTACACCTCGATCGAGGGCGGTCTTCCCGCGGTGCGCGCCTCGCTGTACGACGATCCGGCGTTCCAGAAGAAGTACCCGCAGCACGCGATCATCCGCGAGCAGCTGACCACCGCGGCGGTGCGCCCGGCGACACCGAACTATCAGGCAATGTCGATGCGGATATCGGCCACCCTGGCGCCGGTCACCGCGATCGATCCGGAACGCACCGCCGACGAATTGGCCGTCCAGGTGCAGAAGGCGATCGACGGCAAGGGGTTGATCCCGTGACGGCTCCGACCGTGCTGACCAGTGACCGCCGGTCGCAGCGTCGGCTGGCCTACTGGTTGATCGCCCCGGCCGTCGTCCTCATGCTGGCGGTGACCGGCTACCCGATCCTTTATGCGTTCTGGCTGAGCCTGCACCGCTACAACCTCGCCAGTCCGGCCGACACGGCGTTCATCGGCCTGGCCAACTACCAGACCATCCTCACCGACAAGTACTGGTGGACAGCGTTTTTCGTCACCGTGGCGATCACCGTCATCTCAGTGGCGATCGAGTTCGTCCTCGGATTGGCGCTGGCACTGGTCATGCACCGCACCATCTTCGCCCGCGGCGCGGTGCGCACCGCGATCCTGATCCCGTACGGAATCGTCACCGTCGCCGCGTCCTACAGTTGGTACTACGCCTGGACACCAGGCACCGGCTACCTGGCCAACCTGCTGCCCGACGGCAGCGCACCACTGACCCAACAGATTCCGTCACTGGCCGTGATCATCCTCGCCGAGGTGTGGAAGACCACGCCGTTCATGGCACTGCTGCTGCTGGCCGGCCTCGCGTTGGTACCCGACGATCTTCTCAAGGCCGCCGAGGTGGACGGCGCTGGGGCGTGGACCCGACTCGTTCGGATCACCCTGCCGTTGCTGAAGCCGGCCATCCTGGTCGCACTGCTGTTCCGGACCCTGGACGCCTTCCGGATCTTCGACAACATCTATGTGCTGACCGGTGGCTCTAACGACACCGGATCGGTGTCGATCCTGGGATATGACAACCTGTTCAAGGCCTTCAACCTCGGGCTGGGCTCGGCGATCAGCGTGCTGGTCTTCGCCTCGGTGGCCGTGATCGCCTTCATCTACATCAAGTTGTTCGGTGCCGCCGCGCCCGGATCCGACAGCGAGGTGCGCTGACATGACGCGTCGCACCCTCGGCTGGACCGTGATCAACACCGTGGTGCTCATCTACGCGCTGCTGCCGGTGCTGTGGATCCTGAGCCTGTCGCTCAAACCGACCTCGACGGTCAAGGATGGAAAGCTGATCCCCTCGGAGATCACCTTCGACAACTACAAGGGCATCTTCACCGGTGACGTGTTCTCCTCGGCGCTGATCAACTCGATCGGCATCGGCCTGATCACCACGGTGATCGCCGTGGTGATCGGCGGGATGGCGGCTTACGCCGTCGCGCGGTTGGAGTTCGCCGGCAAGAAGGTTCTCATCGGGGCGGCCCTGCTGATCGCGATGTTCCCGCAGATCTCGCTGGTGACCCCGCTGTTCAACATCGAACGGCGGATCGGGCTGTTCGATACCTGGCCCGGATTGATCATCCCCTACATCACCTTCGCGCTGCCGTTGGCGATCTACACGCTCTCGGCGTTCTTCCGGGAGATCCCGTGGGATCTGGAGAAAGCCGCCAAGATGGACGGTGCCACGCCCGGGCAGGCCTTCCGCCGGGTGATCGCGCCACTGGCCGCACCCGGCATCGTCACCGCCGCGATCCTGGTGTTCATCTTCGCCTGGAACGACCTGCTGCTGGCGCTGTCGCTGACCGCCACCAAGGCGGCCATCACCGCACCGGTGGCGATCGCGAACTTCACCGGCAGTTCGCAGTTCGAGGAGCCGACCGGGTCGATCGCCGCTGGCGCCATGGTGATCACCATTCCGATCATCGTGTTCGTTCTCATCTTCCAACGACGGATCGTCGCCGGGTTGACCTCCGGCGCGGTGAAGGGTTAGGCGGAGCTTCTCCATGGCTGAAATCGTTCTGGACCACGTCAGCAAGCGCTATCCCGACGGCGCCACGCCGGTGAAGGATCTCAGTCTCACCATCGGCGACGGCGAGTTCGTCATCCTGGTGGGGCCGTCGGGCTGCGGAAAGTCCACCACACTCAACATGATCGCCGGCCTGGAGGAGATCACCGACGGGGAACTGCGGATCGGTGGCCAACGGGTCAACGAGAAAGCCCCGCGGGACCGCGATATCGCGATGGTGTTCCAGTCCTATGCGCTCTACCCGCATATGACGGTTCGGCAGAACATCGCTTTCCCGCTGACGTTGGCCAAGCTGAGCAAGGCCGAGATCGAGGCGAAGGTCGCCGAGACCGCCAAGGTGCTGGATCTGGTGACGCTGCTGGACCGCAAGCCCTCGCAACTGTCCGGCGGTCAGCGCCAGCGGGTGGCGATGGGCCGGGCGATCGTCCGCAAGCCCAAGGCGTTCCTGATGGACGAGCCGCTGAGCAACCTCGACGCCAAACTGCGCGTGCAGATGCGCGGCGAGATCGCCCGGTTGCAGAACCGCCTGGGCACCACCACCGTCTACGTCACCCACGACCAGACCGAGGCGATGACCCTCGGCGATCGGGTCGTGGTGCTGCGGGCGGGCGAAGCGCAGCAGATCGGCACTCCCGACGAGTTGTACAACCACCCGGTGAACCTGTTCGTGGCCGGGTTCATCGGTTCCCCGGCGATGAACTTCTTCCCCGCAGCTGCAACCGAGGGCGGATTGCGTATGCCGTTCGGGACGGTGACCCTCGGTGACACCGCGCGAAACGCCTTGGCCCGCCATGCCCGGCCCGCCAACGTCATCGTCGGAGTGCGGCCGGAGAATTTCGAGGACGCCACCCTGATCGACGCCCATGAGCGGGCCCGTTCGCTGACCTTCGGGGTCCGGGCTGATCTGGTCGAGTCGCTCGGCGCCGATAAGTATGTGTACTTCTCCACCGGCGGGGCAGGGGCCCGGTCGGCTCAGCTGACCGAGCTCGCCGCCGAGTCGGGCTCTGGTGAGAACCGTTATGTGGCAAGGGTGTCCGCGGAGTCGTCGGCGGCAACCGGTCAGACCGTCGAACTGGCACTGGACACCACCAAACTGCATGTGTTCGACGGCGACACCGGAGTGAACCTCACCGCGTGAGCGATCCGCTGGCACGACTGCGCGATCACCTGGGGGCCCATTTCGCCGGCCTGGGAATCGACGCCGAACCCGATGTCGCCAGCGTCACCTTCCTCGGGGTGGAACGCATCGACGTGCTGCGGTTCGGCCCCGATCCCCGACCCGGTTTCGAGGATGTCTTCCATCACGTATCGGTGGGGTGCTCGCGGCATCCGATGACCGATGCGGCCGCGGCGGTGTCGGATCCGCTGCGCGGTCCGCGGGCGGAGATCGTGCTGAGCCTGCGTTCCGGAACACCAGTCACCGGCCTGGCCCGCAGTGTCGCCGTGGTGGCCGCCACCCCGGCCGTTGACGGGGTGGTGCTCGCACCCGATGCGCTGGTCGACCTGTCCGGGCCGCTGTGGACCGGTGCCCCGTTCACCGCTGTGCTGCTTGGGGATTCGGATATCCCCGACCTGTCACTGGATCCGCCGGCCGATCCGGTGACATTTCTGTCGGCGGTGCCGATCACCCCGACCGAGGCGGCCTGGGTGCGGCTCAAGGGCGCCGAGGCGATGCGTCAGGCGTGGGCCGACGATCGCGTCGACGTCCTCGATCCCGGGCGGCGGGCGGCGTCAGCCGGTTAGACCGAGACGGGAACCTCGAGGGTTCCGCCGTGGCCGTCGTCGATCGTGACGACGAACGAGTCGGGGACACCCGGTGTCGTTGCGGTGTAGCTGAACACCCCCGTCGCCGGATCCAGTTGAAGGGCGCCGGTAGCCGGATTGGTGGTGACTGTGTAGGTGAGCGTGTCCTGATCAGGATCGGTACCGATGATAGTGCCGTTGACCTCGCCAGCCACGACGTTGTTGAGTACTTCGACGTTGTCGATGCTGAGTCTGGCGCCGGCGGCCTGTCCTCTCGTCGCGTCCCAAGTACCCGACACGAATACGAACTTGTAGTTGCCGTCCTGGTTCACGGGGAAGTTCACTACGGTGACCGGCTGAGTGGTCCGCATGTCGGCACCCGTCGCATCGAGCATGATGTAGGTCGCGCCGGTGTCCACGTCCAACATGTACGCCAACACATCGAAGGCGTCGCCCCCGCCGCTCGCCTCCCAGTCGAACCGGACCGTCGCTCCGCTTCGGATGTAGACGGGGTTGTCGGAAACCACGACCGGCCCGTGAATCACACCACCGCTGCCGGCGGGAGTATTGAGGACGCCGCCCAGCGATGAGTTCATGACCGCACGTCCGTTGGTGACAGTCGTGGTGTAACTGCCCGATCCGCCACTGGCTTCGACGCCCCCGTCAGGAGCCGTCGTCGGGTCGACCGGGGTGGGCCAGCCTGCGACGGTACCGGTGCCGTCCACTAGCACCCGGGTGTTGATGGCGGTCCAGCCAGTCAACGCATCGGTGAAGTCACCGTTGACGAATGTCGATGCCTGGTTCACCGTTGCGGTCGGTAGGGCATTTGCGGGGTCGACCGTGACGGTCACAGGAACCGATATTGTCCCACCGTAGCCATCGGCAATCGTGACGGTGAAGGTGTCGGTGAGGGCGTCGGCGGTTGCGCCGTCGGCGGCCGCGGAGTGGCGGGCGCTGCTGGTGGGGGTGTACGTGAAGGCGCCATTGTTGTCGACCATCACGCTTCCCTTGGCCGGGGTATCGGCCAGGGAGTAGGTCAGCGCATCGCCGTCGGCATCCGACCCAATCACCGCTCCGGCTACCGCGCCGGTGCCGGCATCGGGAACGCCGATGGTGGTGCTGGCCGTGGGTTCGGCGTTGGCGGGGGTGATCGGCACGGTGATGCTGACCGCGCGGGTGCCTCCGTGCCCGTCGTTGACGGTGACGGTGAACGTGTCGTCGGTGGGGGTCCCAGCGGACGGCGGGGCAGCGTCGAACCCGCCGCGGCCAACGGAGTAGAAGGACTGCGGCAGGCCGAGCGGGGCACCCTGGCTGTAGGTGGTGACGACGAGGGTGACCACCTGCCCCGCGGTGAGGTCGGCGGAGATGCCCGGGCACAGACCCGTGCTTCCGCCGCAACCGGTGGCCGACGCCTGGAGTTCGGCGGGGATATAACTTCCGCGGTCGTCGTTGTAGGTGATTCGATTGACGCCCGGCGCCGCCGGGTCGAACTCGCCATCGTAAAGCTCCATCACGGTGTCGACGGGGGCGTCGGTCTGGCCGAAGGTGTAGGTGCGGGTTTCGGACGCGATGAAGTAGGTGGCGACGTAATTGTAGGTGCCCGTACCTCCGCGCCAGCCGCCGTAGGTCCCCTGGGTGACTTGAGCGGGGTCGGTCAGTTCAATGGTCTGGATCTCCGCGTCGCTGCCGTTGCTGGTGCTCCCGGATGAGCCCTCCGCCGCGACCGCGTGCCTCGCCGCGGGGTCGGGGGTGTAGACGAACTCGCCGGTGTTCGGGTCGAGGGTCACCGTTCCGTTGGACGGTCCCGAGGTGACCGCGTAGGTCAGGGTGTCGCTGTCGGCGTCGGCTCCCTCGACTGCGCCGGCGACCTCCCCGGTCGCCTCGTCGGGGTCACCTACCGCGGCGTTTGCGGTAGGAGCGGTGTTGGCGGGGCTGACGGTGAGGGCGACCTCGACCAGTACGGTGCCACCGAACCCGTCGGAGACGGTGAAGGTGACCGCATCGGTGCGGTCGGCGTCGGTCGCATCATCGGCGGCAGCGTTGTGGCGGGCGTCCGGGTCGGGGGTGTAGGTGAACCCGCCGGTCGCAGTGTCCAGGGTGAGGGTGCCCTTGGCGGCACCTTCGTTGATTGCGTAGGTCAGGGTGTCACCATCGGCGTCGGTGAACACCAGTTCGCCGGGGATGGATCCCTGACCGTCGGGGGCGGTGATGTTGACGGTGCCGACGGGGGCTTCGTTGGCCGGGGCGACCGGCAGTGACACCCGGCGTATGGTCCGACCGCCGTAGCCATCGGAGACGACCACCGTGAAGGAATCACTCTGGTCCGCTGCGGTCGCATCGTCGGCGGCTGCAGCGTGGCGGGCTTCGGCACTGGGGGTGTAGACGAAGGTGCCGTCCTCGTTGAGGATAATTGTGCCCTTGTCCGGACCGGTGACTGAGGCGATGACCAGTCTGAGACTGGTGGTGTCGCCATCGGGGTCAGTGACGGTCAGTGCGCCGAGGATGACACCATCGGCATCCGGCGCGTTGAGGGAATCGGCGACGACCGGGTTCTCATTGTCGGGGCTGATCGCGGTGGTGACCTCGATGAGGGTGGTGCCGCCGTGTCCGTCGGTGACGGCCACGGTGAAGGTGTCGCTGAGTGTCTCGGCGGGGGCACCGTCGGCGGCGGCGTCGTGGCGGGCGTCGGGGTCGGGGGTATAGATGAAGGTCCCCGTCACCTCGTCGAGGGTGACGGTGCCCTTGGCCGGCCCGGTGGCGATGGAGTAGACGAGAGTGTCGCCATCGGTGTCGGCGCCGAGAACCGCGCCAGCGACCGCACCTGCAGAGGTGTCGGGGTCGCCGACGGTGGCGGTGACTTCGGGGGCGTCGTTGGCGGGGCTGACCGCCGTGGTGACCTCGACGAGGGTGGTGCCGCCGTGGCCGTCGTTGACCGCGATGGTGAAGGTGTCGGTGCGGTCGGTGGCGGTGGCGGTGTCGGAGGCGGCGGTGTGGCGGGCCTCGGGGTCGGGGGTGTAGGTGAAGGCGCCGGTGATCGGGTCGAGGGTGACGGTGCCCTTGGCGGGTCCGTCGGCGATCGCGAAGCTCGGGGTGTCCCCGTCGGCGTCGGTGACGTCGATGGTGCCGTCGACGGTGCCGCTGGTGTCCGGGTCTCCGGTGGCGGCGGTCGCGTCGGGAGCGGTGTTGGCTTCGGAGACGTCGACGGTGACCTCGACGAGCGAGACCCCGCCGAGCCCGTCGTAGACCACGAGGGTGAAGCTGTCGGCGCGATCGCCGTCGGTGGCGCTGTCGGAGGCGGCGGTGTGGCGGGCCTCGGGATCGGGGGTGTAGGTGAAAGTGCCGTCGTCATTGAGCACGACGGTGCCCTTGCCGGGCGGGGTGATGATGCTGGCGGTTTCACCGTCGACGGTGACCGCGATCGTTCCGTCCGAACCGGGTACACCGAGTTCCACAGCGTCGGAGGGGGCTGCGACGTATTCGCTCCCGTCAGCGCCGGGGGTGGCCTCACCCGTAGTGCTGCTGGCGGGGCCGCCGAGTCCGTTGGTGCCCTCGGAGAGCAGACCCAGACCACCGCCGCCCCCGCCGCCGCCGACCGCATCGCCGTTGCGGCCGAACGCGCTTCCGCCGTCGCCGCCGGTACCGCCGGTGTCCCAGCTGGTTCCGCCGACTCCACCGACGCCGCCGGTTGCATCGCCGTCAATGGCATCGGCATCGCCGCCGGTGCCGCCGGTGCCTCCTGTGGCATCGCCGAACCCGCCGGCTCCGCCGGCACCTCCAGTGGCGTCGCCGTCGGCAGAGTCGGCCCGCCCGCCGCCGCCGCCGTCGCCGCCGATCTGCGCGCCGGTGCCGCCGCCACCGCCACCACCGCCGGTCGCTGAGCCGCTTTGGGTGGTGGCGCTACCACCGTTGCCACCCAGGCCGCCGACCCCGTCGCTGCTGTGGCCGCCGCGGCCGCCATCTCCGCCTATGGCGATGCCGTCCGCCGACGCGGCGTTGCCGCCATTGCCACCGGTGCCGCCGGTGTCGGGATCGCCTGCGCCGGCACCGCCGTCGCCACCAATGGCCGTGGCGCCACCGGTGGCGTAGGCGTCGCCGCCGTTTCCTGCCACGCCGTTCCCGCCGGCGGCCGCACCGCGGCTACCCGCCGCGCCACCGTTACCGCCCACTGCCACGCTGTCCGTGGCGTCGGCGATGCCGGTGCCGCCCGCGCCGCCGTTACCGCCGCCTCCATAGCTTCCGCCGGCCCCGCCGGCACCGCCGTTGCCGCCGTTGCCGATAGTCGGGCTGAAGCCGTTGCCGCCGTTGCCGCCGTTGCCGCTGAGTGACGGCGCCTTGCCGTCCAAGCCATCGTTGCCGGTATCCAACGCGACGCTGGCAGCGTTCAGTCGAGCTGTTCCCAGAATCATTCCGTCAGCGCCACCGCGGCCCCCGAGGCCGGCGACGGTGCCGGGATCGCCTCCTTGGCCGCCGTCACCGCCATCGGGGTTGGTCTGATCCCCGTCAGCCCCGTTTCCGCCGAGGCCCGCCAGGGCAGCGTCACCGCCGTCGCCGCCGGTCCCGCCGACACCGCGGGTGCCGTTCGTAGTGGCACCTCCGTCACCACCGAGGCCGCCATTACCGCCGGCGGCGCCGGTGCCGCCGTGGCCGCCGTCGCCGCCGCCAACGGCGCCGTCGCCGGCGTCGCCGCCGGTGCCGCCGTGGCCGCCGTGGCCGCCGTCGCCGCCCGCGCCGCCGTTGCCGGCCAGGCTGCCGCCTGCTCCGCCGTTTCCGCCGTTGCCGCCGACACCACCCGCGGTGCCATCGCTTCCATCGGTGCCAGCAGCACCGGGCAGGGCGCCGTCGACACCGTCGACACCAGCGACACCATCGCTGGCGTCGCCGCCGCGCCCACCGTTGCCGCCGTTTCCGATCGAACCGCCCTGACCGCCGTCGCCGCCGTGTCCGCCGTCCCCACCGGGGGTGACCGCGCTCCAGCCTGCCCCGCCGTCACCGCCGTTGCCGGCCGGCCCGTTGAATGCCGTGCCATCGGCGCCGGACGGAGCAGATGGCCCGTCGAGGGTCTCGCCAGCCGGTACGGGGGAAACCTGGGAGTCGGGGTGGGCATTGGCCTGGCTGTAACCCTGGTCGACCAGCCTCCGGTACCACAGGTCCGCCGTGGTGCCCACGGCTGCGGCCCCTCCGGCTCCGCCCACTCCGGCGCTGCCCGCATCCCCACCGGCGCCACCGTTTCCGCCGTCGGGATTGAGCGCATCACCGTCGGCGCCCCGGCCGCCGTCGCCGGGTGTTCCGGCATCGCCTCCCGCGCCTCCGGCGCCTCCGGAGCCATTGGCGTCTTGTTGCTGGAAGAAGAACAGGAACCGACCCGCGCCGGCGGCGCCGCCGTTGCCGCCCACACCGCCGTTTCCACCGTTTCCGGCGGAGCCTCCGGTGCCCCCGTCTACTCCGGTGGTGCCGCCGTCAAGGCCGCCAACCCCGTCGCCCCCGACACCTCCGGCACCGCCGACTCCGCCGTTGCCGCCTGCTCCGCCGCTGCCGAAGACCCAACTGCCCTCGCCGCCTGCGCCGCCGTTTCCGCCGGCCCCGCCGTCGCCGGCATCGGCTCCGTCAGCGCCAGCGGTCAGGCCGCTGGCACCGGCGGTGCCCACCGCGCCGACTCCGCCGGTACCCCCGGAACCGCCCTTGCCGACGACGGAGAGCAGACCCGTGTTGCCGCCGTTGCCACCGTGGCCGCCGGCCTGCTCGACACTGATCGCGGCGCCGCCCGTCCCGCCGTCGCCACCGTCGCCCACCCAGAGTCCGCCGCGTCCGCCGTTACCGCCGTTGCCGCCGCCGGCGCCCCCGGCGCCGCCGTTGCCGCCGTTGCCCCAGAACCCGATGAACCTGGCGTTCCCGCCGTTGCCACCGTCGGCACCGAGCGCGCCGGCCCCGCCGTCGCCGCCGCTGCCGAGGATGAAACCGCCCACACCACCGGTTCCGCCCTTGCCGCCGTTCACAGATGCAATGCCCGCGCCACCCTTGCCGCCGTTGCCGAATAGGGCTGCCGCGCCTCCGTTGCCACCGTTCCAGCCATCGCCGCCGTTGCCGATCAATCCGCCGTGGCCGCCCGTGCAGGCAACGCCGGCGCCGCAGGTGGTGCCGTCCCAGCTGTAACCGTTTCCGATCAGAATGCCGGCGTTGGGGTTGTCGGCAGTGCCGTTGCCGATGAAGAACCTCACCAGGGTGTCCAGGGGATTCGCCGGCGGTGTGGGCGGAGCGGAAACCGCCGCCGAGGCGATGTGAGAGCCCGAAGCCGTGTTCGCCGGGGCCGCCGGGGCAGGATCCACCGGCTCACCGTTGGCCACGTCAGCACCGGCTCCCTGCGCCTTCTTCGCGACCAGCTCACGGCGCGAGAAGGCTGCCGCGGCCCACATCAGCGGAGCTGCCAACGGGGCTTCCACGGGTGTATCACCTGCTGCCAACGGCGTCGTTCCCAGCCAGCCCAGCGCTGCGCTGGGGGCCGCTTCAGCAGGGCGTGGCGCCGACATGATCGGGGCCGAATCCCGGGTCTCCGGAGCCGATATTGCGGACGCCGACGGGGCCGGCGCTGAAACCCCGGTAGGCGACACCTCGGCCGTGGCAGCGACGTTGCCGCCGCCGATCGGAATGCTGGGGTTTGCCGGCAGCGACTGCGGCGAGGACGGCGCGCCCACGGCGGTACCGGTCGCTGGCGCCACAGCACTGCCCGGGCCGGGACGGACTGAGGTATCGGTATCAGCCGATCGTGGGGAGGTGCGACTCGACACCCCGTCAGGCTCGGCGGTCAGCTGAGGGATCGGGTCGAGGTCGACGGGACGTGATCGCCTCTCCTGCGCGCGCGACCGCGCGGCGGAATCCGGAGCCGCGACGACCGGGCCCGGTTCTGCGGCCTGTCTGCGTGGACCTCCCCGTGTGGTGGCTGCGGTAGCGGCCGAGGCGGAGTCCGAGCCGCGCGCCCCTGAACGAGCGGTTCGTTTCGCCGGTGCCGACGATGAGTCCGAGGCTTTCGCGCCGGCCGAACCGGCGTTGTCAGCTGAGGCTATGGCCGGCATCGCAATGGCGGCGGCGCCGACCCCGAGGGCCACGGCAAGCGCCCCCACCCGTCCGATGTAGGCGCTGCACCCCGAGTCCGGGGTGCGTCCCGGATTTTTCTTCAGCGTCGGCGCGCCCCGCCGGTCCTGAGGTGTGGCCCAACGGAAATCAGCTGCGGAGTACGCCATCATTGCGAAGCCCTTGTCGGGACTTGGGGGAGCGTTTCTCGCCCCCCGCTCACGACGAGCGTGCCATTTTCGGAGTGACGAAAATCACGTTTGGTCGGAGTTTTTCCGATCTGTGTGAACTATCAAATGGTTGAGTTTGCCCGGTTCCTGAACTGCGAAAGCCAACGCCTTGTCGCGTGTTCCGCGGCCGGTGTCGGGGGAGGTGGAACACAGGCGTGGGTCTGTTGAACTGCGGATTACGGATTAGGTTTCGCGAATCGGATAGCTGCCGGCCCCTCGTCCAAACGCAGTCAGAGGCATTGCTCCCGACGGCGTCGGCGAGCCATCGTGGGAGTAAAGTCCGGTATCTCTCTCACAGCCAGTGGTTGCGGCGGAACGTCCGGTACAGCAAGCCGCAGACCAGCACCATCAGCAGTAGGACGGTCGGGTAACCCCACTGCCAACCGAGTTCTGGCATGTCATCGAAGTTCATCCCATAGATGCCGGCGATGGCGGTCGGCACCGCGGCCATGGCCGCCCACGCCGAGATCTTGCGCATGTCCTGGTTTTGCTGCATTCCGACTTTTCCCAGCGCGGCCTGAACCAGTGAGGACAGCATCTCGTCGTACTCGGCGATCTGGTCGGCCGCCAGGATCTGATGGTCGAGGACATCACGCATCTGGCGGCGGACCTCCTTGGACAGCAGATCGCGGTTGGCGCTGTTGAGCCACTCGATGTCATCGGTCAGCGGTGACACCGCCCGGCGCAGTTCGACCACCTCGCGTTTGAGCAGGTAGATGGGTGCGATATCGGTTTTGTGGTGGGGGGAGAAGGTGTTCTCCTCGATAGCGTCGATATCGGCTTCCATCGCGCCGGTGACCCGTCGGTAGGTGTCGACGATGTGATCGGTGATCGCGTGCATCACCCCATAGGGTCCCAGCGTCAACGGGGTGCGATCGGCTTCGAGTTTCTTCCGCAACTGGGCCAGACCGGTGTGCTCACCGTGGCGAACCGTGATGACGAAGTCGGCGCCGACGAACATCATGATCTCACCGGTCTCGACAATCTCCCGGGCGAGTTCCACCGATTCGTGGGGTACGTAGTTGACGGTCTTGAGGACGACGAACAGGGTGTCGTCATAACGTTCGGCTTTGGGCCGCTGATAGGCGTGGACGGCGTCCTCCACCGCCAGGGGGTGCAGACCGAACAGGTCGGCGATCGCCTGCATCTGCTGAGTGTCCGGTTCGTGGAGACCGATCCAGACGAACGCCCGCTGACCGTTCTGCTCGATCTCTCGCACCTTCTCCAGTGCGGCAGGGTGGGTGTAGCTGCCGGGCAGCCGGTCGCCCTCGCAATAGACCGCGCAGTCGACCACCACCTCCGATACCGGGGCGGGGTTGTCTTCGGCGTCGGTGTCCGGGTTGCGGATGAGGTTCACCTCGAGCAGGATCGGCGGTCGCGGCTGAAACTGCGGCATCGCTACCTCCTGGCGCATCGCCCCGGCGGGTCAGTGGGAAATCCTACGCGCCCATACGGCCGGGACCGGGCGGGCGGTCGCGTACCCTGACGCGGTGCCCGAAACGCTTCCCGCCCCCGATCTGGTCATCGACGACGAGGAGATCTTCGCCGCTCACCGCGGCGGAAAGATGTCGGTGGAACTGAAGGCCCCCCTGGACACCCAACGGGCGCTGTCGATCGCCTACACCCCCGGTGTTGCCCAGGTGAGCCGGGCCATCGCCGCCGATCACACCCTGGCGGCCCGCTACACCTGGGCGCACCGACTGGTCGCGGTGGTCAGCGACGGCAGTGCGGTCCTTGGCCTCGGCGATATCGGTCCGTCAGCGTCGCTGCCGGTGATGGAGGGTAAGTCGGCGTTGTTCAAAACGTTCGCCGGACTTGACTCGATCCCGATCGTGCTGGCCACCAAGGATCCCGACGAGATCGTCGAGACCCTCATCCGGCTACGCCCGACATTCGGCGCGGTCAACCTGGAGGACATCTCGGCACCGCGCTGTTTCGAGATCGAACGCCGGGTCATCGAGGCGCTGGACTGCCCGGTCATGCACGACGATCAGCACGGCACCGCGATTGTGGTGCTGGCCGCACTGCTGGGCGCGACAGCCGTCCTCGACCGCAAGCTCAGTTCACTGAAGATGGTCATCTCCGGTGCGGGCGCGGCGGGGGTGGCATGTGCCAACATCCTGCTGGAGGCCGGGCTCAGCGATATCACCCTGGTGGACTCTCGCGGAATCGTGCACACCGGCCGTGAGGACCTCAACTCCGTCAAGGCCGAATTGGCGGCCAGAACCAATCCGGAGGGCAGGACCGGTGGAGTCGCTGAGGCACTGGAGGGCGCGGAGGTCTTCCTCGGGGTGTCCGCCGGCAAGGTGCCCGAGGATCTGATCGCCGCGATGGCACCTGACAGCATCGTGTTCGCCTGCTCGAATCCGGACCCGGAAATCCACCCCGAGGTGGCCAAGCGGCACGCCGCCATCGTCGCAACCGGCCGAAGCGATTTCCCGAACCAGATCAACAATGTGCTGGCCTTCCCCGGGGTGTTCCGCGGCGCCCTGGACGCCGGGGCGAGGCGCATCACCGAGAAGATGAAAGTGGCTGCGGCCGAGGCCATCTTCTCCGTTGTCGGTGACGATCTCGCCCCAGACCACATCGTGCCCAGCCCGCTGGACCCGCGGGTGGGCCCGGCGGTCGCCGCCGCCGTGGCCGCTGCCGCTGAGGTGTGAGCCGGGACCGGCGCGATGACGGGATTTCGCCGGCTGGTGGTGGTGCTGACAAGTGTGCTGGCGGTTTCCTGCGGCAGCCCGGCGGAGGGGCCCTCGCTGGTGGTCGGGGCCGCGTCCGATCCGGAGAACGCCCTGTTGGCCAATATCTATGCGGCCGGCTTGCGCTACTACGGGACCGCCGCCCGGGTTGACACCTCGGCCGATCCGCTGGCGGCCCTGGATGCCGGGACCGTGCGGGTGGCAACGGGTTTCACCGGCGGGCTGCTGCAACGGTTCGACCCGGGATCAGCGGCCAGATCAGCCCGACAGGTGTATCGGGCGCTCGCGGGCGCCCTGCCGGAGGGCATCGCCGCCGCCGACTACGCCCCGGCCGCGGAGGACAAGCCGGCGATGGCAGTGACCGAGGCGACGGCGTCGGCCTGGGATAGCCGGGACCTCTCGGCGCTGGTCCGACATTGTTCCCGGGTCAGCGTCGGCGCTCCGACGGGAAGTTCGACCCCCGAAGCCGTGGGGGACTGCCAGCTGGGTCCGGTCCGTGAATTCGGCACCGCGGCCATGCTGTTCGACGCATTGCGCGCAGGTTCGGTCACTGCGGCTTGGACCACCACCGCCGCGACCGGGGTGCCCGACGGTGTTGTCATCCTGGTCGACCGCAAACCGGCACTCATCCCGGCGCAGAACGTTGTCGCGCTCTACCGGCGCAACGAACTCGACCAGATGCAGCTACGAGCGATCAACGAGATCGCCGGTGTTCTCGACACCGCCTCGCTGGTTCAGATGCTCGCCGAGGTGGAGGCGGGGGCGGACGCCAGGGCCGTCGCCGAACAGTGGCTGGCGGCCAACCCGCTGGGCCGGTGACCCCCGCGGTCAGCGCATCCCGGGCATGAACCGTCCCGACAGCGCGGTCAGGACGCGCTGGTAGCCCGATCCGGAGGCACGCACGAACAGGTCGAGAATTTTGGCGTCGGCGCCGACGAGCACCTTCGCCTTGTTCTTGGCGACCCCGGTGAGGATGACCTGAGCGGCCCGTTCCGGCAGGGTACGGGCCATCTTGTCGAACCACTCCGCCGCCGAGGCGACGTCGACGCCCTCGGCGCCGGTGGCGTTACGGGCGATCGCGGTCTTGATCCCGCCGGGATGCACCGTGGTCACCTTGACCGGGTGGTGTGCCAGAGCCATCTCCATGCGCAGTGCCTCGGTGAAGCCGCGGACGGCGAACTTGGCCGAGTTGTAGGCCGCCTGGCCAGGCACCGCGAAAATG
>Ga0180430_10002887_pt1 | contig 15186 bp, 11 predicted proteins | sample SS_ome_9_FD_132999 | JGI IMG/M metagenome (GOLD analysis project Ga0180430, IMG submission 132999) | Hypersaline lake sediment archaeal communities from the Salton Sea, California, USA - SS_1_S_2 metaG | ecosystem: Environmental > Aquatic > Non-marine Saline and Alkaline > Hypersaline >... | reverse complement strand
ATATAAGATGTTATTAAGCTGGCACGCCTGGAGGGATTCGTTCTTTCGTCTCGCTTCGCTCGCTGCAGAGACGCGGACTCCCTCGGCTTCGCCTCAGTCCGTCCTTTCGAATCCAGAAAACATGCACCAATGGCATGTTTTCCCGCTTAGCTATACTGAGATCGATCTATAAGCTGTTATTAGACTGGCACGCCTGGAGGGATTCGAACCCCCAACCTTCGGATTCGTAGTCCACTGCTCTATCCAATTGAGCTACAGGCGCGCGCCTTATATATTTTAAAAGATTTGGAGTTTTTTATCATCAAGTTATTGTATTATTTTACAAACTCTTTGGCTTCATCTTCACTGTTGTCATCAATACTGTAATACCTGTCTTTCCAGCATATACCTTTTCCGTATTTAGCCTGCATCACAGAATTGACAGATAGTACTGCTATATAGAACATGGATACGGGGTGAAGGAATATATCTACCAGCCTGCTTTTGAACCTGAATGTCATGATTATCCTGATTATAAGGATAATTGAGACCTGGCTAAAAAGATTTATATTGACCATAAGCGGCCATTCAAACAATATACCAAGTGGAAGAAATATAAATGGGAGAAGAAAGAGCACCCATATCATGGTTATGACAAAAACAAGGTTTAGTATCCTGTAATTCATGGCGGCAAAGATAAATTTTGAGAAACCGCTGACAACCTGCCCGAACCCCTCATACATCCTGCAGTGGATATTCTTCCTGCCGTCAAAGACCATAAACCTGAAACCGCATTTTTTTACCTGCCTGGAAAGAGCTACATCCTCGACAATATCCTTGCTTATACTCCTGTGGCCTCCGATCTGGCCATAGACTTTTTTCTTAAAAAGAAAGAACTGGCCGTTGGCTATGCTGAGACGGGGGCTCTTTATCTTCTTTACCAGAAAAAGCGGCAATAAAGCTAGAAGGGCAATATTTATAAATATCACCACCATCCTTTCATGTATGGAGACCATTATCTGCCTGGGAAAAACTGAGATCACATCCATTCCATTTGTCTCAAGAGCAGCCAGTGAGGAAGAGATTGAATCAGGAAAATGGAGTGTATCCGCATCCGTAAAGATCAGGTATTCACCCCTGGCTTCCCGGGAAAGCTGGTGACAGGCATATGACTTTCCCTTCCAGCCCGGTATAAGCGGTTTTCCCCTGATAAGCCTTATCCTTTTGTCCTTTTCAGACCATTTGCTTATAATGTCACCGGTCTTATCGGAAGAATTATCATCAAGCACAAGTATTTCAATATTGACATAGTCCTGCCTGATAAGGGACCTCAGGCACCTGCCGATATTTTTTTCTTCATCCCTTGCCGGGATCAGCACAGATACAAGGGGGGATCTGCTGGAAAGCTTTTCCGGAAGAACAAAATTTGAGGGGCTTCTGTATGAAAGATTATTTATAATAAAGTTAAGCAGTATTATTAACAGCAGCACTGTTATTATATACTGGTAATATGAAAAATAGTCCATCATAATCTCTATGAATATAGACTATTTTACCACTGTATAGTTTTATGTAAAAAAGGACCCGGCTTTAACAGGTCTTTCAGTCGAGTGCATTAAGTTCCTTCAGCATACCGTCCAGGTCTATGCCGTAGGTCTTTGATATCTGTCCCAGAGTCAGTACCTTTGCCTCGTATGCAGCCATAGCGCAATGCAGGCATGGCAGCTGATACTTAGATATAACTGCGCTGGTCTCAGGTTTTTTCATTACTTCTTCAAGCTTGGTATCTGCATTATATTTTTCTGCCATAATAACCCCAAATCCTAGAATTAATAATATCTTATCATTTAGCAATATCCTTTTATATCCAGGCCATTATATACTCCTGGCTTATATAGTCAAATAAAAGTTATACTACTATTACTATAATTTATATAGTAATTCTTTTCAATCCGGCTGTCAAGGAGCCTCTGCGGGACACGGCATATTTCCAGCTTACTTTATTTTACAATGATACAGTAGATGATATTATTTATAATATATGCTTCATCAACCGGTAATTGGAGGTAATATGATTAAAAGCCTATCCCCGCAGAGATTAAGACTGAGTTTTGACCCCAAAAAGCTGGGGTGCAGGTCAACTGATGAGTTAAAACCCCTGGAAGGTATTATCGGCCAGGAAAGGGCGGTTAGGGCCTTGAAACTTGGTCTTAATATAGGTAATAACGGATTTAATATTTTCGTGGCCGGATACACCGGGACCGGCAGGATGACAGGCGTCAGGGGTTTTGTGACAGAGCTGGCCAGAACAAAACCGGTACCGCCGGACTGGTGTTATATTAATAATTTCAGCGACTCCTATGAACCCATAGCCATCAAGCTCCCTCCAGGGAAGGGACGGGAATTTTCCGGTGATGTGGACAGACTCATAAGTTCTATAAGGGATCTTCTGCCCAGGACTTTTATCAGCAAGGATTATACAGATCAAAGGGAATCTATCACCAGCAGCATAAAGGAGGAAAAAGACAGGCTGATGCAGGATCTCCGCAAAGAAGCCCATCAGCAGGGTTTCGCCCTGAAATCTACCCAGGTCGGATTATTTATGGTGCCGGCCGTAGGGGGAAAGCCTATGAGCCAGGAACAGTACATGAATCTTTTCCAGAAAGAAAAGGATGAGATACAGAAAAAGAAGACCGGGATAAATAAAAAACTTCAGGATACCCTGAACCTGATAAGGAACCTGGACCGCAAGATAAATGAAGAGACCAATAAGCTTGACCAGGAAGTAGCTCTATTTGCTATTGAAAAATACCTTGATGATATCAGGGATAAATACCGTGAAAATGACCAGGTCCTGGAATATATTGAGAATATAAAGCAGGACATACTTAAGAACCTGAAAGATTTCCTGCCCAAAAAACCGGCAACTGCGGCAGTGCCGGCCATTTTCCCCTGGATGAAAGAGCTTCCTTTCAAAAAATATATGGTAAATGTTCTGGTAGATAATTCGGGGCTTAAAGGCGCTCCTGTTATCATAGAAAAAAACCCCACTCATAAGAATCTTTTTGGGCGGATAGAAAAGGAGGCTCAGCTGGGAGTTCTTTCGACCGACTTTACCATGATCCGTTCCGGTTCCCTTCATAAGGCCAATGGCGGATTTTTAGTACTGCCGGTAGAGGATCTTTTTAAAAATATCTTTTCCTGGGACAGCCTAAAGATGTCCTTAAGGGATAAGAAGATCATAATAGAGGAGATCAGTGAAAAACTGGGAGTGGTTTCCATTAAAAGCATCAAACCGGAACCTATCCCCCTGGATATCAAGGTAATACTTATCGGCAATCCTTATCATTACAATATACTCTATAGGATGGACAGCGACTTCAAAAAACTGTTTAAAGTCAAAGCAGACTACGATCTTTCTATGAAAAATTCCCAAAAAAATATCAGGGACTATACCAGCTTTATATGCACATTATGCACCAAGGAGGATATGTCCCACCTCAGGTCTGATGCGGTGGCTAAAGTACTGGAATATGGTATAAGGCTTTCAGGGGACCAGGAAAAGATATCCACCAGGTTCTCGGAAATATCCAATATCATCATGGAGGCTGATTATTATGCAAGGGAGAAAGGCAGTAAATATATTGAAGCTTCCCATATTGAAAAAGCTATAGAGGAAAAACATTACCGTTCCAACCTCATCCAGGAAAAGATAAAAGAGTTGATAGAAAACGGCACCATACTCATCTCCACAGACGGCAGCATGACAGGCCAGGTAAACGGCCTTTCAGTACTGGATACAGGCGATTATGCATTTGGAAGGCCTTCCAGGGTAACTGCATCCATTGGTATGGGAAAAGCGGGGATAATAGATATTGAAAGGGAGACAAAACTTGGAGGACCCATACATACCAAAGGGGTGCTTATACTATCGGGATATCTTACAGAAAAATATGCCATAGACCGTCCTTTGAACCTTTCTGCCAGGATAGTATTCGAACAGAGTTATGGCGGAATTGAAGGAGACAGCGCTTCCAGCGCCGAGCTGTATGCCATGCTGTCTGCCATATCCGGAGCACCCATCGATCAGAACCTGGCAGTGACCGGTTCTGTAAACCAGAAAGGCCAAGTCCAGGCTATCGGAGGCGTTAATGAAAAAATTGAAGGGTTCTTTGAAGTCTGCAGGTTAAAGGGTCTTAACGGCAGACAGGGAGTCCTGGTACCGCATAGCAATATAAAGAACCTGATGCTGAAAGAAGAAGTAGTGGAAGCAGTAAAAGATAAAAAATTTAATATTTACGGTGTAAAGACTATAGATGAGGGCATAGAGCTTCTGACCGGGATAAGGGCAGGCAAACGGGACAAAAATGGCAAGTTTCCCGCCGGCTCCATAAACCATACAGTAGATGAAAAAATAAAAGAGTTTACCGATAAGCTGAAAAAATTATCCGGAAACAGTGACAAGGACTAGAATACAGTCTCATTTCCCAGCTTATAGTCAATATTCTTAAGCTTCCTTATTATATCAATATTATAGGGACACCTGGGACTGCATTCCCCGCATCCTGTGCAATCCTCTGCTTTTTTATCCAGCCTGGCATAAGCCTGCCTGGCGATCTCCTGTCCGCCATACCAGTGCTTAAGCCTTTCCCTGAGGGCAAAATCCGAAGTATTATCAACTATTCCGTCATCCATCTGACGGTCAAAATACCCTTCAATTTTACACAGCCGGGGTATATCTATACCTTCGGGACAGGGCAAACACTCCCCGCACTGCCTGCATACATATTGTCCCAGTTCGGGCGCGTCCCTGAATATATCCTGCATATGGCTTTCAGTCAGCGGTTTAAAGTTTCTGGCATATTCAATATCCTGCTGCAGCATCCTTTTGGTGTTTGCTCCAGTTACCACTACCGAGACCGGCCGGTCCATGGCATACCTGAAGGCAGTTTCCGCTGATCTCCACAGATAACCGTCAGCCACGGGCTTCATCAGTATAATGCCCATATCCTTCTTCAGGGCTTCCGGCAACAGCACTTCCTCGATCCTGGGAAAATTAAACCTGTCAAAATAATTTATGGTAGCCATCACTGCATCAAAAGGATAACTATTAATTGATTCGATAAGGACATCGGGCTGGCCGTGCATGGAGATACCCAGAAACCGTATCTTGCCCTTTTTTCTGGCCTCTTCTGCCGCTTCCAGGGCTCCGCCAGGTGCCAGTATCTGATCCAATTCGTCAAACCTGTTACCTCCGGGGGAACATAAGGCGCCGATACCATGGATTATATGAAGGTCTATATGATCAGTACGCAGTCTCTTTAGACTTCCATCCAGGCTTTCCAGGTATGATCTCTTGTCCCTTTTTGCAGTCTTGGTGGCCAGTATAAACTCATTCCTCCTGCCTGAGACTGTCCTGCCTATCTTTTCTTCAGAATGACCGTCGCCATAGCTTTCGGCAGTCTCTATATAATTGCCGCCGCTGTCCAGGTAATAGTTAAGGAGAGTCCCTGCATCTTCCAGATGTATCTCCAGAAGGTGAAAACCACCCATACCCAGCAAGCTTGTCTTAAGGCCGGTCCTGCCAAAATCTCTTTTTTCCATTTCCTCTTCCCTGTCTTATGGCTTTATATTTATTTTACCATACTTATTTAAGTAACTGCTGCTTTAAAGTTTTTTCCCTGATATTAATATGGTATCATTCTTTTTATTATATTTTACAGGAATAATAATTGCTGACAGACAATTTATATTTAAATACTATTATGATCTTCCTGGGAGCATTTCTGGTCGGGTCCCTCCCTACAGCATATATTGCCGGCAGGATAAAAGGCATAGATATTAGCAGGTCGGGAAATAAAAATGTGGGCGGCACCAATGCCCTTTTTATACTGGGAAAACCACTGGGAATAACCGTGATCATCATCGATATTGGAAAAGGCCTGCTGGCAGTATGGCTGGCCTCCCTGTTTTCGGATCATCATCAATTTATCCCTATGCTTGCCGTAGTCTTTACCACCATAGGGCATAACTGGATGTTTCCCATAAAGTTTAAGGGCGGCAAGGGAACAGGGGTGCTGGCGGGCTCCCTTATATACCTCTCTCCCCTTTCCATACCAGTCCTGTTTCTGGTATTTATTCCTGTAACATCATTTATGGTAAAGGATTCTTTCCTGGGAGTGGGAATAGGCTTGTTATTATTTTCCTTTCTTATGTGGGCCTGGGAAGGAAGCTATTACTGGTGCTTATTCCTGATACTTATTACCATTGTATACAGCCTGCGCTGCCTTAATCTATATATAACCTACTTTACTGACAAGAGGCGCTACCTTAACCCCTTTGTCAGGATGATACTTAAGCCTTTTCTTAGACAGAGATGAGCTGTCATTGCTCCAGCTGCTGCTCTACAGGATATCCCAGCGGTATTACATGAATTATCCCGCAAATTGCCTGGATAGGAAAAGCAAAAAGATTTATTATATAATTATATTATGAGATCTATTATGAAAAAAACTTCTATATTTTTTGTATTGATAGCCCTGGCTTTCCTAATTACCTTTCCAGGCTGCAGTCCGGAACCCGAAGGCACCCCTTCTGAAGATACTGTTCGGCAAGATGATCCTGCCCCGGAGGAAACACCCGATCCGGGGCCCGATAGCGAAAGCCCTGGAAATGAAGAGGTACAGGATGACGGGGCCGGAGAAGACAGCAGTGAAGAAACAGACCTGGAAAAACTGGCAGGTATGGAAGGAAGCTTCCAGGCGGTAAATGCTTTCCCCGGACTATCATTCCAGAGACCCCTGGGCTTTTATGTCCCGGGTGACGGCAGTGGGAGAGTTTTCATCGTGGAGCAGGCAGGCAAGATATTGACCATATATCCGGACGGCAGATCATCACTATTCCTTGACATCCGGGACAGGGTGGATGAAGGCGGAAATGAGATGGGTCTTCTGGGCCTGGCATTTCACCCGGGTTTTTCTGAAAATGGCCTATTTTACCTGAATTATACCGGTCCGGAAGGCACAGTGATCTCAGAATATAATATTTCCAGCAAGGACCCTGAAAAAGCAGATCCAGCAAGTGAAGAGATACTTCTCACTTTCAGCCAGCCCTACTCCAACCATAATGGCGGCCAGCTGGCATTTGGACCAGACGGTTATCTGTATATTGGTACCGGTGATGGAGGCAGTGCCGGCGACCCCGGGGGTAATGGACAAAACCGGACCACCCTTCTGGGGAATATCTTGCGGATAGACATAGACGGAGATCAGGATGGTCTTGCCTATTCCATCCCCGGAGACAACCCTTTCACGGGTAATGACCAGGGTTTTCGCCAGGAGATATTTGCCTATGGACTTAGAAATCCCTGGCGTTTCAGTTTTGATACTGCCAGCGGCAGGCTATGGGCTGCAGATGTAGGACAGGACCAGATAGAAGAAATAGATATAATAGAAAAAGGAAAGAATTACGGATGGAATATCATGGAAGGAAGCCGGTGCTATGAACCTCCCTCAGATTGTGATACCAGGGGTCTGGTCCTTCCTGTTTATGAATATGACCATTCCCGGGGCAGTTCCATAACCGGAGGATATGTGTATCATGGCAACAGCCTCCCCCTGCTGGAAGGGATATATGTATACGCAGACTTTGTCTCAGGGAATATATGGGGACTGGCTTATACCCCCCAGGGAACAGTCAGGAATTTCATCCTGGCAGAAACAGGCCTCAATATCAGTTCCTTCGGTGTGGATGCAGATGGTGAACTATATTTTACCTCCTTTGATGGAAATATCTACCGGCTGTCTGCTGAGTAGGATCTTCTTCTATTTATACCTGTATATGGCAGCAGCTCCTGTGCTGACCGGCATATCATCTTCGGGAAGCACCAGGACTTTACCTTTTTTCTTAATGACTGATTCCGCCAGGTCATCAAGTACATCATCAAATTCAGGGTCCTTCTTATCACCGTATACTATTTTCCCAGTCATATCATCGATCCTTCCGGGTATCATCTTCTCAGCTTCGATCATGATAGTATCGATTTTTCCTTCCGCGGCAGCCATTGCCACCTGATCCAGGTCTCCTGAACCCCGTAGACCTGCTTCTGCATTTTTGTATGATTCAACGATTTGTCCTGTTTTTTCCTTATACAGGACTTCCATTATCTTTAATGCCTCATCAAGCATCTTATCCTCATCCAGGGCCTTGTAGGAATCCTTTATAACCAATGGGACCAGGTTTTGATTCTGGCTTATCTTTTTAAACATCCCGTAATGCTCGCTCAGTGATACCAGTACAAGGGGCAGGTACTGTTTCCTGGAATAATTATCCAGCACGAATCTGTCTACATACCTGAAGAACCTTTCGATGTCATCTTTTATGGCATCTTTCTTTCCGCCATGGCCGTGATACATGGCATTTCCATCAGACTTTCCATAGGCCCCGTACGACAGGTATGACTGGGGGTGCTCTTCTCCCAGCACCTCTTCTATGGTCACGGGAGTCCCCGGCTCAAGACCGATCTTTTCTATCCCATATTTATTGCCCTCCCACAGTGCAAAATCACCCTGGCTGAGACCAAGGAGGTGAAACCTGTCCATGGATTGGAAAAACCTTATAAGCGGTTTGATATGGAAGCTTTCAGAGACAACCGATATCTCCGGGACTGAAGTATTCAGCCTGTAAACAACACATCTTTTTGGATTACATAATATAGCTGTACCCTCCAGTGTATTGTTCCAGAAATCCTTATCTGACCCTATCTGGTAAAACGGGCTGAGTAAAGACTCCAGGTTATTTTTACTATAATTTTTTTTCAGCATGTCAGTTATCCTGCCCAGTAGGTCCTTATATAGAATGGGATCCTTCTTGTTATCCGGTGAGTACCTGTGTGTGGGCATATACAGGGAAATACACGGATAGACGTTTTCATATATTATGTCATCCGGAAACTCCTTTTTAATGCTGTACTCCATTTTCTCCAATTTTCCTCCTTTGGTTTTTTACTGCTTCAAATAAAGCTATATTATTATTATGACACATCATTGATATTTTTTTTAATTTCATAAATATACTGTGGTCTTTTATATAAGCGCTGGTATTATCCCTGCACTCTCATACTGACAATGCTTTATTGTTTGGTTTGCTGCCCGGTATCCTTTATAATGTTATGGGGCCATAAAACATGATCTGAGATAATTATATGATACTGGAATTTCCCGGTACCCGGGGTGAGATAGAAGAAAGCAGCCGCAGTCATAAATATCATTCTTCACTTATTATAAGTTACAAAGATACCAGTATTTTGATAGACTACGGTGAAAAACATAACCCGGCGCTGGAGAAGATAATAAATACTTTTGACAGCCTGTTTATTACCCATGCCCATCCCGATCATTATATCTGGACTATTAAAGAAGACCAGTCTGTTATCATCCCCGTCTGTCTTACCAGGACTACATATGACTATAGCCAACACAAGCCGGTAAACCCGGTTATTATTAAAGAAGAAGAAAAAATTGATTTCAGGGATCTCCGGATAACCCCTTTAAAAGTCATACACTCCTTCAGGTGCCCGGCAGTCTGCTACCGTATAGAGGCAGATAAAAACATTATCTACGCCCCTGACCTTATCGATATGGAGAATGGCAAGGATAATGCTTTTAATGGTCTTGATTATCTGGTAGCTGACGGTTCCAGTGTTTACACCAATATGGTTAGAAATAAGGATGGGAGATTATTCGGCCATACCATGATCAAGACAGTCATCAACTGGTGTAAGGAATATAATATCAAAAATCTTATTATCACCCACTGCGGAAAACAGTTGGTTACCATGGATGAAAAAGACCTTGATAAAAAGATAGAGCAGTATGCGGGAGGAGCCGTAAAAGTCACAGTTGCTTATGACGGTTTCCGGACCAGGCTGTGACTTTGACCTATCCATGAAAATCCTTTTAGAAGCAATTCCGGCAATTATCTTCCTGCCAGCTTGATCCTTTTTAAAATAAAGGATGAAAATACCAGCGCCATCAGTATGGAAAATATGACGATCATCCCGGTATTATACAGGTCTGTTCCTATGAGTAAGCCATGTACAAATGCCATAAACAGCACCAGGTATACCATCGTATGCAGTATACGCCATGGTCTTATTTTACGGCGGATGAGTACAGCCAGAAGCCCGATATATAGAAATATAAGTGCCAGCCTGCCGGCATATATCCAGAAACCAGACCATGAAGAAAATACAGGTAAAAAAACTGATATATCTCCTGTCTGTATTGCATTCGTTACCGGATGGAGAGTTATAAGGGCCAGGCCGGTATAGGCAAAAATATGATGTATCTTTATAAACGGCTTGCCAAAATAACTGGATATCTCCTTTGAAAACGGCGTCATCATGGCGGCAATGGAAAGTGTTGTAAATCCAAAAAGGGCAAAAAAGCGCACAAAAAAGCCATAAACCCCTGTACCGGGTCCGGTTAAAAATATTATGCCCACCACAATATAGATGACCGCTATTCCGGCCAGCATGTAATATCCTTTTCTATTTATTCTTCTTTTATTGTGTTTTTTTTTGTTCAATATACTTTTCTTTACTGTACTAAGGGCTTTTTATATAAGTATATCACCTATTGAGGACAGCCCAAATCATTAATGGCTATAAGCTTAAGGTTGAACTCTCAACATACCCGGCATTGAGATCATCATATTTTTTTAATGTCTCCTGCTCCTCTTTGCCTCAAGTTCGCTTAATGCTTTCTTTCGGATGCGTATGGATCTTGGCGTTACCTCAACAAGTTCGCTGTCATCAATATATTCCAGGGCATCATCAAGACTCATTGTCCTGGGAACATTGAAATGTTCCATGCCTCCTTCACCCTTTGACCGCATATTTGACAGCTGCTTTTCCTTGCATACATTCACCCATATATCCACTTTACGGGAATTCTGGCCTACCACCTGGCCTTTATATACGCTGGCCCCGGCTCCATAGAACAGCTCTCCCCTGTCCTGCAGATTGGTCAATCCATATAATCGAGTTATTCCGCTTTCGCATGCGACCATTGAACCCCTTTCCCTTTTTTTCCATTCACCCTTATCCTCAAGATAAGAATAAAAGAGACTGTTCATTATTCCGCTTCCGCGGGTATCGGTCATGAAATCCCGCCTGTATCCAAACAGGCCCTGTGTCGGTATTGTAAACTCAAGATATGTGAATCCTTCGCTTTTTTCCATTTTTTTCATCAGCCCATAGCGGCTTTGCAGCTTTTGTATCACTGAACCGGAATACTGTTCGGGAACAGATATAAAAATCTCTTCATATGGTATATATCTTTTCCCCTTGATAGTCCTGGTTATCACCTGCGGCTGGGAAACCTGCAGCTCATAGCCCTCCCTGCGCAATCTTTCAATAAAAATAGCCAGGTGGAATTCACCCCTTCCTGAGATAATCCAGCCGCCGGCAGGATTATCTTCAACCATCAATGCCACATCATTCTCAAGTTCCTTATACAGTCTTTCCCTGAGCTGCCTTGAAGTGGTAAACTGGCCCTCCTTTCCTGCAAAAGGAGAGTTGTTGACAGAAAAATTTACTTTAACCGTAGGTTCCTCGATCTCTATAAGCGGAAGGGCAGCCGGACTGTCAATATCAGCCACTGTCTCACCTATCATAATATCCGGTATACCTGCAATTGCCACAATCTCCCCGGCTGCCGCCTGGCTGATCTCATTCCTGGCAAGCCCCTGGAAAGTCATAAGTGATGTAAGACGGCATTTTTTGTTCTTTCCTTCCCGGTTTATCTGCATTACTTCCTGGCCCGATTCTATCTTTCCATTATATATGCGGCATGTTGCCATGCGGCCCCTGTAATTATCCCAGTTTATTGAAGTAACAAGCATCTGCAAAGGCAGATCTCCGCTTCCGCCGGGGGAAGGAATATAATTTATGATCTCGTCAAATAATGGGGTGATATCCTGCATCAGGTTCAAATCAGGCTTCAAGCCTGATTTCCCCATTCTTGAAGAGGTATAGACAACAGGAAAGTTTGCAGTCTTATCATCTGCGCCAAGGTCGATAAAGAGGTCGAAAGTATCATTTAATGCCTTATTTATATTTGAATTGGGTTTGTCTATCTTATTTATGACTACGATAATCTTGTGATCAAGCTCAAGCGCTTTTTTTAATACAAATCTTGTCTGCGGCATAGGGCCCTCCTGGGCATCGACCAGAAGCAGTGAGCCCTCGGCCATTTTCAACACTCTCTCGACTTCCCCTCCAAAATCAGCATGTCCCGGCGTGTCTATGATGTTTATCTTTATACCGCGCCATATTATAGAGGCATTTTTTGAAAATATTGTTATGCCGCGCTCCCTTTCAAGTTCATTGCTGTCCATTATGCAGTCGGCAGCGGCATCTTCCTTGTTCAATTTTGTTTTTGACTGGCGTAGAAAAGAATCAACAAGAGTGGTCTTGCCATGATCAACGTGGGCTATAATAGCCACATTACGAATTTCCATGATTTGCAACCTTTAATGAACTATTCTATTTTTCCTGGACTTGCTTTTCTTAAAATTTTTCCTGCTGCCCGTTGAAAAAGATTTTTTATTCCTGCTTCTTTCTGAGCTGTCTACTCTCACTTTCCTGCCCTTAAAGACTTCATTGCCAAAAGCCTCGATAAAACCAGCCAGGTATTTTGATCTTACATCAATAAAGGAGTATACGCCTTTCATGTTTATACGCTTAAAAGCTTCCGGTGGAAGCGAAGTTATTTCCTTTAAATATTTAAGCATGCGCTCATTATTGAAGCCGTCAATTGTACCCAGATTGATAAATATACTTTTTGTATCCTTATTATTACCCCTGGCATGATCTTTCCTGGAAAAATCAATATTAAGATCCTTCGCATCACGGTAATAGTCCAGAAACCGGTTAAATTCCAGGGACACCATCCGGGTAATAAGCTCGGTCTTGTCTATATCCTTTAATTCCGAAGTTATTGCAGGCAGGTACTTTTCAATTCCAGGCTGGTTTATTTCAACTGTTTTTATCCTTTTCATTAGCGCCAGGAGCTGCTGCTGGCAGACTTCAACCCCTTCAGGTACTTTGGAATAAATAAATTTTTTATTTATATGTTTTTCTATATACCTTATTTTACCCATATCTTTTGTATTTAAAATTGAAATAGTTATGCCGGATTTGCCTGCTCTTGCCGTTCTCCCGCTGCGGTGGGTATAGATCTCCATCTCATCCGGAAGCTGGTAGTTTATCACATGGCTCACATTATTGACGTCGATCCCCCTGGCTGCCACATCGGTTGCCACCAGCAGCTGCAAATTTTTTTCCCGGTAATGCTTCATTACCTTATCCCTCTGCGCCTGGTTTAAGTCACCATGAAGGGAATCTGCATTATATTCGTCTTTTATGAGCTTTTCTGCAATTTCCTGGGTCTCGATCCTGGTCCTGCAGAAGACAATGGCAAATATATCTGGATTTGCATCCAGTATCCTTTTTAGCGCCGTGTACCGGTCCCGCTCATGAACAACATAATATATATGTTCAATATTATCAGCTCCGGCATTTTTTGTACCTGCAGTTATTTCAAAAGGATCCTGCATATATTTACCTATAATCGAATATATCTCATCCGGCATCGTGGCAGCAAACAGCCAGGTTTTCCTTTCTTTTGGTGTAAATGCAAGAATTGAATCTATGTCTTCCTGGAACCCCATATTCAGCATCTCGTCAGCTTCATCAAGGATGACATATTTTATTGCTGAAAGGTCTATTTTCTTTCTTCTTATAAGGTCATTTAAACGGCCCGGAGTTGCAACTATAACATGTGCGGCTCTTTTTATCCTTTTTATCTGCATATCGATGCTTGCGCCCCCATATACCGGCACTATGCTAAGTCCCTGGAGATACCTGCAATAACTTTCAAGATCATTTGATATCTGAATGCATAGCTCCCTTGTAGGGGCCAGTATGAGTGCCTGTATGGCTGTTTTATCCAGGTCAAGCAGCTCTATGAGAGGGAGTCCGAATGCAGCGGTTTTACCGGTTCCTGTCTGGGCAAGACCGATAAAATCCCTGTTGCCTTTTTTGAGCACCGGTATGGACCGAACCTGTATGGGAGTGGGCTTTTTAAATCCCAGCTCTTTTATAGACCTGATCGATTCCTTACATATTCCAAAATCTGTAAATCCATTCCTTGATTCCATATCGCAAACTTCATCATCTACTTGCCGGCCATTGATCGCATCCGGATTTGATCCTTTTACATCTATCGTTTTTATATTCATTTTTTTCTCTTTTTTTGCATGGCTAATAATTGTAATAAGATATAATATTTTTATCGCAAAATTTGATTTGAAGACTGAAGCAGTGAAAAATAATCGAATTATTAATTATATTTCTTAATTGCCTTCCGGCTTAAAATCTATATCCATTTTAACTGGTTGATTATAGCATATTTGCACTATTTATATAATTAATCTTTTTCTGCTATAAAAGTCATCAAGCCCGGGCGATGGCTGGAGCACTGAATAAAACTGAGTCAACTGTTTTACAAGCTGTTAAATATCCCAAATAGCCATGCCCTTTCTGGACTTTGCGGATCATTTATTATTGCTGTAAACAAGCTGGCCGCAGGCTGCGAATATATCCTGCCCGAAGCTGTATCTCTGAGTAACAGCTATGCCGTTCTTCTCAAGAACTGACCTGAATTTATTTATAACATCTTCTGGCGGAGTCTTTTGCTCCCCTGTGCCATTAAAGGGGATAAGATTTACAAAACATAAAATACCTCTAAGCAGAAGCGAGAGTCCTTCTGCATGCGAAACGCTGTCATTTATACCTTTGATCATTATATATTCAAACATAACCCTGCGGTTTGTTTTTTCTATATATTTTCTAACAGCATCCATCAGTATTTTCAATGAATACTTATTGTTAACAGGCATCAGGCTGCTTCTAAGTTTATCTGTGGCAGCATTCAGGGAAACAGCCAGGTTTACCTGCAGGTTCTCTGAAGCAAGTTTTTCAATTTTATCGGGTATGCCGCAGGTTGATACAGATATCTTTCTTGCTCCAATATCAAATTTTTTCCTGTCGTTTAAAATCCTTATAGAACTGATAACATTGCTATAATTTAAAAAAGGCTCGCCCATTCCCATATATACCACATTTGATACCCTGTCACCGCT
>Ga0180430_10002886_pt1 | contig 15189 bp, 7 predicted proteins | sample SS_ome_9_FD_132999 | JGI IMG/M metagenome (GOLD analysis project Ga0180430, IMG submission 132999) | Hypersaline lake sediment archaeal communities from the Salton Sea, California, USA - SS_1_S_2 metaG | ecosystem: Environmental > Aquatic > Non-marine Saline and Alkaline > Hypersaline > Sediment... | reverse complement strand
GCTGTCACCCCAGCTGAAGTACGGCACCGTGTAGTCGTTCAGCTTGATGTTGAACCCGCCGAACCCGCTGGTCGACAGCTCCATGTTCGCGGTGAAGTCCATACCGCACAGGCTCCACGCCCCACTGAGAACCTGCCGCTCGAACCCCAGCTGACACGTCTCATCGACGAACCCGATCGTCGTCGTTCCGCTCCACCGCAGCCATTCCATGTCCCCCGCGGCGCTGAGCGTGAAGTACGAACTCCCCGGCTCCCCAAGATAGAAGGTCTCCACGAAGTTGACACCCACCAGCGAATGTCGCGCCGTGGCACGCCAGTACTCGAAGAAGTCGGCAATCGCCGGATTGGCTTGCGGAGGGGTCGGGTCGAAGGCCAATGTCGAGGTGAGACTGAGCCAATCCAGGCGCAGGCTTCCGTCAAACTTCACGGACTCGAACTGCACATCCAACACGTCCGGATCACCCGGATCGTTCTTCGGAAGCACGTCCTGCTTCCATTCGGCGATCGCCTTGAGCGTCAGCTTGTCGACGCGATAGGTCTCGGTGACACGGGTCCGAAGTGCCGAGAGGGTTCCCGATTGCACGTTGTAGGCAAGCTCGGTGTCCCATACGCCGGACAGCATCCCCACCAGTGGCTTCGGCGTGACGTCGATCCGGATGGTCGTCGTACCCATGGCGGTCTTGTTGAACGGATCGACTACCGAGATCTTCACGATATCCTCACCCACATACCCGGCGGCCGGCACGTAGGTCAGCTCGATCGTGGCCTGATGCGGTCCGATGTACGTGACCCGGGCGAAGTCGCCGATGAGGACGCCGTGACTCGGCCCCTCGAGAAGCAGGAAGGCGAGCGGATGCGCCTCTGGATCCTTCGGATCAATGTCCGGATCCGTCGCTGCGACATCGAAGTCGAGCGGCGTATCTTGGAGCGTCACCAGCGCCTGATCCTCCATCATCGGAGACTCATTGCCCCACGCACACAACCCGAGAGCCAACACCAACACCAGCAATGCAGCCGTTCGCTTTCGCTGCCGCATCATCGGTCCTCACCCACTTCCAGAATCAGTTCCACCGTTTCGCCGTTGCCCAGCGGTATCGTCCATTGGTACAGCCCCGGCGGCAGGCCTGAGGTGTCCACCTCCAGGACATGCCGGTTCAACGCCTCGTTCCACGTCGTCCGCACAGCGGACGCGTGGTCGATGCCTCCTGGATCGCTCAGCAGCCGGACCCCCTGCTCATTCGCGAAGGTGAGCGGAACGGTGAGCACGAGTGCTTCGCCTTGCACCACCCGCACCACGGGGCGGCGGGTAGCCGAGCCACACGGTTCCACGGTGACCTGCACCGCCATCTCCTCGGAGCCGCCGAACTCGTCCTCGACCAGGACGTAGAAGGTATCGGTGCCGATGAAGCCGTCCGCCGGCACGTAGGTCAGCTCGACCGATGCCGCCTCGACGATCAATGTGTTGGCTCCACGCGAGGCGAGACGCAGTGCCCTGATGTCCCCGACGATGACGCCGTGCTGTGGCGCCTGGAGGATCGAGAATTCGAACTCATCTTCACCGATGAACAGATCGCTGACCGTCACGGTGACGCCCACCGGCGTACCCGGGCAGGTATTGACGAAGACGTCCTCCATCGACAGCTGCGGAAGAACGATCACGTAGACTGTGCCTTCCGGCGAAATGTTGCCGCAGGCATCGATCGCCCGGTAGGTGAACTCGTCCGGCCCGACGTAGTCACGGTCCGGCGCGTAGCGCACCGGGTTGCTCGGTGCATGGTCCGGCACAGCGCCGTACTCGGGCAGTTCGGGATAGTCGTGGACGCTGAGCGCCTCGGTGCACGGCAGCTCGATGTCATTGCTGAGGACATCGATGTACACCGGCGTGTTCTGACGAACGGTAATCCGCGCCCGGCCATCGGGATCCAATCGGACCTCAACCCGGTCGCTGCTTCCGTAGTACGAGTCTCCGAGATCGCCTACACCCTCCGGATCGTCCACCGCGATCGGGATCGTGGTGTCGACGAGAATCTCCTTGTTGGCTGCAAGGTTCTGGTCCACGGAGTGCGTCGATCCGTTTCGTTGGTAGCTTCCTGGGGGCAGGAGCAGCGCGTTGCGCTCGTAGTTGCCGGCCCAGTCGACCAGATCGCCCTCACCGTTGATGTTGACCTCGATCACATCGAGGTCACAGCTGTTCTCGCCGTTCTGCACTGTGTAGGTTCCGCTGGCCGTGCGCGGGTTGGCTAGCGTCAGGGAAACATGGACGCTTCGCGAACCGCCTACATCCAGCGTCACGTCGACCGTTCCGGTCAGGAAGACGTCCTCGGAGAAGGTCATCGTCACGTTGATGTTGGAACCGGCGATGTAGCAGCTATCCGGCGTGGTCGACGTGATGTTGACGATCCGCGGCTTCACGGTGTCGATGTCGAACTGCGGGACCTCAGCGTACGGCTCCTGCAGGTTGCCGGCCGCGTCGCGTGCGCCGTTGATGTCTACCTCTACGACGCTGCCAGCCAGCAGGTAGTATTCCTCGTCATTGTCGATCAGCGTGAAGGTCTGCTCCCACACCATGGCGCTCGTCCACGAGCCACCGCCGGTGGTCCACGTCCCGTGACTGAAGCTCACGGTTGGGTCGACCGTCGTGTCCATCGGCTCGTCGAAAGTCACCGTCACGTGCTGGGTGAGATCCTCTTCGTATACAGGGTCGGTATCCACAGTGATACCGGACACGCCAACCGACGTCTCGACTTCAGGCTTCCTCGTGTCGACCTCGAATGGAGAGTCGATGGCATCGCCGACTTCGGCATTGCCTGCCAGATCCTTGGCACCGCTCCCGTCGGCCACGCTAGCGATCACCGAAATCGGCGGGCTCGGAGGTGTGACCGGCTCTTCGATCCCGGTATGGGTGAAGATCGCCGTGTACGTGTCATTGGCATACGTTGTCTGCGACCAACCCACTGGTGTCTGGGGTCCCCAGCTGCCGTCAGACAGGTCGATCACCGGCGATGTCGATGTGTCCATCGGCTCGTCGTAGGTCACCGTCACCACCAGGGTCAGCGCATCCTCGTAGATCGGCTGTCCTGCGGCCACCGTCGTGCGATTCACAGTGACCGTGGCGCGCGGTTTGCGCGTGTCGATCTCGAAGTCCGAGTCCGTGGTGTCCCCGACTTCGGCATTGCCCGCCAGGTCCGTGGCGCCACTGCCATTCGCGACACTGGCACTCACAGGAATGGTGAAGGCCGGAAGCGAGGGCTCCTCCACGCCGGTGTGGGTGAAGGTGGTGGTGTAGGTGTCATCCGTGTTCGTGGTCGTAGACCAACTGCCAGCGGCCTGCGCCCCCCAGCTGCCCGCGGACAGCACAATGGTCGGCGAGGTGCCGGTGTCCATCGACTCATCGTAGGTCACGGTCACCGTAAGCGTCAGCGAGCCTTCGTAGATCGGCTGTCCCGCGGCCACCGTCGTATGGTCCACCGTCACCATAGCGCGGGGCTTGCGCGTGTCGATCTCGAATGGATTGTCCGTGGTGTCGCCCACCTCGGCGTTACCCGCCACATCGGTGGCGCCGCTGCCGTTCGCGACACTGGCATCGACCGAGATGGCGAACGCTGGGAGGGAAGGCTCCTCCACGCCGGTGTGGGTGAAGGTGCAGGTGTACACCGTGTCGCCTGCCGACCACCCCACGGCGGTCTGCGGGCCCCAGCTGCCGTCCGAAAGCACGACGACCGGCGAGGTCGCCGGATTCATCGCTTCATCGTAGGTCACCGTCACCGTCAGCATCAGCGAGCCTTCGTAGACCGGCGTACCACCGGCCACTGTGGTGTGATCCACGCTCACCGTGGCGCGAGGCTTGCGCGTATCGAGTACGAACGTCGGCGAGTCATCGGCATTCTCCGCGTTGCCGGCCGCGTCCGTGGCGCCACTTCCTGCGGCGATGCTCGCCACCTCGGCGGCGATCTCCTCTTCGGTTCCATTGTGGGTGAACGTACAGGTGTACACGGTGTTCCCACCCGACCAACCGACCGGAGTTTGCGCTCCCCACTGTGCGCTGGTCAGCGCTACCACCGGTGAGGTCGCCGGGTTCATCGCCTCGTCGTAGGTCACTGTCACCGTCAGCGTCAATGCGCCTTCGTAGATCGGATCCGGCGATGTGGTGATCGTTGGCGTCGGCTTCTGGGTATCCACTTCGAATGCCGGCGAGTCATCGGCTGTTTCGGTGTTGCCCACCACGTCCGTCGCGCCGCTGCCTGCCGCGATGCTCGCCACCTCGGCGGGGATCTCTTCCTCGACTCCGTTGTGCGCGAAGGTGCAGGTGTACACTGTATCGCCACCCGACCAGCCCACGGCTGTCTGGGCGCCCCAGTTTGATCCGGTCAGCGTCACCACCGGCGAGGTCGCCGGGTTCATCGCCTCGTCGTAGGTCACCGTCACCGTCAGCGTCAACGCGCCTTCGTAGATTGGATCGGGTGCCGTGGCGATCGTTGGCGTGGGATTGCGCGTGTCGATGTCCACCGTGTCCGTTCCCGTGGCGCCGAGGTTCCCGACACTGTCGGTGTAGCTGCCCGCATCCACGGTCACCGACCCGGTCGTGTCGATCCCGTCCGTCGCCGTGAACGTCGCTGAGTAGCTCGACCCACCGCCGCCGAGTCCGCTGATGGCTCCACCGACCACTGTGAGGTCGCTTACGTCAAACCCCGTCACGTTCTCGCTGAAGGTGAAGGTGACACTGGAGTTGTTGTCCGAGTCCGATAGCGATGCATCGACGATATTCACCGTCACCGTCGGGTTCTGCGTATCGATGTCCACCGTGTCCGAGCCGGACGCACCGGTGTTGCCAGCCACGTCCGTGTAGCTACCGGCATCCACTGTGATCGAGCCGGTCGTGTCGATCCCATCGTCTGCAATGAAAGTCGCTGAGTAGCTCGACCCGCTCCCCGAGAACCCGATGATCGTGCCGCTGACTAGCGTCAGGTCGCTGGCATCGAAGCCGGCGATGTTCTCAGTGAACGTGAAGGTGACATTGGAGCTGTTGTCGGAATCCGACAGCGACGCGTCGACGATGTCGACCGTGACCGTCGGGTTCTGTGTATCGATATTCACCGTGTCCGAACCCGAGGCGCCGGTGTTTCCGAGTGCGTCGGTGTAGCTCGCGACATCCACGGTCACCGACCCGGTGGTGTCGATCCCGTCGTTTGCTGTGTACGTCGCCGAGTAGTTGGCACCGCTCCCGCTGAACCCGCTGATCGATCCACCGACAACGGTCAGATCGGTCTCATCGAATCCGCTCACGCTCTCACTGAAGGTGAAGGTCACACTGGAGCTGTTGTCCGAATCCGACAGCGACGCATCGACGATATCTACGGTCACCGTGGGGTCGAGCCGATCCACGTCATAGCTTTCATCCCCGCTGCGTCCAGCCAGGAGTTCGTTTCCTGCGGCGTCTGTGATGCCGGAGAAATTGGTGTCGAGGTCCAGGGTGAGTGTTCCCGTCGCATCATCCACCGTGTTCAGCCGGATGATCCAGATGGCGGAAGGCCCCGCGGTCACCACACTATCGATCGATGCTGGAGCTTGACCTCCGGTCCCGACAGGCGTGAAGTTGCCGATGACGACGCCACTCACACTCTCGGAGAAGTCAACCTGCATGGAGACCTGTGCCGCGTTCGTTGGATTCACGTCATCCCGGATGATCTGGGTGATCGTCGGGTTCTGTGTGTCGATATCCACGGTGTCCGAGCCGGACGCGCCAGCATTCCCAGCGGCATCAGTGTAGCTTGCAGCATCCACCGTCACGGATCCGGTCGTGTCGATCCCGTCCGTTGCCGTGAACGTCGCCGAGTAGCTCGTGCCGCTTCCGCCGAGTCCGCTAATCGTTCCGCCGACCACCGTCAGGTCGGTCTCATCGAATCCCGTCACACTCTCACTGAAGGAGAAGGTCACACTGGAGCTGTTGTCGGAATCGGACAGCGACGTGTCGACGAGGTTCACCGTCACCGTTGGGTTCTGCGTATCGATGTCCACTGTGTCTGAGCCGGAGGCGCCGGTGTTCCCAGCGGCATCGGCGTAGCTTGCGGCATCCACCGTCACTGATCCGGTCGTGTCGATCCCGTCCGTTGCCGTGAACGTCGCCGAGTAGCTCGTGCCGCTTCCCCCGAATCCGCTGATCACTCCCCCGACCACCGTCAGGTCACCGACGGTGAAGTCCGTCGTTGCTTCACTGAACGTGAAGGTGACGTTGGAGCTGTCATCCGAATCCGACAGTGAGGCATCGACGATATCCACGGACACGGTGGGTTGTACGGTGTCGACCGTCGCGTCGGTGTCGTCGAACACCGGTCCGCTCGAGCCGGTTCCATCCGTCGCGTCTACACTGACGTCAGCGTTGGTTGCCGTGACACCGGTGCCCAGCACATAGCTCGCGGTCCACAGCTCAGCGGCATTCGCTGCGGCAACCGCTCCGCCACCGAACTCAGAGAAGTCAATCGAGACGGAGATCACACCAGGGTTGTTGTCCCCGGATGCCGTGTTGTCCCACGTGGCGGTGACTGTGTCACCGATCTTGAATGCCCCACCGGTTCCCGTCGCACCGGAGATTGAGATGTTGCCCGGAGTCACTGTAGGAGCCGCTCCGCAGATCCACACACTCGCGAACAGAAGAACAAGGACCGCAGTCCCCACGACCGCACCACGGATCACTTCACGCCTCACCAAACTCGCCTCCTCGTACATCAGGCACCTCTCACGCCACGGTCGGTGGGCAACGTCCAACGTGCCGCACCTCGAATGATCATCTCTCGTTGTCACAGGTTGGCCCGGTGCATGCACCACCGGATCCAGCAACCAAAACGGGGCTGAGGAGTCTCCCCAATGCCCCGAGTTCCCAACGATCTCCCCAAGACAAACGGGGACGACCCTCCAAGGTCGTGGCGTTTGCAGACTCCACGACCATCCGTTTCAACTATATGGAGAACGCCGTTTCCGGTCTGTGATCTGAGTCACAGCCCAACCGTACTCTGTGTCTGTGACACACATCACACGTCTGCTGTGTTGCGCGCACACCACCCGCGATCGATCGGTTGACGTAGGCGACGAGCGCCACTACCATGTCTGTGTTTCCAACAGCCAGAGTGGCGGAATTGGCAGACGCGCGGGACTCAAAATCCCGTGGCCCTCGTGGTCGTGTGGGTTCGATTCCCACCTCTGGCACCAACGCGAAGAGGGGTATCCGTGAGGGTTCCCCTCTTCTCATTGGTGCTAGGGCAGAATGCACCGATATCAACATGCATTCTGCTAGAGCAACTCAGCAACCCCCCGTAGACGCTGAGTTGCCAGGGGGCCGTTTTGCTTGGCAGAATGCATCGATATCCACATGCACTCTGCTAGAGCAACTCTGGTGAAGCCTCCGATCGGAACGGCTTCACCTAGGGCGGACTGCATTGATATGCGCACATTCCGCCATGAGAGAAAGGGCCAAGCGGTGTGATGGGCAATCCGCTGCTGCGTCGGAGCGTGTCTCCGACGTTTCCGTTGGGTGCGGATCGCTCTCGAAAGGTTGGGGACAGGCTGGTATTCGGCGGAACCCGAAAACCAGCCTGTCCCCTATCTGTTCGCTCCTGCAACTCGGCACCGCTGAGTTGCCCTACATCCTGTGGATCGGCCTACCTATCGCGATCCCTGCCCGAGCGATCATCATGTTGCGGCGACCCCCACGGCGGGCGCGGCGGCTCCTCGCGGGTTCGGCGTCCCTTTCGCAGGAAGGTCGGGATGTCCAGGTCGTCTGCACCGACGCGGCTCTCCTGCTCCAGCTTGGCAAGAATCGACTCGTTGGCCAGCGGCGCGGCTTCCTCATCCTCGACGCCGTAGGTGGCACTGAACCCTGTGGCAATCACGGTGAGACGTACGGAGTCCATGCCGTCTCGAATCGCGGTTCCGAAGATGATGTCCGCTCGATCGGAAACGGCTTCGCGGATCAGCGACGCAGCCTCGGTGACTTCCTCGAGCGTTAGATCGCTGCCACCGGTGATGTTCATGATCACCTTCTCCGCACCCTGGATCGAGCCATCGAGCAACGGAGACGAGATCGCATTGCGTGCCGCATCCTTGGTCTTGCTGTCTCCCTCGCCAACGCCGATGCCCATCATGGCGGTTCCGGCTTCTCGCATCACGCTTTCGATATCCGCGAAGTCGAGGTTGATCATCCCTGGAATCGTGATCAGGTCGGAGATCCCCTCAACACCCTGTCGGAGCACCTCGTCAGCGATCTCGAACGCACGAGTGATCGGCGTATCGGCCGGCGCGACCTTCAACAGCTTGTCGTTGGAGATACAGATCAACGCGTCGACAGCCTGCGATAGCCTGGCGATTCCCGACTCGGCCTTCTCGGCCCGAGCCAAACCTTCGAAGGAGAAGGGGCGCGTGACGATCCCGGTGGTCAAAATCCCGGCTTCCTTGGCCAATGCAGCGATAACCGGCGCAGCGCCGGTTCCTGTGCCGCCGCCCATGCCCGCGGTGATGAACACCATGTCGATCCCCGCAAGCATGTCGAGAATCTCCTCGCGGCTCTCCTCGGCAGCCATGCGTCCGACTTCGGGATTGCCGCCGGCACCCAGACCGTTCGTCAGCTTCCTGCCGATCTGCAGGGTCCGCTGCGCCTTGACGACATCCAGGACCTGGGCGTCGGTATTGACCACAACGAGCTCGACGCCATTGACACGCGTGTCGTACATCCGGTCCACGGCGTTGCCGCCGCCTCCGCCAACGCCGACGACCATGAGCCGTGCCGGTGAAGTGAGATTCATCTGCTCAGCCATCGGCTACCCCCGGAAGAACCGGTTGAACCACGCAAACAGCTTGCCGATGATCGATACTCGGCGCCGCTCGTAGAATTCCGGTTTCTTGAAGTCCTTTGTCTCGACGGCATACCGCAGAAGCCCGATGGACGTCGCATAGATCGGCGACTCGACGATGTCTCGAAGACCGTGAATCCCCTGGGGGATCTTCCCACGGCGCACCGGAATGTCGTACCGCTGCGTGGCGAACTCGGCGAGTCCGTTGAGGAGAGAACACCCTCCGGTCAGGACCAGGCCGGCCGGCACCAAATCCCGATACCCGGCGTCTTCGACCTCTTGCATCGCCAGATCAAGCAGCTCCTCAACGCGAGGCTCGATGATCTTGGCGAGCTTCTTCTTCGAGACCATCTTCTTCTCATCGCCCCCAATGGTTGCCACCTCGATCTTGTCGTCGTCACTGACCGAATCGACGAGCGCGGTCCCGTGCTGCTTCTTGACCAGCTCCACCTCCTCGATCGGCGTCTGCAGACCGACGGTGACATCATTGGTGATGTGTTCTCCAGCGATCGGGATGACCTTGGAGAACCAGATATCGCCCCCACGGAAGACACTGATGTCCGTGGTGCCTCCGCCGATGTCCACCAGGATCACGCCAAGTTCCTTCTCAGCCGAACTGAGAACGGCGAGCGAGCTGGCAATCGGTTCGAGCACGATCTGACGAATTCCTACCCCAAGGCTCTCCACGCAGCGAACCAGGTTGTGGACCGCGGTGATGGCTCCGGTGACAATGTGAACGTCAACTTCCAGCCGTGTCCCGGTCATGCCGACCGGATCGGTGATGCCGTCCTGGCCGTCCACGATGTACTGACGAGGAATGACGTGGATCATCTCGCTTTCCGGCGGGATCTGAATCGCTTGCGCGGTCTCGACGACGCGCCGTACGTCATCTTCGGTGATGATCCGGTCCGGGCGGTTGATTGAAACGGTTCCGCTGTTGTTGATGGAGGTGATGTGCTTCCCGGCGATGCCGACGTACACCGCGTCGATCTTGACGTCGGCCATGTTCTCGGCTTCTTCGATCGCCTTGCGGATCGAGGTGGTCGTCCGGCCGATATCGACCACGACACCTTTCTCCAGGCCGTGGGATTCGGCCTTTCCCATTCCAATGATCTCGATCATTTCGTCGACAACATTCCCGACGAGTGCCACCACCTTGGTGGTCCCCACGTCGAGTCCGACCACCACTCTCTCTTTCCTCATCGTTTCACCGCCTTACGGGGCGCCAACACCGCCTCACCCCCGAACCTTAGGTCAATCGTGTCGTACTCCCCCATGTCGAAGCGCTGACAGAGAGCCGCCAACGCAACGAGTCGCTCTCCCACTGTGGTGAGTCCCCCAAGCAATACGCGAACGCCCTGCTCGGTCTCCAGTCGAATCGAGCCTACGTCCGACACGTCGATCCGCCGAATGAGAAGACCGGGAAGAGATGCATGCAGAATCTGCTCAATCCCATCGATCATGCGATGATCGACAAGACGTCCTCCAGCACGAGCTGCATCGACCACTCCCCCAACGATCTCCGGCAACCGGCTCGCAAGAGCACAATCGCCCGACACCACCACCCCGCCTTCCCCAAGGACAAGGCACTGGTTGTCGGTACCCATCCAGCAGATAGGATTCCTTTCCTCAACTGAGATCATCAGGGCATGCGGAAGGGAGCGGCGTACAGACACGGATTTGATCCATGGAAGTGTGGAGACACGGGCCCGGACGCTTCGAACCGAAAGCGTAAGAAGGTTCTGCCCACGCGCTAGTTCAGACGCTGAGACGATCTCCGCTGCAGATGTCGCGTGGTTTCCCTGTACGACGACTTCGCGAAGATCAAGTATCCCGAATCGTGGGTTGAACAGTGCGATGACGGCAGCAGTGATCAGAAGCCCCCCTCCTACAACGGTCCACGAACCGGCTTTACGCGCGGTGTTCCCCTCCTTCACCCGTCAATGACCTCGATCTCCAAATCAAGCAGAATGTGAGATCCGTTATACACTTTTTGGCGCAGAATGTCAATAACCATGCGGATCTCGGCACTTGTGGCTCTACTATAGTTTATAATGAAATTGCCGTGTTTCTCCGATACCCTGGCGCCCCCACAAGCCAACCCCTTCAACCCGAGCCGATCGATCAACCGCCCAGCGGAATCTCCCACCGGATTCCGGAACACGCACCCAGCACTTGGCACATCCACCGGTTGCCGAAGACGCCGGTCATCTAGAATCGCCTCCCTGTCGTAGCTCTCGCCCTCACACGACAATCTCACCGAAGTGATGATCGCGTCCTGGCTGCGGAAGAGGCTGTCCCGGTACCCGAAGCGACAGGCATCCGCGTCCGCAGACTGGAGTTGCCCCTCCGCATCGATCCACTCCACCGAGAGCACTTGGCGCCCGATGGGCAGATCCCGAGGTCCGGCATTCATCGTCACGGCGCCGCCCACGGTTCCCGGGATACCAGCCAGGAAGTTCAGCGACATGCACCCAGCACGCTCGGCCTCAACGATCATCCGGTCGACCATTACACCGCAAGCACACCGCACGGCACGGAGCTCATCTCCCTCACGCTCCATCTCGATGCGATCCAGCGATCGCGTCGAGAGAATCACGCCGTTGAACCCGCTGTCGGAAAATAGGAGATTCGAGCCGTTCCCGATAACCTTCCAGCGAACACCGCTGGATCGGCAGAGATCCACCGCTTCGCGGAAGCCGTCGATTGCCGAGGGTCGGAAGAGGCAGCCGGCGGGCCCGCCGACGCGAAACGTGGTGTGCTGGGAGAGCAGCTCGTGGGTTCGAAGGTCTCCGTCGAGTTTGCCGAGAGCGCCCACCAGCCGGTCTAGACGGTGCAGAAGCTTCCCTCCTTGAGGAAGCACGCAAGCTCCTCGGTTACGGTCCAGATGTCTCCGGCGCCGAAGCTGATGATGAAGTCTCCGGTTCGGATGTGTGTCCGAAGGTAGTCCAGCACACGGGCTCTCGACGGAATCGAGATCGCGTCGGCGTCCGTCTGACCAACAATGGCTTGCGCTACCACCTCGGCTGTCACGCCGGGCAGAGGGGACTCCTGTGCAGGATAGATGGAGGTGACCACCACGGTATCGGCACGCCGAAAGGCCCGACCGAACTCGGGTCCCAACGCCTGGGTCCGCGAGTATCGATGAGGCTGAAAAACGGCCAGGATGCGCCGCCTCGGCCATCCGGTGCGAATGGCAGCGAGGGTCGCGTCGATTTCCTCCGGCAGGTGCGCGTAGTCATCCACCACCGTGACGCCGTTCTCCTCGAGCAGTTCGAACCGGCGATGCGGAAGCCAGAAGCTTGAAAGCGCGCGGGCCGCAACGTCAAGATCGATTCCGGTCACGTAGGCTGCGCCCAAGGCACAGAGGGCGTTCTTCACGTTGTGCTCTCCCGGAGCTGGAAGCAGGACATCACAGATCAGCCGACCATCAAGCCGCAGATCGAATACCGTCCGCAGCCGGTCGTACTGGATGTTCGTGGCTCGCAACCTGGCATCGCGAGACAGGCCGGTGGTGAACCCCGACTCGAATCGGAACGCCAGCCCGCGAACATGCGGATCGTCAATTCCCCAGACCGTCTTCTTGGCGTTCCCCATGTAGTCGGAGAAACCTCGAACGATGGCGTGCAAGCTCCCGTACGTGTTGAGGTGGTCGCGTCCGACGTTCGTCAGAACAGCCACATCGGTTTCGATGCCGACCAGAAGGCCGTCGCTCTCATCGATCTCCGACACGAACCACGCCCCTCGACCTCGATGCGCGTTGCCACCTAGCCCGGGGCATTCGGCACCGACCAGGTAGCTCGGCTCCCGACCGGTGCGCTTGAGGATGGTCGCAAGCATCGCTGTCGTGGTGCTCTTCCCGTGGGTTCCCGCCACGCCGATGCTGCGCTTGCAACGAAGGAGGTCAGCCATTGCGTGAACCCGCGGGACAACCGGCACCGCGTACCGTCGGGCGGCCTGCACCTCGACGTTATCAGCGGGAATCGCCGACGAGACGATGATTCCATCGAGCCCGCGATCGACGTTGCCGGAGTCGTGGCCCAGTCGGACCACCACGCCCGCCTCTCTGAGTCGTTCGGTTTCCCGGTTCTCACGAAGATCGGACCCGGAAACCGATACACCATCTGCCATCATGACCGACGCAAGGCCGCTCATGCCGATTCCCCCGATGCCCACGAAGTGGTACCGCTTCGCTGCGTCGTTCACACCCCTGCTCCCCTCATCGTTGCACGGATTTCACCCAGAATCAGTGCACGCGCCTGGCGCATCCCCAGCCGCCGAGAGTTCTCGGCGAGCTGCGCCAGGACAAGATCATTGCGGATGGTCTCACGAATGATCGTCACCAATCCGCGCTGTACGATAACGTTTGAGTCAGCGATTGTGCAAGCCTGTTCCGACTCGAGGGCCAGGGCGTTGGCCCGCTGATGATCGTCGGCGGCTCCTTCCCAGGGCACGAGGATCGACGGCTTGCCGCATGAAGTGATCTCGGCAAGCGTGGTTGCTCCGGCCCTCGCCACCACCAGATCGGCAAGCGCAAAGGCTTCTCCCATCTTCTTGATGTACGGAACCACACGGACGTTCTTTGCGCCCGCCGCACGCAGCTCCTCACGAATCCGCTCTGCGTTCGCCGCTTTCCCGGTTACCAGGAGAACCTGAAGGTCATCCGTCTCTGCGATACTCGCCTTGGCGCGGAGCACCTCGTCGATCAACTGGGACGATCCGAGAGAACCTCCGAACACCAGCACCGTGCGCAGTCCGGGACGCAGTCCAAAGGCGCGGTAGGCAGCCGGCGTACGCCGCGCTGCAAGGAACTCCTCGCGAATCGGATTGCCGGTGACCACCACGTGCTTTGCCTTCGGGAAGTCTCTTCTGGATTGTGGATAGGTGAGTAGAACCTTGTCCACCATGCGCCCGAGTACGCGGTTGACCAGCCCGGCCACTGCGTTCTGCTCATGGACCATCGTTCGAATCGGCAGAACCTTTCCCAGGAGCGCACCCAGTGCCACGGCAGGGAAGCTGGCATACCCTCCGACGCCGATGACGATCTGCGGACGAAATCTCACGAAGACAAGCAGCGTCTGAATCATGCCCACCAGAAGCAACAGCAGGGATGCAGCAGCTCTCAGTTTCGACGATCGATCCAATCCCCGTACGAGAACCGGGAAGAACCGGACCCAGGGATAGGAAGGCAGGATTCGTGCTTCGATCCCGCGCTTGGTACCGACGAACCCGAGGCTGACTCCGGGATCGGTCTTGGCCAATTCTTCCATCATGGCCAGTGCCGGGTAGAAGTGGCCACCCGTTCCTCCGCCAGCGATCAGCACTCTCATCGATTCACTCCTTGCCGGGACACATTCAAGAGAACGCCGACCATCGCCAGCGTGACGATGAGTGAGGATCCTCCGTTGCTCAGAAACGGGAACGTCAACCCGGTCACAGGCAGCATCCCGAGAACGACGCCGGCATAGACCAGCGCCTGGAAACCAATGGCGAACCCCACACCCATTGCCAGCAGTCGACCCAGGCGATCGGAAGCACGTTCGGCAATCCGGAAAGCGCGCCACACCAGCCACCCGGTGCATGCGAGCACCGCAAGGATGCCGATCAATCCAAGTTCCTCGCCGACGATCGACAGGATGAAGTCGTTGTGTGACTGCGGGAGGTAGAAGAGCTTGGCCCGAGATGCGCCGAGCCCCCTCCCAAAGACGCCTCCTGATCCCACGGCGATCAGGGATTGGAGCGTCTGATACCCGGATGACGTGCTGTAGGCTTCCGGGTGAAGGAATGCCAGCAAACGCGACAACCGGTACGGCGCAGCGATGATCGCCAGATAGACACAAGGGACTGCCGCGAGTCCGATCGCGCCCAGATGAATCGGCGATGCCCCGCCCACGAACAGCATCACCATGGTGATCGCACCGAGCATCAGCGTCATCCCGAGATCCGGCTGAAGGATCACCACGGAGGCGATCACCCCAAGCACGATCAGGTATGGGAGAACGCCCTCACGGAAAGAATGCATCCGCTCGCCACGACGCGAGATGGTGGTCGCCAGAAACACCAGAAGCGCGAACTTGACCAGCTCGGTCGGCTGCAACGTGAACACGCCCAGGTCGATCCATCGACCAGAGACCATCGGCAGCGGAAGCAAGGTCAGCACCGTGAGAAGAAACGCCCCGATCAGCATCAGGTCGCTCAACACGGCGAGCGTGTGGTAGTCGAGAAAGAGCAGCACCAGCAACGCGACGGCGCCCACGCCGGCCGCCATGATCTGGCGAACCACCATGTGCATGTCGGAGCCGAAATGATGAAGGGAGAACGGCGCGCTGGCGCTGTACAGCGCAACCATT
>Ga0180430_10002885_pt1 | contig 15195 bp, 6 predicted proteins | sample SS_ome_9_FD_132999 | JGI IMG/M metagenome (GOLD analysis project Ga0180430, IMG submission 132999) | Hypersaline lake sediment archaeal communities from the Salton Sea, California, USA - SS_1_S_2 metaG | ecosystem: Environmental > Aquatic > Non-marine Saline and Alkaline > Hypersaline > Sediment... | reverse complement strand
TCCCCGCTGGAGCGGATCGGCCGGTGGCTCCTCGTCGAGCTGCACGTCGGTCGAGGTGTTTCGCACTGACGACAGCGCGTGCAGGCCGCGGACGGCGACCTCGCTGTAACAGCGACACGCGTGCGGGGCGGCGTAGAGCAGGCCGTTGGCGGGCATTACGCCATGCGTGCAAGCACCGCGGACCCAGTTGTTGAACGTTACCTCACCGTCGTCCAGGTTCAGATAATCGGCGCCGCGGCGGCTGAAGATCATGAATCGCGACGTTGCCTTGGTTGGATAACATCGCTGGTGGTGTCCCGAGTTCCAAACCTGGCCGGCCGCGATTCGCTGTTGTTCCTTGCCGGTTTGCGGATCGAGCCCCACGATGAAATATTCCTCGCGGATGTCGCCCTCTTTCGTTCCCTGCCGATTGAGCCACACCAGGCCGTCGATGATCCAGGCATTGACCGGCCGGAACCACGGGCGAAATGCCTGATTCGACGTTGACCAGAGTCGTCGACCGTCGTTGCCTGCAAGTGCGACGACTGAACCGCGTGGATCTTCGGCGACGAGCACAACGTCTTCACCCGCGCGAAGCGGACCGACCGCTTGTTTCAGCTCGGTCTGCCAGAGTCGCTCACCCGACGCCGCGTTGATAGCGCCAACATGCTTGCCGTTAATGTAGTAGAGCCGCTCGTCGGCCAGCGAGATTCCGGTTCCGCCTCGCGTGGACCAAAGCTGCCGACCCGTCTCGGTCTCGTAGCGTGCGACGAGTTTGCCGTCGTTGAACGACGCGACGTAGAGTGCTCGTCCGTCGAGCAACAGATGCGTCGGTACGCCGTCCGCTTCACCGCCGAACGTGCGAACGGTTTCACCCGTTGCCGTGTCGAGCGCCTTGACGACCTGCTCTTCACCAAGTGCGATGTAAAGCCGGTCTTCTGACGCGACGATCCGATGTTTGTAGCCTGTCGGTCCGCCACCCCAGCCGCTGAGCGAGCTATTCCAGATCGAGGGCGACCACTCCGTAAGTTGCCGCTCCCATAGCTTGATGCCGTTGTGCGCGTCGCGCGCGACGAGCCACCAGTCGGCCGCGATGTTGAAAACGGCCGCCGGTGTGCGATCGACCAGGTAGAAGATTCGTCCGCCCGCGGTTACCATGATCGGGATCGTCGCTGGGTATTTCTCGTGATGTTTCGACCAGGCGGGCCCGCACATCCATTGCAGCCGACCCGGGATGTCGACAACTTCATCGGCCGCGACCGGGTTGTTATCCGGCCCGTGCAGGAAGTGCGACCACTCGTCGATCCGGTCGGTTCGCGGCTTGACGGTCCATTGCAAACCCTTGCGGATATGGGCGGTGCCGCCAGGGACCAAAACTCGCTGGATCTCCGCGTCGGGGATGATCTCGTCATCGCAGATCAGGAGATTGACAAAGTTATCGGCTAGGGGCAATTTTTTACCGCTCCACTGCTCGATGCTTACAGATCCGGTCGCGCCGTGTCGGTCGATTGTTTCTCGAGCCGGACCAAGCTTTGCCGGATCTCGTGTCAGTGCGCGAACGACATAGGAATCATTTGCCCGAAGCTTCACGGTCATTGTCGGATGGGATGGTTCAACGTGAACGATTAGCCCACCATGTACTCCGGAATGCACCATAATGCCATGAGCGTCATCGGCAGGATCGGCCTGACAGATCGGTGTGCAGATTGTGATGAGGAGTAAAACGAACAAATAATATCGAGTTTGCATAGCGGAACTCTCCGGTGATTATCGATGCTTAGCGTGCCGTAAAGGTCGCGGCAAATCAGACGAGTCGCAGGAAATGCCCTGGGTTTCGCGAACGAAGCAGCTCTTTGCTTGTTTTGCCAATCCGTCCCAAGTAACCATCATAACGCCGAAGGCGCCATAAGGGAATGATCAACTCGGTAATCTATTGAGTAATTTCTTTTCCTGTATTTCGAGATCGGCATCGATTATCGATGGACTTGGAAGGCCGTACTACGATTCGTGCGAACAACTCGAAAATGGTGATATTGTTCCGCTATATTTTCCATGGTCGACCCCAAGGAATAGAGTTTCGGCCGCTTCGATCGTTGGCTTCTTTCGAGAATTCGCGCGATTTTCTTCGATGGTTTCCTTCTTACAGCCCCGCGACGAATCTTATCGGGGCGAAACCTATAGTTTCGAAGTATGTGCCTCATTCTCTAAATAAGGCAGACTGAGTAGAGCGGTCGAATTCTATATGTCGACGGTCCAGGCGGAATGTGACATGCGAATGAAAAGAGCAACAACGCGAGATGGTTATCGGTCAAAGATACCGATTGTATTTCTTGTGTTGGTTGCCCTTCTTAGCTCGGTCGCGGGAATTTCTGCCCAAGATCAACCGAATGACCCGTCTGAACGCCCGACGTATCGCATCGGCGTGCTTGCATTCCGTGACACCGATCGTTGTCTTGAGAAGTGGGCTCCGACGGCCGAGTATTTAACCGAAACCTTGGGCGACGTTCGGTTCGAGATCGTTCCACTCGGTTTCGATGAAATCATTCCGAGAGCTCGTAGTCAAGAGATCGATTTTGCTCTTGTTAGTCCCGCAATTTTCATCGAACTGGAAGTCAGACACGGCGCTAGTCGCCTTGCTACGATCAAGACGCGTCAGGGAGAGAGTGTTACGACAGTTTTCTCGGGTCTGCTTTTCGTTGCGGCTGATCGAGATGATATTCGAACGGTCGAAGATTTTCATGACAAGCGACTTGGCGCGGTTGCGAAAAATTCCTTTGGCGGCTGGCTGATGCAGCTTCGCGAAATCAAGGCCGCCGGAGTCGATCCGGAAGACGATATGGAATCGCTGAAGTTTTTCGGGACCCATGACGCCGTCGTTCGCGCCGTGCTTGACGGAGAGATTGACATTGGTTGTGTTCGTCACGACATTCTCGATAAGATGGCGGCTGAGGACTTGATAACGATCGAGGATTTTCGGATTATCCCGGTCTTTAATATCGAACGTCCCGATCCGATTCCATATCTCTATTCGACCCGATATTATCCGCAGTGGCCGTTGGCTCGTTTGCAGCATACCTCCGAGCTGTTGGCCGAACGGGTAGCGATCGCGCTTCTGGAAATGCCAGGCGACAGTCCTGCCGCGAGGGCGGCAAATTGCGAAGGTTGGACACTTCCGACGAATTATCGAGCCGTTCGTCGGTGTCTTGAAGAACTCGGTGCGCCGCCCTACGATGCGGAAGTCGCCTTTACATTGGGGCAAGCATTCGAAAAGTATTGGCCGCTGCTGTTGCTAACCATCGCCGTTCTTCTCGGGCCGATCGTGGCCCTATATTATTCGCAGGTTATCTCTCACCTGAAGAAAGAAGCGGCCCTGGCGGAAGATATTCGTGAGTCCGAGCAGTTTCTTAAATCGACGATCGACGCGCTGAAGGCATGGGTCGTTATTCTTGACGAGAACGGCTGGATTCTCGCGACGAATCACGCGTGGCGGCAATTGAAGTCCGACGGGAACGACCAGTGCGAAGAGTCGGACGTGGGCGAGAATTTCTCTGCTATCCTCGCTAGTCGAGTCTGCAACGATGGCGATACGATTCACATGATCGACGATGCCGTCCATGCCATTCTTGCCGGCGAAAAGGATCATTATACGTGTGAATATCGATGCGAGACGGATGAGCAGTCTCGCTGGTACGTAATGCGAATTTCAGGGTTTACCAGCCGCAACCATCCGCGTGTCGTCGTTGCATGCAACGAGTTTACGGCCCAGAAGGCGGCCGAAGCGGAAGTCGAACGAAGTCGAAAGATTATCGACGGAATGATGCGGACGTTCCCAAGCGCGATTTATCGCTGTCGATATGACGAAGATTTCACTTGTGAATATGTGACCGATAGTATTTTCGAGCTTACAGGTTATACTCCGGATGATATTGTTGAATCGAAACGGACATCGCCACTTAAATTTATTCATGCAGACGATCGGCAGCAGTCGGACGAGCTCGTGCGACAATCACTTCGAAGCCGCCAGTCCTTCGAAAACGAATATCGAATCGTTACTTCTGAAGGTGAAATCAAATGGGTCTGGTCTCGTGGTCACGGAATCTATTCTGCTTCGGGTGAAGTCCTCGCCTTCGAAGGAGTGTTGACCGACGTTACCGAACGAAAAAAGGCCGAGCAAGCGATCAAAGAGAGCCAGGAGCGGGTTCAGCTTCTGCTCGATTCGACCGCCGAGGCGATTTATGGCATTGATGATGACGGGCGTTGTACGTTTGCAAATCGTGCGTGTCTCGAGATTCTCGGCTATGAACACGAATCGGATCTGCTCGGTGAGATTATGCACGATATGATCCACCATTCGCATCCGGACGGCACGCCCTTTCCGCTCGAGGAGTGTCACGTATTTAAAGATTTCTTGATGCGTACGCGAAGGCACGGCGACGACGAAATCATATGGCGGGCCGACGGAACGTCGTTCCCTTGCGAATATTGGTCTCATCCGATTGTTCACGACGGCGAATATGTCGGCGCGGTCGTTTCTTTCGTCGATATATCGCATCGGAAACAGCTTGAAGAAGAGCTTCGTCGACATCAGACCGAGCTCGAATTCGCCGTTCAAGAGCGAACGATGGAGCTTTCCACCTCCAACGCACTTTTGGAACAGGAAATCGAAAAGCATGCGCAGGCGGAACTGAAATTCCGATCCGTCTTCGAAGCGTCGAGCGACGCGTTGATGCTCCTCGATAATGATCGATTCATCGACTGCAACAGCGCGACGCTCGATATGTTTCGCTGTGAAGCGGTCGAAGAGTTTTGCAAATATCACCCAGCCGATCTGTCGCCAACGGTGCAGCCCGATGGTAAGGATTCGCATATGTTGGCCAACGAACAAATTACTGAGGCCTTCAACGGCGGGCACAATTTGTTCGAGTGGCAGCACCGTCGGTCCGACGGTAGCGAATTCCCGGCCGACGTGATGTTAAGTAGTATGGTGCTTAACGACAAACCGATGCTTTTAGCCAGCGTTCGGGACATTACCGAGCGGCGGAAAACGGAAGAAATGCTCGCACGCAGTGCGCGTTTCGAGGGGGTGCTCAACCAGATTCTACGAATGACGATCCTGTCGACTTCCAAAGAAGAGCTGCTGCGGGATGCAATCGAACTGGTGTTGGCTGAATCAGGTTTGTCCGTTCAACCTCGGGCCAAAGCGTTTCTCGTTCATGGGATGAACCTTCTCAGACAGTGTGTTTCCGTAGGAGCGGCTAGGCGCCCCGATCCTTGTGCGCTGGTGCCCTTCGGGAAATGCCAATGCGGCAAAGCGGCGGCAACGGGCGAGATTGTGCTAGCCGCCTGCGATAATGTCGATGCCGTCGATTGTCTCCATCAGGGCGACACGCACGGACCGTACTGTTTCCCGATGAAAGGCGAGGCCGGTGTTCTCGGGACGCTTGTCTTTTTCTTGCCCGTTGATATGTCCGACAAGCGAGACGAGCTTTCGTTCTTCACGGCCGCGGCCGACATTGTCGCACTTGGGATCCAACGGTTGCTTGCCGAAGAGAGCCTCGTCGAGGCAAAGGAACAGGCCGAGCAAGCCAACGTCGCCAAGTCGCAATTCCTAGCCGCCATGAGCCACGAACTACGAACGCCCCTTAATGGCGTGATCGGAATGACCGATTTGCTCAAGAATACGCCACTTGACCAGCAGCAGCGGCAATACGTCGACGCTTGTCAGTACAGTGGCAAATCGCTGCTGACGCTGATCAACGATATCCTCGATTTCTCGAAGGTCGAGGCCGACAAGATGGAATTGGACGAGCGCGATTTCCATCTCGGTAAAATGGTCGAAGAGACGGTTGTGACGGCCTCGTATCAAGCCTCGCAAAAGGGAATCGACATGACGTTGCGACTGTCGTCCCCGGTTCGCACTCACGTTCATGCCGACGATATACGGATCAAGCAGGTGCTGGTTAATCTGCTCGGAAACGCGATCAAGTTTACCGAAGCGGGTGAAATCGACGTCCATGTTTTTCTCGAAGACGAGGATCCGAAAAACGATCGGATTCGATTCGAGATTACCGATACGGGTATCGGTATCGCGACCGAGTCGGCGGAGCGACTGTTTCAATTATTCACACAGGCCGATGCGTCGACGACCAGACGGTATGGCGGAACCGGGCTCGGGCTGTCGATCAGCAAGCGACTTGTCGAGCTCATGGGTGGAGAGATCGGCGGACATAGCAAGGAGGGAGTTGGTTCGACGTTTTGGTTCGTGCTGCCACTTAAGCGTGTCGAGGTTAGCGACGCCGAACCGGAGGAAGCGCCCATGGTTGGGCCCAACAAACGGGCACTGCTGATCGTGCAGAGTCAAAGGCGACAGGAGATGCTGCGCAGCGAACTCGAAGCCTGGGGAGTCGACTGCCGTGCGAGCTCCGACCTCGATACATGTTTCTCACAGCTTCACGAAGCCGAGCAAAGTGATCATTCGTTCGATCTTGTGATCGCGGATCAATTTACACTATCGATCGATCAGCTGGCGAAGGTCTCGGAGCGGTTGCGAACCAGTGACGTGTTCGATCAGACGGCGCTGCTTTTCTTGACACCTCCCGATAAGATTCCGCTACCACGCGAACGTGTAAGGCTTGGGATCGACGCGGCGTTGAAGACACCTGTCATTCATGCCGAGCTGCTACTGACGGTCAATAACCTGCTCGGTCCGAAGAAATCGCTCTTAAGCGAGCCCGGAGCGGCGGTGCTTGGCGGAAAGAAACCCCGCGAGCCGGCGCCCTCGACCGGTGTGCTCGTATTGCTGGCTGAGGACAATCGCGTGAACCAGATCTTCGCCCGTGAGGTTTTGCGGCTCGCCGGAATCGATTGCCATACCGTCGAGACCGGGGCCGAGGCGCTCATCGCCCTGGAAAAGCAGTCGTACGACCTGCTGCTAATGGATTGCCAAATGCCCGAGATGGATGGTTTTGAAGCGACCCGCCGCCTCCGCCACTGGGAAGAGGAGGGTCGAATCGAAGGGCACCTGCCGGTCATCGCCCTGACGGCCAGCGTGCTCAAAGGCGATCGCGAACGTTGCCTCGACGCGGGAATGGACGATTATCTCACCAAGCCGATCGACCCCGAAGTCCTCGTCGAGCGTATCATGCGCTGGGTGAAAGGGAGTAAAGGAGTGAGGGAGTAAGGGAGTGAGGGAGTTTATTATCATCATAAAACCACAAAACCCAGGGTGCGCTTTGCGACCCTGGGCTTTGTTGAACAATCGCTTTGCGATTGGATAATGATTTTACTTCTCTCCCAGGCAGATTACTTTGCCGCCCAGCGTGGAGATATAGATCTTGCCCGCCGCCGCACTCATTCCGTCGAACGTCGGTTCTTCGTCGAGCTCGTACTCGGCCAGCGGACTGCCGTCCTTCGTCGAGAAGACTTGAAGTCGCCCGCCTGCGCGGCCCTCGAATGCCGAATGCGGATCTTCCGGATCGAGCACGTCGGGCGAACCGGCAGCAAACAGACGGTCGCCCTCGGTCAGCACCATCGCGCGAACACGCAACGGAACCATCGACTGCCACAGCTCGGGTTTTGTCCGAATATAACCGGTTCCCTTTTCCGTTCCACGACCGCCGCGACGGTGACTGTCGGTCTTCGAACCCTCGGGCAACCACTCGAGCATATTATTTTTGCCCCGATCAAGGAACTCCGGTTCGTTGTCGATCGCATCGGCAAAGAGCAGGTACCCTTCGGTCGCCGGATGGAAGACCGGGCTCCACTGGATGCGGCGATAGAAATACTTCACCGCGTAGGCAGCCTGATCATCGAAGACAACCAACTGTCCGGCCTTGGGCGATTGCTGCGCGAAATAGAAACCGGGCCAACGATTGCTATGCATCCAGAAAATTCGGTCATACCCCGAGTCGTCCAGGAACCCGCCGGTTGCCGTCAGATAGGGCGTGCCCATATCGAGCTCACCGAGCGGATACTCGCCCTCGGGCGCGATCCGATTCAGCTCCTTGTCGAACTTCACTCGCTGCAGGAAGATATTCGTTCCGTCGCTGACGATCAGGTCGTTCAGCGATCCGTTCATGTGGAAGGGCGTGCCCTGTTCGGTCATGACATCGGGCCAAGGACCTTCGAGCAGATGATGGTGGAGCACCTTGCCGGTCTTCGCATCGACCGCGTAGACCATGATCCCGCCGTCGAGATACGACGAACGACCGGCCGCGAAGTAAACCTTGCCGTCCTCGATCAGCACGCTACCGTGGATGGGCCAAACCGATTCGACCTGGTCGTAGGCGACGATTTGCTCGGTGCTAGGCGCGGCGCGGAAGCTCCAGACGAGCTCGCCGTCGGTCGTTCGCAGACAGTAGACGCGACCGTCGCGGCAACCGAAGATCGCTGTGTCGCCACTCACCGTGGGTGTCGAATTGACCCGCCCACCGGCCGTGAAGCTCCAGAGCTTTTCGCCCGTCGACGCGTCGAGACATAAAATCTTGTGCGCGTCTTTTTCGGCAACGAAGAGTCGACCGTCGACGACGACCGGCTGCGTACCTTGGCAGGAAAGATCGACTTCCCAGGATGGCTTCAGCTCGGCCGAGACGGTCGTCGCTGTCGAACCGCTTCGATCGCCGCCACTTCGATGGATCGGCCAATCGTCCTTGCTCGCCGCGGCCGGTCCGTCGACCTTTCCGTACGCGGGGCCTTTCACGAGTTCCGCTTCGCCCGATGGTGTAAGCGGCGGGCGCTCGTCGGACGAAAGTGCGAAGTATCCGTTGACCTTCACGCCCGGGTAGCAGAAGCATTGATCGGAAGGAACGTAGAACAGGCCGTTCGCGGGCATCGCGCCCGTGAAGCACGGTGCGCGGAGCCAGTCGTTCCGCATATGACTGTCACCTTCGGTATCGAGGAACTCGGCACCCCGTTTGGGCCAAATCAGGAATCGCTCTGTCGCTTTGCCGAAGTGGCAGCGATAATGATGGCCGGGCGAGATCGTTTTGCCAATCGAAAGTGTCTTTTTAACTTCGCCCGTCATAAGGTCCACGCCTTCGAGCGAGTTTCCGTACCAGACGATTCCGTTGGCGACGAAGATTTCGGTCGGCAGCGTACAAGCGGCCGAGAGGCTGGAATGCCCGCCGCGTTTCCACATCGATTTGCCGGTCTTCAGATCGTACGTCCAGATCGCGCGTGCCGATTTCCCGTCGTCATCCGCCGCCACTCCGTGGAAGAGTACCACGCCATCAGCGATCGTGAGCGTCAGAACGCCGCCCGTGCCGAGCTTTTGGTCGACGCTCCAGACTTCCTTGCCCGTCTTCAGGTCGACACAGACGAGTTGTTGCATCGTGTGATAGGTAACGTATCCATCCTTCGCGGCGATCGCGTAAGGTGGTACGCCGATTTCGTCGATCGTCCACCGCACTTTGCCGGTCTTTACGTCGACGGCCGTGATCTTGTCGCCCTTGCTATCGGCACCGAACCGTGCGTTGGCGGCGACCGATCGGCCGGTCGTACTCTTCACGACCAGCGTGTCGTCGCAAAGCAGCAGTTCGTCGGCCCCTTCGGTTCCTTCATACTCAGCAACGATTTCGCCCGTTGCGGCGTCGAGTGCCGAGACCGGCGATTCGAGGAACTCGAGCGTTGCGTAGACCCGCTTGCCGTCGGTGACCATTCGTCTGGGAATCGTGTGATGAATGCCCCAACGATTGCCGATCCCCGTGCCGTCTTCGGGCTGCCATTTTTGCAGCGGCACTTTCCAAAGGAACGCGCCGTTGAATGCATCTTGCGCGACGATGTTGAAATCTTGTGGTAATTGTTTGTAGACGCCTGTCGGTGCGAGGTCGAGGATCGTGAAGACTCGCCCGCTCGCGGTGACGACACCGGCGACGCTGCTGGGGAACTCGTGGGTTCGTGCCCATTTCGGCCCGCTGATCCAACGGAGACTTCGTGGCGGCCCGACCTGTCGATCTTTCGCCACCGCGTTGCCACCCGAGTCGTGCAGGAAGTGCGTCCACTCGTCGATATCGTCGGGGCGAGGTTTGGTGATCCATTTCAATTGGCCTTTGACGGGGGGCACTGCAATGCCCTCGGGCGCGAGGACTCGTTTTATTTCGTCGTCCGAAACGTCGGCCTGGTCCGAAACGACGATCAGATTGATCAGGTTGTCCGCGTAGGGTAACGTCTTCCCTTCATAAACGGCGACCGAGACCGGGCCGGTCAGACCCTTTTCATCGATCAGCTTTCGAGCGGCGGCAACCTGGGCCGGATCGGTATCTAGTCCTTGCACGAGGCAAGAGGTAGATTCTCGCAACGTCGCGGTTTGCGTACCGTCGCCACATCCGAGATGCACGATCAGACCACCGTTTTGATAGGGCAGTTCAGCCGTCGCCCCGCCGGCGACCATGAGCACAGAAATTCCAAGAAGCATCACCGCAAATCGGCCAAACATAGCGTCACTCCGTAATATAAGGAAGGAAGGGTTGCAGATCGAGATATTACTACTATCTACTAGTCTACCACCTACGGGGCCGATTGCAAGGTTTTTGGGGGAAATGGGGGCGGGGATTGGCGTGTGGTAGATTCGCAATAAACCACCCCCCGCGACGCTTCCACCCTTTAGCCGCGTCGCTTGACGACGCGCTCGGGGTGGTTGGGATTTCGTCTGTGGATTGACGTTGCGGCTGGAAGACGTCGGTCGCAGCCGCGACGTCCTAGTTGCCAAACAGCGCCCCGCCGGAACAGGTCCGACGGTGGCGGGAAAGGGCAGGGAGGACGTTGTGTTTCCACCCCCTCTCACCGCTCCTCAAACCGCCACGTTACACCATCGGCCCAGAGCTTCTCTTTCAAAGCATCGCTTCCGCCTTCGATGGCTTCTTTGCGCTGGGCATCTGTGATGGGGATGACCCAGAGCAGGTTGACCGGGTCGTCGCGGAAATCGGGCAGGGCCAAGCTGGGCGCGCCCGGTGGGTCTTTGACGAGCAGGGCGGCCGGGAAACGCTCGCCGCCGAGGCTCGCAGGGGTCGCGTCGCAAGGGATCGTATGGCCGTCGCCGAGCCACGTTAGCAGCGACCAGGGGAGATTCGTCTGCGCGCTTAAGTATCCGCCCATCCGGAGCACTTCATCATCGGCCAGCCCCGCCGGCAGGCAGGCGGCGAGCTCGATCCGTCGGTGATCTTCCGGTCGATCGACCGTGCCTTCGACGCCCGGCTGCGGGCGAACGCAAACACCGAGCGTAACCATTACCTCCGCGTCGCCGACGGTTGCCCGGATCAGAGCCTTCGGCGGCCAATCGTCACCGTCGATGGCGTAATATTTCGCGTGCTCGCCCACGAACTTTTCATAGACGGCCAACGCCTGACCCTGGTAGGTTGTCCATGGATTCTCTTCTTGCGACCAGGACGCCCAGAACGCTTCGGCGCGGTTGATGCGATCGAACATCGCGTTTTTGTCCGGCGTACCGAGCTCCCAGCATAGCGGACTTTGCCCGCGGCAATCGCGAGCGTAACCATGGAAACCCTTAAACCCGCTCCATGCTGGGATGACGGCCAAGATCTGATCGCCCTCGAGCAACGCGGCCGCGTCTCCTTCCTCGAACCAGACGATCCGCAGGTCGTCCTCGGCAAGCGGCGGCGCACCTTCGGGATGCAGGCAAAACTCGGCCTGCAGCAGCGGCGGCAGCCCGGCCTGCATATCCTCGACGGCAGCACTTTCGTCCGTGGGTGCCTCGACCAGATTCCGAACCCAACAGGTCTTCATCCCAAAGTCCAGCGACTCATCCTGCGCCCTGAGATAAAAGAAGCAAACCCGCTTGTCTTGCTCGACGAATGCCTCGATATTTCCGTTGGGCGAAGTGAATTGGAGTACGAATTCCGTTTCCATTGTTGGGGCCTTTCTATTTGGGTTTGGTTCGATATCGCAGCAGATATCATTGGACCTCGACTTGCCACTGCTGCAATCAATCATTGACTAATATTCCCAATCTGTTGCGTGCTGATCCCAATCAATCGTTCGGATTTGGGCGACAGCTTTCGGATCGATGCCGAAGTCGTCTTGGTACCAAATGATAATCAAGGTAGACGCATCCATGGTCATGTCGCGTGCCGGATCGAGGGAATTGAATACGCCAATGCACTCGACCTCGGGCAGCCACTCGGGCACATGTCTTGATTCGGGAGGTCTATCCTGTTGCTGCTCGAGAACATCGTCCATGTCGCCCGGCTCGATACGATAATCTCTGCGCTCGGGCGGAACCAAGTATGGCTCAATATTCAATTTTCTTAATGCACGAGCTTGATCAAAAGCTCTCTCAAGGTGCCAGTCATTCGACTCCTTGCTTGGTGCGCCTAACATCAAACCGGCATACGTCCGCGACTGGACCAGCGTTTCCAACGTTATCTTTCGTCCTGAATCGAGGGTAATATTGCAGTGCACATTGTAGGTCTCGTCAAAATCCATGTCGAGAATTCCTTGTTTGATGATCTTTGTGTATGAGGCGATGGCAATGTAGCAACTGTGCGAGACGGCGTCAAGCGGCACTATGGCGACCACGTGGGCGTCGACGATAATATATCCGTCGCAACCTGACCCGGGTAGACGGCGTAGATCGGGAATGCCGGTTGGGCGGTCTCGGCGTGGGTGCGGATCGCCTGTTCGATTTCGGCCGGCTTGTAGCGTGACGAAAAGTGCAGGAGGATTAATGCTTCGAGGTCGAGCTGTGCGGCCCGTGCGATGACTTGCGGCAGGTTCGAGTGCGAACGTCGCGCGGTTTCCGGATTTAAAAATGTCGCTTCGTGGATCAAGATCTTGACGCCGGGCCAATGATCGGGGTCGAGCTGCGGCGTGTCGCCCGAGTAGCCGACGAGCTTTTCGATCTTTTCCTCGGTGACTGCGTCCTCGCCTTGTTCCTTTCGCAGCGCGGCGATTTCTGGGCCCTTAAGGCCGTGAAACTCTGGCCGTAACGTTCGGCGAGTCGAGCAGATCGTATATTCCAAAGCCTTCGCGAGATCGCCCGATGCGTTGTGCTCGGAAGCTCGTGTTTCGACGTAATAATTGTTTTCCAGCTCGACCGTCTCGCCGGGCGAAAGTCCGATCCAGCTTGCCGGCCCTTGATTTGGATCGAAACGCTCGACGAAATCTTTCAGCGCGGGAAACGATCCGCAATCCTTCGGATAGTAGATCCGCGGCATGCCATCGCCTGCATTAAGCTGATGAAGCTGCAGCAGCCCGCAAAGATGATCGCGATCGGCATGCGTGACGAAGATGTCCCGAACCTTCCGCCCCTTTTGTCCCAACGCTGCACTAACGCCATCGCCCGCATCGAGCAGGATGCCGAGATTCTCGATGAAAATCCAGGTAGAGAAGAGGGCCGTGGATTGGGCGGTGATGGTTAGGTGCATGTGGGACCTTGAACATGAAGGAAATCGGCGTTGGTTCAAGATACAGCTGTTGAAAGACGTTGTCAAGCTGTTTCGACCCTTTAGCCGCGTCGCTTGACGACGCGCTTGGGGGTGGGAAGGGGGCGTTGCTCGTTTAGTTGTCAATCATTCGCTCCACCGAGGCGAGCTCGGTGGGGGCGGGATGGGGCGGGGAGGCGGTTGGTTGTGCTGCGGTGGGGAGACGTCGGTTCTGCTGCGACGTTCTAGTTGCCAAACAGCGCCCCGCCGGAACAGGTCCGACGGTGGCGGGATGGGGCAGGGAGGAGGTTGGTAGTTGGGAATCAGCGCTCCACTGGGACGAGCCCAGTGGGGGCGGGAGCAAGCGTTAGCGGCGCGTGGGTGCGAATCGGCACGTTTTCATGATTGCCTCTCGGTAGAAAACGGAGCGGAACGTTAGATGAAATGATGCCCGGCGGATTTTAAGATACAGCGATCCAAGGAGGATGTCAATCTGCCAAGGAACTTTCGACGCTTTCTCAATCGATTGCAGAAATACGATCAAGTCCCAATCTTTCGAGGTCTTGTCAACTTGTAAATCTTTTTCTCTTTTGAAGTGTTCCCATTCTCGACTTCGGGGAGGTAAGTCAAGCTCATGCCGCCAAGTCCGTTGAAATGAAGACGAAATGTTCCGGCTTCATTGCCGTCGATACGCATCGTGATGTTCGATTCCGTCGTTTCAATAATCTTATAATAACCTGGGATAGTGAAGACATTGTAGGCATCGCTTTCGGCCAACGGAGTATAATGCTGATGTTCCAAGTATCCGTTTTCATGGAAAACGAAACCGTAAGGTCTATAACTGACCCAATTGCCGTTCGATTGAACTTCTATCAAGGTCCCTTTGCTGACCCATTCGCCTAGGTGACGCGCCTCGAAAGAGATCTTCAAAAACTTATGGAGCGTCAAGCCACTGACCAAGCTGACCGTTGCGAAAAGAAGAACGGCGGCCCACGCTACGGCAGATTTTCCGCGAGAACGACGGTAGGACCGGACAAGACGAATGGTTGCCCAAAGGATTAAGATCGGTGAGATAAGAGTCAATGCCAAACACGCGGTTTGGATAATTTCGTCCGTAATCGGATTCATTCTATTCCCTTTCTACGATAAAGCACGTCATTTTTCTGCCGTCAAAGAGATAACGATAAGGCGTGACGCGAAAATGGGAACTGCGATTTGGGCCGTTTTCTAAGTCATTGCTAGGAAGGGCCTTGCGTTGCGTGTAGAGCCGCGGGAGTAAGCTGAACGTCGATCACGTTCTTCGCTACCTACTACCCACCACCCACTTCCCACTCCCTACAAAAAGGAGCGAGCGGAAGACAGTTGAGTCTCCTCCGCTCGCTCTACTCGGGCTTGGTGTTTTTAGATCGACACGGCCGATTTAGGTTTCTTCTTCGTCCGTTTCTTCGGCTTGCTGCTTCAGGGCTTCGATTCGCTCTTGGTGTTCCTTCTGGAGCTGCTCGAGCGACGACTGACGCTGCTGTTGAAGCTTCTGCAACTGCTGCTGCATTTGTTGAATCTGCTGTTGCATTTGCTCGACCTGACCGTCATCGTCGCCTTGCTTCGGAGCGACCTGGATGCCCGGGCGTTGGCCCTGCCATTGGAAGTTCATTCCGGGGATCATGGCACCCATCGGGGCGACGCGAACGTTGACCCGTGCCGGATCGGCCTTCTTTAGAAGCGGCTTGACCTTCTTCTGGATATCTTCGGGCAGCGTGTCGATCGTCTCTTCGGTTACTTGCCAAGTCTTGTCGTCCTTCTTGACCGTGATGTCGGCCGGCTTGTCGTTCGTACGTTGGAT
>Ga0180430_10002884_pt1 | contig 15197 bp, 33 predicted proteins | sample SS_ome_9_FD_132999 | JGI IMG/M metagenome (GOLD analysis project Ga0180430, IMG submission 132999) | Hypersaline lake sediment archaeal communities from the Salton Sea, California, USA - SS_1_S_2 metaG | ecosystem: Environmental > Aquatic > Non-marine Saline and Alkaline > Hypersaline >... | reverse complement strand
TTTTTCCAAATGCAGGATCAGTGTCATCATGAAAAACATACTTAACAAAAGGGTTAGACTCTCGATAAATTGTTTTTCCTTGTCTATAAGAATCAATCACGTTGGCAAATTTCATCTAAATCAACTCCGCGCGGCGATAAACATCGACATAAAAAGTCTGACTAAGCTCTTCTAAGCCGTCAATTTGAATATTTACAAAAAGACCTGACACACCACTTACTTTAAAAGGCTCTGACAGGATTGTGAATGTAGTACCGGGTTTAAGCATGACACCTAAGTTTGACCACTGATCACCGATCTCGGTATGATTGTTAACGAGCGGCCAAAAAGAAAAGCCTGAAGAAGACTTAGTCTTTTTTACTCTTGCTCGAGCTCCCGGTGCTACTTGTGACTTTTTAATCATTGTTATTCCTTAATCAGATCTGACTTTTCTACCCAAACAGGAATCAAGCGATCTTCGCGTCCAGTTCCGTAGATAGCATCTTCTGGAATTAGAACAGCAGACATGTCTGAACCCAGCCAAGTCTGAGGAATGACTTGTGAACGAGCTGCAGTCGTCTCCCAGGCTTCTGGGACGGGATAGAAAAATCCTTTATGCCCACGCTGACTGAGAAGTACCTTTGTACCTTTTTCTAGATAAGTCGCCATTTTATTTTCCTTAGTCAAAAGTGATGTTATTGTATCGTTCAGAATCAATCGTCAAACGCATAATGCTTTCAGGGGTAAAGTTGTCAGCACTTAGAATTGACTTCATGATAGTCGGAGAGAATCCAGAAACCAAAGCCGCGCCCTGATCGTCGAAGCGCACAGGAACGTTGCCCAGCCGAGCATTCAGATTCCAGAAAATGATGTTAGGCAGATCGAATCCGACCTCGTTGTACTGCCGACGAATCGACTGCATTGCAGTCTCGTTAATATTTGCGGCAGCATTAAACTCCATGTCCGACAGAATAAGAATCGTCTTGGGCATGTCTTCGCTAGTAGCACCGCTAGTGACCGCATGATGCAGAACGGCCTCAAAAGTGCCTTCAATGTTTGTAGACATACCCCATTCGGCGCTGCACACAGAAGTCAATTTCTGATGAAGAGTTTCTCCACACATCTTCTGCATCTTTGGCTGATTAGAGAAGGTAACAAAATGATTCTGGAAAGGACCCACAGTGCGCTCGGCGATGTAAATCCCAAGCGAAACAGCCACATTAATTGGAAGCCCCATCATAGACCCTGAAGTGTCAACAACAGGCAAGATGCCTCCCTTGTTTGAATTCATCCAGTTGGGCAATGCATTCCACTGCTCTTCAACAATCTGGGGAACCGGTTCAATATGGGTCGTGTAAGTCGTCGATCCATATCCATATCCTACACTGTTACCCGAACAGCGAATATAAGGCCCAAGAATCTGGTGCGGATGAATGGCACCAGCATTTACTTTTGCTTCCCCCGAGGCGATCTGTGACAGATATCCTGCCCAAGCCTCGGGTGCGTTTCGCTGAAAAGCATTTTTGTAGATACGCATAGCTTGAGAAGGAACATGTGAGTAGTTGATGTCAGACCACTCGCTATTGCACATCTGAGTTTCGACAACGGCAGTCAAGCTAGAAAGCGTCTTGCGATAAGCTCTCGGAGTCATGCCCATGTGGCATCGAAGCGCTCGAGCGATGTGTGACTTTGATCCTTTCTCGCGAGGCATCCACTTGGCGCAGAGCGCATCGCCGCGGCGTAGCGCATTTTCAATAACGTTCGACGCTCGCCCTTCGAGCTTGGTTCCAAAAAACACGAACAAATCGTCCCATCGCCCAAACTCAGGAATCTGAGCAATGAGTTGCTGAGAAAACAACTCAGGATTGCGCTCAGCCAAATGAGTCAGAATTGTCCGAAACACTCGTCGTTCGCCGGCGCCTTGACGGACATCGCGGGCCCAAAACAGAATCTTGAGCGCAGTCTGTGGGTCTTCTAGAAATGCCTTAGTCCAGGCAACAAGAATATCCTCTTCGGAATTGCTGCGCATACTTCCAATCTGGAAGAACAGATCAACACAGTTATTCAAAGAAGAAGCATTGGCTGCTCCGCCGTTTGCAGTCTGTGTGCTATTTGACATAGAAGTAAGAAATGGGTTAGACATCGTATCTCCGTTAAAAAGCAGGGTAGGCTGCAAGTTTGTCAGAACTCTTGCAAACTGTGCGAATTGTTAAACAATTCTTTACTTCATGATTATAGAAGTTTGCTGTATCTACCCTTGAAAAAGACAGGAAGCATTTTACTTGTTGGATGTTGGTAAGTAAAAAGTTGCTGTTAGCTTCCTTGATTACCTTTGTATCTTATAACCTTTTTTGTGTTTTTACACTCAAAATCTTTTTATTTTAAACTGGTACCAGCGGCGAGACTCGAACTCGCAAGGTCATAAGACCGGGAGATTTTGAATCTCCTGTGTATACCATTCCACCACGCTGGCTTGTGTCCTCTCTATTGTAACCCGACGATCGCGGGCTGTTAAGTGGTTTTACTTATCTCCCCGGAGAGTTTCCATAGAAATAGAAGCTCCATTAGGATAGGTAAGCCCTTTATCATCACAATCGAAACTCCCAAGATAATCCTGTAGTTCATACAGGATGCAATTATTATTTCTATGCTCACTTGCCATTCCTGTGGCAACTAGTGTGATTACATTATCAATTAGATTCTTATGAAACTCGGTCATTCTTCCCTCTCCTTACTCTCATAATCTAACCTGTAGAGGTGTGGCGTGTGATTATTCGTCTTCATGTGGGTTAATAAACAGATAATTCCACATAAACTCCTCACACTTTCCGAAAGCAGAAGCTAAAAATTGTCTGTGGTTTGCATCGTTATCAAGATCGATACCCCTGGAAGTACACTCTGTAAGAACAAAATTCTTAATTGCATCATACCAAAAATCAATCGTCTCTTCCTCAAGATCAAGATCTGTCATCATTTCTCCCTATTTAAATCATATCTTCCATGGTGTCATCATCTTCGATAACGGCAAGGCCGAACTCTTCTGCTAGACGTGCAAGTCTATACGCTTCGTTGTATGCGTGATTTTCGCCCGTTAGTTCTGCTCTGCGCAACCAGTTCAAATAAAACTTGTAGTAATCTGGAATTGCAACAGGCTTCTTTCCTGTTCTGATAACTTTCATAGACTTATTTATCTTGCTGAAAATCATTTATTCGATAATCTCAACGTGTTTAAGAGACCAATGCATGATTGTCTTTTCGGTTAGTACTTTTATTAGAGACGTACCAAATGGATTTACAAAGGCATCGATTACGATTCCTTGCATACCCAACCAAGCATGGCCGTATTTTTTTCTGACTATTCCGCCTGGTTCAAAATAGCGCCCAGCTGTACCAGCCAGGCGCATCTCCCTCTTCTCGTCGAAGGTGAAAAATACTGTCTGGATAAGCATTAAAAAGATTGTTATGGGCCTCATCGTAACGCTTGCTATTTCTAAGATCACGACAAGAGATAACCAAACCACATGAGTCAAAATACTCAGCACCAAACTCTTCACACTGATTCTGGTCAATATAAACTTTCTTAATGAGGTCAGACATGATTTCCTTGCTTCTTTCTTCTTTATTACAATACAAGGTTTGTGTTTAAGCACACATAACCAAAAAATTTAAAAGTGGCGACACCGGTAGGATTCGAACCTACGATGGGAAACCCGGCAGGTTAACAGCCTGCTGCCATAAACCACTCGGCCACGGTGTCATAACTTGCAATTATTTGTCAATTAATATGGTCGGGGTAGCAGGATTTGAACCTACGACCCTCTGGTCCCAAACCAGATGCGCTGCCAGACTGCGCTATACCCCGAAGAGTGGAGACAAAGGGATTCGAACCCTTGACCTTCTGCGTGCAAGGCAACCGCTCTTCCAACTGAGCTATATCCCCTTTGATTATTTTTTAAATGGTGGGCCCACCAGGAATCGAACCTGGAACCTGCGGATTAAGAGTCCGATGCTCTGCCAATTGAGCTATAGGCCCGCTTTGTAAGGTTTGTTTCCTGCCTTACCTTTATATCTTAACTCATCTTTGATTTATTTACACACTAATATTCAACTTTGTATCCATGTCGTCTATTAAACTCAGAATCCGTAGGATTTACGATACCGATGTTAGTGACGTAATATTCAGGATATTTTCCGCCCCTGTAGGCATTGTATTCTGCCATAGTGGGTGCAATCTTTTCAAAGTCATCAAAAACTCCGAAAACATGCACTCCCAAATCTGGATTTCCAAATCTAACAACCTCTACCAAATAAAGTTCTTTCATCACTTTACTGCCTCTACACTGTAGATACGTCGATAAGAGCTGGTACAGCCGAACCGATACCCATCACCCTTGATCTTGAAAGTTTCTCCGGGATCCATATCAGACCAAATATCGCTGCTTCGGAACTGAGCTCGATACAGCGAGTCGGTGATCTGAAATACTTCGCCTGAAGTAGCTCGGACAAGATACTTGTCAGAACAATTTCCGTCCCCGTCACACTGCATCTTGGTCCATGTCTTGTCAACAGTAATTGTTTTTTCGAACTCTGTTGCTTCATTTACGCCAATAGACATGATTACGAGCGCACCGATTCCAAAAAGAGAGGCAACGCCTAGACTTAGCTCGGTATCTGTGTTTCGACTCATCAGTTCTCCTCAAAGTCAGGGGTAGGAACAATATCATCAGCACGCTTCCAAAAGATCTGGAAGTTATTACCGCTAGTCCGATGATTGTTAAGCACACCTTCGGCCTTTAGAACATTAAGAGCCTGCAGAACGATGTCGCGCTCGAACTTGTCAGGACCTCCGACTGCATTCCAGACCGCGCGATGCTGAGTAACTGCACCCGGCTCAGTAAGAATATCGTCGATAACACCACGAACAGCTTCGGTTGCAACAGCAATCTCATTCTGCTTCTCGAAGCGACGAAGCGCACGAAATGCCTTGCCAGTCAAAGCAAGATCGCCGTTGTCGTCTAGCTCGATAAAACCACGAACAGAGAGACCTACAGCTTCAGTAGCCAAGATCTGGTTTGCTGGAGTGTCACCACTCTGAATATCAGAAATCAGAGCAGCAGTTGCGTTGTCAATTGCCTTAGCCATGATTGGCCTCCTTTGTTGTTGGCATAGTTATTTTAACTCTTTTTTGTACCTTTTGCACTCTATTCCATCACAGCGTCATAAAGATAAGCCAAAACTATAAACTCGCCGATGGCAACCCACATAAGAGAAAGGTATAGAGGAGTAAAAAATCTGCTAATGTCGAAGGCTTCCTTAAAACGGTCTAGGAGAAAATCAACGAACCAAATTTGAATTCCATAAAAAAGCATAGCTGCTCCAAGAAAGAACCATAGTGTCATCAACTCAGAAAAATTAGTCACGGTTATTCCTCGGTAACAAAGTTATATGTAAAATCTGTGTAACAGTCGAACTCGAGAATCTGCATTATTGCATGCCAAGTTGTGACATCTTCGTTTGGGCGCTGCAAATCTGCAATCCAAAACTCTTTGTTCTGTTCCAGAACAAACTCGACTGATGTGAAATCTTCATCCCGATAGTTAACTTCTACCTGTGCTTCAAATTGAGAGTTTGGGTGTGAACAGACGACTTCTTCAAATGGACCGGTGTCAATCACGTCGTAGTCTATCTGTGAACACCCTGCAAGAAGACTTGACAAAATTAATCGTGTCATTCTTCGTTCGATTCGATGTAAATATAGAATGACTTGATAGATTCTCTGATCGTCTTTTTTGTATTAAAATCAAATACGTCTACTAGAACATATGGATCTCTTTCAAGAGAGACTATCTTTACCCTTCTTTTCGGAGCTTTTTGATTAGGTGCATCGCCAAGCGACTCGAGAGGATAATCAGTAAACCACATTATTCTTCGCTCTCCTTGTCAAGCAATCTATCATAGAACCTATTACAGCGCCACTCGGAGATCTCGTGAAGAACCTTGTAGTGTCTGATCGCTCCCCAAGCAAACAAAGTAGTGGCAACTGTTCCGACTACGAGCCCGGAAATAAAATTATATAGATCAAACATCAGTAACTCCTTTAGAGACAAAAGCTGCAAGACGCTTATCGAGAGAATCAAAAGTTCTATGGAACGCCGATGACACAAGTATAAAACCAAAACCGGCAAAAACCATAAAAGCAAGCGAGCCGACAACATGAATCTCATTCATTTTTGGTTTTCCTTACTAAAGCGCCAGATTTTATGTTCTTCTTCGTTTAGATAAATAGAATCATTTTCTTGAAGAAAGAGTTTTTTAACATGAGTAGGAACATTTTGAAAGGTCCATTCTTGTGCTTCAAGTCGCTGATTGGTTGTTGCTTTCTGGATAAATAGGTGGATCCTATCTGAACAAGTCCCGGCCAAAGCATCAACACAATCAAAGCCAGATTGTGCTGAACACTTAGGACAAGAAATGTACTTCACGATTGGGCTCATTTTTCTTTCTCCTCATATTCAAAAACAACATTAACGATAATTCTTTTTCTCTTTTGACTTAGATCCTTACCATTCTGTTACCCACCCCATTATCACAAACTTTGTAGCAGCAACACCCTCATCATCAGCAGAGTCATCAGACTTTCTAAGTATCCATTCATAAAATTGCAAACTCTCAGCAATTTCTGTTGCAATTTTTTTCGGATCAGTTGTATCACCGAAAGCAATTGTGAAGTTAATTGTTTCCATAGCTTACAATCTTATTATAGCAAATAAGTGACAAACCTGCATACGAGAAGAATATTTATTTACATGGAAAAAGAAAGTATATTTGATTTAATACTAGGCTCTCTCATTATCGGAATTGTCTTATCATTCTTTGCTTTTGCAAAGCTCGGAGTATTAGACTTTCTAATTGGAAAGAAAGAGCTTCCTATGATCGCTATCCCGCAAACGCAAATGGAAGCGGCGGAAGTCGACCATGCACAGCCCGGCGAGCCTCATCCAGACCGTTTGGAATCACGTGCTCGCGCCAATAGGTCCGACAAACCTGAGTAAAATAACCCTTGGAACCTTCCGTGTCTGGATTAAACAAGTCGTATAGAGGCTGATAAGTACCCGCCCGAATAGCACGATCAGATGCTGCCTTAACATCATCAACCATTCGATAGGCTTCCTCTCGAATCTCTTCGGGCAGAGTAAAAAGCATCTTGTCGAGACGATCGTTCTTGATGCAGTTCATGATGTACTTGTATGACAGCTTGGACTTAACCATCTCGCCGATGTACGAGATGTACTTGAACTTGACAAGGTATCCGTCGAAGTCCATAACCCAACCTTCGTTGTTAACGACACTACGATCGTTGATTTCAGCAATCATGTCGTTGAGAGACATTTTCTGTGCTTCGGGAAGTGTAAAATCAAGGTTGAGAAGACCAACACGGCGCATCTCACTGTGACTGTAACGATTACCTTCCTTGTCAAAGAGAGCAAGCAGGTAAAGATGTGAGTCATCATAGTCGACATGGACACGAGTATCGGGATGAACAAGCTCGACGACAATTGTCATCAATTCTCTTTCAGGAACAATCGCTTGAACCTTATTGAAGCTCTCCAATGTAAACATGTCCGTCGCAAGATCAGAGCTTGCAGTACCAAACTTACCGCGTGTCGAAGCACAGAGCTCACCATTATGAACGAAGTATTCGATCATATGACCGTCAGCCTTTTCACGAGCGAGAAACTTTGTATCTGCTCCGAACTTTTCAGTCAGGCCTTCAATAGAACACTCGTGAAGCTCGTTGTAATTGAAGAACTTCTCGAAACCACGAGACACCATTCGAGGCGTGCCGTCATATCGGACAATCAGACCACGAAGCTGTCGCAGAACGGGAGTCCAGCCACCTTCAATCTCGTGAAGGAAGTTGTGTGCCTGCCCAGTGTAGTTGAGCAGCATGAGCTTGCGTTCTTCGTCAAAATCGATGCCAATTAGTGCACCAGGATTGTCCATCCCTTTGCCCTGGAGTTGCAAAAGAGCTGTCAGCTTGTCAACATTGTCACGCTTGAACTGTGCCCATTTCTCCTTCTTGTCAGCATTGGAACGAATATCGGTAGTAATGAGCCTAACAAGCTCACGAATGTTTGGATGCAAAGTGCACCTCCTTTATTGTGTGTATATCTTAATACGAGTTTTGAGAGCTTGCACTCAGCTTCTGTGCAATGAGCTGCAATCGCTTGGGAAGCAAGCCAGGAAGATCTGACACTGAAACCCATCGCCATTCATCATGTTCTGGGTGCCCTAGCTCAGGATTTACCGGAAGATAGGGTTCCTTGTCAAAGTTTTCCAGAACAGCGTAGAAATACGTTGCTGTCTTCTGTTTTTTACCCTTACCATAAGTTACAGACTCAGGAGTGTTGAGAAGACTTCCGATCATTCGAATGTCATCTGGTGTGTACCCAGTCTCTTCTTCGAGCTCTCGCAGTGCAGCCTGTTGATGAGTTTCACCAGGATCAAGCTGCCCTTTTGGAAAGTCCCAATTAGCGTAAGCTCTGAGGCAGAGAATCTTTACTGGGTCCTGCCTTACATCTAAAAGAATAATTCCAGCTGACTGTTTCACTTATTCACGCTCCAACGCATATTGAATAATCTTCGCCAAAGACTGTGCATCTGCTGTCATGTCGTCAAAATTGCTATTTGCATTCTCAGCAATTTCATGAAAAAGGTTTGGATCAATCATTCCCCAAAACTGGCGATCGAGTTCTTCTGTCATTAGTTCAGAAAACATCTGCACGTGCTTCATGCTGCCTCCTCTTCGTCCCATTACGCGGCTTCTGCCATGGTCATGTCTACCTCGATTTGGTTAGCAGTTCTATCTCCCCAGTCATCTTCTCCGGTGTTGTAAAAAACGTCGAGTGCAACGTTGCAAACCATGTTTCGAACCTGACCAGATGAGAAAAGAAGCTCATAATTTTCTCGAGCATAATCTGCAGTTACTGCATAATCACTTTCTGAGTCTGAAAGAATATAATACTCAACACCTTTCGGGACTTTATCCCACCCAATAGCAGACTTGTAATCGATATTTACATGAGCCTCAAGGCCCCAACCGCTGCAATTATATACACCACTAGTCATAGCCTCAGCAAACGGATTATCTCCATCACGCTTGACAAAGAAAGCATACGGATGAAAAATCCCGCTCATTTCATTGTTTGCAGCATCAAGGGCATAGTACACGCCGTTCTTGATATAAGCACTCATTTCTTTTCTCCTTCGAAATGATTATACACTCATAGATTGTTTTAAAGTTCAACAGAGATTAACAGAAAGCGCCTAAGAGGCCTTCTTGCGCCTTGGCGGGAGCCGAAGCTGGTCTTCAGGAATAAAATCTGCTTTTCCGGTCGCCCAGTCCTTATCAAATAAAACTTGATAAAAGTTTTTTCCATCAAGCGCTTCAAAGTCTACAATCTGTCCACGATTTCCGCGGCTATCTACAACTACTTGTTTAAGTGAGTACTTCATTGTTACTCCCATTTTATCTTAAATCATATTGGAATTATTTGCACTCATTTCATCTCAAGGATTCCCAAGACAAGCTCAGCCAGATCTTCTCTGCCCTCACAGATCAGGGAATAGTATGCGCTAAAAAGCGCAGATTCGGACGGTCCGAGCTGAAGCCCGTTCTTAAGTAAACCGTCAACAATTTCGTCGTTATTATAAAAGGGTTCTGGTTCAATCTCGCCAATTCGATCCATGATCTCATCTACTTGCTGATAGAGAAAGTCTAATTCAATCTCTGCCTGCTTTGTTTCAAGAGACTTTTTGTATTCAGACAAGGAAACTACTTCGCACATAGCTCTACTCCCTTTTCTTTAATATAAGTATTTCTTTCAAACCAGTCTTTCCAGCACAAAAAGACGCGCATTTCTTCATCATCAGATAAGAATCCTTTCTGAGTATATCCACGAAGAAGACTAATGACTGCCTTATAAAAGTCAAAATGAGTTTGAGATACCTTCTCGTAACCTCGAACATGTGCAGAGACTTCTGCAGGCTGCACGAGATATAGACAGAGATTTGAAGGATCCTTGCAGGATCTAAAATCAATCTTGTGATAGTCAAGGTATTCTACTGCTTCGGAAAACTCTTCTTGCAGAATATGCTCAAGTTCGTGTCTAATAGAGTTTTCAAGCTCAAACATAAAAATATCTATGTTGGCATCACTTTTTAGATCACATTCGTCTGATAGGAAGATATTGATATGCATTCCGACAGGTGATCCATCAACTGGACTGTTATCTGCAGAAATAGAAAGAGAGTCATCTCCCACGAAAAGCGCAATTGTCACTACAATATTGTCAGTTTCATCGTTGATTGAACTGATTGTGTTGGGGATATCAAAATCGAGATTAAAGAACTGCTTGATCGGGAAAGGAACATTTACTCTTTCTCGAATCTCACTTACAAACCATTCGTCATTAAAGGTCGCGTCAAAGCTTGTCGACATAACACTTTCACAAACGGTATCAGCAATTGCTTCAGTAAAACTATTAAGTTCTTCAATAATGTTGAAGTTGATCATTTTTACCTCGTATTGATATTTTAATACTTAAGTGAGGCTTAATACATACAAGGGGCCCAAGTCTCATGGCTTCCTGGAACAAGGCAGACGAGCATTTCCCACTCATATTTACCCTGCATTTCTAGAGCACTATTCCATGCATCTTTTTTATCATAAGAGGCGTTAAAAACAACTGCTCTAGAAAACTCATCAGAGCACGTACTCCAATAAATTGCTGTATAAGTCATCGCATCGGATCCTCTTCTGGGTGATTCTCAAAGTAAAATCGAATAATCTCTCGAAGCGGAATAGAATAAATCTGGTCGGGCTCTGCTGCATCAAAATGTGCAGCTGGCCCATCACCCGGGTTCCAACCTCTATTCTGCGTATCCAAGATTTCGTCTTCGGCAGCTCTGCTCATATAAGCAATTTCGCATTCAAAGGCATCATCAAAAAGACTTCCGTCGCTTAGTACAACGTACGGACCAGACTCAATTTCCAAGTCATCATTGCGTGACATACAGTTTATTTCTCCAATTAGTTACTTTTGTATATTACATCACATATTAGGTCTTTTACACTCAAGACCAAATATCTTTTTCACAGGGTAGTGCATCATCCCAGACATGAGTCTTAGGATAACCTAGCTCTTTCATTTTAGCCCAGAACATCTTTCCATGGCCTTTTTCATTATGGAAGTGATAAGCCCAGATATGACACATCTCATGAGTCATAACCTTCCTAAGAAATCGAGGAGACCATTTGTGATTCTTTTTAATCTCAATCTTAGTTGGTCGAAACTTTCCGCCGGCCTCGATAATGTAATAGGCTTTTCCAAGAGTTTTTCTTAAACGACCGTTCATCTTGACTTCAATTTGAGGCAAAAGTCCTTCAAACAACTCTGTGTTAAGCTGCTTATATAGTGACTTGACAGAGTCAACAGGTCGTCTATCTTCAGCAAAGACAACTTGATTTCTGTACATTTGGCGCTTTGCTTCTTCGAGCAAAGCCTCGCGTGCCTTCTTTCGTGCCGTAGAAAACATCTCTCTTTTCCTTCCTTTGAGATTATTTTAAGCTACTTTTATTTTATTTGCACTCTAATTTATCTTGCACGCGCGCGCGTGCGTAGCGTAAGATGTCTTGCGCTCGAGAACCTAAATTGTCTCGGGCGAGTAAGAAAACTTAATCGTTCTAATCTCTTCACAATTTTCTCTAATTTGCTTAATGATAAAACTTTCAAACTTAAAGATAGTAGGTATGTTCATGTAAGTATCAGGTTCAAATCTATCACCAGCAAATTTTACTTTGATAACTTCTGATGCTTCTAGTACATCACACTTTGAAACAACCAGATGCGTTGTTCCTGTCATGTTTACAGCACGAATGAGTCTATCAATGTTTAACCAGTTTACTGCTCGCTTGCGCCCAGTTGTTGCACCAAACTCTTGACCTTTTTCTTGAAGAAAACTAAGATGCGGGTCTTCAGCAAGAGACTCAGGAAATTCAGGATCATATCCAGAACGAGTATCGTAGGCCTTTACGCAACCCCAAATTTTTCTGATTTTCTGAGGAGGGAAACCTAGACTACAAGCAGCATAAGGAAGTGTATTAGACGATGTTACATAAGGGTAGTTGCCCCAATCAATGTCTAGCCAAATTCCTTGAGCACCCTCGCAAAGAATCTTTGCGCCAAACCCGTTTGGGTCAGATATAAACTTTTCATTCCAGAGTAGATCTTCAGCTAAAACATCTTGTGCACGAATGCCTGTTCTCGAAGCCTTATCTGAATATGTTGGGCCTATACCTGATGAAGTGGTTCCTAATTTTTTTGCATAGTCTCCACTATCAGCGTTACGATGATCTGCTGTTACAATATGTGCTCTTGGAGATACCTTGACTAAAGATGTATCAAACCCAGCTGCTGATAGATATTCCAGTTCTTTGTAAAAAGACTCTTCGTGCAATACGCATCCCGGCCCAATTACAGACTTAATTCCGTGAAACACGCCTGCTGGAACAATGTGGGTCTTGTACTTTTTTCCGTCTACGTAAATAGTGTGCCCGGCATTTGATCCGCCAGCCCATCTGCAAACATAATCATAATTGTTTTTTGAAACAAGGTGAGAAGTAACTTTCCCCTTGCCTTCGTCGCCCCAAGACAAGCCACATACAATGTCTACGTAATCAACCCCACTCATCGACATTCCTCTTGACAAAGTCTTCAATGTCACCAGCGCCGACAAGGGTGTCAACAACCTGGTCTTTGTAAATCGCTAAAAATGTTGGAAGTCCTCGAACGCCATATTCAGCAGCTTTTGCTGTACAGTTTTCAGAGCCAGCTTCATATTTTACAAATTTAACTTTCTCTGATGAGAAATCTTCTGCTGCCTTATCGTATTTTGGAGCAATCATTTTACATGGGCCACACCAGGCTGCCCAAAAATCAACAAAAACTAAATCATTAAAATCAATAACTTCTTCCTGAAAGTTATTATCTGTAACAGAAATCATATTTTATCCTTTCATAAATTCGACTGCATGACCTTCACTTAAAAGCCAGTCATTTAGAGACTCTTCAACACCTGACTCGTAAATCTCGGCAAGCCATCTGCCGTATTTTCCTTTCTTGTCACGGTGAGTTTTAACAATAATCCACTTGTTAGCAATGCGGGATCTGACAAGGTCCCTTACCTCGAGGCCTTGTGCTCTTGATTCTCCGCGGACTTCGGGCGTATTAATTCCGTAAAGCCTAAGCTTCTGATTCTTTAACATCACTTCGAAACCCAAGTCAATATCAACAGTAATAGTATCGCCGTCATAAACTTTTCTTACAAAAGCTCTGTATTCATACATTTTTTTATCCTTTGCTACATTTCGTAAAACTCGATATCCCATGCTGAATGATTGTCAAGCCATCGATTCAAAGTGTTTAAATGATCTTGAGCATTCTCACTATTTCGTTCGAAGCACCACTGTGCATATGCTCCAACTATTTCTTCAATTGTTTCATTCTCAAGAATTGAACGTGTAACAATTGTAGGTGTTTGCCAGAGATCGAATGTTTCTCTCACTTTATGAAATCCGACCTTGGACATAGCATCGACAGTTGCTTCCACGCGGAGGTTCATACTCATTTCTCTTCCTCTTCTTTTTTTCTTTCTTGTGCATCATTGTAACGCTGTAGCTCACAAGCTAGTTTCTCAAGTGCCTTGATAAGTCTTGGGACTTGACCTTCAAAGAAGGACCTTCCCATCATGGTTTGAAAAAACTTAGGATACATTTTATCACCTGCCTTAATTGAGTAGTGGCGGAAGCGCGGGGACTCGAACCCCGAAGAGCTTTTAAACTCCAGCCGCTTTCAAGGCGGTGTCCTCATCCAGCCGGGTCGCTTCCAATTCTAACTTTTCTATATCTTCTTTGAACAATATCTTTATTTTAAAAGGAAACATTTCCATTTAAATTCCTTCAACCACGCGGACACGCTTCTAAAATGGAGCTGACGGTGAGATTCGAACTCACGACGAGGTTTCCCATCCGGATTACAAATCCGGTGCCATCGACCACTAGGCGACGTCAGCAAATTTTATTTCCAGAATGTTTTCTGACTATATGAGAATTGTAACCCTTAATTGACTTTACTTCATAAACATTGCATAATTTACATTTTTTAATTGTCATAGTAATATCTATTACTTTTGAACTTAAAGTTCGAAAACTATAGACATCCTATGATCTGTGCATTGATTTGTAAATCTTCTGAATTCGGTTGCTGATTAATCCAGGAGGTCGCTGCATCTTTTGCGTCTGAAAGAGAGCTGTATTTTTCATTAGTGCCTGAAAAAAGCAGGGCCTACATCGCAAAGCTTTTTTCTGTCATAGATTGTTACACAATACATTTTCACATCCAGTCATCGTAAAAGTAAACTACATCATCATGATCAAAGCTTCTAATTTCTGGTGTAAGAATCCAGTCTTCAGAATTTCCAGAAGTTCCTTTGTTAACCTTAATTGCAAGATATTTACTACCTCGTGCGGCGACCCATGCCCCAGTTTCTCCGTCATAAAAAATAGGAGAACGAGAATTATCACGTCCATATTTTTCAATAAAGTCGATATATTCCAATTCAACTTCGTCAGAAAAAACTTCTACTGTAGAAGCAATAGTCGAATCATCAAGAATCTTGTAAAGTCTGTCAAGTGCATTTACAAGATCTTCATTGCTTACCATGTGTGGAAAGCTGCATTGCCAACTCTTTTCTTTGTTATTCCACTCGAAGTCAATTTCGACACCAAAAAAACAAATTGACCCATCACTATAATTGTTATTATAGTTGTTAATATTATCGTTGTGACGATCACGTTGAGAATTCGTTACCATCTGGGGGTTGCCCAGCGTTATGATGTTGGGATGAAGCTTTTTCATATTTCCTCCTCTTTGTTTTGTTACTTTACTCTTCTTTTGTTACTTTTGCACTCAATAAGGAACTTCCACAATCTTCATCTTCTTCCACTTCCCATTCCAGTCGGTATACCGAACACGCCGAACGCCATGCTCAAAGAGATGACGCTGGCAATGCTTGCATGGCCGTGCCATTGTGGGCGTTCCGTCACGTAAAAACCTAGCAACATACACAGTCTTACCCTTTATATCACCCTTGAGCTT
>Ga0180430_10002883_pt1 | contig 15198 bp, 9 predicted proteins | sample SS_ome_9_FD_132999 | JGI IMG/M metagenome (GOLD analysis project Ga0180430, IMG submission 132999) | Hypersaline lake sediment archaeal communities from the Salton Sea, California, USA - SS_1_S_2 metaG | ecosystem: Environmental > Aquatic > Non-marine Saline and Alkaline > Hypersaline > Sediment... | reverse complement strand
GTTCCAGCCCTCGGTGATGCTGTCGCCAAAAGCGAAGATCACCTGGTCGTCGCCGCGGACTGCGGGGGCAATAGCCAACTGGCACAGGAAAAGCAGCGCGAGTGGGAGGAGTGACTTCCCCGGATGAAATAGACTGTCAGCGAGCCACGATAGGGCAGCAGCAGACCGGGAGGCGGCCGGCCGCTGGAGCGGGATTTGATTCATCTGCGGAACACCATCTCAACAGCTTGGCCAAAATTGCTAACTGTATGCAACAAAATACGATAAACGATGATTATAGTCTGCCTTCAAGCAAAGGTCAATGATATTTTCCGGCTTCGGGGGAGGGCCGGGAACCGGGAATCCGGGGCCACCGGGCTGGTGACTCGCCGGGGAAAATGTGCTAGCATCAATTGGTTAGTTGTCATTCCAGGGTCACTGTCGGCTAGACAGACGCTCCCTGGTGGACGTATCTCTGTTTTGAGACGCTTGTACGCTTTGATAATTCGGCCAGTTGGCCGGCTTGGCATCCTTCACGGTGGAGACTGATGAGAAACCGATCGACGCTGACGGGCTGGCTGATCCTGGCGTGCCTGCCCTGCCTCGTTTTGCTCACGCAATGTGACCTGGTGGACCCGGTGGCCCCCGCCGGTTCGACGATGAACCTCTACGCCAACCCCACCACGATCTCGATCATCGGCGGGGTCTCGGAGCTCACGGCGGTCATCACCGAGGAGGACGGCTACCCGGTGTCCGACGGCACGGTGGTCGAGATGGTCTCCGACCTGGGCACCCTGGAATCCAACCGGATGACGACAAGCAACGGCCGGGTGACCAACTTCCTCTACAGCGGAGGCGTGGGGGGCACAGCCACCATCACCGCCTATTCCGGGGTGCTGGAGGCGGAGACCGCCACCGTGGAAATCGGCATCAGCCCCGGCGCGGTGGTGGTGAGCGGCGACCCGCAGTTCCTGCCGCCGGGCGGCGGGGAGAGCGTGATCAAGGCCGTGGTCTTCGACGAGGACTTCGTCCCCATGCCCAGCGTCTCGGTCTCCATCACCACTTCGGCCGGCGTGCTGCAGTCCGGGGGCTCGCCGCTGGTCACCGACGCCAACGGCACGGTCTACGACCTGCTGACCACCGACGAAACGGCAGATATCACGGCTTCCGTGGCCGACTCGGTCACGGGTGAAACCACCATCGTGGTGGACGACCGTTACGCCGACACGATCTTCCTCACCGTCAACCCGGGCACGGTGAACTCCTGCGAGGACAACGAGGACCACGTGGAGGTCATCGCCTACTGCCTCGACCCGTCCGGCTTTCCCGCCGAAGGGGCCTTCGTGGTCTTCGAGCTGGAGGGCGTGGGCTGGATCTCGGACACCAGCGGCACGGCGAACAGCAACGGCGAGGTGAAAATCACCTTCGGCCTCACCGACTCGAACTGCTATTACTGCGGCTCGGGCAACTCGTGCAGCGCCAAAATCACCGCCCGGTCCGGCCCCGACGTGTCGGCCACCGCGGACATCCAGATCGACCTCAACTGAACGTGAAGCGAGTCGCCCCAGCCCCGAGGATCGCCCTGTCCCTGCTGGCGGTCTGCCTGCTCATCTCCACCGGCTGCGGCCGGCCGCCGGTGGATCAGCTCGACCTCACCACCCTGCTGCCCGGGGAGCCGGCCTGGATCGTCTCTTCGGACCTCCGGTCCCTGCAACAGTCCGAGACCTGGCATGAACTGCAGGGGCTCTGGATGGGCGGCAGCGGACTCCCGGCCGGTGTGGAGCAGTTCCTGGACGAGGCCGGAATCGACCGGGAAAAGGACCTGGCCCGGCTGATGGGGGGGCTCTACGACAACGGCACGCAGAATGTCGAGTTCGCCGCCGTGCTCACCGGCCGCTTCGATCGCCGACAGCTGCTGCCGGCGCTTGAGCGGCAGGGCTTCACCATCGGCGCCCACCGGGAAGTACCGCTGCTCACGCCACCCGATCGGGGCGGCCACGGCGGCCCGGACCCGGACCACCCGTTTCTCGTCTGCTTCGACGACACCGCCATCGGGCTCGCCGCCACCGAGGCGGGCGCCGCGGGCCTCATCGACAGGCTGCTGGACGGCGGGGAGAGCCTCGAACAGCACCCCGAGTTCGGGCCGCTGCTGGCCGAGATGGACCGCACTTCACCGCTCTGGGCCGCCGGTCTCCTGGCCGCAGAGGACATGGAGGGACTGGACTCCCGGCTGCCGATGAAGGGCATGATCCCTGCGCTGTCCAACCTCGGGATATCGGCCTGGACCGAGGAGGGCCTGCAGCTCTCCGCCGTGACCCTGCTTGCCGATGCCGAGGCCGCAACGAAGCTGGCCGGCCAGCTCAATGGGTGGGTCAAGCTGGCGGCCGGCCTGATGCAGGCCAACCCGCAGTGGTTCGGTGAGGCGGCAGCCGATGCCGACGACGACACGCTCCCCCTGGTGGTGGAGACACTGGACAAGGTGATCGTGGGTTCGGTGGCGTCTGCCGTGCGGCTGGAAGCGGACATCCCCGCCGAACTGCTCCGACGGGCCGCAGAACAGGTCGGCACTACATCCCCAGCGTCGACCGGTCTCCCTCGGCAAGAATAGAGACCAGCTCATCCATGAAATAGTTCGTCCTGGCCGCGATGGAAGGCGGAACCCGCTCGTTGTACATCTGCCGGCTCCGCTCGATATCGGTGCGCAACCGCTGGTAGAGATCGCGCTCCCGGCGGCCCTCGACGACCTTTTCCTCGTTGTAGAGCTTGATCTCCGAGACGAGCAACCTGGCGAAGCGCCGAGCGTCGTCGTGCAGTTCCTGCTCCTCCGGGGTCAAGGGCCCGGCGTCGGCCGGCTCCTCATCGTCCTCGGCGTGAACCACGAAATCGTTGCGGCGGAGATCAGTCGTTTCGCGCGTGCCCAGGGGCGACGTTCGCGCGGCGGGCGTGAACCACGGGGAACGGGGCTTGTCAGCCGTCTCCACCGCCGAAGCGGTGGTCGGCGTGACATCCGGTTCCGGCGGGATCGCGGGGGCCCGCAAGGTCTCCGGTTCGGGCTTCGGCTCCGGTTCGGGTTTTGGCACCGGTTCCGGCTTTGGAACGGAAACGGGTTCGGGTGCCGGAATCGCGGGAGCGGGGGAGTGAACCGGCGCTTCCGGCTCCGGTTTCGGGACCTCGCGGTCCCGGGCCGCCGGCGGGGGGGTGTCGGCATCCTTGCCGCGGGCGCGGCCCTGGATGTTGAAAATGGCCGAGACGGCCGCCGCGCCCAGCGCCGCAAGCACCTCGAGCACCGTTTCCCCGGCCACGGCGTCGGCATCCTCGAACCTGGCGCCGAAGAGCACTGCCTGGGCGTTCTCCCTGATCACCAGGGGTATGGCCACGAGACCGTCGGGCGGCGCCAGCCCGAGGCCGGCAAAGAGGGAACGATCCCCCTCGGCGTACTCCCCGGCGGCGGAAACGGGCTCCCGGTCCCGCAGCGCGCGGGCCAGGCTGTTCCGCTCGGTAAGCGGGAAGTGGACACCCCGGATCCTCCGGCCGTCGATGCGGCCCCCGGCGCGCCAGCCCCCGAGATTCTCGTCCTTGAGCACAAAGATCGCCGCCCCCCCGGTGACGAGCAGCGCCTCCGCCAGTAGTGTTTCCAGCACCGCAAGCTGCTCCGTCTGTTCGAGGACGGACTTTACCCCCCGGGCCAGGGTACCGGCCATTTCCGCGGCGCTCCGCGCCTCGGCCTTCGCCGCAGCCAGTTCACCGGCCACCTCCGCAGCGGCTTCGGCGGCCCCCTCCTCGACCTTGCGGCCGAGTTCGTCGGCAAGCGCCTCCACCTGACGGACCAGTTCCTCCGACGAGGCCTGCAGGCCCCTGGCGGTATCTCCCACCCGCGCGCCGAGACGGCGGGAAATCTTCTCCTGCAATACCTGCTGTTCCTCGAAATCCATCCGGGGTCGTGCCTCCTGGTCCCGATCCTGGCTTGACGTTTTCAAACTGGAGTGCGCGGATTATCCGTCAGCCCGGCGAAAGGTGTCAAGGAACTTTCCACGCCTCTGCCTCGTTATATACCACTGAACAGAAAAGACCGAAGCATTTACAAGAAAGATCCCCCCGGGAGGGCGAAACGATATGAAAGATGAAACGACGAAACACATCCCGCTGGCCTCGCCGGGCGAAATCCTCCTCGTCCTGTTGACCCTCTCCTTTTTCCTCGTGCTGCTGGCGCCTTCGCTGATGTCCAGCTGACCTTCCTGTTGCGTGCTCCCGAACCACTGAACTAGACTGCTTCCGGAAAATCAAGGGGGATTTTCCGCGGGTCCGCCCCTCGCCTCGACGGGCCGCCTCCCCCCTGCCGTCACGCGGATGCGTAAGGAGATTCGACCGATGCACAGATTTGCCGCTGCCCTGATCATCACGCTGATCGCCCTGCTGCCGGCCGCCGGCCGGGCCGCCGACCACGGGACGGTGCTCCTGTTGGCCGAAACCGTGGACGAGGAGGCAATGGACCTGCTGGCCGGCCTCGGGGACGTGGTTCACCACCAGGATGACCGGCTGGTCGTGGCTATGGTGCCGTCAGGGCTGCTGGGGGCCCCGGCACTCCGTTCATCCCTGGTGCTCGACCGCTCCCCCTGGAGCGGCGGCGTGGGCTACTACTGGGCGATCAACCCCGCGGAGCGCAATGCCCGCCCCGGGGAGCAAAACAAGGTCCGCGTCCTTTTCCGTGACGGGTACCGTCTGCTGCTGCGGGCCGCCCCCGAGGATGCGGAGCGCCTGCCACGGTCCGGGTGGGAAATCGCCCGGATTCCCGAGACAGGAAGCGCCCTGCGCCGCATGAACGGCCACCGGGAAGCGGCGGCCCCGGCCTCCCGCTTTGGCGGGCCGATCGACGGGATGGTGAGCGAGCTGACCACGGCAAACTTCAGCGCCACGGTGCAGGCCCTGGTCGATTTCGGCACCCGCTACACTTACTCCGACGAGATCATGGATGCCGCCGACTGGATCCACACCCGGCTGGCGGGGTTCGGGCTCTCCGTGGAACGAGACGAGTTCGACATCTCCACCTACACCCGTGACAACGTCATCGCCACTCTCCCCGGTCGCCTGTATCCCGACGAAGCGGTCTACATCGTCGCGCACTACGACAGCATTTCCGAAGACCCCTACAACTCGGCGCCCGGGGCCGACGACAACGGCAGCGGCACGGCGGCGGTAATCGAAGCGGCGCGGGTGCTCTCACGGTACGACTTCGAACGGACGATCATCTTTGCCTGTTTCGCCGGCGAGGAACAGGGGCTCTACGGCAGTTTCGCCTACACCGCGGACATCGCCGGCACCGGCAGGGACGTGGTGGGCTGCATCAACTTCGACATGATCGGCTACCCCGGCACCGATCCCCTCCCCCCGGACCTGATCATCTACACCAATGACGAATCGACGGACATCGCCCACCGTCTGCGTGACGCCTCGCTGCACTATTTCCCCGACGACCTCGAGCCGGTGGTGATCAACGACGGGGGGATGAGCGCCAGTGATCACGCCGCCTTCTGGAGCCGCGGCTACCCGGCGATTTTCGGCATCGAGGCCGAACCCTGGACCGCCGATTTCAGCCCGGTCTACCACACCACCGGCGATCTGCCGAACGTGATGGATATGGAGTACGCCGCCGATGTGGCCCGGGCGGGCATGGCCGCACTGGCCGACCTGGCCGGGCCGATGGAAATCGGCGAGACCCGCCTGCTGTCCGGGCCGGGCGCCGGTCCGGACAACCCGCCCACCGTGCGCGTCTTCCCCCCCGAACAGGACGCCGTTCACATGGCGGAGTTCCCGGCATACGGCGCCACGGGATTCGGCGTGAACGTGGCCGCGGGACGGGTCACCGGCGATGCCACGGACACCGTGCTCACCGGTGCCGGACCGGGCGCGATCTACGGGCCCCACGTCCGCGGCTTCTCCGCCGACGGAACGCCGGTGCCCGGGCTCAGCTTCATGGCTTACGGCACCAACACGTTCGGGGTCAACGTGACGGCCGGCGACCTGGACGGCGACGGCAGGGACGAGATCGTCACCGGCGCCGGACCGGGCGCCGTGTTCGGCCCCCACGTGCGGGCCTTCGCCTTCGACGAGGGCTCATCCACGGTGCGCCCCCTGTCCGGCGTGAGTTACTTCGCCTACGCCACCCCGAAATGGGGGGTCAACGTGGCCGCCGGCGACGTGGACGGTGATGGGCGGGACGAAATCCTTACCGGCGCCGGGCCCGGATCGGTCTACGGCCCCCACGTGCGCGGCTGGAACGTGGACGGCGGGGACGCGCAGCCCATCGCCGGGCTCAGTTTCCTGGCCTACGGCACCAACCATTTCGGCGTGCGCGTGACCTGCGGCGACATCGACGGTGACGGCATGGCCGAACTGATCACTGCCCCCGGGCCGTCGCCGCAGTTTGCGGCCCATCTCCGCGCCTGGGACTTCGACGGCTCGGCACTCGTTGAACTGGACCAGGTCAACTTCTTCGCCTGGCCCGTGGAGCAGGCGCGCTACGGCGCCCTGATCGACGCCGCCACCGACCTGGACGGCGACGGACTGGCCGACCTGGCGGTGGCCCCCGGCCCCGACCCCTCGGTGGCCGCGCCGGTGCGGGTCTACGGCTTCGCCGGCGGCTCGCCGTCGCTGCTCTACACCTTCGAGGCCTTCGGCGAGGGCATGACCCATGGCGGCACCCTGGCTTCGGGCCGCTTCTGATTGCCACCCCCCGGCGGATGTCCTATAGTGGAATGCGGTTGGCAGCAGGGGAGCCCGATGACCGATTTCCAGACCGGCCTCAAAAAAGAAGTCGCCGAGATCAAGTTCCTGATCCACGACATGCGGGTGGAGAAGTTCATCAACGACGTGATCCATTTTCACGTCACGCTGAACACCGACCTGGAGATCTACGACGTGGAGCAGGTGGCGCAGCTCCACGGCGAGGACCTGCTGGAGCTGAAGACCAAGGCCCAGGCCCAGCGGCGGGCCCTGCAGGTCTACTCCAGTGCGGTGAAGCACTTCTCGCCGCCGGAAACGATTATCTCCGCCGGCCGTGAATACATCGGCACGATCCAGGACATCTGCGAATTGATTATCAACCCGCTGTGGGGCCGCTTCGAACGGGTGATGTCATTCCTGCCCCGGGATTCGCGCTCCTTCAAGTCGGTGAATCACTATCGCAACTGCCTGCGCTGGATCTGCGGCGTCTATTATCGCATCGAGCACTTCCTCGAGGAGGGCCGCAGCGAAGGCCTCACCGAGGAGTTCGACCTGGGCCACGACGTGGAGGATTTCACCCGCCACGTGATCCGGGGCTATGTCACCGAGAAAAGCAGCTCGCGGGTGGATATCTACTACGACCGCATCGAGTCGGCCGTGGTCCGCGGCAACAGGCACCGTTTCCGCCGCATGCTCTTCAATCTGGTGATGAACGCGGTGGATGCCATGTCGGAGAAGACGGTGGGCGAACTGCGGCTCAGCGTGGTGCGCGAGGATGATCAGCGCCTGCGGCTCACCGTGAGCGACACCGGCGGCGGCATGACCGAGGAGAAACGCGAGCAGCTGCTCAGCGATCCGGAGACCCTGGACGGAGAGCTGCACTCCCTGGGCTTCGTCTTCGTCCGCCAGACCGTGGCCGACTTCGGCGGCGACCTGACCATCGACAGCGAACCGGGAAGGGGAACTTCCGTGTCGGTGTCCATGCCCTTCCTCCCCCATCGACCGAGCCCGCCGCGACGCTCCTCCCGGTGTGAGAAGTTTCGCGTGGTTCACGAGCCGGATGGGGACGCGGAGCGCCACCTGGGCCCGGCGGTCGAACCGCAGGGGCAGGCCACACCGGCAGAAGGGAACTGGGGGGCCGTCCTGCTCGAGGACTTCCGGGTCTCCCCGGCGGATCACCGGGGTTGCATCTTCTTCATCTCGGTCACCGAAACGGGCGCGGTGGACTTCTTCCCCCACCAGCCCTACGAAAAAGGCGTGGAGCTGGGGCACGAAGACCTCTCGCCGGTCTACTACGAGGCGGCGGTGCGCGGCCGTCTGGAAGAGAACAGCCGCCGGGAACCGGAACTGATCCTCAAGACCCCGCACACGGTGCGGGAATACTTCGAGTTCAAGGAGCTTCCCGAGGATCGGTACAGCGCGGAGACCTTCACCCGGATGGTGGGCGACGAGTACATCCGCATCGCCCGGACACTGGGCACCAGCGGCCTGCCCCCGGAAACGCCCGTCCATGTCACCGACCTGGAACGCTTCCTCCCCGCGCTGGCCGGGGAATTCGGCATGGCCCCCTTCCCCCTGTCACGGCTCGCCGCGCACCCGCTCAGCGGCGACTGACCCGGCCGGCGCCCCCCAGCAGCTCCCGCACCAGGCCGTCCAGCGCCCGGTGGTGCGATCCCTTCCAGTAGACCTTCCCGCAGGCGGTGCAACGGGTGAAACGGTGGAAACAGCGGCGGGTTCGCCCGGGTAGCCGATGGGCCACCTCGGCCTTGTCCACCGGCGCCACCGTCCCGTTGCAGGCCGGACAGCGGCTGAACGGGGCGGCGGCGCCCCGGAGGTCGAAGCGCTGCAGGACCTCGGCGGCCTGCACCCGAGGATCGGCGGAGCGGACGCAGTAGCCGTGGGTCACGCCGGCGTGCTTGAGCAGGCCGCGGTCGCGGGTGAGGATGATCCGCCCTTCATCGGCGGCCAGGCCCCGGATCCGGTCATCGTCGGCATCATTCTCGTAGTGGGCATCGAACCCCAGCAGGCGCAGCAGGCGGGCCAGCTTGCCCAGGTGCACGTCGAGGACGAAGCGGGTGGTGCGCAGCGGCCGGGGCCGCAGGCGATTCACCGGTGAGATGTCCAGCCCCTCGAAGACCGGGAAGACCGCCACCCGGTCCCCGTGCTTCAGGCCGTGGCCAAACGCCACCGGCTCCCCGTTGACGAGAAGCAGGTCCACTTCGGTGTGCGGAATGCCCAGGGCCTCCACCGCGTCCTTCACCGCCGGCCTGCCGGAAAAACGGTAGGCCACTCGCCCGTCCGCCCGCCGGCGGCCGAGAAAATCCTTCAGCTCGGCGTAGATGCGGAATTCCGCCAGATGCGGGTGGCGTTCGTTCATCACCTTCCCCCATGTCCCTATTATGCCCGCAACACAGCATCCCCGAAATAAATTTGAAAATTTTGTGCAATTCCGCCGAAAGCGGGCCACTGATCAGGTGCAAGGGATGGTTGAAGACGAAAAACCCCCGTTTCGCCCAAGGAGGAAAGTGATGAGAACCAGAATGATGCTGACCCTGATCATCGGTGCGTGCTTCCTGGTCGCCCTGCCGGCCGCCGCACAGACCAATATCCCCTTCTTCTCCCACGACGTGCCCGGGATCGGGCTGCCGGGCACCGCGGTGAACGCGATGCCCGACGAGGCCGACATCTTCACCTCCGACATCCCGATGTGCAACTCGGGGTGGATGTACGGCAACAACTTCCTCTTCTTCGACAACATCATGGATCTCGGCCTGATGCAGGGCGACAACATCGACGCCTACAGCCTGATGCACGACGAGATGCTCTGCGAGATTTATCCCTTCTGGCGCTTTTCGGTGGACACCAACACCCAGGGGCTGCCGATGACCGCGGTGAATCGCGAACGGCCGGACAACACCGCCGACATCTTCTGGGCCGACGGCAACATGGGCTGGAACTTCCTCTGCCTCTGGGACTGGAACCTCGGCCTCGACTGCCGCGACGACCTGGACGCCCTCGATGACCGCGAGCCCGAACCGGACATGGAGTGGGTCTTCTTCTCGCTCACCCCCGGTTCGCCCACCCTGGCCATGATCGGCGCCACCCCGGATGACATTCTCGGCGTGGTGCCCCGCACCGGCATGACCCCGGTGGTGGTCGTACCGGCCCCGGTTATCGGGCTCACCGGCGAGGACAACCTCGACGCGCTCACCGTGTGCGGCATGCTCGGGCCCGACCCGCAGATCTTCTGCGTCTACTTCTCGGTGACCCAGGGGGCCCAGGGCGTGGCCGGTTCGGCGGTGAACATGAAGTTCCCCCTTAACGGCGCCGACATCTTCTGGTCGCCGCTGGACGGCAACAACTACATGGCCTGGCCCGCTCCGCAGCTGGGGCTGCTGGACGAGGACGAACTCGACGCCCTCGACCCCGACGAGACCCCGATGGGCCCGCCGATGCCGCCGTCCACCATCGGCGCTTCCTACATCTGCACGCCCAATGTGGGCACCGTGCCCTTCGTGACCAACATGCAGGTGACGCTGAGCAACCTCTTCCCCGGACAGACCCGCCGGGTGGCCGGCCGCATCGACGTCACCCTGGCCAACGGCACCTTCTACCCCAGCTGGAGGGCCGGCTTCACGAACATCTCCGCCGGCAGCTCGTTCAGCACCAGCTGGAACCAGAACATCCCCGGCGTGGGCAGCGTGATCGGCAACAACACCTTCCAGCTCTTCTGCGAGGATGTGACCCCGGCGCCGTACAACCAGTGCCCCTATCCGCCCTCCGGCGACACGGCCACCAGCACCTGCGTGATCGTGGCCAACTCACCCTGACCTCTCGGGTGCGCACCCCCTCCGCGCCTCCGACTGTCGTGGAGGACGCGGCGGGGGCGTGAGGGGGTGCGTGTTCTTTCAACGATACGAAGACACCCCGGGGCCGGCGGCATCGCCGGCCCCGGGCGCGTACGGGCCTCACTCCGCGGCGACCTTCACCCCGTGCAGCGCCTGGCCCTCGTCGTAGGCCAGGAAATCGATGCCGTCGATCGCCGCCACCGCCGCCCCGTCGAAATCGAAAGCCCGCACGCTCGCCGCCCAGGCCTCACCAGGCCCCGGGCCGGCAAGGATCTCGTCGAAACCGTCCCCGTCCAGGTCACCGCTGCCCACATTCACGCCCCAGTTGGGGCAGTCCGGGAAGGCGAAGAAACTGAGCGAGGGCAGCGGCTGGACCGTAGCCGAACCGTCCCAGTTCCAGCCGCGCACATGGCTGCCGAAGACCGCGCCCGGACCGGCGCCGGTGAGGATCTCGTCCATGCCGTCCCCATCCAGGTCGCCGCAGGCCACGTTGACCCCGAACTTCAGCGTGCTGTAGGCGAAGAAAGAGATGCCGGGGATGGCCTGGGCCGCACCGCCGCCATCCCGGGCCCACCCGCGAACATGCGGCCCGTACACCGCGCCGGGGCCGGCGCCGGTGACCACCTCGTGACGGCCGTCGCCGTCCAGGTCGCCACAGGCGACGTTCACACCCCACTTGGGCGTGCCATAGGCGAACCAGGAGAGCCCGGGGATCGGGGCCGGGCTGCCCGACCCGTCCCAGTTCCAGCCGCGGACATGGGGGCCGAACACCGCGCCCGGCCCGGCACCGGTGATGATCTCGTCGAATCCGTCGGCATCGAGGTCGCCGGCGGCCACGTTGACCCCCCAGCGGGGCGTGCCGTAAGCGAGGAAGGAGAGCCCGGGCAGCGGGGCGCCGCTTTTGTCGAAACCGCGCACGTGGGGCCCGAACATCGGCCCGGGTCCCGCACCGGTGAGCACTTCGGCCCGCCCGTCCCCGTCAAGGTCGCCGCAGGCCACGTTGACACCAAAGGCATTCACCCCGTATGCCGTCCACTCGGCGAGCCTGGAGGAGGGCGTCGCGGAATCGAAGAGACGCACCAGGGTGGGGTTGCCCGGACCGGCGCCGGGGCCGGTGACGATGGATGTGCCGGCCACCAGGCTCACCGCGGCATAGCTGTCCAGGCGGCCGCTGCCCCAGGTGTTGTCACGCCCCGGTTCACCCTTTTCGATGGCCGTGGCCAGCAACACGGCACGGATCTCTTCGTAGCCCAGGCCGGGGTCGGCCTGGAGCATCAGGGCCGCGGTGGCGGCCACGTGGGGCGTGGCATAGGAGGAGCCGGAGTTGCTGCTGTAACCGCCGCCGGCCGAAGTGGAGTAGATTTCGTGACCCGGCGCGACCAGGTCGGGGGCGATGCCGTCGGCGGGCCAGGCCCATCCGTCCGGCGTGGGCCCGCGGGAGGAACTGACCCAGATCTCGTCGTCCCGGGTGGAGGCCCCCACCCCGATGGTGATGTCGTAGTTCGCCGGGGCCAGGGTAGTACCCGGTTCCGGGCCGTCGTTGCCGTTGGCGAAGACGGGGATGATGCCCACCGCCCGCCAGGCTTCGGCGATGGGGTAGAAATCGGTCCAGGTCTGGCCGGCCCCCCAGCTGTTGCTCACCACGTGGGGGAAGTCGTCGGTCCCGGGGTCACCGTCCGGATCGAGCATCCACTGGCCGCACTCCTCCATGTCGGAAAGCACGAACGTATCGTAATCGAGGCCCTTGGCCGCGATGAACGTGGCGCCATAGGCCAGGCCGGTGTCCGGTTCGAAGGGCCCGGGGCCGTCCCCGCCCACCAGCACGCCGCAGACCAGGGTGCCGTGGCCGTGGTCGTCGTAAGGGTCGGGCTGGTAGTTCACCGCATCGAACCAGGAGTTGTCTCCGCCGCGCCATTTCCCGACCAGCGCCGGGTGGTCGGGATTGAACCCCGAGTCCATGTAGCCGATGACAATGCCTGCACCATCGAGCCCGTAACGGTTCCAGACCTCGTCCGCCCGCACCATGGGAATGTGCCACGTATCGTGTCCACCGCGGCCGTTCGTCAACGGGGGCGAAAGGGCCACACGGCGGTCCGGCTCGATGGCGCGAACCTCATCGAACCGGGCCAGTTCCAGCACCAGCGCACGATCGGCCTCCAGGGCCAGGCGGTTGTTGACCCAGAGCGAAACCGCCCGCTCCCCCATGCCGCGCCGGGCCAGGTGCTCGAGCACCCGGGCCTGGCTGGCGGCGGCGTTTTCGCGCAGCGCCCGGATCATCGGCCCGGCGGTGGCCCGGCCGCCGCGGAAGCGGCCCAGATCCACCCGCCCGTGGAAGCTGACCACCACCGGCAGCCGCTCACCGGGACCGAGGGCCTCGAGCGCTGCACCAAGGCCGCCGTCAAGGGTTGCCGCACCGGACGCCCCGCCGGTGACACCGAGACACGCGAGCATGAAGAGAACGAGGGTACGCTGGATCATGACAGACCTCCTTTGACCGGCCGGTCCCGGCCGACGCTGACAGGGCAAGGATGATGAACTGGCGGCGCAAGCAGAATTTCGAGAAACCGTTCCCCAGAGAGCGGCCTCCTTTCCGGCAAGGCTGTTCCGGCAGAGCACACCGACGAGATTCGGTGCTGTTGACGATACCTAACGCACCATCGGCGGATCGGTTCTATGAAATCCCCACAAAATACGGTAGAGTAGCGTTTTGTGACATCCGGGGCCTGTGCGGCCCCGGCGTTCCGGGACGGCGCCATCAGCTGGACCGGGGCGTGGGCGCTCCCGCTTGACTCCGCATATTTCATGGTAAACAAACGACTTGTATGCAGCGGCAAGGCCGGGGCGCACGATTGTGGAACCGTGTGAAGAGGGGGTAATGATGAGAGGAATGAGCACCGTGCTGCCCGTGCTGCTGGCGGCCCTGCTCCTGGCGCCGGCGGGCTTGCAGGCCCACGACACCGGGACCGACCTGGAACAGGCACTGAACGTTCCCCAGCTGATCGACCGGGACCTTGCTGACAGCCGCATCAGCTACAGCGAAGCCCTGCGGCTGAAGATCACCTGGTTCAAGTGCCCCGACCAGCTCCCCGAGAGCTACCGCGGGGCCCTCGGCGTGACCGTGCGCTGCGGCACCCCGATCCTGCTGGAGATCGACCGCAACTTCCACCGGCTGGAAAAAGAGGACCGGGCCATTCTCGCCGGCATGGGCCTCTCCGGCCTGCCCGACATTCTCGGCGGCCGGCCCGACTACAATTACACCCTCGAGTCGAGCATCATCCCGCTGCGCGTGCACTACGAAACCGAAGACCACCTCGAACGGGCGCAGAAGACTCTTGAGGTCTACGAGTACTCCTGGCAGCAGGAGTGCGGCGTAATGGGCTTTTACGAGCCTCCAGGCGACTACGGTGTCGACGGCAGCGACGACTACGACGTCTACCTCAGTTCCACGGGCAGCGGCGTGCTCGGCTACACCAGCCCCGGCCAGCAGGTGGAGGAGACCTGGTGGAACGACCGCACCTCCTTCATCGTGCACAGCCGCAACCTGAGTTCCGACCTGCAGATCAGCAACACCGGCTGCCACGAGTTCCAGCACGCCTGCCAGATGGCCATGGCCTACGAGGAGTCGGCCACCTTCTACGAGAACACCGCGGTGTGGGTCGAGCCCCATGTCTTCTTCGAGTACGCCAACGATGCCTGGAGTTACGGCTGGTACTGCCAGCGGCAACCCGAGATGGCGATCTGCTGGTTCGACAACTCGGGCCTCTTCCAGTACGGCGGCTTTGTCTGGCCCGAGTACCTCGCCGACCGCTTCGACGGCTGGGGCACCGAGTTCATTCGACGCATCTGGGAAGACAGCCGCGACGAGCCGGGTGCCGACAACACCAATTACTTCGACGCCATCGTCAACCTGGCCGAGGAGTACGAGCCGGGCGGGCCTCGGGGCACCGGCTGGCACCTCCACGACCTGCTCACCGAGTTCGCCGAGTGGCGCTATTTCTGCCGCAACGAGGCCGATGACGCCCACTACACCCACGGCTCGGAGTTTCACCGCGTGACCGTGGACGCGCTGCAGGACCACGGCACCCTCCCGGCCATCTGCCCCGCGGAACTGCCCCGCATGCCCGATTTCTACGCCATGAACTATGTCCGCTTCGACCGGGCGGTGACCACCCAGCCGACGCTGAAGATCTTCTTCGAGGGTGAGCGGGAGTGGATCAGCACCCCGGTGTACTGGCGCCTGCTGATCATCAAGTATTACGAGCTGGGCGTGTCCTACGACATCGCGACCTACGACGTGCCCACCGACACCGGCAACCTGCTCATCGAGGTCACCGAAGCGGACCAGTGCGAACGGCTGACCATGGTGGTGATCAACCTCGGCGCCGGCGGCACCAACCCGGGCTACGAAATGCCCGAGGCCAACTACTACTACATGGCCTGGGCCGAGGACGACCCGAACATGTCGCTTCTGGTGGCCGCCCCCGGGCCCTCCGCCGGCAATGCGGCGAAGTTCCGCAACTTCCTTTCCTCGGACACGTCGCTGATGTTCGCCGACGAGGTGCACAGCGAGGACTTCGGCCACGGCCTCAACGTGGCCGCCGGCGACATCGACGCCGACGGCGTGGAGGAGATCGTGGTGGGCTACGAGTCC
>Ga0180430_10002882_pt1 | contig 15206 bp, 8 predicted proteins | sample SS_ome_9_FD_132999 | JGI IMG/M metagenome (GOLD analysis project Ga0180430, IMG submission 132999) | Hypersaline lake sediment archaeal communities from the Salton Sea, California, USA - SS_1_S_2 metaG | ecosystem: Environmental > Aquatic > Non-marine Saline and Alkaline > Hypersaline > Sediment... | reverse complement strand
CTCAGCGATCCCGGTATTTGTCCTTTGGAGGCTTTTCTGTCTGTAATAAATCGAGCCATTTATTTCCGTATTAAGATTTCCTTTTAGTATAACAGTCCGATCCCGGGCTTGTTATAAAAATTCTGTTTAAAGCAGATTTTTCTCTTTCAGAGAATCCTTGATCTTTTTATGATACTTCCAGAACTTAAGCTCTATTTCTCCCAGAATCTTCTGGAACTCTGGCAGCTCCGAAACATTCTCAAATAAGGGATCGTCCATTCCGAGAAACAGAATGTACCAGTAGGGATATTTCTCCTGTTCGGAAAAGAGCTTCATATGCTCAATAGCCCTTTTGGCGTCTCCCATATAAGAGTGATATACTGCCAGGCTGAGGTCCCTGTAAATGGACTGATCGTTTTCTGCAAACTCCAGGTATTCTCCGAAATACTGCCTGGATTCCTCCTCCAGGCCAAGTTCGGACAATATAAGTCCTATTTTCGCCTTTTCGCCCTGGTACAGATTCATGCCATCGGCTTTAGCAAGTTCCATCATCTTACTGTAATACCCATAAGCTGCTTGATAATCGTGCATGTAATAAGAGATGACTCCAAGCTCCTTCAGAATCTCATGATTACCCGGGTTCTCTTCCATTATTCTCATTAAGAGCTCTTTGGTTTGATCGAGGTCACCGCTTCGGGCCAGCACGATATAGGGGTGTAAAAGCTTCGCGTAGTAGTTATCCGGACTGTACTGAAAGGAGATTTCAATGTACTTTTCAGCTTCACTTACAAAACCTGATTGCATAAAGGCATTGCTCAAATGCAGGTAAATATACCCTGCCTCCTCGGAGGTGTGGGAGGCAATATCCAGCTCTATTCCCATCAGGGCATATTCCAGGTATTTTTCCGTATCCGGTACAAAACGGGTATAGTAGTCGGCTAAAATATTAATAACCAGTGAAGAATTGGGGTTGTACTCCAGTGCCTTCTCGAGATAAGGAAGTGCCAGTTCATGCTCCTGCCTTAGATTATGGAAGGTAGCTTTAGCGATAAGGCTCTGGGGAAGTTTAGGATCCAGCAACAGTGCCCTGTCTGCGTAAAAGTCAATCTGGGTTGAATATTTTTGCTCCACCTGGAACATGTCCAGAAAAGCATAGGTAATAGCAATATCGGCATGGGCAAGTGCAAATTCAGGGTCCAGTTCAATGGCCTTTTCAAAAAATGGAATGGCCTCTAACAGGCCTTCTCTCGTTCCCCTCTGAAGATAATCCCGACCCTTCAGGAAAGAGTCATATGCCTCCAGGTTGTCGGTGGGTACTTTCTCGATCTGTTCGGCTTCTTCGGGAGTTATGATGGCCTCAATTGCTTCTGCAATATTTCTGGCCACTTCAAGCTGTAATTCAAAAATATCCCCGGCTTCTCTTTTATATCGCTCAGCCCAGAGATGTTTATCGGAGGAGGCTTCTATCAGCTGTATATTCAATAAGATCTGCTCCCCAATTTTTTGACCGCTTCCCTCTACCAGATAATTGACCTTCAGTTCCCTGGCAATCTCCGGAATCGTAAGTTGATTATATCGGTACTTCTCTACCGAAGTCCGGCTGATGACCCGCAGGTCCTCAATTTTCTGAAGGTTATCCAGAAGAGATTCCATCAATCCATTGATAATATAGATGTTGGTAGAATCATTGCTTTCGTTTTTGAAGGGCAGAACGGCAATGGATTTCTCCTGATCGGAATGGACTTGCTTTTCAGAATTAACAACAAAAACCAACAAGGCTGTAAGGAGTAGTAAAACAAATACCCCTGAAATGATTGCAATTCGCTTTTTTCCGGGTCTTCCTTCAATTGCGGCTTCGCTTTCTTTTTGTTTACCCACCTCGCCGGGTGGATATCCATAATGCTCCCTGAAGCATTTTATAAAGTAAGAGGTGCTGCTAAATCCAACCTGGTAGGAAATCTGAGAGACATTCCCAGAATGCTCTTTCAGCATTTCCATGGCACTTTTCAGGCGGACCTGTCTGATAAACTGACTAACGGACAGCTTGGTGAGTTTTTTGAGCTTCCTCAGCAGATTGGAACGGCTCATCCCGATTTCCCGTGCAAGTTCAGAGACACCAAACTGCTCATTGGCTATATTCTCTTCAATAATGGCAGTTATCCGGCTTATGAATTCATTTTCCATAGAAGTTTGGCCTGAGTCCCAATATAACGGTTAAACCGGGCAGTTTCAAGAGGTGGAAAAGATACGAAATATGAAACTTGCATCATAATTTATACTCATGCATCATATTTACATCCACTTCTCCAAACTTGATATCTTTTGCCTCAGGTGTGATTAACACTGCATCACGGTTTGACGGACCTTTATACCAGGGAAATTTTATAATACTTAAAACATAAGAAAATGAAAACACTTACAACAGTAATTCTTGCAACTATCCTTCTTTCAATAATTGCCTGTAACAGCAAACCCGGGAGTTCAGATGGAGAGAAAAATCAACACGAAAAGGCCCTGGAAACTCCAAAAGCTCCGGCCATGGATATTCATGCAGCTACATTTATGGGGGATATGGATGCCATTCGTCAGCACATTGCAGCCGGATCGGATCTGGATCTGAGGGAGCCTTCCATGGGTTCCACTCCGTTAATATCGGCATCTGTATTTGGAAAGACCGAAGTGGCTTTAGCCTTAATCGATGCCGGTGCCGATGTGAATCTGCAGAACAATGAAGGCTCGACTGCACTGACCACAGCTGCTTTTTTATGTCGGGTCGAAATTGTAGAAGCATTACTGGAAAATGGTGCCGATAAGGAGCTAAGAACAAATGCGGGGTCAAATGCGCTGGAATCGGTATCCGGATCCTTCGAAGATGTCAGATTTATCTACGACATCTTTGCCCGCGACCTGGGACCCCTGGGTCTGAAACTGGATTATAAGCGGCTGGAAGAAACGCGTCCCGTGATTGCAGAGATGCTGCGCTAATTAGAAAGAGAAAACAAGGAGAGATGTCAAGCACAAACAGAAGATATGATATAGACTGGCTCAGGGTTATTGCCATTGGATTGCTCCTGATTTATCACATTGGAATCGGATTCCAGCCTTTTGGAGTACTGATCGGCTTTATCCAGAGCAATAAACCATTGGAGTCCCTGTGGGTACCCCTGTCGATGTTGAATGTATGGAGAATCCCCTTATTGTTTTTTGTGTCTGGTATGGGGGTCTGCTTTGCCATCAGGAAAAGGAGCTGGAAACAACTGCTGCTGGAGAGAGCAAGGAGGATACTTCTTCCTTTCCTTTTAGGGATGTTTGCCATAGTACCGCTCCATATTTTTCTCTGGCAGCTTTACTATAAGCAGGAGATCGCCTACTCCATTCATCCGATTCACCTCTGGTTCCTGGCCAATATATTTATCTATGTGCTGCTTCTCTCTCCGGTTTTCTTTTACCTGAAGAAGAATGAGAAGGGGATTTTCCAAAGGACCTTGCAAAAGCTCTTCAGCAAGCCCTGGGGATTGCCGGTTGTAGTCGCTGCTTTTGTTCTTGAAGCGGTGCTGGTTAAGCCACCGGTATTTGAAACTTATTCGATGACCTTACATGGATTTATAATGGGTTTGCTCGCCTTTCTGTTTGGTTTTCTCTTTGTTTACACCGGAGAGGCATTCTGGTTGACCGTGCGTAAATGGCGGTGGGTAACGCTCTCTTTGGCCCTGGGGCTCTTCTTATTCCGCTATATTGAATTCGAGCTCTTAGCCCCCCGGTATCTGCTGGCAATCGAATCCAATATGTGGATTTTTGCCGCCTTCGGATTCGCCAACAAATACCTGCAGAAACCGGGGAAGGCCCTTACTTATCTGACCCAGGCAGCCTATCCCGTCTATATCGTTCACATGGTCTTTCTCTACCTGGGCTCCTTCCTGATTATGCCCCTGGATATATCCCCCTGGTTTCAACTCATTTTTGTTGTGGTCTTTACTTTCATAGGCTGCTTTACACTATATGAGTTGCTGATCAGAAGGGTAAGGTTTTTGAGACCTCTGTTTGGATTGAAATAAAATTCCAGTAAATTCTGCATTATGAAAGCAATGGTTTATGATAAGTACGGGACGCCAGATGTGCTGCATCTTAAGGAGGTTCCCAAACCCATTCCCAAAAGCAGGGAGGTGCTCATAAAAGTATACGCTACGACCGTTACAGCCGGGGACTGGCGGATGCGTAAGGCGGTCCCCTTTGCCGCCAGGCTTTATAATGGGCTTTTCAAACCAAAGAAAGTGCAAATACTGGGATTTGAACTGGCTGGTGAAGTTGAAGCCATTGGTATTGATGTGTGCCGTTTTGTAAAAGGCGACCTGGTGTTTGCATGCACTGGATTTGGATTTGGGGGCTATGCAGATTACAGGTGCCTGCCTGATGCTCCGGGATCGCCTAAGAAAGGATTGCTTGCTCTGAAGCCAGCCAATATAAGCTTTGAGGAGGCGGCAGCACTTCCTCTGGGAGGCCTGGCAGCTTTGAATTTGCTGAGGAAAGTGAATATCCGCAATGGTCAGAAGGTACTGATCAATGGAGCTTCCGGGAGTGTCGGAACCTTTGCCGTTCAGATTGCAAGATACTATGGAGCCGAGGTAACAGGAGTGTGTAGCAGCGCAAACCTGGACCTGGTAAAATCCCTTGGAGCTCAGAGAGTCATTGACTACACCAGGGAGGATTTCACAGAAGGCGGGGTCCATTATGATATCATCTTTGATGCAGTTGGCAAAATGATATCGGGGATCTCAAAAGCGAAATGCAGAAAAGCCCTTGGTCCGGATGGTAAGTATATAAGTGTGGAAAAGCCGCGAAAGGATCATGCCGAGGACCTGAATTTTCTCAGAGAACTTGTTGAAGCAGGAAGGATCAAGCCAGTTATTGACAGAACTTACCCCTTTGAAAAAATCCCCGAGGCACATGCTTATGTTGAAAAGGGGCACAAGAAGGGAAATGTTGCTATCACGGTATAGGGTTTCATTGAAACTGAAAATCATTTAAAAAGCGATGGTATATGATCCTTACGGGTCTCCGCAAGCACTTCATCTTGAAGAGATCCCCTACTATTTGTATCTTTATTGAAGCATGTAAATTCTTTACCCCCTGAAAAATACCTGTCTATACCTTTTAAGCATTTTTATTTTCTTCTCATGTAGAAGCGATAAGGAGGGTAAATCTGAAAAGCCAGCCCCGGGCTTCCCTGCTCCGATGGTAGTTCGTCTGAACACGGATGAAGGGTATTTAGTAAATCCGGTCACAGGCGACAGTATTCAGGACCTGATAAATTCTCAGGGTGTCAGGGTTAAGACAGGTGTGCCTCTTCCGGTGCAAGGAAGAGTTATAGATCCTGAAACGGCAGCCAGGCCACTTGCGATCCCGGCCGGCGATCCCAGGAAGGTTCCGGCAAACCTGAATGTACACAGGATTCCTGACGATCTGCCCAGCTGGTCTTTTCAGATTACTGACTTACTTGGATCACCATACCCGGAGATGGACATATCCTCTTTTGTATTGCTAAACTCCCGAGGGGATACCCTGCCTACCGGAATTCCATTACCGGCAAAGGGCCGTGAGGTCCCATGCATTCAACCTCAGCCGGTACTGACCATAGCTCCGGGAATCCATGAAAATGCCAGCATAGACATCCATTATCTTGATGTGTACCATGGGATGATCTCCTCCCAGGTGATCTCCATGCTGGAGGATAGCCGGGGGAATATCTGGTTTGGATCCATAGGCGGTGGAGCGGCCAGGTATGATGGTCAAACACTTACACAATTTGCCGGTGAAGAAGGCCTTAGCGGCAGCTGGATTACCGCGATGCTTGAAGATAGAGAGGGCAAGTTATGGTTTGGCACCGTGGGTGAAGGGGTGATACAGTATAATGGGGAGACTTTCACTCATTTTACAGAAAAGGAGGGATTAAGCAACAATACCATTGAAGCGCTTCATGAGGATAGCAGGGGCAATCTCTGGATTGGGACCACGGATGGAGGTGTGAGCAAGTATGATGGCAGTTCTTTCACCCATTATACCATTAAAGAAGGTTTAAGTAGTAATAAAGTACTTTCTATTCTGGAGGACAAACAGGGCAATCTCTGGTTCGGAACATTAAACGGAGTGAGTATGTACAATGGTGAAGTATTCAGCTATTATTCGCTTGATGGCTCCGCAGACTATCCTGTAAATTCTATTCTGGAGGACCGTGATGGCAATCTGTGGTTTGGCACTGCAGGCGGAGGTGCCAGGAGATTTAATGGAGAAAGTTATGTCAGTTATACAAAGAAAGAAGGATTAAGCAGCAACATGATAGAGGCCATCCTGGAAGACTCTTTTGGGAATCTCTGGTTTGGTACCACCGGTGGTGGTGTGAGCATGTACAGGGGCAACACCTTAACACATTATACAGAGAATGAGGGGCTTAGTGGCAGCTGGATCATATCCATACTGGAGGACAGACAGGGGAATCTGTGGTTTGGCAGCCTGGGTGATGGGGTCAGCATACTAAATAATCAAAGCTTCAGACATTTTACTGAAAAGGAAGGATTAAACAGTCGTGCCATATATTCTATGCTGGAGGACCATCAGGGGAAGCTCTGGTTTGGGTCCATGTACGGTGGAGTAAGTATGTATGATGGCAAGTCTTTCAGCCACTACACTGAAATAGAAGGATTGGCTTATAATACGGTTGAATCGATACTGGAGGATAGTCAGGGAAATCTCTGGTTCGGATTAGGCAGTGGTGGAGTAAGCATGTTTAACGGTAAATCTTTTACACATTTTACCTCTGAAGAGGGTTTTAGTAATAATTCAGTTGGATCCATGCTTGAGGATGGACCTGGAAATATCTGGTTTGGCACCTATGGCGGAGGGCTAATCAGGTATAATGGCACCTTCTTCACACATTTCACTGAAGCAGAAGGATTAGGCAGCAATATGGTAGAATCCTTGCTTGAAGATAGCCAGGGCAGGCTCTGGATAGGCACCCTGGGGGGTGTGAGCATGTATAATGGCGAGGAAGTGACAAACTTTTGTGAAAGAGAGGGCTTAAGCAGCAACCTGATAGGCTGCATCACGGAAGATAGTCGTGGCAATCTCTGGTTTGGCACCATGACCCGGGGAGCTTGCATGTTTGATGGTCATAGATTTACCATTTATACCAAAAATGAAGGATTGAGTGATAATCATATTCAGTCCATTGTGGAAGACAGCAATGGTAACATCTGGTTAAGTACCGGGCATGGTTTGAATATGATCGATCTTACAGAAGGTCATGACACTGTTCAAATACATAAATATGGTTTACAGGATGGTCTGAAGGGGATACATTTCTTGCAGAACAGTGTTTTATCAGACAGTAAGGACCGGCTCTGGTGGGGTAGTAATGCAGGTCTTAGCATGCTGGATATAAATGCTTTTGAGACAGTAAACCTTGCTCCCGATATGCACCTGACCAGCATTGACATTAACGGAGCATTTATTGACTATCGCTCCAAAAGTTTTGGCAAAGTTGCCAGTTACTCCAATTACCCCTTAAACCTTGAACTTCCCTATTATAAGAATCACCTTACATTTCACTACTCTGCCATTGACTGGCAGGCGCCACATAAAATCAGGTATTCATACAGGATTTCAGGTTTGGATGATAGCTGGAGTGATCCCTCCGACGAAGCCAAGGCAGATTACCGCAATCTGCCCTACGGAACCCATACATTTCAGGTGAGGGCCATTGGTGCAGCTCAGATCTGGAGTGATCCACTGGAATATATTTTCACCATAAGTCCCCCCTGGTGGCATAGCTGGTGGGCAAGGGCCGGCTATGGCATTCTGGGCCTGTTAATTGTTCTGGGGCTTATACAGTGGCGAACAGCCAGCCTGAAAAGGCGGCAGAAAGAGCTGGAAAATACGGTTCATGACCGCACGCGTGAGATTTCTGAGAAGAATGAGGAACTGGAACAACAAAACCTTAACCTTGCTTTACAGCGCGATGAAATCCATAATCAAAAGCAGGCCATCACCGACAGCATTGAATACGCTAAAAGAATTCAAACAGCAACCCTGCCGCCCGGTGAAGTGCTTAAGCATCTTCTTCCAAAGCACTTTATTCTATATAAACCCTTGCAGATAGTAAGTGGCGATTTTTACTGGCTGACCAGGAAGCAGGAAAAGATTATTGTGGCCGTTGCCGACTGCACGGGTCATGGAGTTCCCGGGGCTTTTATGAGTATGCTTGGGAGTGCTTTGCTGAATGATATAGTCAATAACCTGGATGCTCTACAGGCCAATCTTATACTTGATGAATTAAGGGACCGCGTGATCCTTTCATTGAGACAAACCGGTGAGGCCGATGAAGCCAGGGACGGGATGGATATCTCACTTTGTATCATCGATCGGGAGAATATGCAACTTCAGTATGCCGGAGCACATAATCCGCTCTATATTATCAGAGATGGCGGACTGATAGAACTAAAGGCAGATATGATGCCCATCGGAATCAGTCCGGAAGCTAAAAAACCCTTTACAAATCATGAATTGGCTCTTCGGAAAGACGATGCTTTGTACTTGTTTACAGATGGATATGTGGACCAGTTTGGTGGCGAAAGAAGAAAAAGGTTTATGACATCCCGGTTTAAATCATTGCTCATTGATATACAGGATAAAAGCATGTCCGATCAAAAATCCGTGCTCGAGGGCAGTATGCATGAGTGGATGGGCCTCACCGGTCTTTATAAGAAGGTTTACGAGCAAATTGATGATATTGTGATTATGGGAATTAAAGTTTAAATTGAATGTTTATTACTAAATCACTTCCCAATGAACCAGGAAATAATTGAAGACAAAAAATCTACCTACTGGTGGATCCCTCTGCTTTTTGGAGTGGCCTTTATATTAATTGGATACTGGATTTTGCGTTCACCTGAGGAGAGTTTTGAAAAAATCACCAAGTTCATCGGGGTGATTATCCTGGTCAGCGGTACCATCCAGCTGTTTTTTACAGTGAAATACCGCCGGGGTATTCCCGGATGGGGTTTTCAACTGACGGGAGATATATTCGACCTGGCTGTAGGGATTGCGCTGATTATCAATCCCTCCCTCTTATTGAAACTGATCACCCTTTTTGTGGGCATCTGGCTGATTGCCAACAGCATCTCCATCTTTATGAAAGCGGCTGAAGCAAGGAAGGATCAACATGATTACTGGGGTTGGGAATTTGCGCTTGGAATTTTCCTGATGCTACTTGCGGTTATTTTTCTTTGGCACCCTTTGTTGTTGGGGATCTCCATCGCCATCTGGACCGCCCTGGCTTTTATAATTCTGGGCGTTTTTCGGATTGCGCTTACAATCAGGTTGAGACGCTTGAGAAACCGTGAGAGCTAGGGACTTCCTTTTTCTTTGATATGGTTTTCTGGATGTAAGGAACAATGGCGTCGTTCATCTGGTCGCTTGTACCATCGTAGGTAAGGGTGACTATCGGAACGCCGGTTAGCTCTTTGATCCGGCGGGTCATGGCTTCAGTAACCAGGGCCGGGCAGCAGAAGGATGGATTAGTTTGAACAAAGAGGGAAACGTCAGGGTAGTTTTCTTTCAGGTAGAAGATCTTAAGTATATTGTCATACGCTTCTCCCCCGTGGAGGAGGTCAATATTAAACTGTTTCAGATGTTTTTCCAGGACTTTTGGCCTGATCACAGGAGGGGGCCCCAGGTGCCTGCGAAAGGGTTTATAGTACCTTTCATCCATAAATTTCACCACATTGAGCAGGGCTCTGTTAATATTAGTATCCAGGTGATCGCCCCGCTCGTGTGCCCGGCGGAACATGTTCTCAATGGTAATTTTTGCATAGTCATGATAGGGTGTGGTAACGGCCTCTCCCCCGGCCTTTTCTATCGCCCTGATCAGGCCCTGGTTCATGGTTTCATTGTCCCTTACATAGAGGTCGCCAAAAATGGCTACCTGGGGCTTCCGTATGCTTCTGTCATACTCAATCAGGTCCACCAGGCTCAGACCCTCCTCAATGGCTTTTTCCAGGGAGGACCTTCCTGAAAAAGCATTGATTAGAAGCTTATGTATTTCTTTAAACACCCTGTCGGTTTTACCTGGATCTTTCTCATAGGGACGGACACGGCAGGCTGTTTTGTGAAATAATCCGCCCAGCATATAGGCGAAGTACACATAGTAAGTGACCTTGATGGAAATATCGCGGTGGGTGATTTTTCCGGAATAGACTGAAGTATTTTCCAGGCCCTTTCCGTAATTTTCCATGATTTTTTTGATATAAAAGGGGTACTGTTTCAGGTTGCAGCTAATGTGACCTTCAGCACTCCATAAGATGCATTGGGAAGGATCGAGCTGGTGATTTTCAATGTACTCGATGCAGTTCTGGGCTATGATATTGATCGGTAGGCACTGCCCGGTATTATGAACCATGCTTTTCCGGATGCTCAGTTCACTTGTTTCCAGCAGGCGGGCATCTATCCCGGCTCGTTTCAGGTTGGCAACCACCAGGGGGCTCACAAAGCTGTCCCAGTTGGGCATCAGAAGGGTTTTTTCCTCAATACTGCTTTCAACCCGTGGGAGAAGCGAGCTAAGATCGGGCTTCGGGATACTGGTATGTGTACCGGCATGGTTCCGGAAAGAACGCAGGGCAGCCTCAATCCTGGTTTCATAGCCCGTATTGGAATCATGCTCGTCGATCTGGATAATAAGGTAGGGTTTGTTATAGAGGTACATCAACTGTTTAAAATAGTCGATAATGAAAGAGTCCGGGGCACATTTAAAGGCAGTGATCAGCACCGGGTAGAGATTTCTGCTACGGCCTGCGAGCTCAGCGGCTCGCAGAATATTGGAAGCAAAGTACCAGGGCGTTTTCTCCAGCAGGTGATTAAATCCCTCGTCAAAGTCCGGGTCGGTCTGCAGCATGTCCTGGTACCATGCCTTGATACCCATCCCTGTAAAAATATCAGGAATCCCTTTGTTCAGTGTTGCAGAGAGAACCACATAGGGCCTTCCCAAGAGTACCACGGAGAGTTCTTTCTCGTTTTGTTTCCTGGCAAAGAGTTGTTGAAGGCCTTTCTTAATTTGACTGGATTTCCGCCTGGCCTTTATCATCGCACGAATTACCTCCGGGAGAGTAATATGTGTATATCCCATTTGTTTTAAGGCTTTCACCAGGAGCCTGGCATTATAATCGGCCCTCTTGCTGAAGTTGAGCATGGGGCTGACCAGTTTTTCACGCATATCCTTACTCTCCATATAGGCCAGAGAGGTGCTGAACTGCGTATAGTAGCAAAAGTTATGCGTTTGATTTCCAGGGCTCTCCCTCGCTTCCAGGCAGGCCGGCATAAAAACATAATCGCAGGTCCTGGATATATGGGACACATGGCCGTACATGTCATCCACCGGAGCACAGAATTCTGCTCCTGCTATTTTCTTGCCTGTTTTCAGGGAATCCCTGTACCCCTCGCTTGTATGCAGGGGGATTTTTAATGCCTTGAAAAAGGAGGTCCAGTAAGGCAGATCCTCAGTAAGATGCAGGCTGGCCGGCATTCCTACCCTGCATGCATTTGCCTTAGATCGCGGTGCTGTTCCCAAAATGCTGCGTATTAGCTTTTGCCGCTCCTTCTGCAGCTCAAATCCGGTTTGCTCCTTACTTACAAACTTTTTGGTTTCATAATCCCTCCCGCACAGGAAGCCATAGGCCTGTTTATCCCCGTTTATGCTGGCAACACTAATGGTGCATCGGTTCAGGCATAATTCACAGCTTTCTGTTTGAACCGGAATTGTCAGTTTATAAAGTTCAATTCCCCTGAATGTTGTAAGCTCTCCCCTGTTTTCTTCCTTCAGGAGCAGGGCAGTACCAAGGGCCCCGGTAAGGTGACAAAGTGTGGAAATAAAGATTGGTTTTTCCAGACGCTGTTTGAAGGCAGCTGCCAGAGCCCTGTTTTTGGCAGTGGCTCCCTGAAAGCAAATGTGCTTCCCAATGTGAGCCTCACTGGCTACCTTTTTCAGATAGTTTTCACGAACCGAGTGAATAACCGTTGCCAGTACCTCTTCCACAGAATAGCCAATGCTCAGAAGCTGGTTGATATCCCGTTCCATAAATACCGTACAGCGGTCGCTGGCCAGGGGAGCCGGACGGCCCAAGGCCAGCCTTTCATAATCCCTCAGCTCCACTCCCAGTCTTCCCGCCAGTTCCTCGATAAAACTGCCGGTCCCTGCAGCACAAACCGTATTCATATGGGAGAAAGTAACCATCCCATCTTTCATCCGGGTGAACTTAGCATCCTGGCCACCGATCTCAATGATTGTATCTGTAAGGGGATTCAGCTCATAGGCAGCCCGGGCATGGGCAGTTATTTCATCGTAATCCTGGTCGGCACCAACAACGCTGGCAATGAATTTCCGGCCCGAGCCGGTGGTTCCGCAGGAGAGAAATCTAAAAGTTGCTCCTGAGCTTAGGGCAAGCTGGTCGATGGCTTCGAACAGGGCCTGAACTGCCTTCAGCGGTTGCCCCTGGGTATAGGTATAGAATCCGGCAAATGCTTCCCCCTTTCTATTTATCATCACCGCCTTGGTACTTGTTGATCCCACATCGATCCCCAGGTAAAAATGCATATCCCCGGGTGATGATAATTTATAACAGTCCACCCTGACTTCCCCGGTATGATCGCATATGGATGGCTGAAAAGGGTATTGATAATCCATGCGAACTTGCTCTTTGCTGGTTTCGGGGACCTGCAGCGGATCATAGAAATATTCCAGTACCCCATGGTCGACTAACATATTTGCCAGGTCAATGCAGGGGTGATTCTCTTGTCCCGATAGTTCTTTCCACAGGAGCCTAGCCGCACCTATGGCCGGCAGATGGTGGGCATGGGGGTGGACACCTATCTCTTTCCCGATGATCCGCTGCAGGTGCCTTACCACAGAGCGGTTTTTAGAAACTCCGCCTGACATAGAAATAGGAGTTTCCGGTATATACTTGTTAAAGAGTGTATCAGCAATATTGTCGGCCAATCCCTTGCACAGGCTATCGCAGATAGCTTCCAGCCCATAGCCTTTTTGCTGTGCATGTATAAGGTCCGTTTTGGCAATCACGGAGCACCTGGCTGCTATATCCGGGACAGGTGAACTGTTTTTAAGGGCCATATCAGACAGGTGAGCTGTATCCTTGAGTTTAAGCCGAAGCGCCTGTTGATCCAGAAAACTGCCGGTCCCTGCCGCACAGGAAGAGCTGTGGTTGGTTTGCAGGTAATTACCCTGCAAGTCCAGTTCCACCAGGTAGAAGCGCTCAGCACCCACATGAAGGATCGATCGTGCATTTAGCTCCAGGAAGGCTGCAGCTTCAATAATTGCTACCTGCTGATCATAAACATTGACCTCCTGCTTAAAATGAGATTTACCGGAAGGGGTGGCCACTCCAATAATCTCCTGATCCAGGTATGGCTTAAGAAGTTTATCAAGTGCCTTCCTGATATTACCCTGGTGCAACACATAAGCCTCTTCTTTCAGCTTCCCCTCTCTGTCCATGGCCACCAGGGAGATGGCCACCGATCCTGCATCGACCCCGAGGATCAAACCGGTATTTTCTGCTTTTTTCCCGGGCATATTGACTCGTTGCTACTTATATAAATGTATGGAATTTTTAACTTTATCGGATAAAGAAAAGCCTATGAAACCCAAAATCACATTGGTTCTCTCAGGAGGGGGAGCCAGGGGAATTGCCCACATCGGTGTTATTGAAGAGCTGGAAAGGCGGGGCTATGAAATTGCATCTGTAACCGGAACTTCAATGGGAGCCCTGGTTGGTGGCGTTTATGCCGACGGTGCCATTGCTCCCTTTAAGGATTGGATGCTTTCCCTTGACAGACGAAAGGTATTCAGCCTGGTTGACTTCACATTCAGCAAATCGGGATTGGTGAAGGGGGATAAGGTCTTTAACAAAATGAAGGATTTTATTCAGGATACCCCCATCGAAGATCTGCGAATTCCTTTTGCTGCTTTGGCAGTGGATCTGATCAATAACAAGGAGGTTTTATTCAGGAAAGGGAGCCTTTTTGATGCCATCCGTGCTTCTGTATCCATCCCCAGTGTACTTACTCCGGTTAAAACTGAAGATGGCTTGCTGGTTGACGGGGGCGTTTTAAATAACATTCCCACCAATCATGCCCCCAGAATTAAAGGCGATCTTCTCGTAGCTGTCAATGTGAATGCAAAAATACCCGTGCAGTTACCGGATATTTCAGAGGAGGAAGGAGAAAAACAGAAGCGGGCATACCAGAATAAGATAGAAGAGTTTTATTCCCACCTGAAAAAAATTCTTCCCCAGGGTTCCGGAGAGAAGAAATCTCAAGATAAGGAGGAGGAGGAGATGGGCTATTTCAATTTAATTGATACAACCATCAGCCTGATGACCTACCACCTGGCCCAGATCTCTCTGAAAGAGCATAAACCTGATGTTCTGATAGAAGTCTCCCGGGATGCATGTGGAACCTACGACTTTTTCAAAGCGGAGGAATTGGTGGAAATGGGTAGGGAAGCCACAAACAAAGCCTTAAACCTTTTTGAATCATAAGCGTTATCCCGATATGAGAAAACTGATCATTCTGTCCTTTTTGTTCCTGCTTTCCTGTGCAGTAGTACCCATGACAGGCCGCAAACAATTTGTTGCAATTCCTTCATCACAGATGATAAGCCTGAGTGCGGAAAGCTACGCGCAGGTGCTCTCTGAGGCACGCTTGTCAAGAAATACAGACTACGTGAATTCTGTAAGGGAAGTTGGGGAAAGGCTGACAGTTGCAGTTGAATCATACCTGAAACAAAACAATCTGCAATCTGCCACGGAAGGATATGAATGGCAGTACAATGTACTGGTTTCGGACGAACTGAATGCATGGTGCATGCCCGGCGGTCAGATTGCCTTTTACGAAGGAATTCTTCCCGTCTGCCAGAATGAAAATGGCATTGCCGTGGTCATGGGTCACGAAATTGCCCATGCCGTGGCCCAGCATGGAAACGAGCGTATGTCCCAGCAGCTGGCTCTCCAGATGGGAGGAATTGCCCTTTCAGAAGCTTTGAAGACCCAGAAGCAGGAGACCATTGATCTGGCCATGCTGGCTTTTGGAGTGGGTGCCCAGGTAGGAGTCTTGCTGCCCTACTCCAGGACCCATGAAAGTGAAGCAGATGAACTGGGGCTCTATTTTAT
>Ga0180430_10002880_pt1 | contig 15218 bp, 10 predicted proteins | sample SS_ome_9_FD_132999 | JGI IMG/M metagenome (GOLD analysis project Ga0180430, IMG submission 132999) | Hypersaline lake sediment archaeal communities from the Salton Sea, California, USA - SS_1_S_2 metaG | ecosystem: Environmental > Aquatic > Non-marine Saline and Alkaline > Hypersaline >... | reverse complement strand
TCACCGCGCAGAGCTTCTCGATGAAGACCTCAGGCGCGAAGACGAGCGCCTTTGTCCCGTCCAATCCATGAAGCGGCGAAGCTCCCCTTTCACGAAACGCGGCCAGCTTGCACTCCCCCCCCGCCCCGCCGGCCACCCGCGCCAGGAAGGTCTCAAGGTGTTCCTGGAGCACACGGTAAAGCACCGTGGTCTCGGGTTTCCGTCTTTGGTAGACGAGGCCGGCCGGAGGATGGAAGAATGATTCCGACAAAGATCGACCTCGCAATCATCGTATCCTCCCTCTGACAACTGGAACGTTGAGATTTTATCGATTTCCCTGTTCACAAAAAATGAATCGTTGAATTTCTGATTCACATGCCGACCGTGTGCCGATTCATTCGTCGGCTTTTGCATTTCTCGAGATGCGGATGACCGCAGCATCAGTCATTGACTGCCATCATGCCCCACTGCCAAGAATCCACTTTTTCGAATCGCAGCGTTGGAATGATGATTGGGCCTTCTTCAAGTTCTATCCCTTCGAGCCGGAGGTCGAAGGATTCGATCTCATCGATCGGTAGGGGATGGAAAGTGAGCCACAGCGAGTAGCCACTTCTTCCGCGATAAAAGGCCGTGCCGTGGTACGATCGATCGAGAACTACTGGATCGGGATCAAGAGGTATATACGGCGAGTTTTCTGCCTGACGACCTTTATTGGTTTGATATCGATCACGGCCTGCCTGGGTCGCACGGATTTCGACCGCCGTGGGCGAAACTGTCTTGTTCAAACCGGTCAGATCGAGAGATATGCGATCACTGTATATCTTGACGGTTTCAAATCGAGGCCGGATAAGCAGCTCCACCAAGATTCGTTTCGATGGCGGTCCGGTAAACAGACTGAACGGCAAAATGGGGAGAAGCGGTCCCGCGAGCTGTGGACACCAATTTTCATCACGGACGAAGAGCTCCATTTCGATGCCATCCTGATCGAACACAACGCTCTTCGAGGGACCGCTATTAATGAAATACATGTTGGGATCTGTCGGACACCGTTGGGGTGTCCCGAACCCTTCCGCAGGAGCGAAATAGGAAACCTTCCCGACGAACATGCAGCCACAGGAAAGCAAGAGCATCGAAAAGACGATCGCGAAGAGCACTGTTTTCCGGGCATCCGTCAGCACACCGCGATAGCCGTGGATCCGAGATTTATAGGACTGATTCCGATCGAATTGACAAGAAATCAACATCCCACATCTCGGTGCAAGGTAAACGGGATTGGCGTCATTGATCATCGTAGAAAGCTGCATGCCATCGAATAAATTAGAAAAGACACACTGTGCTTGTGATAAACCGACTGCACATGAAACTGGATTTTATTTCAACCGACCCACATCGGCATAAGAAATGATCGTGATTTCGGGATCGCTGTCGTAGGTCGTCGAACTGACGCCCACGCTGACGGAATCGGTTACATCCGTGGCGACTCCGGTGGTGTGCGCCCTGGTGGGACCCTGTCCGATCATGCCCTCATGTTGAAGACCGATCAGCGCGTCGCCTCCCACTTCACGCACTTTTTCCATGAGACGCTCGATGTTCTCGAACTCCAGCTCCTCTCCCAGGGATTTCAAATCCTGCCATCCATTCCACATGTGTGAAAGCGCTGAATCCTGAAATGAAACGGACCCGATGATATCATACTGACCGGCTTCAGCAGGCTCCAGTACCACGATCTCGTGGTTATCAGACTTGGGCGGATAGGCCATTCCCTCTACAACCGGAGTGAATGTAACCGTCCGGCAGCCGCTCAGTGTGCAGAACAAGACAACTCCGGCAAGAAGAATCAGGGTCATCGGGCGTTTCATTGGATCACCTCCTTAACGAGTAAGTAGTTCGATAAAATGTTATTTAGAACTGCTCTATTCTGTTTGGCCGAAGGAGATTCACACTAAATTTTACTCTGCCGTCGGAATGAACACCAGTTACAAGGGGGAACCGAGGAATATTTTTTCTTGCTATAAAATAAATATAACCCATGCGTTGGTATTCAGGGGGGTCTCTCGCAGCGTGATTAGCGGATAAGAAAAACAAACCCCATTTCGGCATTCGGCCGGAAGTATTCCACTGGATTTTCAACCCACCCCACCCGCCTGAGCACACGATCTCCCGAGATCGAGGCGCCCTTTGGGCGATGAACTACCGTCAGATCCACGCCCAGCACGGACCGCTCCCGCGAGATCACCGCATCCCATTAAAATGAAATGATTTAGGTCGGACTTGGCAGGCAGGCTCAGGGCGGCCAAAGAGCCGGCGTCAAAGCCGGCGGCTCGGAGAGCTTGGAAATCAAGGCGCGCATCAAGGGATTCAGCAACAGGATCCCTTCGATCATGGTTCCCGAGGAATTTCTGCTGTGGGCCAACGAGAGGTACGGCACGGAGATCGAGCCTGCGCCGTGCCGATTGCTGACCGAGTTGACCGATGGGGCTGATCCAGCGCTGTCGACCTTCCTGCGGGTGAAGAACGACAAATTCTCTGGATTGGCTGAATTCAGGTGGCGGGTGCTTTTTTTCAGAGGGACAGGACCCACGATAAAAACAACCCTTGACAGCTCGATCACCTTAGTGTAAGTGTTTACTTACTTTTTGGTTTTTTAAAGAGGGAAATATCAACATGACATCGAGAATACCGTTCTTCGCAACAATTTTCCTGACGGTATCGGTCCTCATGATTTCGGCCGTTCCAACGATTTGCGCACAGGACTCCTACCTGTTCGATCTGAAGATGGATGACCGCGCCGGCGAGCTCCGGGGCACGGTCCGTGTGAATTATGTCAACAACTCCGATCAAGCCCTCTCCGAGATTCGGCTTCGCCTCGACATGAACCTGCACTTCAAGGACAGCATGGAGATCCTGCAGGTCAGGGATGGGGACGGCGAAGACATGAAGACCGGATATCTCCCCCTTCAATTCTCGGACCGCCTCTCTTCGGACAAGGCTCAGCTGGCCGTCGTTCTTTCCGAGCCCCTCGAAATGGGCGATTCGAGGGCTTTCGAAATCACCTATTCACTGAAATGCAAGGTCGCCTTGAATCCCGATCTGACCATGATGCAGGATGATCCCTATTTCTCCTACGACGCCTGGTATCCCAAAGCCATGTCCCATGGCAAGGGCGGCTGGCGCACAGACGATGACCGGCCTTCCGACTATGACCTGACCATCGAGTTATCCAGAGACTTCGCGGTGGCGTCCACCGGAAGGATCGTGGAGGAACGAGAAGTTGAAAACGATCGAATTCGATTGCGCCTTTACGCTGAGGGACAACGGGGGTTTGCCATCTATGGGTCCAAGAACTGGGTGATTCACACACAAAAAACCGGTGACCTGGAGCTGCGTTGCCTTGTCGTTGAGGATAAGGCGGATTACGCCCCACACATCATGACCGCCGTGGAGGAAGCCATCGCGTTTTACGATGCGGAATACGGCGAGTTCCCCTGCGACCATCTGGATATTATTTGTCCGGTGGCCGATCAGGGCGGGGGCGCTTTCTCGGCCTGCAATGTGATGGGGATTTTCTTGACCTCGAGAATCAAGGAGCAATATCGCTGGCTCACCGCCCATGAAGCGGCCCATCAGTATGTGGGCTGCTCCATCGCTCAACCCCGGGATCGGATTCCGTGGATCACCGTAGGATTGGGTATGGTGATGGACCGGGAGCTCCTGCTCCGGCAGGGTCACGATGACAGGTTTCACGCCAACATGGTGAAAAGGTATCTCATGGCCAAAGAACAGGGGCGCAACACGTCCCTCTCCCAATCCATCACGGAGCTGACAAAGGAGGGATATCCCTGGTCCATGCAATGGAACCTGGCCCTGGGTCATGGAAAAGCCTATTCCGTGTGCTTGTTATTGAAGGATCTTCTGGGAGAAGAGGATTTCACCGGAATGATGCGGAGGCTCATTCGGGAATATGGAGGCGGCCTGATCACGTCCTCTGAATTCTTGGCTTTTTGTGAAAAGGAAAGCAATAAAGACCTGGCTTGGTTTGCGGCGGATTGGATCGACGGGGACGTCGTTCTGAACTACGCCGTCAAGGACGTCAAGAAGACGGGAACAGGCTGGGAAGTGAAGATCCTTCAGCTCGGGAGCGCATCCTTTCCCGTTCTCGTGGAGGCAAAAACCGCATCAGGAAAGGTCCTGCGACAAAGGGTACGGCGCGGTGAGAAGGTCTGTAATCTCGTTTTTGACACAGAGGAGGAGCTGGTGTCCGTGACCGCCGCGCCGGAAAGTAACTATCCTGATATCGATCCCTCGGATAACGGATGGATAACTGGGATAACTGTGCCAGGATAACTATGCCAGTGGGATAACTTACAAGGCAGCGGGCAGAAAGCACGCTGACTTCAACGGCATCTACGGCGCTCTCTGGGCGGATAAGAAAAACAAACCCCATTTTAGCGTTCGGTTGGAAGTATCCCACAGGATTTTCAACCCAACCCACCCCCTTCCGCACGGGCTTCTTTGAAACCAGCACGTCCTTTCGGCCGTGATCCCCCGCCAAAACCAAGACTCGAACACACCGCTCCCTCGGCGTCAATTCATCGCTATGAAAGAAAGATGATTGGGTTCGGTTTTACCGGGAAACTCAGGGAGGCCAAAGAGCCGGCTTCAGGATCGGCCGCTCGGCGGGAAGGCCGACACTGGTTAGAAATGCCCGGATCGCCGACGCCCGCGTGATCTGGGCGATCAATTTCCGCTTTCCGCCGCAGAAAGGACAAACCAGCACATCAACCTCGAACACACGCTTCATCAGCTCCGCCCAGGAGTACTTTTTACGGCGCTTCTGATCACCCGCCGCCCCGCGCGACGAGCGTGGACGCCCAAGGCGCTTGCCTTCACCCCCGGGAGGAGGAACCACGTCCGGCCGCAATGCGGCATTCGGGGCGAACACCCCGAAGTAAGAAACCAGATTCTGCCGCGGCGGCGGAATCACCGCGCAGAGCTTCTCGATGAAGACCTCAGGCGCGAAGACGAGCGCCTTTGTCCCGTCCGAGTACATCGTCTTCAGCCGGTAGAGCACTCTCGCCGATCCCAAGGACGAGGTCGCCCTCGTCGCCACCTCCCTGTCGAACGAGACCGGCCATTACTCGATCATTCTGCAGCCGGGACTCTACAACCTCCTGGTCGTGGCGCAGGGCGCCGCGCCCAAGGTCAGGAAAGTTTACGTGCAGCCAGACGCGGTCCTCCAGGAGGACTACACCCTCTCTCCCGCCGACGCGGGCACACTCGCCGGTACGGTATCGATTACCGGCGGAAACTGGGAACAGCATGCTTCCCTGAGCGTGAGGCAGGATTACGGGCTCGAGTCGGGCCGCACGGAGGAGGAGATCGAGGTGGATTTCGTTTCCGTGGCCCACGAAGGGCAGTACGCGCTCGAGCTTCCTGCCGGAACCTATGCGGTGACCGCCTCCACCTACGGCTGGTCCACGCAGGAGCAGACCGTGACGGTTACGACCGGACAGACTACGGCCCTCGATATCAGTTTCTGATCTTCACTAACAGTCTCTGATCACCACGATCAGTCACTGATCACCGCGCCGGCTGCCTCCCCCCCTAAAGCGGCGCGTCGATCGCCGCCCCGCCGAGCTGAATCCAGTACTGGCCATTGTAGATAAACCGGATCGTCGAGAAGTGCATGCTCGACACGGTGAAGGGCTCGGCCGTCTTGAAGATCGGATCGAATTCGATCGTGTGGCTTCCATAAGCCTGAAACACGATCAGGTTGAGGATCGCGCCCGCCTTGGGACTGGCCGGGGGCCAGAGAGTGGTGTTCTCGGTGAGTGAGTGGACCACGTTGAGCCCTTGAGCGCAATCGAAGGTGATCGCGCCTCCGATCGATTGGGCGTTCTGAATCGCCTGGGTCACCCCGCCCGTGACCTTGAGCATGCCCGGACCGCTGCGCTCGAGCGTGGTGTCCGCCTCTCCGGTGGCGGGATCGGCGAAGTAGAGACTCTGGTTCGTGAGGGTGCGATCGCCGTATCGACTGTAGGTCACCTTCGTGACCGGATCGAAGACGTACCTTTCATCCGATGTCAGGATATGGAAAATGTTGTCATCCAGTTCCACGTTGTTGACGCTCGACGATCCCGCGATCGCGGTGATCGGATTGGATGGTCGGATGGAGCGGAACTTGTTCAGCTTCACCTCCACGTTGATGACGCCCGTGTTGAGCAAGCCGTCCGGATTGCCGAGGATGATGAAGTTGTCGGGCAGGACCATCCCCTGGAACTCGGCTCGCACGAAACTGTTTTGCTCGATCGAGGTTTCGACTGCGCGATCCACGAAGATGTCATAGGGGCAATTAGCCTCGAAACCGTTTCCGGCGACGATGTTGTTGTGGACCCAGTAACCCACGACTCCTTCCACATGAACCCCGCCGTGGCAGGTCGAGTCCTCTCCGTTGTAGGCGATGATCGAGTTGATGATCTGCGTCCTCTCCGCTGCGACGTAGATGCCGCCGGCCTTGTTGACTTCCACGTCGAGCTCGTCCATGACCACATTGAAGGAGACCGGCTTGTCGTTCTTGCCCTCGAGAAGGATCCCGTATCCGTCGTTGCCGATGAGAACGGATCGCTCGAAGTTCCACGTCCGACAGACCCAGAGATCGAGCTGATCGCCCGCTCGCAGGCAGATGCCGTCTCCGTGCAGGTCGTGGATGTAGCAATCGTAAATGTGGCCGTTCCACACATCTTCGGCCTCGATGCCGTTTCCGCCGCTCCCCGATGTGGTGATCTCGAGGCCGCTGATCGTGATGAACCACGCAAAATCGGCGGGCGGATCGACCGTGCTGAAACGCAGGGCGGGTTCACCCGCTGTCTGGTTGTCGATGACCGTATGGCCCGGTCCCGCGCCCCGGATCGTAAAGCTGTGGATATCGAATCCGGTGTGGGCAAAATCGTGCCCCACCGTTTCGGTGAAGGTGTACTCCCCAGCCGGCATGTAAAGCTCGGCGCCGCAAAGAACGGCCGCCGTCAATGCGGTCTGCACGTTCTGAGAAGACTTGTCCCCCCACCACTGGGGAAGGATCCGCTCCATGCTGCCCGGCGCAAAAGCCACCTCTCCGGCGCCGGTGAAGATCCAGCTTTTTTGCGCCGTCAGGCCGCCGTCGATTTGGAGATCGTGGCCCGCAAGGTCGATGAGCGCGGCGCCGAAGTGAACGAGCCGGATCGTCTCCGGTACGGTCAAGTTGCTCCCGAGAGTGTCATCGATGTCGAGAACGAGAACCGCCTCCTCGGCACCCAGGCTATCCACCGCGCCCGCCAGCCGGCCCTTGCCTCCGTCGGTGTAGCGGCTCAGGTAGTTATGGCTGCCGCCCGGCCGCGACTCCATCGGACGAATAGCCGCCTTGCCCTGCAGCACGGCGCCCGTTCCCTGAGCGCGTGCGTCGATGTCGGCGAAAACAAGAGCGACGGAAAGCACAATCAAAGCAGAGAGACAAGACTTCATGGCTTCACCTTCCCGAATGGCGGATTCCATGGATCAAGGATGTTTACTTATATGTATAATTTTATATTAAATGGGCGTGAGTGACAAGAAGTTCGGCCGATCAAATCCCCATCGATGCGCATCGTCAGCCAGGTACGCTCGTCACCATCCGGCAACCGCACGCGACATCAACTCCTATCACAAGGCAGGATGTTTCACCCCTTAGAGCGGCGCGTCGATCGCCGCCCCGTCGGCCACCCGCGCCATATGACATGTCGATACCATCATCCTATCCTCAGGACGTGTCGACAAAAGGAGACTTCGTAAACATGAACACGTCAACGTGGCATCCAGACCGTCCCTACAATGACCTACCGCCAATACGAGCGGCGGCCGACCTGGAGACGAAACCGGTCCTGCGGGCGTTTGTGGAGGCGCGCGCTTCACTGGCGGGTCTGAAACTGGGGGCGGAGCTCATTCCCAACCAGTCGATGCTCATCAACACTCTGCCCGTTCTCGCGGCCCAGGCCAGTTCCGCCATCGAGAACGTCGTGACCACGGCGGACAGACTTTTCGCCAGTCTGCATGCAGAGAAGAGCGCCGATCCGGCGACCAAGGGAGCCCTGGCTGCTGTACATGCTCGAGGCCGTTCGTGAGACGGCGGACTGGACGCTGCACAAGATCCAGTCGATCCGCGAACTGGAGAACGAGACAGCCGACCGTGTCCGGAAGGATCAGCCGAAGATCTACAGCCGGGAACTGGTCGATGTGATCTTCTCCCACCCAGCCGGAGCGGTCTCACCGAAATCCGCCGAACTCGCGAGATTCACTCTCGGATGGGTTTTTTCGGGTGGACACGAATGCCGGTTACATCGACCACTCCCGGAACCACAGCTCGAGCATGAGCAGCGCCCAGATCTGATGATGGGCGTTCCGCCGGCCCGAGATGTGATCATCGAGCAGCGCCCCCACCGCGCCCCGATCGAAAAGCCCCCGGCCAAGGGCAGCCGGGCCGAGAAGCAGATCCCGCGTAAAATCTCGCAGCGGACCGCGCAGCCAGACATCGATCGGCACCCCGAAGCCGGCCTTGGTGCGGTGGAGCACCGCCGGCGGCAAAAGCTCCTCGAAAGCGCGCTTAAGAATATGCTTCGTGCCCACGATCCCCTTGATTTTCAAGCTCGGCGGTATCCGGGCGGCGAACTCCACAAGCTCGTGATCGAGAAGCGGAGAGCGCGCCTCCACCGACCACGCCATGCACATCCGGTCCATCTTCACGAGAAGGTCGCCGGGCAGATAAGTGGCCAGGTCCAGATCGAGGAGCCGGTCGAGGTTCTGCCCACCAGTCGACGCGCGCCAAGCGCTCCGCACGCGAAGCAACCCGGGCGCGCTGTCCGTGGCGGCCGCGCCAGCAAACTCCTTGTCGAGCAACCGCTCCATCTCGGCCGCGCCAAAGCAGCACACCCAGTGGAAGTACCGCTCCGCCGCCGGCTCGCCCGCATGGGCCAGGGCGCGCCCCATCCGTTCGCCGAAACCGACCGCGCTCCCCGCACGGCCGTGCGTCCCCCACCGCAGGGCCGCAAGCCCGGCGCGTCCCGCCAGGGTGCGGACCGCCGCGGGAAACACTGCCACCTTCTCCGTCAGACAGTGGGCCGCGTAGCGCAAATACCCCCCGAAGCTCTCGTCCCCCCCATCGCCGTTGAGCACGACCTTCACCGATTGGCTCGCCAGCTCCGCCGCGCACCACGTGGCAAGCGCCGACGAGTCGGCGAAGGGCTCTTCCAGATGGTGCACAATGCGCGGCAGAAGCGCGGCCGCATCGGGCTGCACCGCTCGCCGCGTGTGGCGCGTTCCGAGCAGCTCCGCCACGTGGTCCGCGTGTGGCAGCTCGTTGTACTCCTTCTCCTCGAAACCGATCGAGAAGGTGCGCGGCGGCGCCCCGCCCTCTTCGGCCGCGAGCGCTGTCACGCCCGACGAGTCGACACCGCCGCTGAGCAGAACACCGAGCGGTACATCACTCTCGAGCCGCACCCGCACCGCATCACGCACCCGATCGCGCAGCTCGGCAACCACCGCGCCCTCTCCGCCGAGAGCGTCCACATCGAAGGGGCGCGAGCGGTCGACGCTCCAGTACCGGCGCACCGAAACACGCCCCTCCTTCCACAGGAGATAATGGGCCGGCCCGAGCCGCCGCACCCCGCGAAAGGCCGTGGACTCCCCGGGCACATACCCCAGCGAAAGGTACTCGCGCAGCGCAGCGTAGTCCGGCTCCGGCGCAAAATCGGGATGCGCCGCAAGCGCCTTGATCTCCGAGGCGAAGATCAAGCTCCCGTCGCCGGCGTGCCGGTAACAAAATGGCTTCTTCCCCAGCCGGTCGCGCGCCGCAAAGAGTGTGCGCGTTTTTTCGTCAAAAATCGCCAGGGCGAACATTCCGCGGAGGTCGGCCAGGCAGTCGGCGCCCTTCTCCTCGAAGAGGTGCACCACCACCTCGGCGTCGCAGCTTGACCGGAAGAGATGCCCCCGCTCCTCGAGCCCGATGCGCAGCGCGCGGAAATTATAAATCTCGCCGTTGAACACGAGATGGATCGTGCCGTCTTCGTTGGAAAGGGGTTGATTGGCCGCATTCGACAGATCGAGGATCGACAGCCGGCTCGCACCGAGGCCGAAGCCGGGCCCGGCGCGCACTCCCTCGTGGTCCGGCCCGCGATGGCGCAACGCGGCCGTCATGCGGGTAAGGATCCGCTCGTCACCCGAGCGGGCCCGATCGACAAAAACCTCGCCGCAAATTCCGCACATGGCCGGGGCCGATCAAAGAAAAGACGCTTACGGAAAACGATCCGGCGCAGCGGGAGCGCCCCTGAGCTCTGGGCGCAGACGTCGCCTCCCCGCTCTACCGAGTGAAGCAGACCACCTTGGGCTCGGTCATCTCCTGAAGCGCAAACCGGATCCCCTCGCGGCCGAGGCCCGAGTACTTGACCCCGCCGAAGGGCATGGCGTCGAGTCGGTAATCGCTCGAATCGTTGATGATCACGCCGCCGCAGTCGAGCTCCTCGGAGACCTTGAGCGCCCTATTCACATCCTTGGTGAACACGCCCGCAAGGAGACCGTAGTTGACATTGTTGGCCTTGCGGATCGCCTCGTAGGTATTCGTGAAGGGAAAGAGGCAGACCGCCGGCCCGAAGACCTCGTCCCAGGCGAGCCGGCTCTTGGCCTTGACGCCCTCGAGCACGGCGGGCGTCACCACCGATCCCTTGCGCTTGCCGCCGCAGAGCAGCTTTGCGCCATGGTCGACCGCCTCGTCGATCCATTCCTTGACGCGGATCGCCTCGGTCTCGTTGATGAGCGGACCCATGGTGCAGTCCTCGTCGAGCTTGGGGCCGACCTTGTAGCGCTTTGCCAGCTGGACGAACTTTTTCTTGAACTTCTCGAAGATGCCCTTTTGCACGTAGAGCCGCTGCACGCCGATGCAGTTCTGGCCGCACGCCCAGAACGAGCCCGACAGGCAAGACTCCACGGCGGCGTTGAAGTCGCAGTCGTCGAAGACGATGGTGGGACAGTTGGATCCGAGCTCCATGCCGATCTTCTTGATGCCCGCGTTGGCCGCCACCAGCTTGCCCGCGTCGACGCCGCCGGTGAAGGAGACCATACGCACCCGCTCATCGCGAACGAGCGGGTCGCCGATCACCGAACCATGCCCGGTGATCACCGACACGACCTTGGGATCGAGTCCGGCGTCGACGAGGCACTTGACGAGGTTGATCGCGCTCAGCGGCGTAACGGTCGCCGGCTTGACGATCACCGAGTTGCCGCCCGCCACCGCTGGCCCCACCTTGTGGGCAACCAGGTTGAGCGGGTCGTTGAAGGGGGTGATCGCCAGGATCACGCCGATCGGAAAGCGATAGAAGTAACCGGTCCGGTTCTCCGAGCCCGGAAAGGAGTCAAAGGGAAGGGTCTCGCCATTGATGCGGATCGCCTCCTCGGCCGAGAGGGTCATCGTGTTGATGGCGCGGCCCACTTCCTTGCGCGCCTCGACGATCGTTTTCGATCCCTCGCGCGCGATGGTGCGGGCGAGCGCTCCCGCGCGCTTCTCCATGAGGGCCGCTGCCTTGAGAAGGATCGACCGGCGCTCGTGGGACGGCATCGCCTTGGCGATTGCGGCGCCTTCGACCGCGCCGGCGAGCACGGCGTCCACATCGGCGTTGTTCGCGCACGGAATCCTGTCGACGAGCGAATCGTCCCAGGGGTCGCGCACGTCGATCGTGTCCTTCCTGTTCACCCATTTTCCGGCGATGAGCATCTTCATTGAGATCTAAACTCCAATTGTGTGGTTCACTCGCAAAATACCCGGCGACCAGACCAGTTCTTCTGCTTCCGGACCGGGGGGTCTCTTCCTATCTATTTAATGGTAGTCGTGGGTTCCTTGCTTGACCGGAATGCCGGTCTTGGTCTCGATGATTTTAGCCATGTCGTCGGCGCTCGCGTAAGGGCACGCGGGCATGGCCTTGGCCATACACGTGCTCATGTAGATCGCGTCCGGTTTGATCTCGGACTGCTTGATGGACAGGGCCACGTTGGGAGCCGTCGACCGACCCGTACACTCGCACCGCACAAAGGAGACGACCTCGACCGATTCGTCGAAATTCCCCTCTCCCTGGGCGGCGGCCTTGAGGCAGCGCCACTCCCCGGGGCAGCCATAGCCGCTCGACATGTACGAACCGCACCCCACGATTGCAACCTTCATTGCCTCTCCTCCTGAATTCGACAAGACCGCGCGGCGGCCCAGCCCGGATCTTGTCTTGTGCTTGTCAATCCCTGCTCGTCAAACGCGTCCGATCGACAGGCGCACTGCTTCGCCGCCGATCTTGACCTCCTTGGAAAATTCCTTTTCCTCGAAAGCGAAAACGATCTCGTTGGCCAGGTTCTCGGCGCGGATGAATGCCTCGTGAGCCCTGGCCGCCTCGAGCACCTTTCCTTCCGTGTCGATTGCGAGAGTGATCCGGTCGTCGACCTTGAAATCGGCCTCCTTGCGGCAGGTGGCCACCTGGCGAATGATGTCGCGCGCCACACCTTCGAGGATCAGCTCGTCGGTGAGCACCGTATCGAGAGCCACCACCCAGCCGTGGTCTTCCACGGCCGCGATGCCCTCGGCCTGGTTCGACACGACCTCGATCTCCTCGGGGAGGAGGTCGAGCGCTTTTCCATTCACATCGACGGAAACGTTGTTGCCGGCCTGGACCTCGGCGGCGGTGGCGGCCGGATCGAGGGCGCCGAGCGCCTTGGCGATCGCCTGCATCTCCTTGCCGTACTTGGGTCCGAGAACCTTGAAGTTGGCCTTGACCGAAAAGGAGATCAATCCCGCCGCGTCGTCGATGAGCTCGACGGCCTTGACGTTGAGCTCCTCCTTGATCTGTTCGACGCCCTTCTCGATCCCTCTGCGCGCGATGGCGTCGGGCGCCTTGACGATCATGCGGCTCAAGGGCTGGCGCACCTTGAGCTGCGTCGTGTTGCGCACGCTGCGGCCGAGCTCGACGCTTTTGATCACGGCGTCCACTTCCTGCTCGAGCTCCTCGTCGCGGAGGGCGGCGTCGACCTGGGGGTAGTCGGTGAGGTGGATCGACTCGGGCGCCGACCCGTCGGGCCCGCAGACCAGATTGCCATAGATCTCGTCGGTCATGAAGGGGATGATCGGCGCCAGCACCTTGCTCAAGGTGACGAGCACCTCGTGCAGGGTGGCGTAGGCGGCGTGCTTGTCGCTGTCGCTCTCGCTCTTCCAGAAGCGGCGGCGCGAGCGGCGCACGTACCAGTTGGACAGGTCCTCGATGAAACGCTCGGCCACACGCATCAGGGCCGCAAGGCTGTATTCGGAGAGCGACTTGTGAGCCGTCTCGATCAGCGACTGCAGCCGCGCGAGGATCCAGCGGTCGAGGTCGGAACGCTCAGCGGCGGCGGGGACGGCAGCTTTGGGATCGAAGCCGTCGACCGTGGCATAGGTCACGAAAAAGGAATAAGTGTTCCAGAGCGTGAGCAGCTTGCGCCGCGTCTCGTCGCCGGCCTTGTACCCGAAGTTCAGGTTATTATAGGGGTTATGGCACGAGAAGATCCAGCGCATCACGTCGACGCCCATCTTCTCGGCCGCCTCCTCGAACCAGATCGCGTTGCCCGCGCTCTTGTGCATGTCGTCGCCCTTTTCGTCCTTCATGAGGGCGTAGCCGAGCACGGTCTTGAAGGGCTCGCGGTTCTCCATCACAGTGCTCATGGCGAGGAGCGAGTAGAACCAGTTGCGAAACTGGCCCGGGAAGCTCTCGGTGATGAATTCGGGCGGAAACCACTTTTCCCAATAATCGCGGTCCTTGCGGTAGCCCATGGTCGAGTAGGGAACGATGCCGGCGTCGAGCCACGGGTTGCCCACGTCGGGGATGCGCGACGTTTTTTCGCCGCACTTGGCGCAGGCGATCTTGACCGAGTCAATCCAGGGGCGGTGGGGGGAATTTCCCTCAAACTCGTCCCAGCCCTCGACGGCGCGCTCCTTGAGCTCGTCCTCGTCGCCGATCACGTCGAAGTGGCCGCAGGAGTCGCACTCGAAGATGGGCAGGGCGAGACCCCAGAACCGCTTCTTGGAGATGCACCAGTCGTGCATGTTGGCGAGCCAGTCGAGCTCGCGATCCATGCCGAAGGAGGGCAGCCAGCGCGTCTTCTTGGTCACTTCCATGATCTGGTGGCGCAGCTCGTCCATGTGGATGAACCACTCGTCGACGAGGCGGAAGACGAGCTCCGAGCTGCACCGCCAGCAGACGGGGTAGCGGTGCTCGATCGTATCCTTGCGGTAGAGGACGCCCCGTTTCTTCAGGTCGGCCAGGATCTCGGGCGTGACCTCGCCCACCTGCTTGCCGGTGAGCCAGTCGAAGCCATCCACATAGTGGCCCGTTTCGTTGAGGGGCGCGATGGGTGTGAGCTTTTCGTCCTTGCCGAGGACATAGTCTTCCTTGCCGCAGCCGGGGGCGATGTGCACGATGCCCGTGCCGTCCTCGTCGGAGACCTCGTCCCAGGCGATGACGCGGTGGAGGTCGGGATTCTGGGCCGGAAGGTGGTCGAAGGGGCCCTCGTACTTGAGGCCGAGGAGCGCCTTGCCCTTGAGCTCCTCGACGATCTCGAAGTCGCCCTTGAGCACCGTCTGGCGCTCCTTGCTGAGATAGAAGGCCTCGTCGCCTTGGCGCACCTTGACGTAGTCGTTGTCGGGGTGCACGGCGGCGGCCACGTTGGAGGTCAGCGTCCAGGGCGTGGTGGTCCAGACGAGGAGCGACTCGCCGGTCCGCTCGAGGAGCGGAAAGCGCACGGTGATGCTCGGGTGCTTGAGCATCTTGTAGCCCTCGGTGGCGATCTCGTGTTCCGAGAGCGCCGTGCCGCAGCGCGGGCACCAGGGCATGACGTCGTCGCCCTTGTAGATCCACCCGTGGTCGTGGCACTTCCGGAGGAAGCCCCAGATCGTGTAGTTGTTCTCGTCGGACATGGTGAAGTAGGAGTTGTCCCAGTCCATCCAGTAGCCGAGGCGGATCGATTGGTCGGTCTGCACCTTGGAGAACTTGCGCACCCGCTCCTTGCACTTCTCCACGAAATTGCCGATGCCGTAGGCCTCGATGTCGCGCTTGCTCTTGAAGCCGTGTTCCTTCTCGACCTCGCCCTCGACCCACAGGCCCTGGCAGTCGAAGCCGTTCTGGTAGCGCAGCTGCTCGCCGCACATCGCGTGGTAGCGCTGGAACATGTCCTTC
>Ga0180430_10002875_pt1 | contig 15232 bp, 11 predicted proteins | sample SS_ome_9_FD_132999 | JGI IMG/M metagenome (GOLD analysis project Ga0180430, IMG submission 132999) | Hypersaline lake sediment archaeal communities from the Salton Sea, California, USA - SS_1_S_2 metaG | ecosystem: Environmental > Aquatic > Non-marine Saline and Alkaline > Hypersaline >... | reverse complement strand
GATCACGGGCAGGGGATTGCGGCCGTTGGCCGCCCCCACGGCGCGGCTGGCCTGGGGCTGACCGACCTGCACGGCCAGGGCGCCGTAGGACACGGTCTGGCCGTAGGGGATAGTGGCCAGCGCGTGCCAGACGCGGAGCTGAAACTGGGTGCCGGAGGGGCACAGGGGCAGCTCGAAGTGGCGGCGCTGTCCGGCGAAATACTCGGCCAGCTGAGCGGCGGCGCCGAAGGGATCGCCTTCGGAGCGGTGCCAACTGGCCCGTTCGGTCACCGGGTCGTCGCCGTCCTGGAAGCTGACGCGCTCGAGTCCTTCGTCCCGCCAGGCCAAAAGCAGAGAGCCCAGCGGCGAGGGCATGGTGGTGTAGCTGGTCGTCGGGGCCGACATGGGAACCTTCCCTGTGAGGGGCCAGGTAAGGTAGGGCGCCGGGGGGCCAGCACCAAGTGTGCAGGATACTGCCACGGGGACCGTGACTGCAGTCACCGACACGAATGGAGATAAAGTCCGTTCTTACTATGTGTCACCACGGGTGGGCGCTCCCGTCGACGCGCCGCCTCGTGCCGTGGCCCACACCAAGTACTGCGGGAGTGACCGTATGAGAACCCTCATCGCCTACCTTCTCCTTGCCGCCGTCGCTGGCTGCATCGCGGTGGCCGCGCCGGCCGTGGGCGGGACCCCACAGGTCAGCGCCGGTCTGCGCGTCGGTCCGCTGATGGGGCGCACCGATGACACCGACAAGGTTTCCGGGCGCGCTGAGGTTTTTGCGCGCTACCGCCTGCAGAAGAGCCTGGAAGCCGAGGTCGGCGCCGGGTATGGCCGGCTCTCGGGAAGCAGCTTCGCCACCGACCTGGCCACGGTCGGCGGCGGCCTGGTGTATCTGGCGCCGCAGCTGGGTAGCTGGCAGCCCCTGGCCCACGCCGGGCTGACCGGCGTGCGTCACGACGTCGACGAGTTTCCGGCGTGGCGCAGCAGCAATTCGGAGTCGATCGCCTGGTCGGCGGCCGTGCCTGTAGGGCTGGGTGCGCGCCTGTTGGTGAGCCCCACCCTGGCCGTTGAGGCGACGGGCACCTATACCTACACCCTGCGCGACGACTTTGATGGCCGCACCGACATCAAGGGCAATGACTGGCTTTTCTCCGCCGGCATCAGTCTTGTCTTCGGGCGCTTCCAGGCCCCGCCAGCGCGGCCGCCGGCGGCGCCGGTTGCCGCACCGGAACCGCAGCCCGAGTCGCAACCCCAGCTTGGGCCGGTGCAACCGGTGGCGCCTCCGGTGGAGGGCGCGCCGGCCGATCGCGACGAGGATGGCCTCACCGACAGGGAGGAGACGCGCCAGTACTTCACCAATCCGCTGATGGCGGACAGCGACATGGACGAGCTGGGCGACGCCGACGAGGGGCGCGCGCACGGCACCGATCCCTACCGGGCCGACACGGACGGCGACGGCGCCGGCGACGGCGCGGAGGTGACCGCCGGTCGCGATCCCCTGGTGGCGGACGTGCCGGAGCCGGAACTGGAGCCGCCGCTCGAGCCGGTCGTCTGGCCGGCCGAGCCCTCTACGTCGCAGGTGGTCTCCTTTGCCACCGGCGGCGCCTCGCTGAGCCCGGCGGCTCGCAGCGCGTTGGGTCAGGTGCTGGACTACCTGCTGGCCAATCCGCAGGTGCAGTTGTCCGTGCGCGGGTACTCGGACTCGGTGGGTGGCTGGAACGCCAACCTGCGCCTGGCCGGTCGCCGCAGTGAGGCGGTGCGCGACTTCCTGGTGGCCGGCGGGGTGGAGGCCTGGCGCCTTACGGTTGAGGCCCTTGGCGAGGCCGATCCGGTGGGTGACAATTCCACGCGGATGGGCCGGCGCGCCAACCGGCGCGTGGAGTTGGTCCCGATGCCGTGATGGGCCCTCCCGCCATCCGAGCCGTCCGAGATCCCCAGCGGGGATGCCGGGCCCCGGATAGCGGCAGCCGCAACATCCCGGGCCGATGGCCCGGCAGTAACCGGGCCCCCTGAGTGCGACTCAGGGGGCCCAGGTGTTTCAGTCTACAGTGATGGCTCCTCCAACCGGGAGGCTCGCGCCGGGGGCGCGCTCAGGCGCCCGGGGCGTTCCGGCAGCCGTCGAAGTGCAGGGCCAGCCAGATGGTGGGCGTCCGCGGGTCCGTCCACTCGACGCGGTGCCGCCGGTGGGCGGGGATCAGCAGGAACTGGCCGGCCTCCAGGGGCACCGTCTCGTCGGGCGCCTCGAAGCGCAGCCGGGCCCGGCCCTGCACGACCACTACCCACTCGTGGCGTTCCTGGTCGTACCACTCGCCGGCCGGGGTGGCGTGGCCGTGAGAGACGATGCGCTCCAGGAGTAGACCGTCGCAGTCCACCAGCGGCTCGAAGCGCTCGCCGCCGTCGTCGGCCGGTTCCAGATGCGACAGGATATTGCCCGGCTGCATGGCCCCTTCTCCGCGCGGGTCGAGTGGCGTCCCTCAAACAGCGCGGGCCGCCACCGCCCGCAGGGGGTGTCGGCCCGCAGGAATCGTCGCCGCGGCCCTACTCGTCGAGGACGGCGTCGGCGTAGCCGAACAGGGCGGCGTACCCCCCCGTGTGCAGGAAGAGGACGGGCTCGTCGGCATCGAGGCTGCCGCCGCGGATGTCGGCGATGAGCCCGGCCATGGCCTTGCCCGTGTACACCGGGTCGAGCAGCAGGCCCTCGGTGCGCGCCAACAGGCGCACCGCCGCCATGCCGTCGTCGGTGGGGAGTCCGTAGGCCTCGCCCACGAAGGAGTCGTCGCTGTCGAAGTCCTCGGGTTGCATGGCGATGTCCAGGCCCACCCGAGCCGCCCCCTGGTTGGCGATGCGGGCCATGTCCTGGCAGCGCTCCGGCAAGCCGCCAAAGGGACACAGGCCCATCACCTCGACGGGGTTTTCCAGGAACTTGAGGCCCATCACCAGGCCGGCCTGGGTGGTGTCGAGGGCGGCCAGATAGAGGGCGCGCGGCGCGATGCCGAGCTCGCGGCACTGGCGCGTGATCTCGAGAGCCACCTCGGCGTAGGCCAGGCCGTCCAGATCGACCGTGTCGTCCTGGCGCGGCCGGTACACCGCCCGGCCGGCAGCCCGCAAGTCCTCGACGCGCGCCGCAATGGCCTGGCGCTGAAGCTCCATGTCGGGTTGATCCAGAACGGTCACGTGGGCCCCGAAGAGGCGCATGAGCAGGTGGTTGCCCTGGATCTCCTGGCGGTCGATGGGGCGCACTGGCCGCAGGAGCAGGTGCAGCTCCAGGCCCAGCCGCGCGCAGGCGGCGGCTATCTGGCGGCAGTAGTTGGACTGCACGGCCGCGCCGCAGACCACGACCTCGGCGCCCTTGGCCCTGGCGTCGGCCAGGGAGAACTCGAGCATTCGCGTCTTGTTGCCGCCAAAGGCCAGACCGGTCAGGTCGTCGCGCTTGATGTAGATCTGGGGGCCCCCCAGGGTCTGGCTCAGGCGCTCGAGGTGCTCCAGGGGCGTGGGCCGCACCGAGGCCAACCCAATGCGGGGTAGCCTCCCCAGGGCCGCTGCGAGCTGTGTTTCCCGTTCCGTGTTCATCACATCCTCCCTGGCCCGCGGGGGCCGGCCGCGTCGCGGCGGCCGGCCCCGCCGGCGTTCACTTGTCCTTGGGCCAGCCCTTCTTGGGCAGGCGCGACAGGCGGTTCTGCTGGTGACAGGCCTCCATCACGTGCATCTGCACGCGCACCTGCTGTGGCGTGACCAGCAGCGGCGCGCCGTCGCGCAGCACCTTGAAGAGCTGGTCGTAGAAGCACTTGGACATGTACTGGAAGGAGTTCTGCTGGGCCTTGGATGGCTTCCAAGTCTTCTCGGTGAGTTTCAGCTCCTCGCGGCAGTAGCTGGGGCCGGGCAGAGGCGAGCGCAACAGCTTCTGCTTGGGGGCCTTCTTGGGATCGAAGTAGCGCCAGCGCAGGCCGCCGCCGCCGCCGGCCAGGCCACCCCTGGTGCCGGCGATATTGTACATGTCGCCGGGGTACGCGTCGCAGGAGGAGATCTCCAGATCGATGACGGGCTTGCCCTTGGCCTGCAGCAGGACCTTCACGTAGTCCTCGGCATCGCCGAAGGTGTTGGCCCGGCCCATGGCGCAGGTGACTTCCGGGACCTTGAAGTCGAGCAGGCACACGGCCTGGTCGACGAAGTGGGGCCCGGTGTTGAGCAGGTTGCCGCCCTTGTACTCCTGCACCGTCTGCCAGTCCCAGCGCCGCGCGTACCCGTTGGCGCAGATGCGTATCTGGCGGATCTCGCCCAGCACGCCCGAGTCCAGGACCTTGAGGATCTGCTGGAAGTACGGGGCGCTGCGGGACTGCTGGAAGGGGGCCAGCACGCGGCGGGCCTTGCGGGCCGCGGCGATCATCTCGTCGAGCTTGGCCACATTCCAGGCCAGCGGCTTCTCGCAGACCACGTTGTGTCCCGCCTTGAGCGCCTCGATGGTTACCGGCGGATGCAGGAAGCTGGGCAGCGAATTGACCACCAGATCCAGGTCGTCGCGCGCCAGCAGGTCGTGGTAGTCGGCGTACGTGTCGCAATCCATCTCGGCTTCGGCCCGCTTGCGGCGGTCCTTCAGCAGGTCGGAGACGGCGACGATCTTATACTTGCGCGGGTCTTCGCGGAACCACTTGCAGTGGATGTCCAGGCCGCTACGGCCCTGGCCCAATACGCCCACGCGAATGGGACCTGTGGCGGCGGCCTTCTTGCCGGGCTTCTTCGCGGGACGCTTGGCAGCGGGCATGTTGCATACTCCGGTTGAGGGTCTGTGGTATGTCGAACAGCAGGGCGGCGCGAAAATACAGCCATTGGCATCGAGCAGGTCAAGACGGTGCGGCGGCGAAGGCGGCGATTGTGAGGCGGCGGGCCGCCGAGTACCTTTGGCGCACTCGACCCTGAGTACCCCGATCCTGGGTGCCTCGATCTTGAACAGGCGCGCGTTGCGCCGCTGTTCTTCGTTCTCTCACTGGACGACCGAGCCCATGCACATTCGCCTGGACCAGATCTGGCCCCGCGCCGCGGAGCGGGCCGTGGAGTTGCTGCCGCCCGGGGCGCTGACCACGCCTTGGGCCAGGCTGGCCGCCGCAGAGCTTCCCCCGGGGGCCATCGGTCCGTCGCCGCGGGGCGAGGTGGTGGGCGTCCTCCTGTCCGGGAAGGTGGAGTGGGGCAGCGACGGCGTTGACGGACCCGCTGCGGCGCCGGCCGTGCGCGTCGGTGGCGACGTGGCGGGTGCGCCGCCGCGCAATCCCGGCCCCGCGCCGGCCAGGCTGCTGGTGGCCGCCGTCGAGTTGCCCGCCGGCGCCTCGCCCCGCCCCGCCGCCCTGCAGGCCGTGGACGAGGCCGCGCTCGAATGGCGCGAGGCCATCCACGGCGGCGCCGGGCGACTGGCGACCCGTCACCTGTGGCGGCCGGAGGATTTCGCCTCCTCCTGGACCTTCGTCGACCACGCGGTGCTGGGACCCGGCGCCTCGGTGGGCTACCACTACCACGACGCCCTCGAGGAGGCCTTCGCCGTGCTGGCCGGGCAGGGCTACATGACCGTGGCCGATCAAACCTTCGAGGTGGGCCCTGGCTCGGTGACCTACCAGGGCATCGGGCAGGGCCACGGCATCTACAACCCCGGCCCCGACAACCTGGCCTTCATTCGCCTGGCCGTGGCGCTCCCCGACGAGGTCTACACCACCATCGATTTGCACGATGACCTGCGACGTCGCCGCCCCGATCCAGGGACGGGAGGATCGCCGTGAGTGGCGCGCCCCAGCAGACAGCCGAGACCGCGGCGCGCCGCGCCGTCCTGCGGCACGAGCTCCACGAGCGCTTTGCGCCCGGCGCGTACGACAACTGGGTGGTGTGGGCCGGCAATCTGTCGGTAGACATCGACGGGCTGCGGTTCCCGGCGCAGCTGGCCCGGGCCTACGTGGGCCCCCGGCGCCCCTCGGCCCAGGCGCGGGTGCGCGCCGAGGTCTTCGTGGCCAACGTGGCGGCGGCGCAGGTGCGTCCCGGCGATGTGGAAGCCCGCGTCTGGACCGACGCCAACGAGCGCGACGGCAGCGGCCGGTACTACCCGATGACGCTGCAGTGCGGCCCCGACGGCGCCAGCCAGCCGGCGGGCAACAACCTGGTCTTCGAGTCGGCGCCCATCCTGCTGGAGCGCACCGGGGCTTTCTCCTACACCGTGGAGCTGTCGGCCGGCGCCAGCCGCGAAGGCGCGCCCGAACGGCTCTGGGTGCCCGTCAACGATCTGGCCGACAACCGCGACGGCGTAATCGTCGTGAGCCCGGACTGGATCCAGGAGCGCCCCTCGGTGATGGAGATCTGCGCTCGCAAGACCGGGGCCGAGGTGGTCGACGGCGCCTTTCGCAGCGGCCGGCTGCGGTGGATCGCCGAGCACCTGCAGGACCTGCCCGCGCAGGTGGTGTATCTGCTGCCCTTCTTCCGGCCCGGTCTGGGCGACAGCTTCACCGGCGCCGACGTGCGCAAGGGCACGCTGGGCAGCGTGTACGCCGTGTCCGACTTCTACCAGATCGACCCGGATCTGCTCACCCCCCTGGAGGAGGTGGACCTGGGGGAGCTGTGCCGCCGGGACCTGCTGCGCGAGGCCGACGTGGCCGACGTGTTTGCGCGGCTCTCGGAAACCGGGCAGCCGGTGGTGAATGGCCCCGAGGGGGCCAGTGCCGCGGAGGGCCCGGCAGTGGCGGCCAACCAGCAGCCGACACTGGACGAACTGGTGGCGCACGGCGCGGTGGCGGCCGGGCAGCGCTGGGGACGGGATCGGCTGGTGCAGCTGGTGGGCCGCGCCGAGTTGCGCGACTTGACCCGGCGGGCCCACCAGCTGGGCAAGCGCGTCATCTTTGACCTGGTGCTGATGCAGACCAGTCGCGACAGCCACCTCATCGACGCCCACCCCGACTTCTATCTGCGCGACGAGGACGGCCGGCCCCGCATCCACCAGATCGCCTGGCTGGTGTACTCGGACGTGGCCCTCTTTGACCTGGTCTTCAACGACCCCCTGCAGGACTACCTGCTGGAGGTAGCCCCGTACTGGATGGCGGCCTGCGATCTGGACGGCGTGCGCATCGACGCCAGCCAGACCGTGGACCGGCCCTTTCTCAAGCGCATCAAGAACCGCGTCGACGCGGTGAAGGACGACGCCCTGGTTCTGGGCGAGACCCTGTGCCCGCTGGACGAGGCCCTCGACATCCCCGTGGACATGGTCTACGCCCTCTTCGTCGACTTCCACCGCGACGCGGACCGGGCCGAGCCGCTGGTCCGCTTCCTGGAGGAGATGCACGGTCGCTTTGCCGCCGGCACGGTGGCGATGGCCTACTTCGAGAACCACGACAGCCCGCGGGCCACCCAGGTGTGGCGCCAGCGCTACGCCGAGTCCCTGGCCGCCGATCCGAGAGCGGCCGCGTACTGGACCGGACTGGAGCACGGGTCCACGGCGCGGGCCGGGGGCAAGGCCGACGCGGCCGTGCTCATGGCCCTGCTCAAGAACCTGCAGGCGTCTCTCATCGACCTGAGCGCCGGCATGGCGCCCGCGCCGTCGGGCCAGGCGATGGAGCCGGGCGCCGCGCCGGAGCCGGCCGCCGGCACGCAGCTGGCTTACGGCCTGGAGTGGGGCAGCGAGTGGGGTGAGGAGACGCGCACCGATTTTGAGAACGAGGCGCTCCTGCACCTGGAGCAGCGGGACCGGCAGCCGCGGGCCAGCCTGGTGCGGGCCTACGGCGAGCTGCAGCGCCAGTGCGCCGCCTGGATGGAGCTGGGCACCGGGCGGGTGTACTACCACCGCAACGACGGGCCGGGCGGCGATGCCGACGACGCGGTGCTGGCCTATGCGCGCTACGACGAGGACGGCGCCCTGCTGGTGGCGCACAATCTCGACCACGGCCGCGCCCGCACCGTGACCCTGGAACTCGAGTATCTCGAGGGCACGGGCCGGGCTGCTCCCTGCCTCTACGACTCGTACCGCGCCCTGGGTCTGGCAGCGCCGGCCGGGGCCGAGATCGGTGCGACGGCGCTGGAGGCGGGCCGCCTGCGGATCTCCCTGCTGCCCCTGCAATCGCTGCTGTTGCGGCTGGCCTGACCGGGCCGGTCGCGCTTGCCCAGAGGCCCGCGCCTCGGTAGCTTGGCTATGAGCCTGTCCGGGCAACCCATCGCGTCACCTCGAACTGCCCCGGTCATCATCAGAATCCACCTCACGAGGAGTACGACATGAAAGTAGCCCGCCTCGTTCCGCTGGCGGTCGCGGCCCTGTTCCTGCTGGCCTGTGATGCCACGAAGGAGCCGGCCGTCGAGGCGCAGACGGGCGCGCCGGACACCGAAGAGGAGCGCGTGCTCTACGCCATCGGCCACGGGATGGCCAGTCAGTACGGTCTGAAGGGCCTGTTCACGGAGGCGGAGCTGGCCACCATCAACCGGGGCTTCACCGACGCGGTGATGGATCGCTCGGGCATCGCCCTGGAGGACTACCTGGAGAGCATGAACGCCCTGGTCACTCAGCGGCGCCAGGCCAACCACCAGCAGATAGCCGAGGCCTCGGCCGCCTATGTGGCCGAGGCGGCGCTCGAGCCGGGGGCCACGGTCACCGAGTCCGGCCTGATATACTTCGAGCAGGTGGCCGGCGACGGGGCCACGCCCGGGCCGGAGAGCAAGGTGACCGTACACTACACCGGCAGCTTCACCAACGGCACCGTATTCGACAGCTCGGTGAAGCGCGGCGAGCCCATCACCTTCCCCCTGGGCCAGGTCATTCCGGGGTGGCAGGAGGGGCTGCAGCTGATGAAGGTGGGTGGCAAGGCCAAGCTGGTGGTTCCCGGCGACCTGGCCTACGGGGCCAACGGCAAGCCGCCGGCTATTCCGCCCAACACGGCCCTGATCTTCGAGGTCGAGCTCATCGCCGTGGAGTAGCCCCGCCGGCGGGCACCGCAACGATCACCTACAACGCAGCGCGCTGCCGCGAGGGCGGCGGCGCGCCCAGGAGGTTCTGGCAAGGATGGCAGCAAAGATCGGCGTCATACACTACAACTGGCCCGGCTACGACCTGGAGGGCTTTGCGGCCCGCGCCAGCGAGATCGGGTACACGTCCACGGAGCTGCAGATCGGCGACATCTGGGACGGCGAGTCAGCCGAGGGCGAGAAGAGCGCCGAGGCGGCCCGCGCCCTGCTGGAGAAGCACGGCATGGTGGCCTCGTCAGTGGCGGCCGGCAATGACTTCATCCAGGCCGACCCGGCGGATCTGGAAGCCCAGATCGAGCGCTACAAGTACGTCTGCCAGATCATCCCCCACGTCGGCACCGACCTGGTGCGCTCGGACGGGGGCTGGAACCGGGCCGGCAATGTGCCCGAGGACCAGTGGGACGGGATGATCGTCGAGTCCTTCAAGCGCGTCGCCGATTTCCTGGAGGACTTCGACGTGCGCGTCTCACTGGACAACCACGGGCTGTCGACCAACGACGGCGACTGGCAACTGAGCCTCATCGAGCGGGTGGGGTCTAAGCGCATCGGCGTCAATGTCGACACCATGAATTACCGCTGGTACGGCCACGACCTCGACAAGATCGACCATTTCTACGAGATCCTGGCGCCCTACGTCTTCAGCACTCACATGAAGGATGGCACCGGCTCCCGCGGCGAGTACAAGGGCGCCGCCCTGGGTGAGGGCGAGATCAACCTGGCATACGCGGTCAAGTGCTTCAAGGAAGCCGGGTACGACGGCCCCTGGACGGCCGAGTACGAAGGCCCCGAGGCCGAGGGCGGCGTGGGGTACGAGAAGTGCTACAAGTGGCTGGCTGAGAACGTGTAGCGGATGTAGGGAGCGCCGGCTCGGGGGTCCCACTTCGCTCATGATGCGAATCGCTGCGCGATTCGCCCACATCCCTGTGCTCGCTCGCCATCCCTGGCGAGCTTCCGAGGACTGTGGAAGCGAGACGCCGTCCTGCGTCTCGCTCCCACAGAACCCGGTACGCGGGATCCCCGAGCCGGCTTCACCGAACAACACGGTGTGGTGGCTCCGCCCCGCTTGTAAGTCGGCCTCCACCCCCCAGAAGAGAACAGGAAGAACGACAAAGGGCGGGCCCCCTTGGGGGACCCGCCCTTTCTGGTACCTCTCGTAGCTGGCCTCAGGAGACGCGGCGCGATTCGGTGCGCTGGCGGCGGGCCTTCTCCTCTTCCTTGAAGGTGGCCATCTCCTTCTTCAACCCATCGATCTTCTTGGTCACCTTGGTCTTCTTCTTCTCCAGGATGGTCTTGTTCTTCTCAACCACCTGCTTCTGGCTGGAGGCGGACTTCAGGCGTCCGAGGGCCTCGCTCTTGATCTGCGCCACCTGGCTGATCTGGCGGTTCATGCGGCCGAGCATCTGCTGGGCCATGACCTTGACGCCGACAACGGCAAAGGCCAGCACCAGGGCGGCCATCATGGCGGGCATTTCGAGGGCTTCCATAGGTGTACCAAGATAGGCCGCGGCTCCTGTACCGCAAGCGTTTTCGCGCTGCGCCCCAGGGCCCGCAAGGGCCGTCAGCTCGCTCCGGCCCCGGTCGCGCGGCGGCGTGACGAGGGCGCCCCGCAGGGCGCGGCGCGCCGGGTCAGTCGGCCGCTTCCACCTGCCGGATGGCCTTGTCCAGGCGCTTGGGCGAGACGGGCTGGCCCGTGCCCAGCTCCTGGGCGAAGACGGAGACGCGCCACTCCTCCACCAGCCAGTGCAGCTCCCGCAGCAGGCGGGCGCGGCGCGAGCCCGCCTCCGGCTCGGTAGCCCGCAGTGTCTCGAGGGCCTCGGCGTAGGGCTGTACCTGGCGCGCCTTCTCCGCGTCCTTGCCGGCGCCGTTGGCGTAGCGCTCGGCCCGCGTGTGGGCGGCGCGCAGGTAGCGGTGCAGGTCGCCCAGGCGCTCAAAGGGAACGCGCTCGAGGAAGCCGGCCGGGGCGAGCCGCTGAATGTCTCCCTTGAGCCCGGGGTAGGGCCGCTGGCTGCCCAGCACCTGCTGGCGGACCTCCAGGACGGTCTGCAGCAGACCCAGGAAGCGGTCGGCCAGGTCCGGCAGCCGGGAGCGCGCCTGCTCGAGGGTGTCGTCGAAGGCCTGCCGCGTCAGCGGCAGAATCTCTTCGCGCCGGAACAGGTAGGCCACCAGGTGGTCGTACGCCTCGGCCTGGACCTGGGCGGCGCCGCCCACGCCGTGACACAGCAGGCCGAAGCCGGCCACGGCCGCCATGTCCTTCTTCAGCCAACGCACCTGGTCGTGGGCGACCAACTCACACAGACGCCGGAAGCCGTTGGCGCTGGCCTGGACGGCGGCGCCGCGGCTGCGATACAGGCGGATGGCCACGCTTTTCTCCCCGTCCGGGGTGAGGCCGGGGTACGCGAAGACGGGTACGCCGGACACGTCGGTCACCTCCAGGCGCTCGGGCAGGTCGCCGAAGTCCCAGGTCCTGACGCCGTCGCGCTCCCAGGCGGCGGCGGCGCGGGCCCAGGCATCGCCCTTGGCGCTGGCCGCGTCCCCCTCGGCCGGCGGAGCGGCCAGCTCCTGGCCCAGGGCGCGCAGGTCGCGCCCGGCGGCCACGGCCCGGCCGTCGGTGCCCTGGACCTCCACCCGCATCTGCAGGTGGGGCGGCACGCTGTCGAGCTTCCAGTCGCCGCGCCGCACCCCCAGGCCGAAGCGCTCGTTGAGGTGCGCCTCCAGCGATTCGAGGAAGGAGGAGTGCGTCGGCCGCAGGTCGTCGGTCACGGCCCGGGCCGTCTGGGGGATGGGCACCAGGGGCTTGCGCAGGCGCTTGGGCAGGCTGCGCAGCAGGGCGACGATCTTCTCCTCCCGCAACCCGGGCACCAGCCACTCGAGCACGGCCGGGTCGACCGCGTCCATCAGGCGATAGGGCAGCTTCACGGTCAGGCCGTCGTGCTCCTCGCCGGGCTGGTACGCGTACTCCAGCTGCACCTGCTCGCCGTCGATGACCAGGTGATCGGGAAAGGCCTCCGCATCCACGTCGACGTCGGCGTCGCCCAGCAGGTCGACGTCGCCCATCTTGAGGTAGGCGTCGCGCTCCGGGTGCTGCTTGACCACCCGGTTCAGATCGTGGACGGAGGACACCTCCTCCAGCCGTTGAGCGTAGAACTCGTACACGGCCTCATCCACGTCGATGCCGGCGCGGCTGCGGCGCCGCGTTTGCCAGGTCTCGATGCGGTGCCGCACCTGCCGGTTGTGCTCCAGGAAGCCGAGGCCGCAGTCGATTTCGTCGGCCACCAGGGCGTCGCGGATGAACAGGTCGGTGGCCGCCTTCGGGTTGATGCGGCCGTACCCCACACTGCGCTGCGCCACCACCAGACCGTGCAGGCGCACGGTTTCGCGCACCAGGACGCGGCCGGCGGCGCGGCTCCAGGCCGGGTCGCGGTAGGAGGAGCGGCACAGATAGCCGCCCAGATCGGTGAGCCAGGCGGCCTGGATGCGGGCGTTGGTGCGGGCGAACAGGCGCGAGGTCTCCACCATCTCGGCGGCGATGATCCAGGGCGGTGTAGTGCCGGCGGCCTCCTCCGCGGAGGCCGCCTTCTTCCTGTCGCCGTTGCCCTTGCCGGGCTGGTGCCGCGGCGCCTTGCGCTGAAACAGGCCCGAGCCCGGAAAGAGCATGACATCGCGGCCGTGGGCCGCGCGGTAGAGGTTGTGCTCGCGGCGCTGGGCCACATTGCTGAACAGGCCGGTGAGGATGGAGCGGTGGATGGCGTCGTACGTGCCCACGTGACCGGGGTCGGTCTCGGCCAGCCGGAAGCCGCCGATCTGTTCCAGGATGTTGGCGATCTGCGCGTGGATGTCCCGCCACTCGCGCATGCGGTTGAAGGAGAGGAAGTGGGTGCGGCAGAACTTGCGCATCTGGCTCTGCGTCTTCAGCTCGTCGAGCTGCCGGTGGTAGGCGTTCCAGATGTTGAGCAGGGTGATGAAGTCCGATTCGGCGTGCGCGAACTGCTTGTGCATGGCGTCGGCTTCGGCCTGCTTGTCCGTGGGCCGCTCGCGGGGGTCCTGAATGCTGATGCCGGAGGCGATGGCCAGCACCTCGGGCAGGGCGCCCTCGGCGTGGGCCTGCAGAACCATGCGCGCCACGGTGGGAGAGATGTTCATGCGCGCCATGTCGTGACCCAGGCGCGTCAGGTGGCGCTTGGCGTCGAGGGCGCCCAGCTCCTCCAGGAGCTGGTACCCGCCGCGGATGGCCGGCGGCTTGGGCGGGTCGATGAAGGGGAAGTTCTCCACCTCTCCCAGCCGCAGGTCGAGCATGCGCAGGATGACCTCGGCCAGATTGGAGCGCTGGATCTCCGGTTGGGTGTACTCCGGCCGGGACCCGAAGTCCTCTTCGCTGTAGAGGCGGACGCAGACACCCTCCTGCACGCGCCCGGCGCGACCCTTGCGCTGCTCGGCGCTGGACTGGGAGATCGCCTCGATGGGCAGGCGCTGCGTCTGGGTGCGGGGGTTGTATCGGCTGATGCGGGCCAGCCCCGTGTCGACGACGTAGCGGATGCCGGGAATGGTCAGCGAGGTCTCGGCGATGTTGGTGGCGATGACCACGCGCCGGCCCGCGTGCGAGGCGAAGACCCGGTGCTGTTCGGCCGCGGTCAGGCGGCCGTACAGGGGCAGGATCTCGATGGTCTTGCGGCTGTGACCGCGCTTGGCGCCGGGGATGCCATGGGCCAGTCGGGTGTCGAGCAGGTCGCGGGTTTCGGCAATGTCGCGGGCGGCGGGCATGAAGACGAGCACGTCGCCGCCGGCCCGGTCGGACTCGGCCAGGATCTGCTCCACGGCGGTGGCGGCGCCCTCGGTGTAGGAGTAGTCCTCGCTCTCGCCCAGCAGCTCCTCGAGCGGCCAGTGTCGGACCTCGACGGGGAACATGCGCCCCGAGACCTGGATCACCGGCGCGTCGCCGAAGGCCGCGGAGAAGGCCTCGGTGTCGATGGTGGCCGAGGTGACGATCACCTTCAGATCGGGCCGGCGCTGGCACAGCAGGCGCAGGTACCCCAGCAGGAAGTCGATGTTGAGGCTGCGCTCGTGGGCCTCGTCGATGATGATGGTGTCGTATTCGAGCAGGTCGGGGTCGCCGCGGACCTCGGCCAACAGAATGCCGTCGGTGACCATCTTCACGAAGGTCTCCGGTGACGAGCGGTCGCGGAAGCGGATCTTGCAGCCCACCTCCTGGCCCCAGACCACGTCCATCTCCTCGGCCAACCGGCGCGACAGAGACAGGGCGGCGACGCGCCGCGGCTGGGTGCAGCAGATGCGGGCCTGGCGGCCGCGGCCGGCGGCCAGACACATCTTGGGGATCTGGGTGGTCTTGCCCGAGCCGGTGTCGCCGGCGACGATGACGACCTGGTGCTCCCGCAGGGCGTCGCAGATGCGCTCGGCCCACGCGGAGATGGGCAGCTCGGGGGGGTAGGAGATGGCCGGCAGCCGCTTGAGACGGCGCTGTCGCAGCGCCGCGGAGCGCTCGAGACGGCGCGACACCTGCTCGAGATCGCGGCGCAGGCTGGAGGGCCGCTTGCGGCGGCTGGCCTGGCGCAGGACCTCGAGGCGATCCCCGAGGCGCACGCGGTCGGCCAGCATGCAACCGGGCAGCTGTTGCTCGAGGGCCTCGAGGCGGCGGGCAAACTCGCTCTGTGTGATGGCCTGACTCATAGGGGAGGAAACCTATGGGCCTGCATGAACAATGCAAAAAGGCCTGTGGCGAGGCGGGACCGGCCGGTGTGCGGTCCGCTCGACCCCGGGCGCAGGACAGGGCCACCCCCGGCCTGGACGAGGTCTTCGTAGGTCTCGGTGAGGGCGTTGAGCCCGAAGGCACCCTTGCCGCCACGGATCCTGGCCAGCACGGTGGAGCCCTCCAGGCTGGCGTTGGCGAGCTTGTCCACTCCGGCCAGGAGGGAGGCCCGTGCGATCGCATCGATTCTATCGGTCGCGCCGGACCGCCAAGGCTTCGCGCGCGGACAGCGCTCCGAGGCCGAAGCGGCGGGTGCCATCGTCGCCGTCCATCCACTCCCGCGCCACGGCCAGATTGGGGCCCCTGCGGTCCTGGTCCGGCAGCACCCGCACGTGACCGCGGAGACCTCTGAGCCGGGTGCGGCTGTAGGAGTAGATGTGGCGTATGACCATGGGGGGCACGGCCTCGCGCTCGAAGAGGTAGGTGATGGCGTTGAGCATGGCCGTGGGTACGCAGTCGTACTCGGAGACTTGGTAGTGCAGGGGGACGAACATGGCAGAACCTCGAGGCTGACAG
>Ga0180430_10002874_pt1 | contig 15234 bp, 8 predicted proteins | sample SS_ome_9_FD_132999 | JGI IMG/M metagenome (GOLD analysis project Ga0180430, IMG submission 132999) | Hypersaline lake sediment archaeal communities from the Salton Sea, California, USA - SS_1_S_2 metaG | ecosystem: Environmental > Aquatic > Non-marine Saline and Alkaline > Hypersaline > Sediment... | reverse complement strand
TCGCTATACCATCTTCAATGGCGGCACCGGGTGGACGGATCTTCTCCCTCAATGAGGGCGCGCGGCGATCAGGGGGCGTTCCAGCATTTTCTCATACAATTTTATGTACTGGCGGGCGGTCACGTCATGGTTGAAGGTTTCGGCACTCTCCTGCATGATGCGCTGAATCTGCTTCCGGCGCATCTGCGCAGGCGCGCTATGGAAGTGCATGGCCTGATCCATGGCCCACAAAAGCCCCGGGCTGTCATAGACATCGAAAAGGAAGCCGTTGCCGGAATTGGTTTCCGGCGCGAGATGGGTCACCGTGTCGTGGATGCCGCCGGTATTGTGGGCCACGGGCAGACAGCCGTAGATCGGCGCGATCATCTGGGGAAGGCCGCAGGGCTCGAAGCGCGATGGCATCAGGATGAAATCCGCCGCACCATAGGCCAGCCGGGCCAGCTGCTCATCAAATTCGCAGATGGCGACCCGATCGTACAACTCGTGAAAGGCGAGGATATTATGGAAAACGCCCTTGTACTCGCCATTGGCCACAAAAACGATTTGCAGGTGACGGTCCCAGTATTTGGACACCACATGGTATAGGATTTCGGCCAGAAGCTGGCACCCCTTTTGAACCGGGTCCAGGCGGTGGGGCCAGAAAAAGAGCGGCGCCCGATCGTCTTCCATCAACCCGAGGCGGCGCTGCAGGTGGCGCTTGTTGGTCCGTTTGCCTTTGGCATGATCCTTGGCCGAATATTGTTGCACCAGGGCGTCGTCCGTCTCGGGGTGGTAGGTGGGATCAGGGGCATTGAGGATGCCGGTGGCGCACTCTGCGTAAAATTTATTGCTCAGTTCCTGCTTGAGGGGGGTTTCCACAAAACCGTGGCGGCCTTCCACGATCTCCTGGAGGAACGTCGGACTGACCGTATTGACAAAGTGGGCGGCAAAGACACCGCTCACCAGCAAGTCGACCGGGTTGACTTCCCGGGTTTCCTCGTACTCCACGGCCATGCCCTCGTAATAGAGATGATGCCAGAAATAGGCGGCGTCGATGCCACGGTCTTCGATGGAGGCCAGCAGTGTTTTCACGGTGTGGATATTGTGAATGGTAAACAGGCAGGGAATCCCCATTTCACGGGCGGCCGCCGGGATCAGTCCGGTCATCCAGTCGTTGCAGTGGATCAGATCCGGCTTGACCCGCGGCATGATGTTATTGATGATTTCGCGCTGGAAGGCCAGCGCGATTTTGATGTTGTCCGATCCATAATGGGAATAGACGGTGGTGGTATAAAAAAAAGCGCGGTCTTCCGCCAGATGGATCCGTTCGTCCGGCATTTTATCCCGTATGCGCCGGAATTCACTTTTTAAGACGGGGGCCGTGTGAGCCGCAAAAATCTCGCGGTAGTCCGGCAGGGCGACATGGACATCGGCGCCCTGATCGAAGAGCGCGCTGATCAGGGCCGCGGAAACATCGGCCAACCCGCCTGCTTTGGCGGTAAGATGGTTGGACATGTTGCCCATGCCTTCGGGAAGATAGGTGACTTCGGGCGTTACCACCAATACGGTGGGATTGCTGCGCGATGCGGACATGGCGCTCTCCTTCAATGGGGTTGCATCCTTCTCGGAAGGAAAGCGGCTGCACGGGCGTGCTTTCCTGCCAGGGCCTGCTGATTGCCAAAAGGCATGGCCGTCAGGCCCATGCGATCAGTCCCGGCGTATAGCGGATCCAGATATCGCCCCGGGGTGTGACCCGTGCAGTGAACCCGTAGCGTCCGGGAGCGTCGCAGGGCAGCGTACAGCTGTAGAGATATCGATTATCGCTGAGGACCTCTTCCACGGTCATGGTTTCGCGATAGGTGACTTCCAGGCGGTCCACGGTTTTGGGCGGTCCGTAACAAAGCTCCACATCGACCTCTTCCGGCTTGATGTCACCGAGATTGACGAGCACATTGATCTGAAGCTTGTCGCCAACCCGCATGGGGCCCTCGGATTGGGGTACCGGGAAATCCACGACCACGTTTTGCCAGAGCTTGACCAGGCGGGAATGGATCTGGCTTTTCTGCACGGCTTCCCGGGCGTCTTCGGCCATCAGGTCCTGATAATTGTTTGCGGCCGGTTGGTAGAACCGTTCGCCGTATGAGCTCACCATGCGTTGGGCGCTGAAATCCTGCATCGCCATTTGCATCGAGGCCTTCATTTTTTTCAACCAGCGCAGCGGCAGGCCCCCGCTCTCACGGTCGTAAAAACAGGGAATCACCTCATTTTCCAACACGTTATACAGGGCCTGGCCTTCGATCCGATCCTGATAGTCGGCGTCCTCAAATTCCTCGCCGTCACCGATGCGCCAACCGCGATCGTTGCGATAGCCTTCGCACCACCATCCGTCCAGAACACTGACGTTGAGGACACCGTTGATGGCGGCTTTCATCCCGGACGTGCCGCAGGCTTCGAACGGCCGGCGAGGTGTATTCAGCCAGACATCGGCGCCCTGGACGAGCCGTCGCGCGATTTGCATGTCGTAGTCTTCGATGAAGATGAACCGGTGGCGCAAGCTGGGACGCCGGCCAAAATCCACCAGTTTGCGGATAAGTTCTTTGCCTTCGTTGTCCTGGGGGTGGGCCTTGCCGGCGAATATGAACTGTACCGGGTATTCCTCCGAATTGATGAGGGCCTCCAGACGTTCCGGTTCCTGCAGCAGCAGGTTGGCCCGCTTGTAGGTGGCAAAGCGTCGCGCGAAGGCGATGGTCAACACATCTTGGTCCAGAACGGCCTCCACCTCTTTCATGGTGGTGATGGGGGCATTGCGCCGGCCGTATTGATCGGCCATGCGGCGTCGGCAGGCCCGGATGAGGCGGGCCCGGTTGGTTTCATGTGCGTGCCAAAGCTCTTCATCGTACATTTCTTCGAGGCGGTTGCCGTTGTCGGTGTGGCCGACCGCCATGTGCCAGTCCGGGCCGAGATAGCGCTCGAACAACAGGCTGGTTTCCGAAGACGTCCAGGTCGGAATGTGGACACCGTTGGTCACGTGGGTGATGGGCACCTCATCTTCCGGAATTCCGGGCCAGAGATGATGCCACATCCGGCGGGCGACGGCCCCGTGAAGTTCGCTGACACCATTGCAATGGGCCGACATGCGTTTGCCGAGGATAAACATGGAAAGCGGGGTTTCCGGGCTGCTGCCCTGGGGCTGACCCCAGCGGATGATGGACTTGAGGCTGGTACCCAGTTTTTCCTCGAACGGTTTCAAACAGGGGGCCACCATATCCACCGGGAAATCGTCGTGTCCGGCCGCCACCGGCGTGTGGGTGGTGAAAACCGTGGTGCGCGGCAGAATTTCCATGGCGGTCTTCAAGTCCATCTTGCCGGCCGCCACGAGTTGGCCGAGGCGCTCCAGGCTGGCAAACGCGGAATGTCCCTCGTTCATGTGCACGACTTCGTGGCTTCGCTGAAGGGCTTGCAGGGCACGCATCCCGCCGATTCCCAGCACCAGCTCCTGGGCCAGGCGGCGCTGGCTGCCGCCGGAATACAACCGGGCGGTGATATCCCGCAAGGCCGGCGGGTTTTCACGAACATTGGTATCCAGAAGATAGAGCGGAATGCGGCCGACCTGGATTTGCCAAACCATGGCATGGATGGGGCCGTCGGGACCGTCGACCGCGACCAGCACCTCCCGGCCCTCGGGGTTGCGGGCGCGTTCTATGGGCATCATGTAAATATCGGTTTCAGGATAGGCTTCCTGCTGCCAGCCTTCATCGTTGAGGAATTGCCGGAAGTATCCTTGCCGATAGAAGAGACCCATGCCGACTAGCGGCAACTTGAGATCGGAGGCCGCTTTGAGGTGGTCACCGGCCAGGATGCCCAGGCCGCCGGAGTAGAGCGGCACGCTTTCGTGCATGCCGAACTCCATTGAGAAATAGGCAATGGTCGTGTCGGCCGTATAGGGCGCATCTTAGCCGCGCGGGCTTAACACCTGGGCTTCAAAATGATCGCGAACCCGGACCATGTGGGCGATGAAGCCCTTATCGTTGGCCAGTTCTTCCAGGCGCTCCTGGGGAATGCGCGTGAAAAAGAGGATGGGGTTGCCTTGGCACTGATACCAAAGACCGGGATGAATGCGCCGAAAAAGTTCGATGGCATCCCTTTGCCAGCACCACCATAGATTACGGGTCAGTGTTTCCAGAAACGCCAGGGGTTCGGGTAAGAAGGGGAAAACCTGAAACGTTTGGATGTTTCGCATGCGCTTGTCTCCAAATCATTATTGTTGCGCCTTCAAGGCGGGTTGTGTCGATCGCGGTTCAAACGTGAGCCGAAAATGTTAGTCCGCGAAGGCCTTATCGTCGCGTTGCTCTTGTTGGGTTAGTATTTTCCATACCCGGTAGACCTCACTCACGGACCATGCCTGGGCATCGCACCCTCTCGGTCGGTGGGGGATGTCGCCATCCACGATTTCCGGAATGTGTCCCAGGCAGCCGGTATTCATGTGGTCCAGGGACGTGGCCAAAAGGGCGCGCGTCGTATCGCGGCCGCTCTCACCGAACACCATGGCCCGTGCTTCACAAAAAGAGGGGAAAACCCATGCCCAGGCCGTGCCGTTGTGGTAGGCGGGCTTGCGCCGGGTATCTTCGTCTCCCTGGTAGTGCCCCTGGTAGGGGGTGTGGGGGTCGTTCAAGAGACGTCCCTGGTGCTGAACAGCCAATGGGACCTGCACCGGACGATCCGCCAGACTGCGAATGGCGCCCGGTACGATCAAGGTTTCACAGGCCTGTACGATCTGCCCGGCGCGAGACCGGTCATGAATGGCCCCCAATGTGAGGGCAAACAGCTGGTTGGGCCGCAAGGCGTCGTCCGCCTGGCAGGCTGCTGCCGGGCGTCCGGGCGGCCCGTGCCGGCAATCCGAGAGATACCCCAGTTCTTCCATAAAGTATAGATGGTTGATGGATGCCGCAACCTGGTCGGCCAACTGTCGCCAGCGCGCGATTTTCTCCGGGCTTCCGATTTCCGCCAGAAAATCCAGGGCGGCAAACCACAGGGCCTGGATTTCGATGGGATACCCTTCGCGCGGTGTTCCGGCCGGGTGGTTCGTATCCATCCAGGTAAAGTGGGACGGGCTATAGAGCAAGGCGGATTCAGGGTCCATGCGGATGCCGTTGGCGGTGCCCCGGCACAGGGCGTCACCCAAGTCCGACAGGACCTCCCGCAGGCGCCGCCGGCCGCAGGTCACCTCCAGAATATCGCCATAACCCTGCCGGAGCAAGTCCCGGCAGACGACAAACAGCCATAGCGGGGCGTCGGATGTGTCCCGGTTGCCGGCATCATTGCCGCGGATCATGTTCGGCAAGGTACCGCCATCTTCAAAGGCCGCTAACTGCTGCACTATCTCCCCGACCATATCGGTCATGCCGGCGGCCACCATGCCGCGGCAGAAAATGAGCGTATCCCGTCCCCAGTCCAGAAACCAGGGGTAACCGGCGATGACGGTGGCAAAATCCCCCCGTTTGACGATGAACTGGGACATGGCCTGCCGGAGGGCGCGGTCGGGCGTTATCAATTCCGGCGATGCCTCGATGGCTTTCACGAACGGTTGTGGGTCGTCAGGCCTGCCGGCCGGTGCGTCCTTCCCGGTGAGGGCGCGGGCAGTGATCACCTGCTGTTCGGCTCCGGCCAGCAGGGTCGTGAAATAGCCCGGACTGAAGAGATCCGAATCCGCTTCCAGGCCCCTTTCAGCCTCCAGCGGGCGGTGCACCATATAGGCCCATTCCGGCTCGTGGACGAAATCGCCCCGCGACGCGGTCAAATTCAACCGCCGCCGCGGGTCCGGTAGGAAGGTGAATCCCGCAGGCTCGGGCCGAACCGACGCCGGGTAGTGGTTTTCCGGTCCCAGGTAGGCCTTGGTGGTGGTGTGGAAATTGCGGTCTTCAATGTCGGGGCGCACGATCAGGCGGACCGGTTGGTCATTCGGCAGGCCATTATTTGGCACCCGGTCGGCGGGCGTGCGGCTGAACAGGACCTGAACCGTATTGGATGACGGCCGCATGCGCATCGCGATGTTCAAGTGGATGGATTGCCCCTGCCCCGTCGGGATGTGAAAGCACCAAGTGGCCTGGGCCTTGCTGTCGTAATGAAACGATTCCAAACAGTCGTGGCGGATTTCCTGGGAGTACCCCTGGAATACCACCCAGGCGCGCATCCGGGTCAGCATGATCCAGCGGTCTTCCGGCACATCGGGATCCAAGTTGGCGGCCAGCAGGGCATCGTAGCGGCTGTAAAGGGTCCCCCATCGGATGGGGGTGTGCGTCATGGCCCCGCGGCCGTTAGTGCCCAGCCATACCAGCGGGGTGTCCGGCATGTCCCGGCGCGGCCACCGAGTGCGCACGCGTGCGTCATCCGGCGGCCCTAGCATCTGCAACGCTGTGCTGGATCGCTCGGTCGCTCCGGGGGCATACAGAAAGAGTTCCAGCAGGACCACCGCCGCTGACGGCGATACCTGGCGTAAGGTGAACAGTGCGACATGGGGACCGCGGCGGGTGGCTAGCGACGATTCCGCGCTAATTACCGTGTCACCCAAGATGAGATGGGCGCGAAAAGGATGGGGCGCCATTACGAGCAACACATGCCCGGGGGGCAGCATGACCTGACGGGTCAGGTCGTGGGGCCACTGCCACAGGGTGACACCGGGCTCGCCGACGGGCGGCCGCAGACGGCGGCAAAGCGCCAAAGGATCGTCGGCCAGCAGGTCCGCCAGGGCGTCGATGTCCACCTGATCACAACCCTCACCCGTCCAGTGCGTTATTAAATCCAGCACTTTGGCCCGGCGCCGCTGGTGTTCAACCCGGGGTACGAGGGCGGTGCAAGGCGTCTCACCATCGTCCGGTCCGTCGAAAGCCGTTGCGTCGGGCGTAAGGCAAAGCACCTCACCGGCCTGCAGATCGCAGTGCAAACCGCCATCATGGACGGCGAGCGTCAGGGGGCGGTCCGTCAGCAGATCCCGGAAGGCCGTGGCGTCCGTTCCCATGATGGTGACGGGCCAGCTGGCAGTGCCCGCAGCCTGATCGTCCAGGTTCACGACCACCAGCAGCCGCAGGTTGCTGGGCACGTGATGGCGCAGCAATACGGCCACATTACCCCCGCCGGCCGGAATCCATTGCAAGCGGGTCCGATCATGAAAACAGGGGTGGCGCTTGAGGAGATCGGTGATCCGGCGGATGGCGGCCACCTGGTTGGGCGCAGCCCCCCAGTTCAAGGATGGCGATTCGTGAACATTGATTTTTTCCGTGGCGAACCATTCGACCCCGTTGGCAAAACCAAAGGCGCCCTGGGGGGCGAAAAGGGCGCAAAGGGCTGTCCGCATTGCCGCCCAGCGATGAGATCGCGCCGCCAGGCGGAGATTGTCGTGGGTTTCGGCATAGTTGACCGTCAGGCCATCGCTGGCCGCGATGTCGAATGCTTGCGGCAAATAGGATTCAATTTGGCCGCGGTCGTAATTTTGGAACAACTCGGAATAAGCCCAGTTGAAGTCGGCCCGGTTCAGCAGGTCGCGGGTGACCGATATTTTTCCGCCCAAGCCCTCCAGAAAAAAGATCGTATCGGGAAACTGCTGGCGTACTTTGGCGATCATATAATGCCAGGCTGGCTGCGGAATCATATAGCCGGCGTCACAGCGAAAGCCGTCCACCCCGCGGCGGCACCAGGTGAGGAACATATCCGCCATGAAATGCCAAAGGTCGCGATGGGAATAATCCAGCCGTGTCAGATCCTCCCACTGGACGCCCCAGGCCCCGGGCACTTCGATGCGCCCGCCGCCGTCCCGGGCCAACCATTCCGGGTGCATGCCGTGCATGCGCGCGGCCCAGCCGGTATGGTTGATGGCAATATCCAGAAAAAGACGGGCCCCGCGGGCGTGGACGGCATCCACCAGTTCCCCGAATTGCTCCAGCGGGGTGGCGGCCGGGTCGAATTGCGCCAGGGCGGGATCGACATCCAGAAAACTCAGGGCGGCATAGGGGCTGCCGAAGCGGCCCATGCGGGCGTAGGTGGTGGGCGTCGGATGAATCGGCAGCAACTGCAGAATGGTGCAGCCCAATTCGCCGATGATAAAATCGAGGTGGTCGATCAGGTCGCGAAAGGTTCCCGAGGGCGGGATAACCGTGAACCGCTGGCGGTCCAGTTCGGCAATGGCGTCGCCGGCCCATCGCGGCCCGGCCTGTCCATCCTTGTTCGGGCCGAACTGCCTTACGAAGGCATTGTAGATAATGTTGGCCGCACAGCTGTCGGCCGGGGCCACATTGATGACGGTATTCTCTCCCGCCGGCCACAGCGGGGTTTGGCGGCCGACCTCCATGAAATAGCATTTGGCTTCGAAATGTCCCACCTGATGCAGCGGCACAACCATGCGAAAGGTGGCGGCATCCACCGCCGGCATGGCAAGATCGTACCAGTCCCGGCCCAGGGGGGTTTCCTCCTCCTCCGCCTGACGGATGATTTCCTGTCGCGTGGTTTCCACATGGCCGATGTTCGATCGCAGCCAGGCTTGGCCCTTCAATGGCCGGGAGAGGTGCAGGGTGAAGGTCACCGTATCGCCCCGGCACAATAAATGCCGCCGGTCGGGGGACGGATCTTGCTGGAGGGTTATGGTCATGGGGCCTCTATCCAGAAATGGGTGCGAATGCGTGTGGGGTTCGGTCGCTGGCGGCCCATCTTATGGTTCCATTCCAAAGATGTTCACCATCAGGCTGCTTAAGCGTTCACGCAGAATGCCATATGAGTAATGGCGGGCTGCCACCTGGTAGTTGTGGGTCACCATCTGCCGGCGCCGGTCCGGTGAATCCAGGACCTCCCGCACGGCTGCCACATTGCGGCCGGTGAGATAACCGTCCATGACGACCAGGTCGAACCCCTGGGGTTCGATGTCCTTGACAAAGATGGCATAGCGGTTGATCAGCAGCGGCTTTTTAAAATAAATCGCCTCCAGGAAGGCATTGCCAAAACCTTCATACAAACTGGGGTAGGTAATAAAGTCGGCGTGAGGGTACACATCCCAAAGGGAAAGATGCCGGAAGACATCATGATCCACTGGCGCCGACGATGCACCGGGGGCTTCCAGGAAGCGCAGGTCCACGTTCATCTTGCGCGCATCTTCTTTCAACCATTCCACATACTCGAAGCCTTCATCCCCGGCCGCATGGGAGATGACGAGTTTGCAGCGCGGGTCGCGTAGCTCTTTGACCAGTTCGATGGCGTGCTCGATGCCCTTGCGTTGCACCACCCGAGTGGGCTGGAGAATCATGATGTCATCGCACCCCAAACCGATGCTGTCACGCAGGGAGCTGCTGCAGTCCACGTGTGAATTGGGCGGGTGGGCGAAGTCCAACACGTTGGGGATAATGATGGATGACAGTCCCTTGCGATGGGCCAATTCTTCCTGGGCCGTGGAATTGATCACGACGTGCTCGATATTGTCCAGGCGGGGCGGGAAGGCCATGCGCAAGTAGTCGCCCACGGCGTTCAGGGAGAAGCGCACCCGCTCCCAGTAAAAATCGTGATGGTGGGCAATCGTGGGAATCAAGGTTTCGGCGATCACCTCGGACAGGGCCAGCCCGAGCGGAATCTGCATGGGGATCGTCAGCGCATTCTGAACGATCAGCATATCGAGCTCGAAGCGCCGGATAAAATCGTGCAGGCGGCCGCGCAGGAAATGGCGCAATTCGTGTATCGCATCGGTGATGGCCGGAGGACGCGCTTTGTGACCGAAAACAGCCCGCATGATATCCTGGTTGCGGTCGGTTTGAAAATGCGCTTCCGGCACCAGTTCGCTGATGGCGTCGGGTTTGTCCAGTTCACCGGCGAACCAGAAGCAGCGGTGTCCGGTCTCCTGTAAAACCTCCGCCCACTTGGCGGCTTCCAGGCTAACCCCATCCGTTCCGGCAAAGCGGGTGGCAATGAAACCGATGTTTTTTGGTTTGGATGGCGTTCTCAATGGCATCGTCCCTGTTCCATCAAAAAGATTCAAGATGTCCGCCAACAAGGGCGGCTGTTATCCTGGCCGGGGTACCCCGTGTAACGGATAAACGTGATTCGATCAAGCGCCGGATCGGGAGTGAGCGGGTGCCGCAGGGGAATATTAGGTCCTGGATTTAAAGTCGCAAGTCCTGTGCGACAACGGTGTTTGCTTTTATGACGGCCTGTTCGGCACGGGTATTGGTCAGACGGACGTCACCGATGATGGTAACGCCGCCTTCAAACCGGATGTCGCCCTCCAGCCGGAGGCGGGCGCATTGCACCAGCGAGGGCGTCCCCTGGGGGAAACGTTCGTCAAACATGTCGATGTTGCTGTAAAACCGGGGATCCAGTTCGACGTGCGGTCCGGGGGGGATCATGGCCGGGTTGGGCTCCAGCACCAGGTTTTCGTTCAGTAAAAAGCTGTCCGAGCGAACGACCAGCAGATCGTTGCAGGTTTTCACCGGAAAAAAACGGGTTCGCGGGACCTCGACCGCCCGGGCGCCGTCAAAAAGGGCGATAGCAGCCCCCATGGCGGACTCCACCTGGTAAACGGCCGGGCTGCCGGCATCCCGCGGATCGACGGTCTTGGGGTTCAGAATCAGCGGCAGGCGCAGGGTTTTTTCCCGCGCAAGCACTTTTTTCAGTGAGGACAGGTTCAGCCAGAGGTTGTTGGTGTTGAAGAAACAATAGGTATCGATATCCTGGCCCTGGCTGTCGGACGGGAACTGGGCCGACTCCCGCAGGAGCAAATTATCGCTGCCGTCGACGGCCAGATGCCCGCCTTTGGCGTCCGCCGGGGTGCGCCGGGCCACCTCCATCAGGAAAGGCACGTCGTGCCGGACAAGATAGCCGAGAATCGTTTCATCCATGGTCGCGCCGAGATTGTCCGAGTTACAGAGCAGGGCGTAGCGGATGTCCGCTTCCAGCAGGCGATCCAATATGCCGGACGTGGCCATGGCCGTGTAGACGTCGCCATGCCCGGGCGGGTTCCATTCCAGTTCGGGGTTGGGCGGCCAGGCGGCCGGCATCAGACTGTCCTGCAGGATTTTCGGGAATCGGTTCTGGATGAACATAAGGGGCGGATCGGCCGGCCCGAGCAATCTCAGGGCCTCTTCCGTGGCGTCCTGGGTGCTGAAGCTGTTCATGAAGACCTGCTTGATGTTCAAACGGGCCGACTGCCCTAAAATGATTTCCAGGAAGGATTTTTGGTCTTTGACGGTGAGCAGGGATTTGGGCCCGGTCAACCCCATGCTAGTTCCCAGGCCGCCGTTGAGGGTAATGCGAACCGCGTGCTTCAGGGCGGCGCGGCCGGCATCCGTATAGGACGCCAGGGTTTCCGCCGGGACCACTTCGTCTTCGCGGGGCGGGCGGATGGCATCGTCCGGTATCATACCGGTTTGGCCGGCCACCACCTGCCGATAGTAGGCGCCAAAGGTGTCGATCACCAGGGGGGGGAGCCCGGCCCCGGTCATTTTTTCTTTAAAATGGTCAAAATGGTCCATGCGGTGCTGGTCCATGTTTATCATCCTGTATCGTCACGCCCCATTTCCAACCGAGCGGGGACCGTCTGTCTGAGATCGCAAGCCTAAACCGTCTCGACCCATCCCATGGTGTCGTCTGCGGCGCCGTATTGGATTTCCGTAATGGTGTTGTAGAATTTTTGCGCCAGCGGCCCCACCTGGTTGCCGCCAATCGCGAAGCTGCGGCCGTCGTAATTCAACTCCCCCACCGGCGAAATGACGGCGGCGGTGCCCGATCCGAATATTTCCTTGAGCTGGCCGCTCTCGTGGGCGGTTACCACTTCGTCGATGCTGATCAGGCGTTCGGAGACCGTGAGACCCCACTTGCGGCCCAGGGCCAGCACGGAGTCCCGGGTAATGCCGGGCAGAATGCTGCCGTTGAGGGCGGGGGTTACCAGTTCTTCGCCGAGCACAAAGAAAATATTCATGGAGCCCACCTCTTCCACGTATTTCAATTCCACCCCGTCCAGCCAGAGGACCTGGGTATAGCCGGCCTCATGCGCCTTGTCGCCCGCCAGCAGGCTGGCGGCGTAATTGCCCAGTGTTTTGGCCTCCCCCACACCGCCGCGCACCGCCCGGACGTGCTCCCGTGTGACCTGAATCTTCACCGGGTTGAAGCCTTCCGGGTAATAGGCGCCGACGGGGGATAAAATAATGAAAAAGCGATAGGTATGAGAGGCCCGCACACCCAGATAGGGATCCATGGCGACAATGGTCGGTCGGATGTAGAGGGAGGTCTCGGGGGCGTTTGGAACCCAGTCCTTTTCAATCTGCAGCAGTTTTTTCAGCGCCTGCAGAAGAAAGCCCTCGTCGAATTCGGGAATGCATAGCATCCGGCAGGAGTTGTTCATGCGTTTGAGGTTTTCCTGGGGACGAAAGAGCTGGATGCCGCCACCGGCCGTCCGGTAGGCTTTGAGCCCCTCGAAAACGCCCTGGCCGTAATGCAGCACCATGGTGGAGGGCTCCATCGCGATCGGGCTGTAGGGCTCGATGCGGGGGTTGTGCCACCCCCGGTCCGGATCATAATCCATATTGAACATATGATCCGTAAAAAGCGTGCCGAATCCCAGACGATCGGCGTCCGGCTTTGTTTTTAAAGATTCGGCGTTGGTAATGGTGATATCCATAACGGCCTCCTTAGATCGTTTCGACAGGTGGTCCGGACAACGGTTCGACGCTATCCGGTGCGATTTGGCAAAAGGTCGGGGTCAGCGGTCCAAAGCGGTCATCATGACCCCAAATTCCAAAGGATACTAATCGCTTATTTCATTCCAAAAAAAAATTCATAACATGTTGGGGGCTTAAATCAAGCATTAAGTTGTGTCAGGAGGTCCCTGGCGCCGGAACGACAGGTTCACGCGTCGGCGCCAGGTTTGACTTCCCCCGGCAACTCCGTTATGGAGGGGCTTGCCTAGCGGCCCTTGAAATTAATGGGTATTGCCAACGACATGAACAGCCACGACGTGGCGGAGGACAATCAGACACTATGACGGATCAGGATAACATGGCCCAAATCGCCCCGATGCGAGTGGGCCTTAAAAATCACTTTAAATTCAAATGCCATCCCGGCGTGTCCTGTTTTACCCAGTGCTGCCGGGGCATCAATATCATTCTGACGCCCTACGATGTCATCCTGCTGAAAAACCGGCTGGGATTGTCATCGGAAGAATTCCTGGCCATTTATACCGAACCCCATATCATGGAAAAAACCGATCTGCCGGTGGTCACCCTGAAACTGCTGGACGACGAACAGCAGTCCTGCCCCTTCGTGCGGGACGACGGCTGCATCGTTTACCAGGATCGCCCCACGACGTGCCGCTACTACCCGCTGGGTGTGGCCGCCCTTACGCATAAAGAGGGCGCGGACGATGAGGGCTTTTATTTCTTCGTGGATGAGGCCCACTGTCGGGGGTTCGAGGAAGATCAGGAGTGGACCGTGGCGGAATGGCGCAAGGATCAGGGTGTGGATCGCCACGACGATATCAACGCCGAGTGGACCGATCTGGTGGTGCGCAAACGCTCTTTCCCGGCCAATATCAAGTTGACGGAACAGAGCAAGCAGATGTTTTTTCTGGCCAGCTACAACATCGACAAGTTTCGGGAGTTTGTTTTTAGCAGTTCGTTCCTGGAGCGGTATGATATCGATGCGGCGACTCAGGAAAAAATAAAAACCGATGAAATTGAACTCTTGAATTTCGGGATGCGCTGGCTAAAGTTCATCCTTTATAAGATCGGCGATTTTAAGCTGAAATCGACAGACCAGACCAGCTAGCCTCAGTTTTACCCATGCACGGAGCGCGCCGCCGCTGGTTCCCAGCCGCGGCGTTCTATTTTACACCGCTTTGTCTCAAACCCAGTCAAAGGTGCGCTCCACGGCCTTTTTCCAGCGCCGGTAGGCTTTTTCCCGTTCTTCCGCCGCCATGCCCGGCTCCCAGGTCTGGTCCACGGACCAGTTTTGGCGCAGGTCGTCCATGCCGGCCCAGTAGCCCACGGCCAGGCCGGCCGCATAGGCCGCGCCCAGGGCCGTGGTTTCCGTCACCACGGGTCGGATGACGGGGACATCCAGAATATCGGACTGGAACTGCATCAGCAGGTTGTTGCCCACCATGCCGCCGTCCACCTTGAGGCGGGTCAGATCGACCCCCGAATCCTTGTTCATGGCTTCCACGATGTCGCGGGTCTGAAAGGCGTTGGCCTCCAGGACGGCGCGGGCCAGGTGCCCCTTGTTGACGAACCGCGTCAGGCCCACGATGGCCCCGCGGGCGTCCGAACGCCAGTAGGGCGCGAAAAGCCCGGAAAAGGCCGGGACGATGTAGGCACCGCCGTTGTCTTCCACGGAAAGCGCCAGTTGCTCGATCTCCGGGGCCTGTTCGATCAGATTCAGGTTGTCACGAAACCATTGCACCAGGGCACCGGCAATGGCGATGGAACCTTCCAGGCAGTAAACGGGTTTCTCGCCGCTGACCTGATAGCCCAGGGTCGTCAGCAAGCCGTGGCGGGACACCACCGGTTCGTGGCCGGTATTCAACAGCAGGAAGCATCCGGTGCCATAGGTGTTTTTGGCTTCCCCGACGGCGAAGCAGGTCTGACCCACCAGGGCCGCCTGCTGATCCCCCAGCGCGCCGCAAACCGGCACGGTGGCCTTCAGGGGGCCGTCCAGAAGGGTGTGCCCCCAGGTTTCCCGGTCAACGGACGGCACGATGCGCGGCAGCATTTGCGGCGGAACGCCGAGGGTTTTCAGGATATCGGTGTCCCATGCCAACGTTTTCAGGTTCATCATCAGGGTCCGGCTGGCGTTGGTGACGTCGGTGACGTGCGCGCCCCGGTGCGGGCCGCCGGTCAGCCACCAGATCATCCAGGTTTCGATGGTGCCGAATAGGGCATCCCCCTTATCGGCCGCCCGGCGGGCCTCCGGCACGTTGTCCAGGATCCACTTGATTTTGGGGCCTGAGAAATAGGTTGCGATGGGGAGCCCGGTCTGTTCCCGAAACCGATCCTGCCCGCCTTCCGCCATGAGATCGTTGCAAATGGTGTCGGTGCGGGTGCACTGCCACACGATGGCGTTATAGAAAGGGCGTCCGGTGTGCTTGTCCCATACGACAGCGGTTTCGCGCTGGTTGGTGATGCCGATGGCGGCCAGATCGCTGCTTTTGATGCCGCTTTTTCCGAGCGCCCCCCGGATTACCGCCTGGGTGTTCCGCCAGATTTCCATGGGATCGTGTTCCACCCAGCCGGG
>Ga0180430_10002873_pt1 | contig 15237 bp, 9 predicted proteins | sample SS_ome_9_FD_132999 | JGI IMG/M metagenome (GOLD analysis project Ga0180430, IMG submission 132999) | Hypersaline lake sediment archaeal communities from the Salton Sea, California, USA - SS_1_S_2 metaG | ecosystem: Environmental > Aquatic > Non-marine Saline and Alkaline > Hypersaline > Sediment... | reverse complement strand
CAAAAGTATTACACTCTTTTGAATATCTTTAAACGCTATGGTAATTGGCTGCATCGCCTTGGTATTGACAGCGTGGGCGCATTAAATGATTCCATTGACCAGGGGCATATCAAGAAGTTGATCCTGGTCTCAGAAGCCCTGCATGAACAACACATAGCAGAAATCGCTGGACAGATAGAAAGGAAAGCCGAAGAGATTGATGTGATCTTGATCGCGGGTCCATCATCTTCCGGGAAGACTACTTTTTCAAAACGCCTGTCAATCCAACTACTGGCGAGAGGTATTTCTCCATTCCCGCTGGAAATGGACAAATATTTTGTGGATCGGGAACATACTCCCCGGGATGAAGACGGTGAATGGAATTTTGAATCCCTGGACGCTGTCAATCGCACTCAATTATCCCACGACATCCAACGCCTGCTTGATGGAGATCAGGTCCAGCTCCCCCATTACGATTTTCAGACCGGAGAGAGCAAAAAAGGAGATACCGTTCAACTCCGGCCGGGACAGATCATCATCCTGGAAGGAATTCATGGGCTGAATCCTGCACTCCTCCCGAAATTCCCCCAATTCAGCACTTATCGTATTTATGTGTCAGCATTAACGCAGCTCAATCTTGATCGCCATAATCGTGTTTCCACTACCGATACTCGCCTAATTCGCAGAATTGTTCGAGATGCAAACCAACGAGGGTATTCCGCAATGGAAACCATCAAACGTTGGGAATCTGTTCGCCGGGGAGAAAAAGAATATATATTCCCCTACCAGGATAACGCTGATGCCATGTTCAATTCAGCACTGGTATATGAAATGGCTGCTCTCAAGCGAGTGGCTGAACCAATTCTCCGCCAGGTACCATCGGATTCCGTGGAACGGATCGAAGCCAAACGTTTGTTGGCATTTCTGGAATGGTTCCTTCCGCTGGATACAGAAATGATCCCGGATAATTCCATTGTCAGAGAATTCATTGGTGAATCCAACTTGCGGGATTTCAACCTCTGGGAACAATAAGAAATCAGAAATGAATCACCGAATATAAAAAGGCGTTAGAGATATTTTCTAACGCCTTTTGCTTTTCTGATGAAGCTTTTATAACCTGGGGAATCTTCGCAAGATCGTTGCTGTATCAGGCAGCGACACTCGCTCTCCATAACTGAGGTCAGATAACTCGCTTCCTTTCCGTTTCTCTACATCCTGATATATATATAGCAGGGTCCCTTTTTTAGCATAACGCTTTATCACATAGGCCTGCCCCAGGAAATATCCTTCTGAATCATTGGCGCAGCTGGTCACTTTACCGATCACCCTGCCTTGTTCGTCCATCACTGGATCCCCGTAATGGGCTTTTCGGACTCGCTTCTCACTAAATCGGAAGCGGACAATGACTTGCTCTCGTTCCTTTTCCTTGGCCAGATGAGCCTCCCGTCCAATAAACCAGGGCTTATTTACCTTCACATAAGAGCTAAAACCTGCCCCACCAACACCGATATCAAGTTCACCAGCCATCTCATGTCCATACAAAGGAAGCCCTGCTTCAGTTCTCAAAGAATCCCGGGCACCTAACCCGCAGGGTTTAATTCCAAATTCCTTCCCGACCTCAAGAAGCTTTCGGAAGAGTGCTTCTGCTTTATCAGGATGAACAAATAACTCAAAGGCCATTTTTTCTCCGGTGTATCCTGTCCTTGATACTATCAGGTCAAATTCATCATTTTTCACTTCACATAATTCCGCCCACCTCAGGTGGTTGATTTTTCTGGTCTCATTCGCATTGAATCCGAGAGCCAATAAGATATCCCTGGATCTAGGCCCTTGCAATGCGATATCCACACGTTGATCAGCACCTTCCAATGGGTTCTTCAAATTTCTTAGAATTGTCCGGATGCCGTAAGCCTTTGCCCAGGGACGCTGATTATCTACCTTAACCGTACCTTCTTTTACTTCGGACAGCCATTTCCAGATCTTTGCTTCATTAGAAGCATTGACGACAACCAAATATTCCAGATCGATCCTGCGGTAGATCAATGTATCATCCAGAACATTACCATCAGGATCTAGAAAATGAGCATAGGTGGATTCTCCGACTTCCAGCGCAGAAATATCATTTCCTACCACGCTGTCCAGGAAGGCCATAGCGTCAGGACCTTCAACCTGGAACACACCCATATGCGTGACATCAAAGATACCTGCTGTTTCCCTGACCGCAGTGTGCTCTTCCATGACCGAGTCATATCGGACTGGCATTTCCCAACCCGCAAATGGGACCATCCTGGCTCCCAGCTCAACATGTAAATCGTATAAGGAGGTTCGCTGCAGCTCTGGCTCCTGATCTTCTTCCCAAACGAAGTCCGGCAGCGCTTCGCCTTTTTCTTCCTTCATGCCGAGATAAAAAGGCTTTTCTTTTCCATATTGCTCCCCTTCCAGAATAGAATCATATTCCCGGTCTGATTCCCTGACGATTACTGGTCCGGGGATCTTCCTCATCACATCTTCATCAACCTTGACATATCCATCAGATACCGCTCGAAGCCAAGTCAGTACCAGACCTGATTTTTCCGCAGGAACTGTGATATGAAAACTTTGCAGCTCATCACAAGTCACCATTGAGGGAATGCTCCCCTCAGGTGTGTATAACATGGCTGGCTGATTTTGCCCGCATTCCATGGTCTCTATATCACTGCTTACAAGATAATCCAGGAATTCACGGGATTTTTCACCGCTGATTATATAGGATGAAGTAGTTTTCTTCTCATCAGCCATATCATCCAAGTAATAGAAATGGGGGTACCCATGGGAATGGGGTTTATAATCGATTCCCGCGCTTTGAGCAAGATCTCGAACTTTCAGTTTAGCTTCTTCAAGTGTTTTGAAATCCACTTTTGCCCGCAAGCGTTTTCCCTGGTAATAGGGTTCACATGAGAAAAGGATATCTGCAATAATATCCGCTACTTGTTGTGTTTCTTTTTCCTTAAATCCTCGTTGAGTTATCCAGGGAGTGCCTAACCGGACCCCAGAAGGATTGAGGGCAGATGTATCGCCAGGGATTGTATTCCGGTTAGTGACCAATCCTGCCACGTCCAAAATACGAGCAGCTAGATCACCACTCAACCATGCCCCATCTGCACCTTTGACTGATTTTGTGTCAATATTGGTTAAGTGCGTATCGGTCCCACCGAAAGGAATCCTGAAGCCTCGCTCCTGTAAGTGATCATTCAACACTTTACAGTTCTTGATGATCTGTTTCATTAAAGCTTTATGTTCTGGAGACTGGGCCAATTTAAATGCAATTGCCATCGCTCCGAAGACATTGACATGAGGACCTCCCTGCTCGCCTGGGAATACTGCCCTATCAATCTTCCGGATTATATCCAGGTCAGTACTCATCAAGATTGCTCCCCTCGGTCCAAGCAGTGTTTTGTGGGTTGTCGTAGAGATGATATGGGCATGAGCGATAGGAGAAGGATACACTTCAGCGACTACCAGGCCAGCCACATGTGAAATATCCGCCAAGAGATACGCACCGACCTGATCAGCAATAGCTCTGAATCTCGCCCAATCCAACTGCCAGGAATAGGATGAAACACCTGCAATTATCATCTTCGGCTTGTGTTGAATGGCAAGGCGTTCAATTTCGTCATAATCCAGTTTCTCTGTATCCGGATCTACCGAATAGGAAACGATATTATAGAATTCACCAGAACGATTGACTCTCGAACCATGAGACAAGTGACCGCCATGAAGCAAGTTCATACCCATGACAGTATCCCCAATATTTACCAGGCCGTGATAGACTGCGTTGTTAGCAGGGCCGCCAGAAAGGGGCTGCACATTCACGTAAATATCCAGAGCGGTTTTTTCATCGTTGGCAAAAGCCTGGGCAGCCCGCTGGCAGGCGATCCCTTCCAGGATATCCGCATACTCGACGCCCTTATAATAACGATCATCAGAGTATCGGCGATATTCTGTGAGAAGCTTGTCATAGTCAAAAAGTTCTTCTTCAGACAAACCGCCCGTCAGATCAAAAGAATATCCTTCGGCGTAAATATTATGGAAACCTGATCCAAGTGCGCGCCGGATAGATTTAGGGGTCATGCTTTCGCTTGGGATGAGAATCAACCGCCGATATTGACGCTCTTCCTCTATCTTGATCAGTTCATATAACTTAGGATCGATCTTTTCGATATTCCCGCGAACTAGGTAATCTTTCATCATTCACTCCCAATAAGCATTTCTTATTATTTGGTTCTTGATCAGATTTTCATTATAGAAATCATAAAATCCAACCAAGCCAATATTATACAACAAGATAACTAATCGAAATATACTTTCTATCAGAAACTTTCAGTTTAGACGCAAGTTACGGACAAATATATTCCTGCTTCATTTTTATCAATTATTCTTCATTTTTTCCCCTGCCCCTCATAAATAAATATCCTATAACAGACGCAGCAATTGTCATACCAGATATCACCCATGTTGAAGACGGTACCCGCATCCATGATTTCATTTTTGAGGGAACTTTGACGCGAGGCAGCATGCTGGCTTCCACTGCAGATCGTTTCCTTGCGCCATCTAGCACATCTAATAAGTATTCTCTGAGATCACCCATCGAGAAAAATCTGACCAGGCTCGCTAACATATCGTTATCATCATCAGATACTGTCAGTTTGATCTTCAGTATTTCCCGGTACGCTTCAACCGTAGAATCTACCACATTGGACCAATCAAGATGGTGAACTCGTTTTCGCGCGTTTTGACATAACATTAGATATTCTTCGCGTGGTAAATTGCATATTCTTTCGATTTGTTGTGCAAAAGCTGTTGGCTTTTGATCTTTTGCCAACCACGCTCCAACATCTTCGTTAACCAATTCATCTATAGTCTCATTTGATAATCCAACAACAGGAGTCCCTGACGCCAATGCTTCAATCACCACCAGGCTTTGGACCTCCATTTTCGACGCAGAGGAAAATATATGGGCGCCTGCAAGATATTGGGGGATTTGCTCGTGAGTGATCTGCCCAATGAACTCCACATTCTTGAGATCATTCTTCTGAATATACCTTTCCAGTTTGTTCTGATATTCAGCATCTAGCGGTTTCCCAATCAATCGCAAAGTATAGGTATCCGGCAGAGCCTTAAGGGTTTTTAACAAATAGGATTGATTCTTCCTATCCGAAAGGAAGCCAATAAATACCAAAACCTTTTCCTCACTGGTGCTATCAGTAAATTCACATTTGTTGTAATGAGCTAAAGCTCTTCCATTTGGAATCACAAAAATCGGACCCCCATAACCAAACTCTCTGATAGATTCCAAAGCTGGTTGATTCAATGCTATCAGCGCATCACAATTCTTAAAGAAATTTCCCAAAACCCTCTGGATTGCATAATCCGTCAATGAGCTTTTTAATATGGGCTCCGGTACGTGAATAGCCTCTGTCGTCCCAAAATCAATCGCCTTTGAAGGCAGGACATGTGTTGTGTGAACGAAGGGAACATTATTCATTTTGGCCCAGATCTGACCGATCAATCCCATTAAGGCCGGTTCATGGGCATGAACGATATCCGGTCGAAAATCTTCCAGGAAATCAAATAATTGGCGAACAGCTCGAGAAGACAGATCTGGCATTTGGAATTCATTTTCGCCGGCACTACGAATGCCATAGATCAATAGACCAGCATCATCTACACTAATCCCACTTTTATCGGCCGGACAAACCATTACAACTTCATGATCGATAGCAAAGCTGTGAGCTAACTCGTGAGCGACTCGGCCTGCCCCTCCACCATGACCTGGCCGAAAAATCGAAGTGAAAACTATTCTCATATTATTCCATCCTGATTATCTGCGCCAAAACCAAATCTTTCAATTATCGGCCTAAATCGATCAGTCAACTCCTCGCGGCTGATACCCATTTCTGATAGTGAATAAATATGTTGGCTATGATGATTTCTGGCTTTTACGGTTTCTTTCTTCAAAAGAGATATAAACTCGTTCGTCATAGAGAAACCCAATTGCCTATAAATTCGGACCAAGGTATTTTCTGTGTCTTTTACCAGGTCATCGAACTTAACGATAATGGCTTGATCTAGTGGCAAATCTTCCAATCTCTTCAATGGATAATTGTACCAATGCTCAGATGATCTAATAATGAAATCAGCACAGGCGTAATCTTTAAGTGGCGCCCCCAGCAGTTGCCACTCGCGCTCTTTCAGGCTGATATGGGATGGGACAGCTTCCCTTGGATCGCGAACCAGGTATATGAATTTTGCGTCAGGGAAACTCTCAAGAAGGGTATCTATCGCTGGAGAGAAGTTAGGATTCTTAGAAAGGTATTTCTTCTTGACCTGTCCATGATAATAAAAATGCCTCTGAATACAGCTTGTATAATAGGCCATGTTGCGGTCTTTATCTTTTTGGGAAATCATCTGATCATAATAGATATACGGCTCCGCTTCGTTCTCCATAGATGCGTATGACCAGATCTTGAGTGTGGAAAAATTATGTATGAACAAGTATTCATCTTCCTCGGGCGCACGCAGCCTGAAGCGGTGGATCCTGTCATCATCCTTCCAGAGCTCCTCCATCTTCCTGATCCTTTTTGATATACGCAAACCAATCGCCCGACAAACCCGAACAATCCCCCGAAATGCCTTTCTGGTTATGATGGAAGGGGATACAAAGATCTCCCAGGTCCGCATTGAGAGGAAATTTCCCTTATCCCGCGCCATAAGGCGCTGGAGAAAAGTTGTTCCACTGCGTGGATTTCCTATAATGAATACTGGTTGTTCAACTTTGAAATTGTGAAATTTCGGGAAAAATATTTCATCCAGGAAAAAGCCCGTCCAAACGAATATCTCAACTGGCACATAGATGATCGTCGCCAAGAGCAAAACCCCCAACCTTTTGGCAGTTAACCGATAATTAGTTCCTCGATTGCCTAAAAAGTTCCTTGAAACAAATCGAAGAAACGCCCTTGTGTTGCTGTAGACCACCAATGCCTTCCCGGCTCCCAGAGTTTAGATCTTACCCAGTCCCTTTAATATCCTTTCAGGAGTTAAAGGAAAATCATCAAACCATACCCCGGTAGCATCATGTACCGCAGCAGTGATCGCTGGCGCCAGAGAGATGAAAGGCATTTCAGCCATTCCCAGAGCTCCTTTAGGCCCGTTGGGATCTGGAGTCTCCATCACTATTGATTCTAATACCTCGGGAACATCCTGAACAGTTGGAATCAGATACGTTGATAGTTTATCTGTTTTCACATACCCGCCATCCTCAATAAAATCCTCGGTTAGCACATAACCAAGAGTCTGGATGACTCCGCCTTCAATCTGCCCTACAACCTGATCAGGGTTAATTGCTTTACCGACATCATGGGCAGAGTAGATCTTCTCAACAGTGATCTGGCCTGTTTCTGTATCTACAACGAGTTCAACTGCTTGGGCTACATATCCATAGGCTATGTTTGGAAAAGAAGCACCAGTTTCAGGATCAAAATTTGTAGTTTTTGGAGCCAGATACTGATGAGTAGCTATCGCTGGTCTCTCTTCATTTGTCCATTTCTCAAGGGCTTTTTCAGCTGCTTCATAGACACTGTTTCCTGCCATGAAAGTCATCCTGGAAGCAGATACGCTTCCCGAATCTTTAGTCTCCCCAGTATCAGCGCTGATGATCTCAACCAATTCAACCGGAACACCCACTGCATCTGCTGTCATTTGCACTATTGCAGTGTGAGTGCCCTGCCCTACTTCTGCAGCAGCATGGCGTACAATCACTTTTTCAATCTCAGAATCCCCATATAACTCTATTGTCGCCCAGGAATTCTCCTGGTAACCAGCCGAAAACCCAATATTCTTGATCCCGCAAGCATACCCAAAACCGCGTTTTTGCACATCACTATCACCTTCATTTCTAAGCGGTTTTCTGCTCCAATTCCCATCTTCCTTCATCCAGAAGGATTCGTCAGCACATCGTTCCAAAACCTCTGCAATATTCGCTACTCCCGGCAAAGGAGTTTGCACAGAACTGGTGGATTTCTTATCCATGGCGTTCTTGATCCGCAATTCCACCGGATCCATATCCAATTTTTCAGCCAGTTTATTCATCTGACTTTCTGCTGCAAATGCACCCTGTGGGCCGCCGAAACCCCGGAAAGCACCGCCAGGAACCTTATTTGTAGCAACTGCCCGGGCATCAACCTTAATGTTGGGAATATCATATACTCCTGTGCAGGCGATTAAGGCATTAGCAAGCACTTTATTTGAAGTATACATATAGGCCCCACCATCAGCGAGGAGATCCACTTCGGCTGCAGTGATCTTCCCATCGTTTGTAGCCCCCCAACGGGTCTTAATATGATAGGCATGGCGTTTGTGATGGCCAATAATTGATTCCTCCCGGCTCCAGACAATTTTCACAGGGCGCAGGATCCCCTCTTCCCTCAATTTATACACCGCTAATCCTAAAACTACCTGGACAGAGAGATCTTCCCTGCCCCCGAAAGCACCTCCAATAGCTGGATGGATGATTCGCACCTGATCCCTTTCAAGACCCAGAGCATGAGCTATCTGTTTTTGCTCATCAAAAGCCCACTGACCTGCAGCAGCTACCGTTACCCTATCCTGGTCATCAATATAAGCCACACCAGCTTCCGGTTGAAGGTAGGCATGTTCTTGTACAGGCGTATGATAGACACCTTCAACGATGATATCTGCATTTTCAAAGCCATCCTCAACATCGCCCTTCCTGATCCGTAGATACTTATAGACATTATCTTCTTTGTCAGGATGGATCAACATCGATCCCTCTTTCACAGATTCATAAGGATCCAACAACAATGACAGGTCTTCATATTCCACTTCGATCAGATCACAGGCAGCGGCAGCTATTACCTCGGTTTCAGCAATAACAACTGCAACCTGATCCCCAATAAATCGAACACGATCCGTAAATGGTTTATCAGAACCAGGACCGCAGAGGACCGGCTGGTCGGGTATCTGCAATCCATATTCATTAACCGGGACATCTACTGATGTCAGAACCAAAACAACACCTTCCAGAGCTTCTGCCTTCGAAGAATTGATCGACTTGACAATTGCATGTGGCCGTTCGGCAAAAAGGATCTTCATATAAAGCATATCCGGCAGTTCAATATCTCCGGCATAATCTGCTTTTCCCAGTACTTTGTCAAGGGCGTCGATTCTTGGATGTGATATTCCTATTTCGCTCATTTTCATATACCTCAATTAAATATTCTGCTAATTTGTGATCAGCCTCTGATGTTCCAATTCGAATATCCTCCTGATAATCGCCAAGGAGCAAGCATAGGTCGGATCCATACCATAATAAGACAGCGTTCCTGCACCGAGGTTCTTTCCTTTACTAAGCGGACGATCAGATGCATAGTGCAGGATACCCAGGTCAAATGGGACTCTGTCCAAGTTTACAATCTCATCCACAGGATGGCGATTAGGCCTGAACATCTCAAAAACAGCCGACAAATAAGGGCCGGCTTCCATTTCAATACCGGTATATCCTTCCCGATAGAAAACATCCATATAGGTTGGATTCTGCAGGAAAGTCCCTTTTACTGTGACAGCCTTTTGATTATCAAGAACTGTTCCATAAACCAGATGAGGCCTTACATCTCTCGCTTCAAATGCCCGGGGGCACAGGTAGGTATTACGGGAGTGTTCATCATGAACCACGTAGGGGATCATCACATCCCCGACGATACCATTAAGGGTTGCTGCCTTCCCCAAAACATAAACACCGAGGATATTACCCACATTTTCAGCTACTTCCATAAGCAGGTTATATGCTGCCAGACCTAGAGGATAATCAATGTTCAGTATCAAAGCATCACTATCTGAAAGAAAATCCAGATCTGTCAGACCAGTATTGATCCTGGGATCCAACCAATCCGGTTTAATTTCTGACAGCTCGTAAACCTGCGCGGCAACATCAAAGGAATGCTCACTGGATATGCGATAAATGCCGCAAGATTTTTCATGACTCGCCTGACGTTTAGATATCTTTTCATTTCCGGGTTCCTGGAGATATTTCTTCAAAGCATAATACAGGAAATTTTCCTGGCTGGAGGGAACTTGTTGATCCTGGATCTGATTCCATTCATCAAGTAATTCTTCCTGTCCCGCATCAATCAAATACTGATTGATCTCTTTTTGATTCTGAAGGGCGAAACCTGACAGCAAATTTGCGAAACTATGCATATTGCTGGAAATGAAATAAACCGGCCTGTCCAATAATTCAGGCACGCGTTCTGTAATTACTTTCCACCAATCACTGGTTGCCCGGTTGTATTCGATCAAAGAGCCATTTAACAGTCTTACCAGGAAATTTTGTTTGTGAGATTTGATCATTTCAATCCAATTGACAAAATCATCTCCACAAATCGAGCGCCAGCGGGTGAGATCGCTGATAGACATCATTAGAGCTTCCGCCAGGTTATACCAGGCATCGTGATGTTTATGAACTTCATTCAAATCGATATCATCCGGCAGATATTGAAGCAGCTGGTGAATCTTATTCCATTCGATCTGGTATGCTGTTAACATGGGGATGACATCATCAATGTCTGAACGGCTGGCAATAATACAGGCCATGATATTCTCATCAGAATTATAGAAACATCGCCGGCGGCGTGCTTTTCCACTGACCTGCTCCCAATCCCAGACATTTCCCAACCCGGCTTCCTTAAAAACAGTCCCGGTTTGTCCAAGAACCACTTCTTTCGTATTCCGGATGCACTCTGGAAGCCGCAGCAAGGCGTAAATAAAAGCCGTCATATCCGGCTCCTGGTGCCTGGCATGCTGATGCAGAAGGGAATTCATCCCAGCGTGAACTTCCTCAATGGTGCGAATCTGCACAGTATCAGATGTCCTGAGCAAAGAATAATATGTTCGCTGATAGAGTTCAACTTCTTCTGATGCGGTATAAGGTACAGTTCGTTCCATATATTATCCCTTGACCTTTACAGCCAATTCTTCAGCTCTTGGTACATTATTCTGATAGGCTTTTAGATCTGGAGCAAATTCCTTTTTAAGAGATTCTATATCTAAACCCATTCTCTCTAATGAATAACTTCCATGACCCGTATAGTTCCTGGATTCAACTGTGACTTCATTAAGGATCTCTTTAAACACTCCAGAGATCTCCAAACCCATCTCTGCATAAACTCTGCTTATTTCAGACTCAGGATCACCCACCAGATTCTCAAAAAACACAACCTGGTACCGATCCGTCGGCAGCTTGGATAAAACCTGGTGCGGATAGCGATACCAGTGGCTGGCATGTTCCTTGATCACATCGACCTGAGGGAATTCTTCTTCCGGAGATCCATAAGCCCGCCAATTATGGGCCCAGAGATTTATTGAAGACGGAACCATTTGCTCCGGGGGGCGGACCAGGTTGATGAATTTCGCGTTTGGGAAAGTTTCCAACAGAGTTTCTACCGCTGGAGAGAAATCAGGGTTCTTGGCTAGATATCGTTGGCCTTCATGAAGGTATATATGCCTGGTCAATACTTCCCTGTAGTATCTAAACTGCTTCTGGCGTTCTTTGTGGGGAACTTCCTGGTCATAATAGATATATCTTCGAGCTAACTCAGGGAACGGTGATACCGCAAAAACGTTATAGGATGACCAGGTATGATAAAAAAGCTGTGAGTCCTGTTCGTATGTATACAAACCTGTTTTATGCATCGTGTAGATATTATTCATCATCCTGTCAAACGACGCAACAGCTTTCTGAACTGGGCTGCCAATAAGTTTACTTACTTTCAAGACAAAACGGATCATGCTTCTATGAACCAGGGCAGGAGCAAAATAGATCTCCCAGGCTTTTAAACAGGTAAATTGTTCATCCCTCAATAACAAACGGTGGAAAAATGTAGAACCTGATCGATAATTGCCTATGATGAATATCGGGTCAGGAATATTTTTCTCCTTATAGAGAGGAAAAAAGATCTTATCCAAACCATAACCGATCCGGATATAAATATTCCAGAGCGGATAGCATATAAACAAAAACAACAAAAGGAACACCCTTTTTATTGATAATCTGGCAGGTGTTCCCTTGGAGCGAAACAGACTGTAATAAAAATCAATCAAATATAAACGAAAATTGAACGGCATAACGAACCAACATATAGTGACTTCAAGATCTCTTCAATCAACCCGGAAAGGAATCCAGTGACCGCCTTCCTTCCTCGAGGGAAACCCTATTTGAGCAGTTTGAAAAGGTCCCGCGGACGAGAGATCCGGTAAATAATTGAATAAATAATAGTCAGAGTGCCAAATCCGATCATCATCAAGAAGAACATGACGATCAACTCAGAATATAAATCTGGTGCCCAGCTGACCCCTCCCTGGATTCCCGCCGGGACTACGATCCAGCCTTTGGTTTTATTCGCTTCAACGAGCAAATTAGCTCCTGCATAAGACATGATAGCTATCACGGCCAGCAGCAGGAAACCAATCCCACGCCAGATAGGATGAACATTAGTGGGTTCATCCCTGACATCCCTCTGATATTGCTGATATCGTCCCATTAGACACCTTCTTTTTGACTAGCTTCCTCAATTGCCTGAAGGATCTTGTAATAGCCAGTGCAGCGGCATAAATTGCCTGAGATCGCAGTTTTGATCTCGTCCTCAGTTGGATGAGGGGTTTCTTCCAGAAGTTTCGCAGCGGACATAATGAAACCAGGAGTGCAGTAACCGCACTGAACTGCTCCATGTTCAATAAATGATTCTTGAACAGGATGGAGATGTTCTTCTGTACCTATCCCTTCGATCGTAACGATCTCTGCCATGTGAGCTCGGGGAGCTGGTACAAGGCAGGACATCACAGCTTTTCCATCCAGATAAACCGTACAGGCACCGCATTCCCCTTCTTCGCAGCCAACCTTGGTTCCTGTCAACTTGGCGAAATCACGTATCAGGTGTAGGAGAGTTCCCCTGTGTCCTTTATTAAACGTAAATTCAATGCCATTGATACGGGTTATGATCGGATTTTTTTCCTGGATGAGAGGTTTATCATCCAGGGTAACCTTGCTTGTATCGGCATCCTTACTAACTAACAGAATAGGAGATTCAGGTAATCTGGCTCCCTCCACTCCTTCGAGGATGTTGGTCAATCCTCGCTTCACCAGTACTCTGGCGATCTCGTGCCTGTAATCAGCTGAACTGCGAATATCATCGATGGGCCTGGCTGCTTTTTTGGCGAAATCAGCTGCTTGGTCGATCACGCTTTCTGAGAGTTCCTTGCCAAGCAAGTACTCTTCTGCCTCGGCAACATGAATTATCGTTGGTGCTACAGCACCAAGGGCAATGCTGGCTGAAGTGATCTTTTCCCCATCAATTCCCAATATAACAGACATATTCACCAGGGATATCGCCTGGGCTTTCCTGAGACCCAGTTTGAGATATTCACCATGCTGACCAGATTTCATTCTTGGAAAAATGATTTCAGTAACCAATTCATCCGGCTGAAGGATATGCTTCCGGACACCAGTGTAAAAATCACTCAGGGCAACCTGGCGCACTCCACCCAGAGACTGGATCTTCAGCTCTGCATTCAGCGCTATCAGGGGCACAATTGTGTCATTTGCCGGAGACGCGGTCACCAGATTTCCAACAATTGTTCCGGTATTCCGGATCTGAGGAGCACCAATTTCCAAGGATGCTAACGCTAAAGGTAAAGCACCCTCACGAATGATCTCTGAATCCACACATTGGTTATGGGTAACCCCAGCGCCAATGTGTATAAAACCATCTTCGTCAAGTGAAATCTTATCCAAGGATTCAACCCTGGATATATCTATCAAGGTATCTACTTCCTCGTGAAGATCATGGCGTAATTCCAAAACCAGATCAGTGCCACCAGCAATGATCCTGGTTTTGCCCTTATTTTCTGCTAACAGAGAGAGTACCTGTTCTATTGAATTTGCATTGATATACTCTTGCCACATAATCCCTTCTTTGCCAAATCTTAATGACTTTTCCAATAACTAATTTGATAAACCTTTCCCGGTTCCACCTCGAACTGCCTGGAACACTTCAGCCAATATACTGAGTGCAATTTCCTCAGGTGTTTCAGCTTTTATATCCAACCCGATTGGAGCATAGATCCTTTCTAAGTCCTTCTTCTTGATTCCGGTTTCAAGCAACGCTTCCTCAGTGAGTTTCCATCTCCTCCTGGAGCTGATCACACCGATATATGCAGATGGTACGGCAAGCAGCTCAGGAAGCCCTTGGATATCCACCTGATTATTCCGGGTTGCCATGATGATCACAGATCGAGGAGAAAAATCAGTATTTGATGGCAAGTCCTCCAGGGAACAGTGAATGTACTCATCCGCTCCCGGTACAAAATCTGGAGAACAAAACTCTTCCCGGTCATCACTCAGGATCACCCTAAATCCGAGCCATTTTGCCAAAAACACAACCGCTTTGCCCACATGGCCACCACCGACGACAATCAGCTCAATCGGCTGGGTTAATGGGTCTATAAAAATCTCCAAAGTTCCTCCGCAAATTCCCGGATCACCTTCTTCAGGATTTATCAGATCATAGGTGCGGATCTTCCGTTCTCCAGATCGGATGGAATCCAGCGCTTCGTCAATAACTCTGCCCTCCACCTCTCCCCCGCCTATCGTCCCCACTATCGATCCGTCCCCATAAACAAGCAATTTGCTGCCTTCTTTTCGTGGTGTTGATCCTTTTGCCCTGATTATTGTGCAAAGGGCAGCTGCAGTTCCTGTTTTTGGTAAATCAGCTAATGCTGAAAACACATCACTCATATCCTAATCCTTAAACCAAATCAAGCTTCAAGCAAACTAAGTATGACTGGTAGAAGCTGCTTCTTCCTGGATACCACACCCTTTGCAAATCGCGTCTCATCCGAATCGCCCGGGTAAGGCAAATCATCAAACGTGGGAGGAGGATTAATAATTACCAACCGACTAGATCCCTGAACAACATCTGTGACCATCAAGATTGTGAAATCCAGGGCCCGGTTTACACGCAATCTTTCTAAGGCTTCTTTCAATTCAGGCAAGTGTTTGTCAACCTGCATCAGGTCAGTTACTTCCGCCTGCGCGATTCCGAAATTCAAAGCACCTGAAGTATAGGTTTTTGTATCTGAGGTAACGATCTCATCAGGATCACGGGTGGAGATTCCAGCTCCAGCTTTGATCACTGCTTCTCCAAAGGT
>Ga0180430_10002871_pt1 | contig 15244 bp, 18 predicted proteins | sample SS_ome_9_FD_132999 | JGI IMG/M metagenome (GOLD analysis project Ga0180430, IMG submission 132999) | Hypersaline lake sediment archaeal communities from the Salton Sea, California, USA - SS_1_S_2 metaG | ecosystem: Environmental > Aquatic > Non-marine Saline and Alkaline > Hypersaline >... | reverse complement strand
TATAGGAATTTCATATTGACTTTGGGTTGTTTCATTATATAATCTAATTGATAATGAAAATCATTTGAGAAAAGGGGATACAGCATATCATGAAACGTTTTAAATGGTTTGCGCTGTTCGCTGCGCTTTTCCTTTTATTAGCCGCCTGTGGAAATCAAGAGAAAGAACAAGCTGCGGAGAAGAACGACAGCAAAGATTCCTATACTGTAAAGCACGCAATGGGAACAGCGACAATTGACGGCACTCCGAAAAAAGTCGTTGTGCTGACGAATGAAGCGACAGAAGCAGTGCTCGCCCTGGGTGTTAAACCTATCGGCGCCGTTCAATCCTGGCTGGGAGATCCATGGTATGATCATATTAAAGATAAAATGAAAGGCGTAGAGAACGTCGGAACGGAAGCTGCGCCGAATATTGAAAAAATCGCGAGCCTGAACCCTGACCTCATCATCGGCAACAAAATCCGCCAAGAAGAAGTATACGACAAGCTGAAAGCCATCGCGCCGACCGTATTTGCCGAGACATTGTCAGGGGAATGGAAAGACAACTTTAAGCTGACAGCCGAGGCGCTCAATAAAAAAGCAGAAGGCGAAAAAGTCATCGCTGACTTTGATAAGCGTGTTGAAGACATTCATGAAAAGCTCGGCGATAAAGTGAAGCAAAAAGTCTCTCTCGTCCGCTTTACAGATGCCGATACCCGCATCTATCACAAGGGATCGTTTGCCGGAACGATTTTGGATCAGCTCGGTTTTGCAAGGCCTAAAGGCCAGGAAGCCAACGATCTCGGACAAATGGAAGTGACAAAGGAGCAAATTCCTGATATGGATGGAGACGTGCTTTTTTATTACACGTATGAGACAGGCAATGACAAAGCAAGGGCCATTGAGAAAGACTATGTCAACGATCCGCTCTTTAAAAATTTAAGCGTCTCCAAAAAAGGAAACGTCCATAAAGTGAGCGATGCCGTCTGGAATACAGCCGGGGGCGTCCTTGCAGCGAATCTGATGCTTGATGATATCGAAAAATACTTTTTAAAATAATGAAAAAAAAGTCAAACGGATCAGCGCATTCGTTTGGCTTTTTTTGATGCTGCCTTAAGATTAACTCCCTTCTTACGATAAATATAGTATAAAATGACTAAAGAGGTTTAAGTTTGATAGGAGGAAAGTCATGGATTTTTGCAAGGAATGTGGAAGGGAACGAACAAAAAATGCGCTGTATTGCAAGCATTGCGGCGCGCGGGTGGACGAGGAACGAGCTTCCGATCCGGCGGCAGGGTATCAGCGTGCGATGACACGAAAAAGAATCATCATCATGGCAGCAATCGCGGCCTGCTTGATTTTATTGTTTGCCGGCTATAAAACCGGTGAAGCACTCACTTCAAAGGAAAAACTGATTTCCGATTTTGAAGCTGCCCTCGATCAGAAAGATGCCAAGAAAGCAGCAAAACTGCTTCAATCATCAGACGTGGATCTGGCTGTCACGGAGAAAAACGTCAAGCCGCTCCTCGATTATTTGAAAGAACATCCGGATGAAGAAAAAGAGCTGATCTCATCCTTAAAGAGCGGTGCCGGCCATCCATTGATGACGATCGAAAAAAAGGGCAGACGTTTTTGGATCTATGACCACTATGTCTTGAACACGGTGCCTGTCTATTTAACGGTTAAGACAAACTATAAAGATACCGGCCTGTTTGTTAACGGTGAGAAGGTCATCACAACAGAAAAAGAAAACTTCGAGAAAAAAATCGGCCCGTTTGTTCCCGGTATTTACGAGGTGAAGGCAAAGCTGAAAAGCGGAATCGCCGACCTTGAAAAAGCGGAAAAGGTCACTGCCCTCCAAGGTGATGTGAAGGTTAATGCGGACCTTGACGGGCACATGGCAAAGCTCGTCTTTGGAGAAGGCTATGAAAACTTGAAAGGAACGCTCTGGATCAATGATCAGGAGATGAAGATCAACCCGTTCAAAGGAACTGAATTCGGACCCGTGCTGACTGACGGTTCAATGACTGCTGCGGTTGAGGCGCAATTTCCGTGGGGGAAGCTGAAAAGCGAAAAAGCGCCGATTGAAAGCGGGGAAATCGAAGTCAATCTTGCTTCAGACAAGGAATTTATGGATGAGATGATGACCACGGTCGTCAGTCATACAAAAGAAGCAGCAAAGGCCTTTGCAAGCGGCGATGTCAGCGGCATGACACTGGCCGCGACGTCTTATCAAACTAGCCTGAAAGAGGTCACGGACGGGCTGAAAAGCAGCAGCACCTACTATAAAGGCACCTACTTATCTACCGTATTTGATCTTGATTCGTTGCGGCTGTACAAAGAAGACGGGCAATGGAAAACAGAGGTTAAAGGGATTGAAAAGCATAAATCGGCTTATTATGACGACTACAGTTCCCCTGAACTGGAAGAAAACGATAGCGGCTATACGTATACACTGGTCTATTCAGAAAGCAAGAAAAAGTGGTTCGTCGAAAAAAGCGATCCTGAAGCCGTTATCAATATCGAACATCAAAAAGAAATCAAAAATGACAATCCGAAGGAATACACATCGGCATGGGCTTCGGCAAAAGGAGCTGTGAACAATGCATCAGCAGATGAAGAGCTCACTGATCAAAAGGTTGCTTCCGCCATTGAAACGTATTTATACAGTCTTCAAGGTGCCATCAACACAAACAATTTCGGCCTTGTCCGCGACAGCTTGAAAGAAGGAAGTCCGCTGTACAACGATCAAAAGAAACTTGTCACTAAACTGTACAACAGCGGGACGCAGGAAGAAGTTGCAGATTTCAGCGTAAACAGCTGGAAGCAAAACGGGCGGGAGGCAACGATTAAGACAACGGAGAAAATCAATATCATTAAAGGCGGAAAAAAACAGTTAAAAACGTACCATTGGACATATCATGCCTCCATCGAGAACGGACAATTGCTCTTGACGTCAATAGAATAAAAAAAAGCCTTTTTCCTTTGAGGAAAAAGGCTTTTTACTTCACTAAAACAGCCGCCCTAATATAGAGCCTCCGATCCTTCCGAAATATTCAAGAAACAAATCTCCCATGATCCGCACAGACATAAATGTCAGCAAATAGACGATCAGCGTCGCGTAAATCGTATCAACAGCGCCTGCCGCTTTTTCGTGGTAGCTCAAGATGACAGCCGGCGGAATTAAAAAGGCGATACCGCAAAGGGCAAAGAAAAGAATGTATACAAACAAACCCGTTTGCATGAATGATAAGAGCAATGCGGCGAGCAGAAGTGCGACGAAAGGAACAAGCACCGTTCCAAACCGTCCGAGCACTTCCTTAAATGTCGCTTGCACACCTCGAATGCGCACACCTGCGTATGTAAAAACAAATAATAAGAAAATATAAATAGCAAAGGTAAAAGCGGGCTTGACGACGATATCAAAAAATGTCGGCATTGCGTAGGATCGGCCGAATAATCCGGAATAGTCCCCCAGAGAGTCAAAAAAGCCTTTGAGGCCGAAGTAAAACATCAGCGGCACTGTAAGCGCAAAGATCACCATTGTGATGATGCTGTTGAGGACGTGCTGTTCCCCCGCGTTTTTCATTTCGGTATACGGTCGTTTCAATACCTTTAAACAAAAGGAAAAATACATGGAAGACGCTTGTTTCGCCGCCTCCGTGTACCTCGCTGCCTGCGGTGTTTCAGCGGGAGCCTTGCTGTCAGCACTGCCGCCTGCCAAGCTTGCCCCGCACTGCTCACAAAATTTTCCGCCATCTGTTTGATGGCCGCACTTTGAACATGTCATAAGAAAAAATCTCCTTTGAAATAGTTATTTTATCCTATAAAAAATTATTATAAAGGAAAGTGCCGCAAGATGACATTGTTTTTTGAAAGTTTAAGCGGCCAACGTCGGAGGTAAAAATCGATTACCCATATTTTTTTACGAAGAAAGGAGTGGTAAACCGTGTTTGCTTTTATCATCCATGTTTTTGTATCATTGTTCGCCGTCACAAATCCGATAGGCAATGTGCCGATCTTTTTGGCGCTCACAGAAGGCTATGAAGCAAAAGAACGCACCGCATTGGCGAGAAAGGCTGCAATTTTATCGTTTCTGATTCTGATCGCGTTTCTCATATTCGGAGAGTTCATCTTCAGGCTTTTTGACATCAACATCCATGCGTTGCGAGTTGCCGGGGGTATTTTTATTTCGGAATTGCCTACAATCTGTTGAATGCGAAGCAGTCTCATGTTCAGTCGCTCCATCATGATGAACACCGCGAGAGCAAGGAAAAAGAGGATATCTCGGTGACGCCGCTCAGCATTCCGATCATTTCGGGGCCCGGAACGATTGCAACGGTGATGAGCCTTTCGGCCAGCAGTCGCAGCCTGGTTCATTTTGGCGGTATGATCATCGGCATCGCCGCCGTCCTCCTGCTGACGTTTGCGGCTTTTCATTATTCGACGCTGATCAGCAACAAATTGGGGCAGACGGAAATGAATGTGATCACCCGGCTGATGGGCTTGATTTTGGCGGTCGTGGCGGTCGGCATGATCGGCACGGGCTTAAAAGGGATGTTTCCGGTTTTGTCGGGATGATTGGAGAAAAAGCAAAAAAAGCTGCTTTATTCTTTGCAGCTTTTTTTCAATTTATGAAGGTTTCGGCACATGCTCGAAGATTTCTTCGCTTTCCAAAAACGCGATCAGATTGTCAAGCCACTCGCAGTAATCGATCCATTGTTTTGTTTCTGCCAGCAGCTCGTTGATTTTAGCTTCGGTTTCGGGTGAAAGGCCTTCTTCCTCAAGGGCTTCCAACAGCTCTTTTCTGATTTTCTTCCCGATCATCCTGTTCTTTTTGACGACTTTGCTCCAGTTGGCCGTAAACAATGAAATAAACGTTTGGTAATAATCTTGTTCGACATCGTACAAATCTTTGCGGACGCCTTTTTCAAAAACTTTTTCGGCTATATTTAAATCGAGCATTTCGCGGACGACCTGGCTCATTCTCGTTTTGCTCATGCCCGTTTCTTCTGACAGTTCATTTAAAGTCATCGGCTTTCTGTTCATATAGATAATCCCGAGCACGCGGCCGACAGTTGATGATATACCGTACGTATTCATGTTTTCCGCGATTTTTTCTATGAAATGTTCTTCCGCTTGTTTAATCGCCTTTAAAGCGTTTTCCTCCAAAGCACATCATCCCTTCGGGCAGCCAATTTTATTGTCAATATATCATAATTTTGCTAGCGGTTGAAAACACTAAAACGGCAGGAAAATAAAGAAATCGGCCGTAATTTTAAGAATAACCAGCAGATTGATGCCGTTAACATATATTTTTATGTCTTATATATATAATTTAAACACTTTGTAAACTTTTTATTTTACAAAGTGTATTTTATAATAAATGAGATGTTGAAATTTTTAAAAAACAGATGGAGGTGTGCGTTTTGCTGAAGCTAGAAAATGTATCGAAGGTTTATAAAGGCGGAAAAAAAGCGGTCAAGAACATTGATCTTGATATAGCAAAAGGTGAATTTATCGTCTTTATCGGACCGAGCGGCTGCGGGAAGACAACGACGATGAAAATGATCAACCGTTTAATTGAACCGACTTCAGGAAGCATTTACATCGACGGAGAAAACATAATGGATCAGGACCCGGTGGAGCTGCGCCGGAAAATCGGCTATGTCATTCAGCAAATCGGACTCTTTCCCCATATGACGATTCAGCAGAATATCACGCTTGTTCCAATGCTTTTGAAATGGCCGGAAGAAAAACGGAAGAAGCGGGCGGAGGAACTGCTTCAGCTCGTTGATATGGGGCCGGAATATTTGAACCGCTATCCTCATGAACTAAGCGGCGGACAGCAGCAGAGAATCGGCGTGCTGCGGGCGCTTGCGGCAGAGCCGCCCCTCATTTTAATGGATGAACCGTTCGGAGCGCTGGACCCGATCACCCGTGATTCGCTTCAGGAAGAGTTCAAAAAGCTGCAGAAATCGCTGGACAAAACGATTGTCTTTGTGACCCACGATATGGATGAAGCGATCAAGCTTGCCGACAGAATTGTGATTCTTCGTGCCGGCGAGATTGTTCAAGTCGGAACGCCTGACGACATTTTGCGGAATCCGGCGGATGAATTCGTTGAGGAGTTCATCGGAAAAGAACGGCTTCTTCAGTCCCGTCCTGACATCGAGCATGTCGAACAAGTGATGAATCCGAATCCGGTCACGATTACGAGTGAAAAAAACCTGACTGAAGCGATTCAAGTGATGAGGGAGCGCCGCGTCGATTCACTGCTTGTTGTGGACGAACGCAATGTCTTAAAAGGATATATCGATGTTGAAATCATCGATCAATACCGGAAAAAAGCCGTCACGGTCGGAGAGGTTGTCAATGAGAATGTCTACTCCGTTCAAAAAGGCACGCTCATCAGAGATACCGTCCGAAAAATTTTGAAAAGAGGATTCAAATATGTTCCCGTTCTTGATGAAGAAGGGCGCCTTGTCGGAATTGTCACAAGGGCAAACCTTGTCGACATCGTGTACGACTCGATTTGGGGAGATGAAGAAACCCTTGTCCAACGTTAAATGTAGGGAGGTGCATCAATCATGAATCAGATCGTCCAATTTCTCCAGAACAACGGCGGGGAAATGCTTTATAAAACATGGGAGCACTTATATATATCCATTTTTGCGGTGCTGCTCGGCATCATTATCGCGGTTCCGCTCGGTGTCGTTTTAACGAGAATGAAAAAAGGGGCCGGCGTCGTGATTGGAATTGTTAATATCATTCAAACGCTGCCGAGTTTGGCGATTCTGGCGTTTTTTATTCCGCTCCTCGGAGTGGGAAAGATTCCGGCGATTGTCGCGCTGTTTTTCTATTCAGTCCTACCGATTCTGAGAAACACTTACACGGGCGTAAAAGGCGTCAATCAAAATTTGCTTGAATCAGGAAAGGGAATCGGTATGACTGCATGGGAACAAATCCGCCTGATCGAACTGCCGCTGTCGGTGCCGGTGATCATGGCAGGCATCCGGACTTCCACCGTTTACTTAATCGGCTGGGCGACGCTCGCGGCTTTTATCGGCGGCGGTGGACTCGGCGACTATATTTTTATCGGGCTCAACCTGTACCAGCCTGAGTACATTATCGCCGGAGCGGTGCCGGTTACGATACTGGCCATTGTGATCGACTATATGCTGTCGAAAACCGAAGACAAAGTCACGCCCCAAGGATTAAAAGGGATGAAGGAAGTATCATAAGGAGTTGGCTCTTATGCAAACAAAAAAATTGAGACGGCTCGGCGCCGTCATGCTGGTCTTCTCGCTTTTGATCAGCGGCTGTGCGCTGCCGGGTCTTGGCGGGGCTTCCGATAAAACGATCAAAATCGGGGCGCAAAACCTGACCGAATCCGAAATTCTTGCCAATATGATCTCGCTTTTGATCGAGCATGATACAGATCTCAATACGGTGCTTGTCAAAAACCTCGGCTCAAACTATGTGCAGCACCAGGCCATGCTCGGCGGAGACATCGACATTTCAGCGACGCGCTATTCGGGAACCGATCTGACAAGTACGCTAGGAAGGGAAGCGGAGAAAGACCCGGAAAAAGCGCTTCACATCGTACAGCAGGACTTTAAAAAGAAATTCAACTACAAATGGTTTGATTCTTACGGATTTGACAATACGTACGCTTTTACAGTCACGAAAGAACTCGCTGAAAAAGGGAACTATGAAACCATATCCGATCTGAAAAAAGACGCGGATAAACTGAAGCTTGGCGTTGACAATGCCTGGCTGAAACGAAAAGGCGACGGATATCCGGGATTTAAACAGGAATACGGATTTTCATTCGGCTCGACCTTTCCAATGCAGATCGGACTCGTTTATGACGCCGTCAAAAACGGCAAAATGGATATCGTTCTTGCCTATTCAACGGACGGCAGGATCAAAGCCTATGATTTAAAGCTGTTAAAAGACGATAAACGCTTTTTCCCGCCGTATGACTGTTCGCCGGTCGTGCCGGAAAAAGTGCTGAAGGAACATCCAGAGCTTAAAGAGACCATCAATAAACTGATCGGAAAAATCGATACCGAAACGATGCAGGAGCTCAATTACGAAGTTGATGGAAAACTGAAAGAGCCTTCTGTCGTCGCGGCCGAATTTTTAAAGAAGCACAATTATTTTGAGTAAAAGGAGGGGCTGACAAATGGAAGTGCTGCAGCAGCTTTGGACGTATTATGCGCAAAACGGGAGCTATGTGCTGGGGGAATTTTACCGCCACTTTTTAATGTCGGCATACGGCGTATTATTCGCCGCCGTCGTCGGCATCCCTGTTGGTATTTTCATCGCCAGATACCGGAAGATCAGCAAATGGGTCTTTTCCATCACCAATGTCATTCAAACGATTCCGGCGCTTGCGATGCTCGCCGTCTTGATGCTAGTCATGGGACTCGGCGCCAACACGGTGATTCTATCATTGTTTTTGTATTCGCTTTTGCCGATTATTCGAAACACATATACGGGAATCGTCAGCATTGAGCACGCCTACCTTGAATCAGGGAAGGCGATGGGCATGACGAAATTTCAAGTGCTCCGGATGGTGGAGCTTCCGCTCGCTTTGTCGGTCATTATGGCAGGGCTCAGAACCGCGCTCGTCATCGCGATCGGCATCACGGCCATCGGCACGTTTGTCGGCGCTGGCGGCCTCGGGGACATCATTGTCAGGGGGTCAAACGCGACCAACGGAACAGCGATCATTCTGGCAGGCGCGATCCCGACGGCACTGATGGCGATCATCGCCGATCTGTTCATGGGATGGCTTGAACGTGCGCTGAGCCCCGTTAAGCATCATAAAGGCAAGACGCCGAATCCGGATGCCGCTTAAATGGCAGCCGAAAAAAGCCGAATTTCTGCTAAAGAGAAATTCGGCTTTTTATGATTGGCGTTTTTTCGCTTCATTGACCAAAAAATGAAAGTACTGTTCGAGGTTGAGCAGGTCTTCGCGGGACAAGCAGTCCCATTTTCCGGGCTCAAACAGCCACAGATCTTCGACGCCATGCTTGGCCGCGATGTCCTGCATCGTGACATAGCCGCGCGGCTGTTCGCGAATCTCGTCAGCCCTCATATAACCGGCAATATCCATGAGCTGCTCGTACGGCATTTTCAGAGCATCGGCCAATTTTCTGATCGTCGCGGGCTTTGGAACGCCGCGGTGGCCGTTTTCGATTCTGGAAATGGCAGCGGCGCTCACACCGGCATACATAGCAAGCTGATTAACAGACAGGCTTCTTTGTTCCCTCAGCTCTTTGAGTCGTTCGCCGAACATTGTCATCGCCATCTCCCCCGCAAATTCATGATATAAACAGTTTAATACAAATGTTGACTAAAGGAAATACTTAGACAGGAAAAATATTGACAAAAGTTAACATAAGGGATAAAATAACAGCAGGGTCGAAAACAGACGAAAATGATAAAAAGGGGGGCGTGCGCTGCGGAGAAGGTATTCAGTTTTTGTTTCGGCTGCTTGCTTCCTGCACGAGAAAGTCGAAATATTTGTCCAGGTTTTCGATGTCTTTCTTTGAGAGCACCTTCCACTTTTCGCTGTCAAACAGAGAAAGATCCTCTAAATCGTACTGTGAAACGATGTCGTAAATGGAATCGTAGCTGCTTCTCGCTTCCTGGACTGTAGATGCGCTGATATAGCCTGCGGATGCCATCAGTTCCTCATACGGGACTTTCAAAGCGTCCGCCAGTTTTCTGATCGTCGCCGGCTTCGGCACGCCGCGCTTTCCGTTTTCAATTCGCGAAATGCCGGCCGAACTGACGCCGGAATACATTGCCAGCTGATTGACGGTCAGTTTTTTCCGTTCCCTTAATTGTCGTAAATGGTATCCAAAGTTCGTCATGGCCAAAACCTCGCAATCTCTTATTATAAAATATTTTAGTACGAATATTGCCTATAGGAAACATATGGATGATAAAAGTATTGACAAAAGTTAACAAATCGTTTATGTTCAATATAGACAAAAAGAAACATAAGAGATTAGAAAGGGGAGTAATCATGGTAAAAAAGATTCATATCAAAAGAGATTTTGTTCTCCAGTATATGATTGAACACAATCTCTCCTTAAATCAGCTTGCCATTGAAATCGGCGTATCCCCGGCGACTCTGAGCAGAGTTTTAAATGGCGAAAGGAGGCCCGGACAGCTTGTGATCGGAAAGATGATTCAGTATTTCAACAAAAAATTTGAAGATCTCTTTTATTATAAAGATGTTGACAAAAGTCAATAAACAAAGGAAAAAAGGAGGCTTTTCAAACGTGAAAAATACAGGAATTGTCCGGCGAATCGATGAGCTCGGCAGAGTCGTTCTCCCGGTCGAAATGCGCAGGGTGCTGAATATCAATGAAAAGGACCCGCTCGAAATATACACCGACGGAGAAAACATCATTTTGACAAAATACGCCGCCAACATGGCATGCTTGATGACCGGCGACATCACCACCAAAAATAAAACGTATGCGGGCGGCAAAATCGTACTCAGCCCAAGGGGAGCAGAAATGCTGCTGGAAGATATGATGGCGGCCTTGTCAGAAAAATGATTACATATTCCGCCTGATAGGAAGCATAGCCGCTCCTTTTTTTGTATACCTTATTCAGGCGCTGGGAAAAAATAAAAAAAGCTGTTCGAAACGCTCGTGACATGCGCTTGCTTTTCATGTAAAATAAAACTATTGTCAGCCAGTTTGTCTGGAGGTGTAGGTTATGGCCGCATTTTTAACGGTCTTATTAGTGATTGTAAGTATCGTACTGATCGTTGTCGTTTTACTGCAATCCGGCAAAAGCGCCGGATTATCAGGCGCAATTTCCGGCGGAGCCGAGCAGCTTTTCGGAAAGCAGAAAGCAAGAGGACTTGATTTGATTCTCCACCGGATGACGGTCGTTTTAACCGTGCTTTTCTTTTTCTTAACGATTGCGCTTGCTTACTTTGTATAAGACAATGAAGCATGAGGTCTGATGTTCAAGTCAGGCCTTTTTCCTATTTGCAGGTCTTTGTATGAAGAGACCGGCCGATTGATAAAGTTTGTTTCAAGACTAAACGTGGAAGAATACATATGAAAAGGAGACAGTGAATCATGAAAATCGTCAAACCACAACCTTTCACATTTAAAGGCGGAAAAAAAGCCGTCCTGCTGCTGCACGGATTTACCGGCAACACGGCGGACGTGAGAATGCTCGGAAGATATTTGAATGAAAAAGGCTACACATGCCATGCGCCCCAATATAAAGGCCACGGCGTGCCTCCGGAAGAACTTCTTTCTACAGGGCCGGAAGACTGGTGGAAAGACGTCATGAACGGGTATGAATATTTGAAATCGGAAGGGTATGAACAAATCGCCGCTTGCGGTCTGTCTCTCGGAGGGGTTTTTTCATTGAAATTGGGTTACACTGTACCCATAAAGGGAATTGTTCCAATGTGCGCGCCGATGTATATCAAAAGCGAAGAGACGATGTACGAGGGTGTGCTTGAGTATGCACGCAATTATAAGAAATTTGAAGGCAAGACAGCGGAACAGATTGACGCTGAGATGGAAGAATTCAAAAAAACGCCGATGAACACGTTGAAAGCACTGCAGGATTTGATTGCCGATGTCAGAGAGCATGTGGACATGATCTATTCGCCTACATTTGTCGTGCAGGCGCGCCACGATCATATGATTAATACGGACAGCGCGAATATCATCTACAATGAAGTTGAAACGGATGATAAGCAGCTGAAATGGTATGAAGAATCCGGTCATGCCATTACATTGGATAAAGAACGCGAAACACTGCACAAGGATGTGTATCAATTTTTAGAAACGCTGGATTGGCAGACATAAGGAGGTCTGGTTAGTGGAAAAAGAAGAATTTATGGATAAGCTTCTCTCCTTTATGAAAGAAGAAGCGTATAAACCTCTTACAGTTCAGGAACTGGAAGAGATGCTGGAAATCACCGATTCGGACGAATACAAAGAGCTTGTCAAAGCTCTTGTAACCCTTGAAGAAAAAGGGCTTGTCGTCAGAACGAGAAGCAACCGCTACGGTTTGCCCGAAAAAATGAATTTGATCAAAGGGAAGGTGTCGGCGCACGCGAAAGGCTTCGCGTTTGTTCTCCCCGAAGATTCCTCGCTTGACGATGTCTTCATTCCGCCGTCTGAGCTGAATACGGCAATGAACGGAGATACCGTGCTTGTCCGCCTGAGTACGGAGTCCGGAGGTACAAAAAAAGAAGGAGCCATCATCCGCATCATTGAGCGCAGCATTCAGAAGATTGTCGGCACGTATACAGAGACGAAAAACTTCGGCTTCGTCATTCCCGACGATAAAAAAATCACGAATGACATCTTTATTCCGAAGCACGCCAAAAACGGCGCCGTCGAGGGGCACAAAGTCGTCGTCCGCCTGACAAGCTATCCTGAAGGCCGGATGAGTGCGGAAGGGGAAGTTATCGAGATTCTCGGCCACAAAAACGACCCCGGCATCGATATCCTTTCCATCATTCATAAGCATGGCCTCCCGGGAGACTTTCCGGCTGAGGCGATGGAACAAGCCGGCAATACGCCTGATACAATCGATGAAAAAGATCTTGAAGGCAGACGGGATCTGCGCGATCAGACGATCGTCACGATCGATGGCGCAGATGCCAAAGACTTGGATGATGCCGTTACCGTCACAAAACTCAAAAACGGCCATTATAAACTCGGCGTCCACATTGCCGATGTCAGCCATTATGTCACAGAAGGGTCTCCGATTGACCAGGAAGCATATGAACGCGGCACGAGCGTCTATCTTGTCGACCGGGTGATTCCGATGATCCCGCACAGGCTGTCGAATGGAATCTGCTCTTTAAATCCGAAGGTCGACCGGCTGACTTTGTCGTGCGAAATGCTCATTAATCCTCAAGGGCAAGTCGTCGAACACGAAATTTTTCAAAGTGTCATTAAAACGACCGAGCGGATGACTTATTCTGACGTGAACAAGATTTTAGTCGATGACGATGAAGAGCTGAAGCGGAAATATGAGGCGCTTGTCCCGATGTTCAAAGACATGGAAGACTTGGCTGCGATTCTGCGCGGCAAGCGGATGGAACGCGGTGCCGTCGACTTTGACTTTAAGGAAGCGAAGGTACTCGTCGACGAAGAAGGAAAAGCGAAGGACGTCGTCTTGAGAGAACGGTCGACAGCAGAAAAGCTGATCGAAGAATTTATGCTTGTCGCCAATGAAACGGTCGCCGAGCACTTTCATTGGATGAATGTTCCGTTTATTTACCGGATTCACGAAGATCCGGATCAAGAAAAGCTCCAGAGATTTCTTGAGTTCGTTACGACATTCGGCTATGTCGTCAAAGGGACGGCCGGAAGCATCCATCCGAAAGCGCTGCAAAGCGTGCTTGAAGAAGTCAGGGATCGTCCTGAAGAAGCCGTAATTTCAACGGTTATGCTCAGATCGATGAAGCAGGCGAAATACGATCCGCAAAGCCTCGGACACTTCGGCTTGTCGACTGAATTCTACACCCATTTCACGTCACCGATTCGCCGCTACCCTGACTTGATCGTCCACAGGCTGATCAGGACGTATTTGATTCAGGGCAAGACAGACGAAGCGACAAGGGAGAAATGGGCCGAAAAACTGCCTGAGATCGCCGAGCATACGTCAAATATGGAACGCAATGCCGTAGATGCCGAGCGGGAAACGGATGATCTGAAAAAAACCGAATTTATGCTGGATAAGATCGGTGAAGAATTTGACGGTGTGATCAGTTCCGTTACGAACTTCGGCATGTTTGTCGAGCTGCCGAACACGATCGAAGGGCTTGTCCACGTCAGCTTTATGACGGACGATTTTTACCGTTATGATGAACAGCACTATGCCATGATCGGCGAGCGTACGGGCAACGTCTACCGGATCGGCGATGAGATTACGGTCCGCGTCGTTGACGTCAATAAAGACGAGCGGAACATCGATTTTGAAATCGTCGGCATGAAAGGCTCCCGCCGCCGGCAGAAACCGGAGCCAAAACAGAAAAAGGGTCCTAAAAAGGATGCTCCATCGGCTGACAAAGGGGAATGGTTCACCAAGCCGAAAAAGAAAAAAGTAAAGAAAAAACGCGGTTTTCAAAACGCGCCGAAACAAAAACGAAAGAAAAAGAAAAAATAGACAGCACACGTCAAAAAAAGGGCGGCGAAATTGTAAGGCGAACGTTCATTTGATAGAATAATACGTATTCGCCGCCCTTTTGAATGTGAGATTGAAGGCGGGAGGAGGTTGCCGTATGCCAAAGGGAGAAGGGAAGGTTGTTTCCCAAAATAAAAAAGCAAATCATGATTATTTTATAGAAGAAACATACGAAACAGGCATCGTGCTTCAAGGTACGGAAATCAAGTCCATTCGCGCCGGACGGGTGAATTTAAAGGACGCGTTCGCTAAAATTGAGCGCGGGGAAGTGTTCCTTCACAATATGCACATCAGCCCGTATGAGCAGGGGAACCGCTACAACCATGATCCGTTGCGGACGAGAAAGCTTTTGATGCACCGCAAGCAGATCAACAAATTGATCGGTTTGACGAAAGAGCAGGGGTACTCGCTCGTACCGCTCAAGATTTATTTGAAGAACGGTTTTGCGAAAGTGCTGCTCGGACTCGGAAAAGGGAAGAAGAAATTCGACAAACGCGAAGACTTAAAGCGCAAAGACGCCAAACGCGAAATCGAAAGAGCATTCCGCGACAGGCAAAAAGGCTTGATCTAAAGCCGGAACCCATGTTATCCTATATGAACGTGATCACAGACATTACCATTTGGAATTGACGCGTGATCTTGTTATAATAGTGATGCAGCCAGTTATCCGACTTCCTTTTCATCCAAGGGGACGTTACGGATTCGACAGGGACGGATCGAGCTTGAGTTGCGAGCCGAGAGGCGATCTCGTAAAAACGCACCTAAATATAACTGGCAAATCTAACCAGAACTTAGCACTAGCTGCCTAATTAGCGCAGCGAGCTCTTGCCCGCATCGCCTATGTGCCGGTTAAGAGCCCATAACGAAGTAGGCTACGCTTGCGCTCCCGTCTGAGAGCGCAGGAAGAGACTTATCAGACTAGCTTTCCGAGGGCCTGCCCGCAGGCACGAAGATGAGCGAAACTAAATATGCAGGGCTACGCTCGTAGACGCTGAAGCAATCGACGTTTCTGGACGTGGGTTCGACTCCCACCGTCTCCACCATACATATGATGGTGGTTTTTT
>Ga0180430_10002870_pt1 | contig 15251 bp, 11 predicted proteins | sample SS_ome_9_FD_132999 | JGI IMG/M metagenome (GOLD analysis project Ga0180430, IMG submission 132999) | Hypersaline lake sediment archaeal communities from the Salton Sea, California, USA - SS_1_S_2 metaG | ecosystem: Environmental > Aquatic > Non-marine Saline and Alkaline > Hypersaline >... | reverse complement strand
TCATCGTGTCCTTCCGATTCTGCTCGTGCCTCATGGCACCACACTCTGTCCTGTAGAGTCAGGGCGGAAACAGGAATCGTACCTGCTCGGCCCGCTGATTTCAATGAACACGCCGCCCCAATCCGATGGGGCTCTTTCCCATTCCGATGGGGCTCTTTCCCATTCCGATGGGGCTCTTTCCCATTCCGATGGGGCTCTAGCGTTCCACCAGTTCGATGAGAACACCGCCCGACGCCGCGGGATGGACGAAACCGATCCGGGCGCCCTCGGCGCCCACGCGGGATTGCGCGTCGATCAGCCTCGTTCCTTGGGCGGCGAGACGTTTCAGCTCCGCGTCGATCCCGTCGACGCGAAAAGCGATATGGTGAAGGCCCTCGCCCGACTTTTCGATGAACCGGGCCACGGGGCTGTCGGGCGCCGTCGGCTCGAGGAGCTCGACGCGCGTTTCACCGGCGCCGAGCACGGCCACTTTGACCTTCTGCTCCGCCACCTCCTCATCGCCCATATGGTCGAGGCCGAGGAGATCCTTGTAGAAAGGAAGGGATTTCTCGATCGACCGGACGGCCACGGCCAGGTGGTCCACTTTTTTTGTCATTGCGGTCACTCCAGAGTCAGTTCCGTTCCTTCCGCAGCCAGGAGACGAGTTCGGTGATGTCGGCCGGAAGGGGCGCCTCGTAGGCGACTCTCTCCTTCGAGATGGGGTGGGTGAAGCAGAGGCGCCGCGCGTGGAGCGCCTGGCGGGCGATCGACGGAACGGCTTTTCCCGCGGCCGCGTAATCCTCGACCATGGCATTATAGGTCTGCCGCCGTCCCCGGCCGTACATCGGGTCGCCCACGAGCGGAAAACCGATGTGGCTCATGTGAACGCGGATCTGATGGGTGCGGCCCGTGTGAATGTTGACCTTGACCGCGCAGAAACCGTCGAAGTGTTCGACCACCTCGTAAAAGGACGAGGCCGGCTTGCCCCGCTGCCTGTCGACCTTGACCTTTTCGGGGTTTTTGGGATCCTTGCCGAGTGGCAGATCGATGTAGTCGGAGTGGAAGGGGATATTGCCGATCACCACGGCGTAGTATTCCTTTTCCACCTTGCGGTTCTTGAACTCTTCCACCAGGTGATAGCGCGCCAGATTGGTGCGCGCCGCGAGGAGGACGCCCGTCGTCTCCCTGTCGAGCCGGTGCACGACGCCGGGACGAAAGACGACTCCCACACGGGCGATCTCGGGATAATGATGGAGCAAGGCGTTCACCAACGTCCCGCTCCGTTCGCCCGTGCCGGGGTGAACGACGAGGCCCGTTGCCTTGTTGATCACCACGAAATGCTCTTCTTCGGCGACGAGGTCGAGGGGGATCTTCTCGGCGCGCGGCGTGCTCGGGTTGCGCGAGCCTTTCTCCACGGTGATCTTTTCCCCTTCGGCCACGCGGTAGTTCTTGCGCACCCGCCGTCCGTTGACGCGGACCTGGCCGCAGGCGATCATGCCGGTCAGGTAGCTGCGCGAATATTCGGGATAGAGCGTCTCGCCCAGAAAGCGATCGATCCTCCGTCCCGCGTCGTCGGCGGGAGTGACGATTTCGATGAACTGCTTCTTTCCCTTGGCCATGGCGGTTAAAACCTCTGTTTCATTCCTTTGGACGGGCCATGTTAACACTCCCGCGCCGCGTCGAAAAGAGGAACCCTAAGTCGCGCTCATTTAGGATCTTCGTTCTTCCAGCGCTCTGCGGCCGTCCCCGAAGGGCCGCCGCACGCCGGCGGGACGGCGAAAGATTCCCCATTCTGAAGGGATTCCGGACCTTGACATGGCTACGCATCCTGTTACTCTGTTTTGCTTTGCCTCTAATAGATAGGTACTGTTATTAGTCGGCTGCTCGAACCGCCCCCCCACACAACGAGGAGATGGTTATGGAGCAAGATACCTTTGTTCTCAGATCAGGATCTCGAACGATGAAAAAACAGATTGCAGTCTCTCTTCTCACCGCTGTCGCGTTGTCCTTTTGGTGTGCCGATTTTCTGCCCGCCTCCGAGGCGCCCCCCGAAGCGCCCCCGGCCGTGGAAACCTTTGTTCGCGGCACCCATGGAACGGCCAAGGCCGGTAACAGCCGGGCGCCGTTCAACATGGTGACCGTTTCCAAGGGCGAGGTGATCCTCGGCATGAACAAGGAACTGGTCGAAAAAAAGGGCGAAGGCCAGTCGTCGACCCTCTCTCTTCTCTCCGGATCGATTCCAAAGCACACCCAGAGAAAGATTGAAGAATTCTACTGCGACAAGTTCGAGGTCACCAATGACCAGTGGAAGGCGTTTCTCGATGCCACGGGACGGTCGCCGAGCGCGCTCCTGAAAGAACTGGCCTGGCAGAAAGGTCCCGACGGCGGCTCGAGCTATCCCGAGGGCGAAGAAAAATTCCCCATCCGCAACGTCGATCTCAACGACGCCAAGGCCTTTGCCCTCTGGTGCGGCAAACGGATTCCGACCGAAGCCGAATGGATGCGGGCCGCATCGGACAACAAGGGATGGCTCTACGCGTGGGGCAACGACTACGATCCCAAGAAATGCTCGACCAGGGACAGGCGCACGCGGCGCGAGAAGCTGATGCCCGTCGGCTCCCACACGGCAGGCGCGTCGCCCTTCGGGATCGAGGACATGACGGGCAGCGTCTGGGAATGGACAATTTCTCCTTTTGAGGAGTACAAGAATTTCAAGCCCATCGTTCAGAAAGTGGGCCGAAGGAAGGAAACCCTCTTTCCCGGTTTCGACTCCCGCCAGTACGTGGTCAAGGGAGGAGTCTACAACGGCAACGACCTCGTGAACCTCCTCCCCGTCCGGCAACCGTGCCTCTCGAATACGAACCTCGACTCCCTCGGTTTCCGGTGCATCAAGAATCCCAAACCGGGCGTCGACATTTTCGAGTCGGCTCTCAAGGAGCTGAACTCCGCCTATCTCAAGGAACAGAGATGGGACGATCGCAACTTCTACGCCATCGAAGCCTCCCAGGTCGACACGGACCGCGGGATCATCGTCGGGTTCGATTATTTCGTCTTCAAGCCGAGGGGTGGCCTTCTCACGAGCGTGAGCAAGATCATGAAGAACAACAATCCCACTCCCGCCGGCTACCTTCCTCTCGGTGTGCTGAGCGTCTCCCGTCCGCTGGAGAATCCGCTCCTGCCTCCTGGCCCGTACACCCTTGTTTACAGACACAAGGGCGCCGGGCAGGAAGAAGAGGCCGTCGCCGTCGAGCCCGAAAAACCGAAAGAGGAGAAAAAACCCGAAGAGCCCAAAAAAGACGATCCCAAGAAAGAAGGCGAAGAGGGAGAACCCCAGGAAAAAACTGAAGAAGAGAAAAAAGCCGAAGAGGAAGAAAAACGTATCGCCGAAGAGAACGCCAAGGCAAAAGCGCTCGCCGACGCTGAAAATGCGCGCGCCATGGCCGACCTCGAAAAGATCGGCGCCGTCACTTCGGCCAAGAACGACATTCCCTTCCCCAAGAACAAGAATCTCATTCTTTTCCTCAATCCCTCCGACACGGTGGTCGGTTTCGTCGAGGTCGAACGTTTTGTCGAAGGCGGCGAGGAACCGATCCGCGTGATTCACGTTCAGGCTTCGGGCAACACGGAGATGGAATTCACCGTCCGCATTCTGGGATCGAAGCACCCCCGCTTCAAACTCCCGCTGAGAATCGTAGACAACCCCTTCTAATCGATTTGAAAAACATCCCCCAGCGCCGTCATCCCTTTTGGGTGACGGCGCTGACAATTACTCCTCTTGCCGGTCAGTCACTGCTCCACTGTCCATCCATTGGAAGAATTTTAGTGAGGCTGACCTGACGGCGGGAGCCCGATTAAGGGCGTTTCTTCCGCGGAATGCCCAGGAAGAACTCCATCAGGTCGTGGCCGTTGTCGACGTGGAGGTCCGATTTGGCCGCATTCGCCTCGGTGAAGGCGTACTGCCTGATCCCTTCCACACCTTGGCCGCAGAAGGCAACCGGCACCGGTCCGCGCGCCCGGGTGGTCTCGAGTGTTGAGGTGATGTGATCGGTGGCTATCATCATGCGCCAGCCGTCGAGACCGTCGAGTTTCTCGAGCAGCGGGCCGACGAGGCGGCTGTCGACCGCCTCGATGGCCGCAATCTTGGATGAGGGATTCCCCTCGTGGCACGCCTCGTTCACTGCGCCCACGTGGACCACGACCAGGTCGTGACGCTTGAGCGCCTCAAGGCAGCCATCGGCCTTTCGCGCATAGTCGGTGTCGAGCCCTCCCGTGGCGCCAGCCACGTCGATCAGTTCGAGACCGATCTTACGCGCCAAGCCGCGCGCGAGAGGGGCGGCTCCCACGAGCCCGCCCCGCAGATCGAACATCGTGTTGAAAGGGGGCAGCTCGAAATCGCGTCCCTGCCCCCAGAGCCAGATCGTGTTCGCCGGGTTTTCGCCGAGATCGATCCGAACGCTGTTGATGTCGTTCTTTTCCAGTTCGGCGCGCGCCCTCTCGAGCAGATCGCACAAAACCTGTGCGTCCGCCCCGTAAGGGTAAAAGTCGCGCACCGGCTGCTGCAAGATCTCGTGGGGTGGAACGGTTTCGAAAGAGAGCGACGCGCACCCCTTCATGACGAGAAGGTTTCGATAACCGAGGCCGGCGTGAAAGCTGAGCGTCTCCCCCCCCAGCCTGACATTGAGCATCTTGACGAGTGCGATCGATTCGGAGTCCGAGATCTGACCGGCATTGTGATCGACAAGGATTCCGTTGAAGGTGGAGACGAAATTCATACGGAGGGCCAGATCGTCCGGCTCGAGCGTGATGCCGACACCGGCCGCTTCGAGCGGCCCCCGGGTGACACCCAGTCCCCGTGTGTCGTAACCGAAGAGCGAAAGGAGCGCCCGTTCCGAGCCGCCCCGGTGGTGATCGTCGATCGTGTTCACGAGGCCGAGGCGGCCCTCGTACGAGATCCTGTCGAGGTGTGGAGTGGTGGCCACTTCGAGAGGCGTCTTCCCGTCCAGCGCCTCGAGCGGCTCATCTCCCAGACCGGTGACGATGACGATGATGTACTTTAGATCACTCACGGCGTTCTCTCGATGTGACGATCAGTGCCTTGATCCAACCGCGGATGGAGAATCTGAATAAACACAAACATAAGCCGCGGCGAGTTTCAAGCACTCAGACGATGGGGAGCTGCGCGAGGCCCTCGGCGACACTTTTGAACCGGAAGGGCAGAAGGCGCGATGCCAGCCCCGTGTCGAGGGAAAGATCGAGGGGCCTCGGCGGTTTCGCCTCCAGGCCGCCCGAACTCGCGGGAACGAGAAGTTCGGAGGGCAGCCCGAATCTCGACGCCACGGCGCGGCCGAATTCGAACCGGCTTTGCCGTTCGGGACCGGCAAGATGAATCATTCCCGAGAAATCACTCTCCGCCAGAAAGAGGACGGCCCGGACCAGATCATCGACGAGGACCGGTGTCCGAAACTCATCGGTGAACAGGCCGAGTCGGCGTCCCCGACCGAGGGCGGTGATCAGTCCCTCCGATGCGGACCGCTTTCCGCTCGGCGAGGTTCCATAGATCAGCGAGAGACGTGCCACGAGTGCGTCGGGATTCGCGTCGAGCACAGCGGCTTCGCCCGCGGCCTTGGTGGCGCCGTAGACGTGCACCGGCGATGGTCGATCATCCTCCCTGTAGAAAGACCGGGCGCCGTCGAAAACCTGGTCTGTGGAAAAGTGCACAAAACGGGCGCCCCTCGTACGGCACCAGTCGGCCAGAAGGGCTGGCGCGTCGGAATTGACTGCGCGCGCAGCGCGAGGATCGGCTTCGCACGGTTTGATATCGGGCATGGCGGCGCAGCTGATCACCTGAGAAGGGGCGGCGCCATCGAGCGCCGCGCGGAGGCGATCGAAATCGGCCAGGTCGATTCCGTCGTCAGATCGATCGCTCCCCCCATTTGTCGACCTCCGTCCAAAGAGCCCGGTTACATCGAGAGAGCCGGAGGATAGAGCTTCGTAGAGCGCCCCCCCGAGGAGGCCGCTTGCGCCTGTAATCAGGATCGTTTGGTTTTTGATCGGTCTCAGAAACATCCAAGGAACTCTGTCATTTCTTTCCAGTCTGTCGAATGCCGGGGAAATTGAGTTTACCAAAGAGTGGGCGACGTTAAAATGTCGGCGGCGGATAGGGATTCACCACCGCCTCGAGTCTTACTGGGAGCGATTTGAACAGACGAGGGTGGCGCACCATGAAACTAGGCCGTTTCGAATTCGATCCGATGAAGGATTTTTTTGTCCTTGCCGGACATTGCGTACTCGAATCGGAGGAGAGCGCCGTGGCTCTGGCACGGAAACTCTCCGATTTTTCCGATGAGCTCTCGGTTCCCTTGATTTTCAAGGCCTCCTTTGACAAGGCGAATCGCAGCTCGATCTCGTCCTATCGCGGCCCGGGGATGAAGAAGGGTCTCGAAATCCTCGCGACGATCAAATCGGAGTCCCGACTGCCGGTCATGGCCGATATCCATGAGCCGTCCCAGGCGACGGCGGCCGCCGCCGTGCTCGATATGATTCAGATTCCGGCTTTTCTTTGCCGCCAGACCGATCTCTTGACGGCGGCGGCGTCGACGCGTAAACCGCTCAACATCAAGAAAGGGCAGTTTCTGGCGCCCTGGGACATGGCCAACGTCGTCGAAAAAGTGCGCACCGTGGGCGGCAAGGAAATTTTTCTTACCGAAAGAGGGTCCTGCTTCGGTTACAACACGCTCGTTAACGATATACGTGCTATTCCCTACTTGCAGAGCCTCGGCTGTCCGGTGGTCTTCGACGCCACCCATTCGGTTCAGATGCCGGGCGGTCTGGGCCACGCAACGGGGGGCGACGCGACGATGATCCCTGTCCTGGCGCGCGCCGCTGTGGCAGCAGGTTGCAACGGTGTCTTTTTCGAAACGCACGAGACCCCCGACGAGGCCCTGTGCGACGGTCCTAATATGATACAAATTAATGAGTTGAAAAAACTCCTCCTACAGTTGATAAATATTCGTCGCGCCAGCGGCTGAGAGGGATTATTTTTGTCACTAGAGACAGCGATTGGGTGCAAGACTTTGCGTGGTCTCCCATCAGGTTTGACTTTCTGCCTCCTTTCGCCGCGACCTGTTGACCGAATTGAATCTTCTTGAGTGGAATCACGACTTTCCAATCCGATGAACGACCCGATCAAGCCAAATATCGAGCCTGAAGACGACACGGCGTCGGTGAATTTTCCCGGGATCGACTCCTTGAAGGGCAAGCGGCTCGGTGAGTTTCGCATCGTGCGCGAGATCGGCCGTGGATCGATGGGGGTCGTCTTCGAGGCGGTTCAGGAGAACCTCGACCGGCGCGTGGCGATCAAACTTCTCCCGCCGAGTATCAATCTTCCCGAAAAATCGATCCGCCGCTTCCTGCGCGAGGCCGAATCGGTCGCAAAGCTTCACCACGACAACATCGTCCAGATCTACGCCATCGGCCAGAAGGACGCCCTCTACTACTACGCCATGCAGTTCGTCGACGGAACCCCGCTCGACGAAGCCCTGCGCGACGAACATCCTCTCTCCTTTACACGGATCGCGCGGATCCTCCTCCAGGCATCGCGGGCGATCGACTACGCCCACGATCACGGGATCATCCATCGCGACATCAAGCCGGGCAATATTTTGCTCGCCGAAGACGACAAGGTCATCATCACCGACTTCGGACTGGCCCGCCAGGAGAGAGGCGCCACGCTGACAGAATCGGGCGCGCTCGTGGGCACGCCGATCTACATGAGCCCCGAGCAGGTCCTCGGCAAAAAGGGCGCCGTGGGAAAGAGGTCGGACATCTATTCTCTCGGCGTCACCCTTTTCGAACTCCTCACCGGTAAGCCGCCTTTCATGGGAACGAGCACACAGGAAATCCTCAACTGCATCCTCGAGGAGGAACCGAAGGCGCCCCGCAAGATCCGCTCCGACGTTCCCTGGGAGCTCGACGTGATCGCCATGAAAGCGATGGAGAAGGAGCCGCGCCAGCGCTTCTCGACAGCGGGCGATCTCGCCGCCGATCTGCGCCGCTACATCGACGGCGAGCCGATCCTGGCCCGTCCCTCGGGAACGATGATCAAGCTCGCCAAGAAGGTGCGCAAGCACCGCGTGGCGTCGGTCATGGCCGGAGCGGCGGCCGTTCTGCTCATCGTCGTTCTCGTCAACACTTTCAGATCGCAGGGAATGCAGAAAGACCTCGCCCAGTACGAAGCCGCCCTCCTGCAGGGCCAGCTCCTTCTCAACGACATGGATAACGAGAACGACCACCTGGCGGAGGAGCACTTCGCGAAAGCGATCGCTCTCTTTCCAGAGAAGGCCGAGGCCCACTTCGGCCGGAGCGAGGTTTTCCAGAGCCTCGCCAATCACGAAGACGATCCCGAATCGGACAAGGCGAAGGCGCTGCGCAACCAGGCCCTGGAATCGGTCAACACGGCTCTCGTCTACGACCCCCAGCACACGGGCGCGCTCCTTTTACGGAGCAGGACACTCAGAGAAAACGGCGACACCCGGGAAGCGCTCGAAGACCTTCTCAAGCTGCGCAACATCGATAAAGAGAATTTCACCGCCGCCTACGAGACGACCGAAACGCTTTACGACTTCTATCACCAGCTCCTCAAAGAAAGACCCGACGATGATCACATGGAGGTGATCAATTCATCCATGCTCTACGGCGAGGAAGCTCTGAAATACGGCGACAACGTCGAGATGCGGTGCCTCATGGCGTTGATCTACTACGAGAAAGCCAAACAGGGAAAAAGCAGCGAGGAGCAGAAAATCTACCTCCAAAAAGCGAGCGAGGAAATAGACATCGCCACCGAGCTCGACGGAAACAGCCGCAAGGCCTTTTCGATCAGGGATAGGATCAACTACACGTCCGAGGAAAAGCGTTTTTCCGAGATTTACGAATGGGCTAAGAAACAGGGCTTCGTCGATTCGGCAATTTCCCAGGGATCGGAAATATTCGGCTTTGTCACCGAAAACTTCCTGCCCACCATCCTTCCGCTCACGACGGACGGCGAACCCGAACCGCCGGAGGGAGAACCAGAGTTTTGATCAGTTTTCCTCGCTCAGGCCGATGTCGTATTTCTTGAGGCGATTGTAGAGTGTGCGCCGCGGTATGCAGAGCTCCTTGGCGGCCCGCGCTTTGTTCCCCCCCGCCCGCTTGAGCGCCGCCCGGATCGCCTCCTTCTCGATGTCCTCCAAGGTTTTTCCCTCGTAGACATCGTCCCCGGGGCCGGCGCGCGGGACGGTCGATGACGAGAGACCGCCCACATGCTCGACACCGATCGTATTTCCCGAAACGGCGTGCATGCGGCGGACCTCGTTCTCGAGCTCGCGCACGTTGCCCGGCCAGTTGTGGGCCATGAGCCTGCGCATCGCGTCGAGCTGGATCTCCTTTTTCTCCTCGCCGTTTTCCGATGAGAGCTTGGTCAGAAAAGTGTCCACGAGGAGCGGAATATCCTCGCGCCGCTCGCGCAAAGGCGGAACGCGGATCGCCATGACCTTGAGACGGTAATAGAGATCCTCGCGAAACCGGCCCTCGCGGATCAGCTCGGGGATATCGGCGTTGGTGGCCGAAATGATGCGCACGCTGACCTTGATCGGATCGTGGCCGCCCACGCGCCGGAACTCTCCTTCCTGGAGGACGCGGAGCATTTTTTTCTGCATCGAGAGGCCCATGTCGCCGATCTCGTCGAGAAAAAGCGTTCCCTCGTGGGCGGCTTCGAAGAGGCCGATCTTGCGTTTGTCGGCGCCGGTGAAGGCGCCTTTCTCGTAGCCGAAAAACTCGCTCTCGAGCAGGCTCTCCGAGATGGCGGCGCAGTTCTCGGAAACGAAGTTCCTGTCGCGGAGCGGTCCGTTGTAATGAACGGCGCGGGCCACGAGTTCCTTGCCCGTTCCGCTCTCGCCGTGAATGAGCACGGGGTAGTTCGTGTCGGTCACGATATCGAGAAGGCGGAAGACCTCGGCGATCGCCGCGCTGCGGCCCACGATGTTCGAATAATCGTACTTGAGCTTGTGCGTTTCGCGCTGCGTCTCGAGCACCTTCTTGATCACCTCGATCTCGTCGGCCTGGTAGGCGACGCGCTCCTCGAGTGTGGCGTTGAGCTTTTCGAGCTCGATCCTCTTTTCCTCGTTTTCCTCGTAGAGCCGGGCGTTCTCGAGAGCGATGGCGGCCTGGTCTGAGAAGAGATCGAGAAAGACGCGGTCGTCCTCGGAAAAGGTTCCCTTTTGAAACCGGTTGTCGATGTAGACGCAGCCGATCACCGCATCCTTGATCTTGAGCGGCGTGCAGAGAATGGAACGGAGTTTCATGTCGGCCACGGAGGTGAAGGCGGCGAGGCTCTTGTCGTCCATGGCGCTGTCGGTGAGGAGCACGAGGCCCTCTTCCATGACTTTCTGGACCACGCCCCAGCTCACCTTGGCGCCAGCCTTCCGGATCTCTTCGCGGTCGATGTTGCGGGCCACCTCGACCTGATACTGGTCGTTCTTCCTCAAGATGAGAAACCCGCGCTCCGCGCCCATCAGGCTCACGACGGAGTCGAGGATCAAACTCAGGAGCCGCTTGAGGTTCAGCTCGGAATTGAGGGCCGTGTTGATCTCGATCAGCTTGACAAAGTGATCCTCGGGTAGACCCTTGTCCTTTCCGCGAAAGAGCAGATCCCTGAGTGCGCTCGCAAAACTCTTCTTCTTGGTCATGGCCGTTCAGCTCGTGAAGGACGTCGAAAAACCTAGGTTCATCATACAGGAGGACGGGGATGAAGCAACCGGCGCGGCGAGGAATATGGGATCGATTCGCGGCTGGGATTCAATACTCGGCGGCAAACTTGTCCTTGAGGCGCATGAGCATGCGCGTGATGATCTGGCAGACACGGGACTCGGAGATGTCGATGATCTCCCCGATCTCCTTCATGGTCATCGCTTCGTGATAGTAGAGCATGATGATCATTTTCTCGAGCTGCGCGAGGCTCCCGTAGATGAGCCTGGTGATCTCCTGTCTCTGCACGATCTCGGAAGGTTCTTCCTCCACCATCGGCATTCCGTTGCGGCCACCTCGTCCCGAGCCGGTGCAGTTCTCGATCTCCTCGGAGTGGAGCGAGATGATGTTGGAAAAGGTCAGCTTGAGAATCGTCGCACGAAGTTCGTTCACCGAAAGGTTGAGCGCAAAGGCGAGCTCCCCGTCCGACGGATCGCGGCCGAGCGTTTCCTTGAGTCCCGCTTCGGTCCGGCTCAGTTCGGCTTCGCGGTTGCGCGCTTCGCGCGGAATCCAGTCCTGGTTTCGCAGCTCGTCGAGCATCGATCCCTTGACCCGCATGCGGCAATAAGACTCGAACCGGGTTCCGCGGGCGGGATCGTAGTTGTCGATCGCCTTGATGAGTCCGCACACGCCAGCGCTGGCGAGATCCTCGGGATCGACTGTTCGCGGAAGGCGGGAGGCGATTTTTTTGGCGACCCCTTTGACGAGAGGAAGGTAGGTCTCAACGAGCCGCGCACGCAGACGGGGGCTATTGGTCCTCTTGAATCTCATCCAGAGCTGTGAGTGGGATATCGATTCTTCTCTCATGAGACAGATGGTCCTCCGAAGATTCAATCAGAAGGACCTCTCATGTGACCTATCGGCTCATGGCGGCCGTAATCGTTTTTTTGATCCTTCTGAGTTTTTCTCTTCTTGAACCTCAACGGGGCACTCGGTTTTTAGAACCTCATGCCGGCGGTCTATTGGACCGCATTGCGGAGACTGATCAGAGCACGGCGCTGATCGTCTCGATTCTTCCGGAGTAAGAGAGTGGTTCCCCAACCGCCGTCTCTAACTCATTCAGAGCTTGTTAAATCTGAACGGCATTTTTACTACATCTAGTCGTTCGAATCAAATAGAATCCAGTCATGGTGTTAAGATTTGATGAACGCCCACAGTGGTGTCAGACAGATTGAAAAGGAAAGAAGCGATGCGTACCTTTTTTTAGGTACTATTACTTTACTGTTCGCGCTTTGGTACTATATGTGGAGAAGGTGAAAGAAGGTTGAGAATTCCATCGCGGATTACAGGTCTGCCAACGGCCTCGAAGCCCGGTGTGAATCAATTCTGAGATTTTAGCGACTCCCGCGCTGTGTCTCATTTCGAGCAGGAGGTCAAGAGGTGACCGAGAAATTTACCGTGTGTATCATCGACGACGATGACGATTTCAGGAAATCCTTGGCTTGGCTTCTTGAACGCCACAAGTTCAACGTTCAGCAATACTCGGCCGCGTCGAGTTTTCTCGACCAGGCCCCGCCCGAGACGGGTTGCATCGTGACAGACGTGAGAATGCCCGGGATGGACGGCCTCGAACTCCAGGCAAAACTCATCGAACGCAAGATCAACCTGCCCGTCATCGTCATCACCGGATACGGCGATATCGAGATGGCGGTCAAGGCGATGCAGAATGGCGCACTCGATTTCATCGAGAAGCCCTTCGACGACAAGGAATTCATCGAGATCATCAACAAGGCCCAGAAGCGCGAATCGGAAGAGCACAAGGAGCGGCAGCTCGCCAACGATATCAAGACGCGCGTCTCCACACTTTCGGCACGGGAGAAGGAAGTGATGGAGCGCGTCGTTCGCGGGAAACCGAACAAGGTGATCGCCGCCGAATTCTTTCTCAGCCCGAGGACCGTGGAAATTCATCGCGCCAACATGATGCGGAAGATGAAGGTCGGATCAGTGGCCGAGCTCGTTCGGATGACCTGCCTCGCCGAACGATACGAAAAATAGTCCTCGTACCGGCGACTCACTCCGTCCATTCGATCCAGACAGGCGACACCCACCCCATCTGCCCGTCGGCCTGCTCAACCCTCAAGTAATAAGAATGCCTTCCCGTGACGGGCTCGGCCGAGAGCGAGAAGTCGTCGGTGAAATCGAGCGTTCCCGGGCGCCTCTCGGCGACGAGGAGCTGCCCGTCGCGAAGAAGCTGAACCGCGTCGATCGCGTCTGTCCCATGGACCGCGAGTTGCACGCGCGGTTGTCCCCGCCCGCTGACCGTCTCACCGGGCAGGGCGCCGGCGATACGCAAGGCGATCACCATGCGGGCGCCCGTTGTTCCGTAGCAACGGCCGCACTCGAGAGCGCTGAAAATCCCCTCGCGGTCGAAGGTGTCGGCCCAGACCGCGGTGACACCGGAAAAACCGTAACGGAGACCTTTCTTACGCCGGATCGCGACCGGCACGCCCGGAAGCCCCACATGACCGTCCGAGTCGGCGGTAACGAAGTACCTCCCGCCGGCGGCGAGGAGATCGCGAAAACTCGAACCGGGCCGCCTCTCGTTGCCCACGTCGCCATGAATGGGAAGAGACGATCGGTTGAACTCGGACAGCCCATGCCATGAGTAGACCTCGAAGAGGCGCTGCCGGTTCAGGCCGAGGCCGAAACCGAAATCGTAGTCGAGCACCGACCGGTCACGAAGCCACGTTGTGTGGTGAACCACGATCAGCACATTGGGATCGGAACCGATTTTTTCGGCGAGGTCGGCCAGAGTCGGCGCATGGCGTGTGCCGGGGTCATCGGTGGGCAGTTCGCTCCAGGCCTCGACGCCGTGCGCGTCCTTGAGAATCACATGGCGGTGGCCGTGTCTCTCCGAGGTCCATTCGTACCCGGCAAGAGCGACGAAACGGCCCGGATCATCGAAACGATCGGGCAAGAGGCGCAGCTCTTCCCACCGGAAGGAACTGTTGGAGCTGTGGTCCGAGATCGAACAGAAATCGAGACAGGCCGGTCCGCGGGCGAAGTCGTAGGCTTCATTCTGCAGCGCGGCAGCGTGCCCTCCCACGGCGGTGTGGCTCTGAATACTCCCCCACTTGATCGTACATCCCTCCGGCAGGAGGGGCTCTCTGCCGTCCACGACGATCACGGGATTGCTCGTTCCCCGCAGCCCCCCGTCGGCACTTCGCGCCGCCAGCCGATAGGGCCCGGGCCGATCGACAACGACCTCCACATCGCCGAAAGCCTGGCCGCGCTGAAAATCAATCGAGCCGAGAAGGGGGGCGTCCTTTTCGTGGGAAAGAAAAACTTCCACCTCTCCCGCGAAATCATCGACGGGTAGACTCGACGCGGTCCGGCCGCCGCCACCTCTGACCGGAACGACGCGCACCCTGATCTTTCCCGGCGCCGTCACCGAGGGTGCGGCCACGCGCAGCCGGTCGGCCTCGACGGCATGGCTCTCGACGAGCGGGTGCGGCCCCCGGGCGAGCCGAAAGGTGCCATCGCCCACACGGTCGGCGTAGCAGAGCAGTCGGATTTTCAGCGGGATCGGCGGGACCTTCATCCCCGGACCGCCCGTCCGCCGGTCGCCGAAGAGGAGGGTCACTTTTTCTCCCGCGGGCAGCCCCTCGGGAAAGACGATCTGCGGAGAATGCCGGCCGAGCCCCGCGGGGTGGAGCGAGACCTCGAAGGGGCTCGACTCGGTGGAGGCGGTGAGCAGGTTTTCCGCGCCCTCCGGGCCGAGCACAGGATCGCCGAGGGCATAACGCAGGTCTGTGCCGATCAGCGGCCGCCCGTTGAAGAGACGGCCCTGTTCGATCCGCAATCCGCCGCCGGGAAGCAGTCGATCGCCGAAGCCGACCACCAGCGAAAAAGTAACGAACGATTCCTTCCCCGGAAGGCGCTCGCCGATTCCGGCGCTCTCCGTCGACACGGCAAAATGGGCCGGGCCGTCGAAAGCGATATCCGCCGTGATCGCGCCCTCCTGCCGGCACGACAGACCGGCCACGAGGAGCAAGGCGCCCAGGGCGCCCAGAATCGGTGATCGAATCGAGTTTTTCATCGAAGGCGTCTCTCCTTGCTGCTCAACCATTGAACGGGATGGCGGGTGAATTATCAAGCATGGCAGAAGGCACGCCGAGGCGGGAGCTCGAAGGGCACCTTGAATGCTTTTCGCCCCGCCGTTAGACTCGTCATTTTCCGGATCTGCCGGACCCGGCGCCCCGCGGGGCGTACCTTGAACCCTTCACGGATAGGAAACGATGAACCTGAGACGCAATGGACCGTTGAGGTCGGCCGCCATCTCTGTGGTGGTCCTTCTCCTTTTTGCCGGATGTGTGTCGCCCGTTGTCGTCGATCGCACCGTCACGTCGAACCGGGGGATGGTGGTCTGCGTCGACGACCTCGCCGCCGAGGTCGGCGCCCGCGTCCTCGCCGCCGGGGGAAACGCCATCGACGCGGCCGTCGCCGTGGGGTTCACCCTCGCCGTGACCCACCCCCAGGCGGGCAACCTCGGC
>Ga0180430_10002868_pt1 | contig 15257 bp, 12 predicted proteins | sample SS_ome_9_FD_132999 | JGI IMG/M metagenome (GOLD analysis project Ga0180430, IMG submission 132999) | Hypersaline lake sediment archaeal communities from the Salton Sea, California, USA - SS_1_S_2 metaG | ecosystem: Environmental > Aquatic > Non-marine Saline and Alkaline > Hypersaline >... | reverse complement strand
GCGATCCGACCGAAGACGGCGATCCGACCGAAGACGGCGATCCGACCGAAGACGGCGATCCGACCGAAGACGGCGAACCGACCGAAGACGGCGAACCGGTATTGCCCGGGATGGCGGACGGCGATCAGCCGCCGGTGATGATCCGCGAAATTCCGACATTTGTTGGTAAAGAACGAACGGCCGGGCAGCGGATCTATGAAGTTCCGATCCGTCTGGAGGAGCCCGCAACAAGCGAGGTAACGGTCGAGGCAACCGTGATCGCCGGCACGGCGACCGAGCGTCGCGATTACTTCCTCGATCCACGGCCGATCGTCTTCAAGCCGGGCGAAACCGAACAGCGGCTGCGGGTATCGCTCGTTGGTGACGAGCAGGTCGAGCCGGACGAAGATTTCACCGTTCGCCTGCGAGTGGTCGATTCGCCGATCGGCGCTCAGCGGACGTTCCGGTTTGCGATTCCTGATGATGATCGTAGCTTGAGCGGTCAAACACTTATCGTCGTACTCGTGAACGAGGTGTTTTGTGACGTCCATTGGGACGACGGGCTGAACCATTTCACCGGTCCGCTGATCGAGGCGCTGCGGCGAGCCTCCGCCGACGAATCGCTCGATTTGACCGACGGTACGATCTGGGTGATGGATCGATCTCGGCATCTACAGCCCTTGAGTTTAACCAGTCGGCCCGATCAGCCGTATGACGATGAGAAGTTCGGCGTTATGTTTAGTGAAGCGATCGAGACGATCGGCGACGACATGAAGCATCGCTGGTTGGACAGCGACGTGTCGATCAACTTCGTCTGGTATACCGAAGCGACGCATCCTGACTTCTCGCGTGACGAAGTGATAACGATTCCCGACGCGATGAAGGATCGCATCTCCCGCGTTTTGTGGGCAGGTCCGCCAAGCCTGCGGAAATCGTCGCGACTCGAATCGTGGTTCGGCGGCAACGTGCTATACTTAGGTAACGTGTCGGACGCAAACGATATCACCACGTCGTCGTATTTCAAGCAGTAAAGTAAGGGGGCTCGCATAAGAGTTCGATTTGATCCCTTGAACTGAAGAGATAGAAATAATTTTATGATGAGGAGAATGAAACCACGAAGCGACGAAGAGAAGATGATTTAAACCTCAGAGGGGAAAAGAGTGGGGACGGAGGGATGAAATTTACTTCCTGCGCCTGACTGATGACAACTAGAAAGGAACCACGAAAGACACTATATTCACGAAAGGAAGAATAATCAATAAATAGATATTCCCTCATTTATAGTTCGTATTTCTTGTTTCCTCTCTGTGTCCTTTGTGTTCTCTGTGGTTAACCTTTTTTCCCTTCGTGACCTTCGTGCCTTCGTGGTTATTCTTCTTTGCCGAATTCAATTTGATCGTAACTATCGTCCAGTTGCCTGAGATGTTTCTGGATGTGCAGTCTTGGAGTAAGCCATGGATAATCCGCAGCCATCGGACCAGCCGCGTGACGAAGTCGACGTGCGGGAAGATGCTGCGCTGCCCGAGCCGCCCGAACCGCCGGTTCCGCCTCCCGTGACGCCGAAGCTGAAAGGCGAATCGCCGCTGTCGAGAATGTCGGCGTTTTTCAGTCGTGCCAACAATCGGTTGCTGCCCTGGTTGCGCGAGCGGTCGGGCAAAGAGATCTTCGTCGTTTCGCTGCGTGTTCTCAATACGTGCTTGCTGATCGCGGTCGTCTATTTCCTTTACGCGCACTTGCTGCCTTACTGCCATAACGATCGTGAAGACGAATCGCCGGATGTCGCTACGTTGATTCAGCCGTTGGTCGAACAGCTCGACAAGCTTGGGGAATTGGCCGTCACGCTCGATCGTCAAAATGAAAATCTGCTGTTGGCAATCGGCGACTTGAGTAAGCCTCCGGCCACTCACGGCGACAGGCAGGACGTCGATATGCTGGCCAAGCAAATCGACCGGCTGACCGGGCAACTGAAATCGATGGAATCGACAGTCGTTGGTTTGATGAAAACGGCCAATGCGGATTCGCCACGATATGAGGAATTTTTCACGAAGCTACTGGCGACGGCCACGCAGCTCGACAAGCGGTTTGATGAAGTTCAACGATCGCTCGTGAAGATGAACGATTCGAGCGACTCGCCGCTGAAGGCCGACATCGCGCGGTTCGAGTCCCGGGTCTCCGAGGTCTCGAGTTCTATCACCTCGTGTCGCGCGGGAATCGATCAGCTCAGCCGCATGCTGACCGACAAGGTCGACACGCTGGTTACTCAGCGAATCTTCCCGCCGCAAGACGTGCTGCTGGTCGCGATGCATACGCCCCGGTTGTCGGCCGCGTCGCACTGGTCGACCTATCGCTCGATCTTTTCAAGGCCGCTTCCCGGCGAGACCGACGACGCCGGTCCGCGCGTGACGTTCGCGGTCGGATCGACGGGCGAGCTTTCGATCCTTCGCGAGCCGGGCACTACGCTGCCTGCCGCTCCGCCGATCGTTATTACCAAAGCGACCGAAAATCCACGAGCGCTGGCTGCCGCGATCAAAGGGGATTACGTCGATATGATCCCGGCCGAAGAGCTCAAGGATCGCCGACAGCGTTGTGTCTTGGTCGCCAGCGAAAGCTGTGTCAGCCTGAGTGACGCCGACCTTGCGCGGTTCGAAGATTTCGCCCAGGTTGATGTTGTGCTGATCAAAAACGATCCGAGCGGCCGAGGCGATTCGATTATCGAATGGGACCTGTGGATCACGCAGCATCCACGCTGGAACGTGCATTTGGTGCAGCTTGAAGACCAGGAAGGTTTCAGCCGATTACTCACCGGTCTGCTGCAGCCGGTTCCGTTTCCGGCCGAGAAGAAGTGAGGTCGGTTGTCGGTAGGAAGCAGACAGTTACGCGACATAAACACCTTCATACTCACAAATACAGATCTACAAAATAGAATCATCCTTATAGCAAAAATAGAACCATGAAAATCAAACTCGCGACATTTACTGCATTATTGCTGGCGTTCTGTGTGAGCGACGCGCGGGCTGAAGTGAAGATGCCCGGCGGAGGTGCGCTGCCCGAGGTCGATTGGTCCGAGCCGTGCTGGATCGGGTATGACCGCTTCAATCCTCGCGATCTGCCTGGCTCGACGGATTCCGCGATCGATGGGCAATCACTACCCTTCATGAAGAAGTATTACATCGCCGCGCGTCAGAAGGAAGCGGATCGCAACATCACCTGGGCGCTGCTGGCCGCGAAAAGCGAAGTCCCGCCTCCGCCCGGTTTTCCGGAAACGCCCGACTGGATCGGCTGGGTGCCCACGTTCTATCTGCTCGACCGCCCCGAGGCGAGAATCGATCCAACGACGCGGATCTACAAAAAGGCGATGGTCGTCAACAGTGCGAAGGCGACGATCAGCGGTTCGTCGATGTCGTCGTCCCGAGGCTAGCGCCTACCAACTCGGCCGCCCAGGATGAAGGGTTGCGTCTCTTCTCGATGTATTTCATTTACGATGAAATTGCGTTCGGTGCGGGCGATTCGATGCAGCAGTATGTGTTGCTTGGTGCGAGTCCGTCGTTCAGCGAAGTCGCGTCTACCGAACGAATTCGCGAGACGATCGTTGGTTGGGTGCCCGCCGATCGAATCTGCCGATGGAACACGCGTCACGCGCTCGATTGGAATGCCGACTCGACGTTGCCTGATGCTTCGCCCCGTCGCTCCGTCGCCGGAACCGTTTGGCTAAGTACCGAGGCAGCGCTGAAATCAGGACCGGCTGGTGACGACACTTCGCCGGAGTTGGCGGTCGATGAAAATGTACTTTTCACCGAAGTATTGGACCCCAAAGGCGTGTCCCACGCAAGGCCGTTCGAGCAGCTCCGCTTTCCGATTATCGAAAGCAATTCCATGGCAAAGGATGCGACGTCCTCGGCTGGGCACAGGTTCGGGCAAGACTGGCGACTTTACAAGGTCGGCGTTGTTGGCGATTTCGTCGATCCGACCGGACAAGTTATCGCTACTCGCAGCCGAATCCTCGCGATGCAGAAAAAAATGGCGACGATCGAGCAGCTTCTACAGACGACCGAGGTGCTTTTCGTCATCGACGACACGGGCAGTATGCAGCAGTGGTTCGCCGCCGTTGCCGATACGCTCGAGCAGATCGTCGAGAAGCTGGGCAGCCAAGATCGAACGGTGCGGGTCGCCGTCGCGTTCTACAACGACTCGGAGACGGGCGTGACGACAATGCCCTTGAAGCGGCTGACGACGACCGTCGGATGGCAGCTTGCCGATACCGTGCGAAGTCATAAAAGCGTGCGAGGCGGCAACCCTCGCGAGCCCGTTTTTAGTGGAATCGAAGAAGCGATTCGCGGTGCCGGTTTTTCACCCTTCTCGCGGAAGCTGGTCATTGTGATCGGCGACGACGGCGACCGGGTCGATGCGGACGATACGGAGCCAGAACGCGAACGTGAAGTCGTCAAGCGTCTACTTCCGAAGATGCAATCGCAGATCGAGTTCCTTGCGATTCAAGTCTATCCGCAGGAGCAAATTGACAAGCTTTCAGCCGCCCGCGCGTTTGCTACGCAGATGAAAACGGTCGCGAGCCTTGCAAAAGAGCAGGGCGGCGACGGACTCTACGATTACGTTTCTAGCGATGATAGAGACAAGGTCGGCCAACTGATCCTCGAACGTTACGACCGGCTGAACTCGCAGGCCGAGGAGGATCGGCAGTTGCTTGAAAAGCTCAAGCGAGGGCAGTGGGGGCAAACGAAAATCGGACCCGCGCTGAAGCGAACCCTCGAAATTTTCGGCGTTGATATCGACACGCTTCAAGAAGAAAACGGCGTGCAGCTTTTCCAAGAAGGTTACGTCTGGGCCAAAGACCGCGATATAACGACCTGGATCGGGGGCAGTACAAGCGCGCCGTCGCCCACGAGTCACGTACTACTGATCGATCAGCAAGATCTGGAGCGAATGATCGACATCCTCGGCGACTTGGCCGACGAACGCAGCAGGCTTGACGGCGAAGGTACGACGCTACGTGACGTGCTGCTGACGACGCTCAACGTCGAACTGGGCGAGTCGCAAAACGAAGACGCGACGTGGAAAGATTTCCTGCTCAAACGTTTCGGCCTGCCGATCCGCTCGCCGCTGATGAGTCAAGACATCGAGACGCTGAAGAGCACGCGTTTCAACGTCGCCATGCTCGCCGAGCTCGACTACTACCGTCAAGTCCTCGAGGATATCCGACGTGAGCGAACGTACGAATATCGCGAAGTGACCGAGCAGATCGCCGGTAGCGACGTCACCGTTTGGCGCCGCAGCGGACTGCCCCAGCCGAGGCCACGCGAGTTCAGTTTCCCGACCAATAGGGGCGTGATGTATTACTGGATCGACTGGAAGAAAGAGTGGCCGTGATTTTTGAGCTCAAAGACATCACTTGCCGCTACGAGGGCGCCCCCGATCCGATTTTTCGAAACGTTTCACTCGACATCGAGGCCGGCTGCGCAATTGCCGTCCTTGGACGATCGGGCGTGGGGAAATCGACCCTTCTCTATCTGCTGGGACTCGTCTGGGAGACGCCGCTCGACGCCGGCTCGATCCAGTATTATCGCGAGGGTAAGACGGAACCGGCCTGCTACTCGCAGCTTTCCGCGGCGCAGCGGGCGGAGATGCGGCGGCACGACTTCGGATTCGTGCTCCAATCGTCGTATCTCTTTTCGCACTTGACCTGTGAGGAAAACGTCGCACTCTCGATGCGAATTGGCGGATGCTCGCACGCGGATGCGAATCGCAAGGCGCGGCAGTTGCTCGAATCGGCGGCCGCCGGCAGCGATCTGGCACACCGGGCGAATCGGAACGTCGGCGAGTTTTCCGGCGGCGAGCGACGGCGGATTTCGATGCTTCGCGGGATCGCGCACGATCCGTCCGTGCTCTTTGCCGACGAGCCGTTAAGCAACCTCGACCTGGGCAGTTCCCGAGCGATGGTCGAACTGCTCCGCCGTTGGCATCGAGGCGAGCTAACGCCCGACGCGGCAAGCAAACCACGCACGCTACTGCTGGTAACGCACGACGTCGAAACGGCCGTCGAACTCGCCGATCGCTACATTATTTTCCGCGCTGACGGCACGATCGTTGGCGGCGGTGTGCAGGATCGGTCCTCGATTGAAACCCTCGGCGGTGCTGAAGGAATACGCCGACTGATCGACACGATTCCTGGTGAAGATGGAACCGAAATAGAAAAAGCAATTCCATGAATCCGCTGGTGTTGAATTTACAAGCGGTCAGTTGAACATGATTCACTGCCTACTACCCACTACCTACGGCCCACTTTCCAATAAATGAAAACGAACGAGCCAAAAACCGACTGGCTGCGACTGACCTTTTGGTATGCACGCGCGGATCTTTTCAGACCGGGCGGGCGATTTACCACTTGGATCAATATCGGTCTGGTCGCGCTCGTTACGATGCTCACGCTTTGGTCGCTCGGGCTCTTCTTCGGGTACGAACGCTTGCAGCGAGGGCGGATTCTTAGCGATCCGTTGCAATTGGCAGTTTGGATCGGCGATCCGCGTATCGAGGAAGCGGCGATTGCGACCGAGCAGCTCGATTCGCTTCGGATGCGGCTCGACGAGCGACTTGCACCGGATGCTGAGATCCGCGGGCTCTATCCGTTCCGCGAGATCCGCTTCGAATGGTTTATGCTTGCTGCCGGATTCGAAGATTACTCGACCGAACTGCGCGGGCGAACAATTAATGATGGCGATCCGCTATTGCGCAGTCGCCCTGCCGAGCGGGGTACGACGTCCGACACGGCCGATGCAGAAGGAGTCGTCGTTACGCCTCGAATGCTTGACGAATTGGGGCTCCCCGACGGCTCGCCGCTTCCCAAGTCGCTCGTTCTGCGTTTACCCTCGGGCATGCCTCATCGCGTGCCGCTGCTGGGAGTAACCGCCGCGGAGTTGCCGCTCGGACAGCGTTTCGTCTTCACGGAAACGTATTGGCGTGAGTTGATCGCGACCGAGCCGGACGTCTCGACGCTTTCGATTTTTTCAGGTTCGATTCCCAACGATTGGCCGACCGATTGGTTCGACGAAACAGCGATTCCAGCGGATGTGGCGAGAATGCTCGAAACGTACGATCTACTTCCGCCGCGAATGGTCGAGGACGATGACGGCCGGCGGCTCGCGTTCCAGTCGTTCAATCCCGACGGGCTGAGGCTCTCGATTTGGACGGTCTACCTGCAGCAGATTCACGACGCGATGACGGCGGCCGATTACTCGCCTTCGGAAACTTTCGCGCAGCCACGGCCCCAAGATAGCGATACGGCAGGCGCCGATCCGTCGACCGAGATTCCCGAGACCTACGACTGGGCGGTCGTTTATGTTTATGACGCAGCCCATCTGCGGCCGGTGGTCGAGACGGTTTCGGCGGCGGGTATCGCGGCGTCGGACACGGCCGGTACGATCGAAAGGCTCGAAAAGCTCGGGCGATATTCGCGGCAGGGGATGGTGCTGCTCGGTGCGATCATCTCGCTGATCGTTCTCGTTTCGTCGGCCGGCGTCGGGGCGATTCAGATGTTGCGTGCCCAGCAGAAGCAGAGTGAGATCGGTATGCTCAAGACGATCGGCATGACCGCTGCGACGGTCCGGCTGATTTATGCCCTGCAGGCGCTGATCGTCTGGATGATCGGCACGACGATTGCGATTGTGATCGCGATCCCGACGGGCGTTTATCTCTTCGGCCCGAAGCTGCTTGCCGAGTCGGCCGACGAAGCGTCCCGGGCGTTCTATCTCAGCGGTTCACTGCTGGCCGGTGTTGTCAGCGCCGCCGCTCTGGTATGCCTCGCAACAACCCTCTGGGCGACCAGCCGCGTCGTCCGCCGCCCCCCGATCGAGACGGTCACGGTCAATTAGCCACCCCGTAGGATGGACTTTCAAGTCCGTCGAGAGCTGACGTTGATCTTACGAAAGATCTGGAATACTTCGTTGCAGGGCATCTCTGACCCGTAAGCGAGCGCAACGTCCAACTTCGACGGCTTCGGAGAGTCATCTTATGCGCGATCGGCGGTCCCAGGCCTTCATTCGCCCCAAATCCTGTAAAAATTACCGTTTGCGACCCCTTGATCGCCCCGAATCGGTCTGGTCCGGGGCGGCGAATTTCGGATATAATTGACGAAAAGCGATGGGGAAATGGATTTCATCGCGGGCTAGCACACTCACTTCGCGGCCGAGAAGTAGCATGAAGCGACCATCGAAGACAGCGATTGGATTGACTGCGTTATTCCTCACGGGCATCGTGTTGCGCGTTACGGTCGTGATGCTTCTGACGACCGAGCACGCCGCACCGCTGACTTATGAGCACGGCAGAATCGCGGAGAATATGCTTGAGGGCCGCGGCTTCTCGATCCGATTTCTCGGCGGCGAAGGGGCGACGTCTCAGCAGGCACCGTTTTACCCGTTTTTGCTCGCGGGCGTTTACTCAGTGGCAGGTATCGAGTCGCCTGCGTCGATTCTGTTCGTTCAACTACTGCAGTGTGTTGTTGGAGCGGCGCTGATTCCGATCGTCTATTGGCTCGCCCGATCGCTAATGCCCGGCCGACCGGCGGTTGCCTGGGTGGCAGCCTGCGCGGCGATGATTCACCCGACGCATCTTTACATGACGACTCACCTGCAGGTCGTGCTTTGGGTGGCGGTCGTCTTTACGCTACTGCTGGCCCTTGTCGTCTCGCCCCGATATCGCGCGACGTGGCGTGGTGCGATCTACGGTGGCTTGCTCTCGGGACTTCTCTTGCTGATCGATCCAATTCTTGCATTGGTACTGCCGATCATCGCATTGGCGTTTTGGTCGTACGAGGGAGGCGAGAAGTCGCGCCTGATCGAGCGTTTCCGCCGTGGACCGATCTTGCGTGCCGCAACGATGGCCGGCGTCGCGCTGTTGGTCGTAACGCCCTGGCTGATTCGCGGCTGGGTCGTGCATGGTCAGCCCGTCTTTATCAAGTCGTCGCTCGGATACGCGTTTTGGCAGGCCAATCATCCGATCAGCCACGGCACGGACAAGATCCCGAAGGAGACGGTCGACGAGATCCTTCGTTCGCACGACGGGACGCTCGCGTCGATCGATCGGGCTCTGTGGGAAGCTCGCCACGAGACAGTTTATATCGACAACCTCGCACTGACCGAAACCGACTACTGTCATCTCGCAGCGCTTTCGGAACCCGAGCGAAGCAAGGAATTGGGCCGTCGAGCGATGACGTTCATTGCCGACGATCCCGGCCGATATGTGCGTCTGTGTTTCGATCGCCTTCAATACTTCCTGCTGATCGACCGGACGAATCCGAAGGCGTCGCATCCGCTTTATCAGGCGACGACGTATCTTTGGTTCGGCGCGTGTGTGCTCGGGCTGCTCGTAACGGTCGGGCAGTGGCGTCGACTTTGGCCCACCTATGCCCTGTTTGCAATCGTTACGATCTTTCACTCGCTGGTAATCACGTCGGTCCGCTTTCGAATCCCGCTCGAGCCGATGACGCTCGTCTGGGCGGCATCGGCCGTGGTGTTTCTCGCACGCGTGGCAGCATCGCCGGTCCGAGCGATTCGCCGTCGGAGAGAGCGTGCTGAGCCGGAACGACCGGTTGTGGCCCAAGATCTCCGTCCGCATTTCGAAACCGCGCGAGACGAAAAGATCGATTCGCAAAAACTCCGCGACGCCGGTTAATGGCGGGTATGCCTGGGATCGCCAATCTCCCGATTGGCATCATTGAGCTTCGTGGCGGATTGATAGCGGTATTTATCAGAACACCGTGGCGAAAACTTTTTACCAAGCTCGAGGTGAATTCCCGTGCCGATTGGGAGATCGGCGTTCCAAGTAGAGTAATGCATAAAAAACGCCGATCACGTATGGTTACGTAATCGGCGTTTCGTATTTCGTTTGATCGCACAACCGGCGGTGAATGCTCTTTGGCGACCGGTTGTGGCGTGCAGAGCGCTTAGGCGTCTTCGTCTGGTGCTTCGGCGGCTTCGCCTTCCGGAGCGGTTGTCGGGACGACCCAGACACTTACTTCGGCGTCGATGTCGAAACCGAGGTGGATCTTGACCGTGTACATGCCGAGTTCCTTCAGCGGGCCGGTCAGACGGACCTGGTCCGGACGGATCTCGAGGTTTTGACGGGCAAGCTCTTCGGCGATATCGGGCGCTTGGACCGAACCGTAGAGGTGACGCGTTTCGAGGTTCGCGTTTGCCGCAATCGTAATGCTCTGCTCGGCCAGACGCGACTTCAGATCGCGAAGTCCGGTGAGTCGCTCTTCCTGGAGCTTGGCGAGTTGCGCTTTGTGCTTTTCGACCATTCGCTTATGGTGGTCGGTCGCAACCGTCGCAAAACCTTGCGGAAGGAGGTAGTTGTATGCGTAACCGGGTCGAACTTCGACGACGTCGCCTTGACGGCCGAGATGCTCGACATGTTGGATCAGCAGTAATTCGACTCCGCCATTCGGTCCGCTGGGAAGTCGCTTCATCGACGTCGAGCGTCGTTTTCGTTTTTTGGTTTTTGTCATCGGACTACTTACCTTACTGTCTTTATCTATGATTCATTGACGCCGACCTGGATGCGCCCGGGTTGGCAAACTGTTTGATTCGTATTGGACAATCGTCGGTCTTATTTTCGAAAGCAGTTGACTAGAACGGGATGTCGTCGCCCCCGCCCGCGTCTTGTCCGCCGCCGTCATAATAATCTTGCTGCGGAGGGGCAGATTGCGGATAATCCGATCCACCTTGCTGCTGTTGCTGCTGTTGCGGGGGACGACCACCGCCGCCTCCGCCACCGCCTCCACGGTTGCCCGTAGGTAGCAGAACGAGACGATCGGCAACGACGCGGAGCTTGCTTCGCTTTTGTCCGTCCGTTTCCCACGTATCGAGCTTGAGCCGACCTTCGATCATAACGGGTGTGCCCTTGCGGACGTATTCACCGGCGATCTCGGCCGTGCGTGCCCAGAGCGTGACGTCGACAAAGGTCGTCTCTTCGGTCCACTCACCCTGTGCGTTCTTGCGTCGATCATTGACCGCCAGTCCCAATTCGACGACCGCGGTTCCACTGGGGATGTAGCGAAGATCTGGATCTCGCGTGACATTGCCCATAAGGATAACTCGATTGTAGCTAGCCATGAGGTTCTCCTGGTAATCGATCGGTTTCGGTCAAGTCGTCGGTCCGTGCTGCAGCAATACACCCTTTGGGCGATTTTCGCGGCGCGGGACTGCGGACGACTACTCTTCCGCGGCCGGTTCGGTAGCTTCTTCAGCAACCGCTGCCGGTTCCGCAGTGGCGTCGGCCGGAGCTTCTTCCTTCTTGTCTTCCGATTTCGTTTCCGGCTCTTCGACGGGCGGGCCGACTTGACCGGCTTGTGCATGTTCGACGAGTGCATCGACAATGCGCGGATCGATCGAAAGTACGAGCGTTCGCAGCACGTTTTCGTTCAATTTAGCCGCACGTTCGAGCTTCGCGATGTTGCTCGGCGCCATTTTGAAGTAGGTGAGCCAGTACGCACCCTTGCGCTGTCCTTCGATCGGATAGGCAAGTCGTCGTTCGTCCCAGAGTCGGGCAACCAGCATTTCGCCACCAAATTCTTCGACCATTTTCGTGATCGTTTCGGTAACGCCGTCCGGATTTCGGCCGTAACGAGTTACGTCCAAAATGTACATTGCTTCGTATACTTTGACTTGATCAGCCAACGTTTCGCTCCTCGTGATAACGCGAAAAAATGTATCTTGCTGCCACGCTCGTGCGTGGCCAAATTCGATGAATCGCCGTCGCTTCGGTCAACGTCCGACGTTAGTTGAAGCGATTCATCGCCGTATCTATTCCCTCTTCCGCCCAGATTTGAAGGGCGTCGACCGCGTCGCGAACGGCGATGTCGACGATCTCCTTCTCTTCGGAAGTGAACCGCGACAGGACGTAGTCCGCGCCGGCCCAATTCGCAGGCGGGCTTCCAATGCCGATCCGCAGTCGGGCGATGTCTTGGCTGCCCAGCCGGCGGATGATATCCTGAAGTCCTTTTTGTCCGCCTGACGAACCCTGCTTGCGGATTCGAAGTTTGCCAAGTGGCAAGTTCAAATCGTCGCAAACGACTAGCAGGTCCTCAATTGGTGTTTTGTAGAACTGCATTAGCGGCTGGACTCCCTGGCCGCTAAGGTTCATATATGTAATCGGGCTAACGAATAACAAACGCTGTGTGCCAACGACCGCTTCGATCATTTCGCATTGAAACTTCGTTCGCGGTCGTCCATCGCTCCACCGTCGAGCCGCTTCGGCTACGACCGCGAAACCGATGTTATGACGCGTCTGGTTGTATTTGCGTCCCGGATTTCCCAGGCCGACCACTATCTTCATCGTTTCGGTTCGCTCGTGAAAGGGCGGTCCAAGGAAGCGATGGGTGAGTGGCGACTATCGCGGGAAAGTGCCGTCGATCGCTCCAAGCGGTCGCAGTACAAACGGTCGCTTTTCGTTATTCTTCTTCGTCGTCTTTCTTGGCGCCGATAACTTCCGGCTCCATCGACATGTCGGCACCCTCTTCGTCTTCGACTTCTTCCATAGGAGGCATGCACTGGACGATGGTCGTATCGGGTCCGGTAAGCAGTTCTGCACCTTCGGGAAGCTCGAGCTGCCCGGCGGTGATCGATTCGTTTAGCTCCAAAGTATTGATGCTAAGCGACAGCTTTTCCGGAATGGACGTCAACGGGCAACGCACTTGAATTTGGTGCGATTGCTGGGAGACGACTCCACCTTCTTTGGCGCCCGGTGCCTCGCCGCGAATTTCAACGACCAGGTCGACCTCAACCGATTCATCGGCCGAGACGCGTGCAAAGTCGACGTGTAGGATTTCGTCGCCCCACGTGTCCCATTGGACCTCGCGGATGAACGCCATGTCGTCCACTGCGCCCGCGAGTTGGACAACACGTTGTCCGCCGTGAACATAGTTGGAAAGCTCGCTCTCGGGTACCGAAAGCGCGAGCTCTTGTTCTTTGTGACCGTAAAGGATGGCCGGGATAACGCCCGTTTTCCGCAATCGGCGGTTACGACGCTTGCCACGGATTTCCCGAATTTCTACGTTGAGTTGTTCCGACATGATGTCCTCTGATACAACAACTTTATCTACATGTACTCAAAATATATGCATATCAGCCGCTTACGAACCTGTTGCCAAGGCGTGGCGGCCGATCAGTTTGCGTGGTTACGATCATTCTCGTTTGGTGGCTGCCCAAACCGTCGGTTGCTAAAATACCGGACAAACCGTTCCGAACTATATGGAGAACGGTAGATAGGGCAGGGGTGCCGAACGTGAATCTCGCTATTTTGACTTATATCCCAGGAATATCAACCCCTGGCTCGATTTTTCTTGGCCATTTACACGACAAGATCGTATCTATCGGCTACTTTCGTGTCCTTGCTCCAATTTCGACCGGCGAAATATCCTCGATCTCGAAAAGAAATGGGTGCGTATGTATACTGTGGGTGAATAAAAATACGGAATTTGCTACATGGGGCAATACGCAAAAGATAGGAAGGGGATGCGGAAGTGCAAAAGTGCGGCGACTTTGCTGCGAGGCGGCCTTTCTGCACCGTTATTCGTGGCGCAATGCCTCGATCGGATCCATTGCCGCCGCGCGTTTCGCCGGGTAGAGACCGAAGATCACGCCGATCGTAACCGAGATGCCGAATGCCAGCGGGATCGACATGGTGACGATGATCGGCTCGACGTCGCGGACGGCGGCCGGTAGTTGCGACATCATCTCGGGAAAGAGCTTCATCATTGCCGATCGGAATGTGCTCGTGATGGGTTGGCTCATCAATCCACCGATAACGCCCGTCAGACCGCCGACGACCGACAGTACGATCGTTTCGACGAGGAACTGCCGGATGATATGGCCGCGGCGCGCACCGAGTGCGCGGCGAATGCCGATTTCGCGTGTTCGCTCGGTCACGGTCGCGAGCATGATATTCATAATGCCAATGCCGCCGACCAGCAGTGAGATTGCGGCGATCGCTCCCATTAGGACGATGAACATAAGCCGCGTCGTTTTCGCCCGCTGAAGGAGTTCAAGGGGCACGACGATCGAGTAATCCTTAAAGAGGTGTCCTCTTTTGATCGTCTCTTCGAGGATGGCGGCGGTTTCTTCGACGTTTTTGATATCGTCGATCCGGCAAGTGATCTGGCTGAGCTCGACCTTTTCTCGCTCGGAGCTTCCCAGGTGCCTCGTGTAAATGATGTCGCCGACCTTGCTCCATAGGGTTTCGATCGGGATATAGATGTCTCTGTTGTACTCTTCGGCCGCGATCGATCCGCCGATACCGGCCGACGAGGCGCGAGGTTTCGTGATGCCCACCACTACGTAGTAGTTGTCGCGAATCACTACCGTATTGCCGATCGGATCCTCGAGCGGAAAGAGTTTCTCGGCCGTTTCCGATGCGAGCACGCAATGGTTCTTCTTCGTGTCGCATTCGACTTCCGTCAGGAAATGTCCGCGTGCCATCTCGATTCGGGCAAGATTCGGATAGTCGGGCGTGCAGCCGACCAATCGGCCGTCGAGTTCGTAGGGTCCGCATCGGAACTCGCACCGCCCGATTTCTCGAATGGGGATCGCGCGCTTGATCGTCGAGATCGTCGAGATTCGATCGAAGTCTTCTCGCTTAAGGCCGTAATCGAGGACACGGCTTCCAGCAAACTGTTCTGCGACCTCGCTGGGCGGTTTCGCTGTCCGAATGATGATATTGTCGGCACCAAGCTGCTCGATCTGCTTCTGGGCCTTCATCGAAATTCCTTCGCCGATCGCGAGCAGCCAAATCACGCTCGCCGTGCCGATAAAGATACCGAGCATCGTAAGCAGAGATCGCAGCGGGTGGAGCCATAAGCTTTTCAGCCCCAGTCGCCATGTTTGCAGCCAGCCGAAGGAGAACATTTTCGTAGTGGGTAGTGGGTAGTGGGTAGTGGGAGGGTAACCGCCGGTTGACGGCTTTCTAAGGGGGAAAGATATAACTACCACTTTACCAAGGATTTGGCCTGAGGTCAAACAAAGAATGCCGCGGGACGGGAAATCTCCGTCGCGCGGCATCTTCAGTTGGTTCGCTTAGGTGGGCCGAGAGTTATTCTGGCGTGTCGATCACCGGGCGATGCATGAGGCATGCCCAGCCGGGATATCCTTCGGCCCGGCGGGGGCTGCCGAGCATGATCTTGTCCAGCTGCTCGATATCGAACAGTCGGCCGAGTTCGTCGTAGATTTCGTCCTCGGTGACGACCGGTGGGCCGTTTTCGTCCGAATATTCGTGCG
>Ga0180430_10002867_pt1 | contig 15259 bp, 13 predicted proteins | sample SS_ome_9_FD_132999 | JGI IMG/M metagenome (GOLD analysis project Ga0180430, IMG submission 132999) | Hypersaline lake sediment archaeal communities from the Salton Sea, California, USA - SS_1_S_2 metaG | ecosystem: Environmental > Aquatic > Non-marine Saline and Alkaline > Hypersaline >... | reverse complement strand
TCATGCATCCTTCTTCGATTATGAGCGTATTGCTTTGGATGGAAATACCATGGTGATCTCCAGGGAAGATGGCGCGCTTCTGCGTACAGAAGAAGTCAAGTTGCCTGTAAAGCTCAGTCCGTTAAAGACTTCGCCGGTATATAACATCATCGCAGAGCCCATCGATGAATAAAGCACATTCATAAGCGCCTTGCGTGGATCACACTTGCGTGCTGTAATAAGACAGCATCTGTTCCAGCTGGACTTTCAGCTTCTCCCGCAGGGAATCCGGTGAAAGCACCCGCAGATCTTTTCCATAGCTGAGAAGGAGCGAGATGAACTCATAGGTGGGATGTACCCTGAAATGGAAAATGGTCTCTTCGTCCGTTTCCTCTTCAATATTCTGACTTTCATGCCAGGGTTGGGTGATCAGGTATTGTGCCTGCGTTTTCTGAACAGCAACACGGATCACAGGCGGGTCTCCTTCCGGGGAAATGATCCCGATGGCATTCTTGAAATATTCTGCGGCACTGAAGGTTTGCTGCCGGTAAACGGACTTTGATTCCTCAATGTCCCTGATCCTGTCCAGTGAATAGGTCCGCAACTGATCCTTAAAATCATTGAGACCAATCATATACCACCTGCTCCTGTATTCTTTCAGCAGATAAGGATGCACTTCCGTGAAATAGGGTTTGTCTTCATAAAAGGGCTGGTAGTAAATGCGCAATACTTTCTTTTCCCTGATGGCGCGTATGATCTTTCCGAGATGTGCGCTGCCCTTAATGTGCGGGATCTTTTCAGGCCGGATGAAGTCGAACCGTTCACCCGGACCCTGGCTGGTGCTGATATCGATCACATCAATTACTTTCTGAAGGGCGCCGGAAATATCCCCGAATACATCGGCGAATTTGTATTTTTCAAGTAATTCGCAGGATTCCCTGAGTTTTTCCAGCTCTGCGCCGGTAGTTTCTGAATGATTTTTCATGGTGCGTTGATGTTGGACCAGGATGCAAATTAATGATTCTCCGTGATACAAAAAAAGCGGTCGTCAAATGGCGACCGCTTATGCTTGTATTGGTTCGGAACTTATTTTACAAAACCGATCTCTTTCAGGTACTCAAGACTCTTTTCAACACTGACGATGGGTTCGAAACTGTACCTTTCCACCTCCACTACGTGGTATTTGGCACCTGCCTGGTCTGCCTTTTCAAGCACCGGCATGAAATCAATCTCCCCGCTTTCACCCAGTTCCTTCTCATCCTTGATGTGAAAGCTGACGAATCTTCCTGGATATGCTTCAAAATATGCGTGCGGATCTGCACCACCCTCGTATATCCAGTAGATGTCGAGCTGGAACATAACCTTCCCGGGATCGGTGTTCCGGAGCATGTAATCATAGATCAACTCACCTTCCAGTTCCTGGAATTCACCGGCATGGTTGTGATAACCAAACCTGATCCCGGCAGCATTGCATTTTTCACCCACAGCATTGAAGTATTCACAGTAAGCTGCGAGTCCTTCAAGACTGGCATATCCTGTGCCGCCCATAAATGGCTGGACGATATATTCAACGCCCGCTTCCTTGTGTGTTGCGATGCACTTGTCCCACCAGGGCATCAGCGATTCCCAGCTTCCTGAGTCGGGAATGGCCCGACCGGTATGTGCACCCAGGTATACCATGCCGTTCTTTTCCACGAGCGCTGTGAAGTCTGCCGGCGCCATGCCGTAGATCTTGCCGTCGTTGTACCCGGCTGATTCAACAAAATCATAGCCCATGGCTCCCACTTTCTCAACGGTTGCCACTGGATCTTCTTTCATGGCATCCCTGACGGAATACAGCTGAAGACCAATACCGTTTTCAGGTCCGGCTGTTCCACATGATGAAAGGGCAATCATACCGGCTGTTAAGGCCGTAAGGGCTCTTGTTCTGATACTTTTTTTCATAGTTAAGCAGATTGGTTCAAAGATTTAAATTAAACTCAAAGATAAAAAAGTTTTTTTCATCCCGTCAACACCTCCAAATGGCACTCTGCGGCAGGGGAGGAAGTGCAGCAACCGGACATCCCTACACATAAACCCGCTTGTCATTCGTCAAATGATGCATATGGTTCCGTCAAGCAGTGCTTCCGTTCATGGCTCACGGTCAGGTTTTTTCCATATATTTGGTTTACAATCAAAGCCATGATCAACGTAAGGATACTCAAAGACCATCAACTGGTCGTTATGTGTTTTAAAGGAGAAATCACTCCTGAGAACGTAATTTCCTTCATCGGTCGGCTTGTGAAAAATCCTGATTATGAGCCGTCCTACCGTTCCGTGATTGACCTGAGGAGTTGTACCCTTATGTATGATATTGAGGGATTGAAGCGGACCCTGGAGTACATGGCAACTGCCAGGGGTTTTGCCGCGAAAAGAAAAACTGCGTATATCACCTCAAGTTCCGGCCACGTGGTCCCTCCAATGATGATGACCACCGGGACCTACAATATCCCCATGGATGTCAAAGTCCATTCAACAGTAGATGCTGCCCTGCACTGGCTCGGTATGGAAGATTTCACGACGGAAGATTATCGGCGCCTGCTCAGCTCCATGTGCGATTGCGCATGCGATTAGACCCGATAGAGAGGTTCAGTATAACTATTGCCTGACTATTGGTGCCTGCTGTGATCAGCTGCCGGCAACCTCTACCGAAACAGGCTCCCGCATCAGGGCGGCATCCCGGATCAGAAGCTTTTCAAACCCTTCTGCCGTTTTCCACTGGTCATTTTCGCGTTCCCACACAGTGTAGAACCTGAAGGTATTGACCTTTTCAGGCGCTGCATCGAGGTGAATGCAATAGGTTTCCGTAATTCCGCCTCCGGTTGAAGGTGCTTCGGATGTGCTGCGGAATGACCTGGCGGGCACCATTAACGCCATGCCCAGCAGGGTCGTGTCTTCCGACTGCAGGTCGAAGGTGTAGAACGCTTTGGCTTTCTCTGTGCCGGGAACCTCCACGAAAGCAGTGCTTTTTGTGTTGACGATCCCTGTCACCAGTTCCAGCTTTTCCCCCGTCCCTTTGAAGGAAACCCTGCTCTCATAGTAGTAGGTACCTGCCTGGATCGAAACATCATGGGTGACATCAAGGGACTGGTCGCCCATCTTCCAGTTTTCAAACGTAAACCTGAAGATGCTCCTGAGTGGTCCCTCTGCCAGGACCGTGCACGTTCCAAGGCCATTGTCCCCGACACGGTAGAGTGAATCTTTGTAACTGTATGCAATACTTCCGGCACCAAGTGAATTACCTACTTTCAGTACATCCACACCCCATGCAGGATTGTATTCGTGGTAGCTGGGATTGTCTTTGTACCCGACTTCATCAAGGACCATGGCATTGGTTACTTTCCCGAAAATGTCCATGCCGTTGCGCCGGTCAAAGTAGTTCCGGAACCCGACCCTGTCATTCTCCCATGCGATTCCCTCCATTTGCCATACCTGCTGGGTTTGTGTATTGATGGCATGCTCCTCACGCACGGCAGTTGTTACTTCTGTGTAATCCTGGTCCTTCCGTGCAAACCTGATGTTGGTCATCGTACTGAATTCAGGGTAATCGCCAGGAGAGGCGAAGGTTACCGTTGCGTTAAGTGCTTCGTTTGCGCCAATATTCAGCAATACAAACAACTCATCCCAGGCACCGTCACCATCCAGGTCATCGGCCTGTGCAGGAAGGATATTGCCCGACACATTCAGCAATGGTAACATTCCTTCAGCAACCTGGGGGAATGCGTCGAACAACGACCTGCTGATCACCACCCCGGCATTGTTTCCAGGCTGATCCGATGGGTTGGTAAACAGCAGCTGTGGTTCACTGTTCCGTGTGCAGGATAAAAGAACTCCCGCCAAAAGAAATAATATTGCGTTTTTCATCTGTTTATTTTTCGTTGCTGGGTTTTCCGATGGTTGCCAGGATACCTCCATCGACGTACACGACAATGCCATTTACAAAATTGGAGGCATCGGAGGCGAGGAATATGGCTGCGCCTGAAAGTTCTTCCGGGTCTCCCCACTTTCCGGCCGGGGTCCGGTTGATAATGAAATCATTGAAAGGATGACCATCCACCCTGATCGGTTCAGTCTGTGATGTTGCAAAATATCCCGGGCCGATCCCGTTGATCTGGATGTTGTGCCTGGCCCATTCCGTGGCCATGCTCCTGGTCAGCATCTTCAGTCCGCCCTTGGCTGCGGCATATGCTGAAACCGTGTTCCGCCCCAGCTCACTCATCATGGAACACATGTTGATGATTTTACCATGACCCCGTTCGATCATTCCCGGTGCGACCGCTTTCGACATAATGAACGGACCGGTGAGGTCCACATCCACCACTTCCCTGAATTCATCTGCTTTCATTTCCAGGATCGGGATCCGCTTGATGATCCCCGCGTTGTTGACGAGTATGTCGATGGGGGCAACCTCTTTTTCCATGCGCGGAATGAGCTCATTCACCGCAGCTTCGTCAGTAACATTAAGCACGTATGTGCTGACATCGATGCCATTTTTTTTGTACACCTCCCTGGCCGCTTCCAGCTTGTCGCCGAAAACGTCGTTGATGATGATTTTTGCGCCTGCATTGGCAAGTCCTGTTGCAATGGCCATTCCCAGCCCATGCGTCGCACCGGTAACCAGTGCTGTTTTTCCTGTTAGATCAAATAGTTTAAGTGACATTTCCTGTTTTTTTTGGTTGTTGTAAAGAACGACTGTTTTTACCTGAGGTCGCGCGGACCGAATGCATCCATGTCGCCGTAATCGAGGTTCTCACCCGCCATTCCCCAGATAAAGTTATAATTGCTGGTTCCTGCTGCCGCATGAATGGACCAAGAGGGAGAGACGACTGCCTCTTCATTGTGCAGCCAGATGTGGCGGGTCTCTTTGGGATCCCCCATGAAGTGACATATGGCCTGGTCGTCGGGTACCTCGAAATAGAAATAGGCTTCCATCCGCCTGCTGTGCAGGTGTGCCGGCATTGTGTTCCATACGCTGCCCGCTTTCAACTCTGTCATACCCATCTGTAACTGGCAGATATCCACAACACTGTTAACGATCAGCTTGTTGATTTTCCGTGCATTGCTGGATTCAAGCGCACCGAGCTCAACCGTATCCGCATCCGCAAGCGTGATGTGTTTCGTCGGGTACGATGTGTGTGCAGGTGCAGAGTTGAAATAGAACCTCGAAGGACGGTCGGGTGAATCGCTCTCGAATATCACTTCTTTGGTGCCGGCGCCGATATAGATCGCCTCCTTGTACTCCAGGGGGTAGGCCTTACCATCAACCCTGATCGTTCCCTTTGGTCCGACATTGATGATCCCAAGTTCTCTCCGGTCACAGAAATGACCTGCCTTGAGCGGATCGATGGCCTCAAGGGGGAGTGCTTCCTTCACTGGTACCGCACCGCCAACAATGAAGCGGTCGTTCATGGAGTAGACCATGTTCACATCTCCCGGCGACATCAGGTTCTGTACCAGGAAATCCTTCCTGTTTCTTTCAGTGTCATAGTGTTTGGCATCATCGGGATGATTGGAATAACGGATTTCATAATTTGTTGCCATAGTGTTTCTGTTTTATTCTGTTCCTAAATTTATTTCTCTTTGTGTACTCAGCCTGAACAGCACGTCGGGTTCAATGACGATCCTCGAACCGTCGCTTGTGGCCTCCTGCTCAAGGAAGAGTGTGGCGGCCTGCCTGCCCATTTCGATACCTTTCTGGTCGACTGATGTGAGCGGGGGAGTGATATGGGGTGTGAATTCCTCGTTGGCGAAACCGCTGACTGCGATGTCTTCCGGAATGCGGAAATTGTTTTCAAGTGCTTCCAGCAGCACCCCGTGCGCTGCCAGGTCCCCCGCGCAAATAAAGGCATCTGGCCTGGGATCGGATTGTATGACCTCCCTGAAAGCCTTTCTTCCTCCCTGCCGCGTCATGTCAGTCTCCGCGATATGAGAAGCAATCACTTTGCTTCCCGACGATTTCAGTGCATCGAGGTACCCGGACTTTCGCTGTCGGTATACATTGATCCTGCCGGAACCTCCTACATATGCCGGGTGATGACACCCTTTTTGTATAAGCGCTGTGGTGATTCTGAATGCCGCAGCATGGTCGTCGATCACAACTGCATCCACTGCGAGGGTGTCGGGTACCCTGTCAAAGAATACCATCCGGATCCCCCTGTTCAGCAGCTTCTCCAGGTGCCCATAGTCTTGTGTCTCCATGGACAGCGACATCATGATTCCATCCACGCGGGCATGCATCAGCGTCTGCAGTGCTTCTTTTTCCTTTTCCAGGGATTCATTCGACTGGCAGATCATCAGGTTAAAACCAGCCCCGCTCAGCTTCTCCTCTATTCCCCAGATAATATTGGAGAAAAAACTCCTGTTAATATTGGGTACGATCACACCCACCGTGTTGCCCTGTCCCTTTCTGAGGGATGAGGCCATCACATTGGGCTGGTATCCATGCGCCGCTGCCAGTTTCTGCACCATGTCGCGCGTTGCAGCACTGATCCTGGGATTATTGTTCAATGCACGGGAAACAGTGGAGGCAGATATCCCCAGTTCACGGGCAATGTCGTGTATGGTGATATGTCTTTTTTTTCCGTTCATTTGCACAAATGTATGAAAATACAATCGATTGCACAAATTATTCTGCAAACTTCTTTCCTTAAAAAAGTGAATGTTTTATATATCTTTGGTGCTTGTGTCCATGGTGTAGTGTTAGACACCATGACAGGGAGAAGGAACGGAAAGGCGTTCAAACGGTACAAAATACTTGTAAACACTTTCGGCAGGTTTAAAAAGGCAGAATTATGAGCAGGACCAATAAGTTACTTCACCTGATCTTTGCTGTGATCGTTATCGTGGAACTGACAGGAACACTGACCGACAATATGTTGTTGGAATACCCTGTGAAACCGCTCATAATGGTCTGGATCACACTCTACTTCCTGTTGAATGCAAAAAAACGTTCATTCCGGACCGGCGTTGTGCTGGCATTTTTTTTCAGCTGGACAGGAGATATGCTCCTGATGTTTTCCGGCGGGTACGATAATGAGCTGCTCTTTTATGCCGGGATAGGAGGGTTCTTCCTTGCCCAGGTGGCCTATATTTTTGTCTTTTTGTTGAATGCTGAAAACGACATCAAGGGACTGTTGTTGAGAAACCCGCTGTGGTTCATTCCTTTACTGGGATATGGCGTGCTGATGTACTGGTGGCTGTATCCCGGGCTCGAAGGGGTGATGGTACCTGTGATTCTCGTCTACGCACTCTCCCTGATCGGAATGTCACTTGCTGCTCTGAACCGGCGCGACAGGGTGAATTACAGTAGTTTCCGGCTTGTATTTGCTGGTTCGCTCTTTTTCCTCGCCTCCGACAGCATGATCGCTGTCAACAAGTTCCACACCGAAATTCCCTATGCGGGATTCCTGGTCATGCTGACCTATATTATTGGCCAATACCTGATCATGCGTGGCCTGATACTTGAAAAACCACGTCCCGCTTCAAATAACCAATAAATTTGGACTGTACTTATTCATTACCCCATTTCCCATCTCCCGCTCCTTGTCGCTCCGTCCCCTGGTTCCTATCTCCCATCTCCCGCTCCTTGTCGCTCCGTCCCTTGATTCCCATCTCCCATCTCCCATCTCCCGCTCCTTGTCGCCCCGTCCCCTGGTTCCCATCTGCCATTTCCCATCACCCGCTCCTTGTCTCTCCGTCCCCTGGTTCCTGTTACAATATCGCGGGCAGCTGAACCACGCAGAAATACAGGAAGAAAAGAAAAGCAACCAGGAGTCCCGCACCGATCGACCAGTGTGGTGTGATGGTCTTCCTGACCTCCGGGCGGAAAAATTTTGGCATCACAAAATAGAGTCCGAAAAACAATCCCAGTGCCTGGACAGGCGTCAGCAGCAATCCCTCGAATATGGCAGCAAATTTCACCAGGACCACGGGCTTGTATCCCAGGGTGAAAATGATGGTCATGCTGGCAAGTGTCAGCAATAACAGGACACCCCTGAATTGCTGCTTCCAGGGGATGCGTTTGGCAGTTGCTGGCATGCATAGTCTGAATGCGTCAGAAAGCAGCCGTGGCCAGCCGGCCAGTTGCCCGATCTGCGTGGAGAACAGTGCTGCGGTGCCGCCCAGAACGAAAAGAAATGCACCTGTTGTGCCCCAGTTGGCAGCGAACAGTTCCGATAGCTGGAGCGCCACATTTTCACCTTCCGGGACTACCTGCCTGCTGCCCAGGATGCCGGCACCTGCGATCAGGAAACCACCGGTGGCAACGATCCCTATGACCATGGCCAGGGTGGCGTCCATGGAGACAAAGCGCTGCCATTTTCTGAGCTCCTTCGCCGATCCTGCATCTATGCGCTGCATTTTTTCCCGGTCTGCCGGTATCCCGTAACCATCCTTGCTGGTCATGCCGTAACCGGCACCGATCACCCAGTAACTGTACCATACCTGGCTGGCAAATCCACCTGCACCCCATCCGAGCAACGGAAGAATTTCACGCCAGGGGTTGACATCCAGCCCCTTGTCTGTGGTCCAGGCCGGCATTTCAGGCTTCGATGGTACCAGCCCGGAAAAGAATTCTGATGCAGATGGAAAAACATTCACGGCAACGTAGATGACACCTATGATCACGGTAAGTACCAGGATGCTCATGGTGATTTTCAACCATCTGAAGGTCCCTTTCCAGGCAATTCCGAAGGCTGCAAGCGTTATAAGCCATCCGCCCACGAAACGGGGCATGTGGGTGATGTGCGCGAGAAAGATTCCTCCTGCCGATGCCACGGATCCAATGGAAACCGCTGCTGCTGTAAGCTGAATGATCATGATCAGCCAAACCGCCCAGTGGGCAGGTCCGGGCATCCGGTCGAAGAGGTCAATCATCCCTTCTCCTGTGGTGACAGTGTAACGGGCCCCCGACATGCCGATCCAGAATTTGAAAAAGATCCCGGCCACAACAGCCCATAGGATGCCTGTGCCCAGCAATGCTCCTGCGCGGGTGGCGATGATTACCTCCCCGGAACCGATGTATTCAGAGACCCAGACCAGCGAAGGACCGATCATTGCCAGTGCAGCAAATCCGGCCGGTGCTTTCCGGAGGGAAATATGATGCTTGCTGCCCAAATCAGAATCTCAGGTATATGCGAAGTGCGGTACCATGGTACTGCCAGTTTTCAAAAGCTGTGTAGATGCCGATGTCAAATAAGAAACCAATCTCATTCAGGCTGTAGCCCACCTGGATGTGGTCATTGACGGACCCACTGTTCAGATAGCTTACGGAGACCGATTCGTTCCATAGACGCTCACTGAACCAGGGCAGCAACTTCAGAACAATGAAGGGGGAAGTCAGCCTGGCATGCCCTTCAAGGTATGATGTACTGGTGCTGGAACGATAGTAATCCATCAGCAGGAAGGCATCCTGGAAACCCTGCGTGTCAAATAAAAGCGGCGAAGCCTTGAAATGCTTCAGGTCCGAAAAATGCAGGACATCGGTATGAAGAAACCTGCCATACTCCACCCTGTAATAGAGCGTCGACAACAGGCCCACTTCCCGCTCATGCTGCAGCCCGCCATAAACAAGACTGTAATCGGCCCATCGGGTTGTCCCGGCCGGGAAGGCATGCCGGTAGACTGCGTAAATCGTCGGGTAATCTGATTTGAGATACAGCTTGCGGTCATTTCTGTAGCGATAGTAGTATTTATGGGTGTACTCGAACCTGACCTGTGTGCCAAATAACCTCGAATTGTCGAAAATCGGCAGATCAGGATCATACCCGTCGGGATGGTTATCAGTGAAATTTTTAGAATTCCTGTAGAAAAATGAAAAATCGGAATGGTTGGTCAGTTCCCGACGCCGCTGGTAATCGGCCGAAGCATAAAAGACCAGGCCGGTGGCAAGATCCATCCGGTGTTCCAGCAGTACATCAAGGTTCTCGTGGCGCTTGGAATTATTTTCCCTGTAGAACAGTGAATATGCACTGTTGATGAGCGAGGGAATACCCGTTTCCCGGTTGAAATCCATCGACCTGTAATCCACGCGCAATGCTATTTTTCCGCGGATTTTTGGTGCATACAGGATGCTTGAGTTCCAGTCGATAGCTGGCGCTTTCCTTGCAAAAGCATAGCCGGCACGAAGGTTCCAGCGGTACACCACGCGGTTGGTGGGACGGTAATCGTATCCGATTTCCTGGCCATAAATCCATCCGTCCACCGTATTGAAGGAGAGCATCGAGGGATCGATAAGTCCGCCGTAGCTGACCCTGGTCTTGCGGTCTTTCGACTGGAAGGTTTTTCCCGTAACCAGGTCCCTGGTTCTGAAACCGGGTCTCCGCGCCCTGAAGAGCGAGTCCCGCCTTTCCGACATCGAAGCATCCCCGAAGCCATAGATCGAGTCACGCGTGGAAATGGTCTCTTTTTCCTCAATGGTGAGGGGAACGGGTCTGACCTTGTTCCAGAAGGTGGAGTCGTTCATCACTGCGTTGGGAGCGATGGAAAATTCTGTACCCTTTATCTCTAAGTTGTTGGCTGCGGGATTCGCTGCTTCGGTCTCCTTCTCCATCAGCCTTGTCAGCCTGTTCATGTCCCTGTCGCTAAGCTCCTCCTTGGCCAGGATTTCCTGAATTTTTTCCTGCTCAGATGAACGCTGCGGGGCGACATCTGTTCCCGCTTCTTCCTCCTGTCCATCCGCTCTCCCTGAACGCTCCCCTTCACCTTGTCCATCCGCTCTCCCTGAACGCTCCCCTTCACCTTGCCCGTCAGCTTCGCCCTGTCCGTCTCCTTCACCTGCATCATCCGCTTTCCCCTGAACCTGGTTGAGCTGTGCCACGGGTTCATTTATGGGTTCAAAATAGGAGCGGGGCAGGTTGGGATTTAGCACTGTCTTCGTATATTCCAGTGAAGAGACATAGGTAACATCTGCCTGCACCCCTGCGATCTGAACCTCCATGTCCAGTTTGTGACTTACCGGGAGCCAGGCATCCATGATCACATTGGCATATTGCTGTTCGAGGTACAATGTTCCTGCAATGGTATTTACCTCCAGGTCGCTGGAATGCAGGCACCAAAGGTCCTCAACGATGTAGATGAACCCTGAACAGAGTTGCTGGCTCTTGCGCTTGGGCGTGACCCTGATCTTGTCGATCATGTGACTGCCCTGTAAAAACGAACCCTCAAAACTGAAATCGTAATAAAAAAATGCATTCCTGGCAAGCGGGGAGACAAAGGATTCGATTTGCGGCTGGTACAGACTCGCATTGATGTAGTCCATGGGATTGACATTCTCCACGTATCCAGGGATGGTGTTCTGTGTGGCAATGATCCGCATGTCATACTTGTCAGGGGCCTTGTAGGTCACTTCATTCAATGATTCCAGCATATAGGCGCGGTTCTCTTCCACCTTGACATCGCCCACCTCAATGCGCTTTGCAATGGCGCGGGGAAGTTTATGGAAATAGGCAGTGCCCTTGATATAGATCTCTGCAGTGTAGGTGGATACCTGGTTGAGATGGTAGTTGGCCAGTCCAATGGCCTTCCGCATTACCCGGTAGGCAGGATCCTCCCCGGTTGCTGATACACGCACCTCGGGAATCATATAGGTCTGGGGAGGCATGGTTACCTGCATGTCGATCATTTCGTCCGTTACCCTTACCGTCCTGAATACCTCGGTGTACCCCAGGCTCCTGAAGAAAATATTGTATTCCCCAGGGGGCAGTGGCAGGCTGAAGATCCCGAGTGAATTGGTGGTGGTACCGCGGGTAAGTTCCCGTATAAAGATAGACGCATAAGCCACCGGTTGTCCTTCCGTGTCGACTACCTTTCCATGAATACCCTGGCTGTATAAGGGCTGAATGGTCAGTAGCAGTATGTATGCAAGCGCTAAGCGTATCTTTTTCTGCATCCCGGGATTTTAACAGGTGCCTAATTTACTATTTTCTAGATAAACGGATTTCTTTTCAGGAAATTATCTTCAGAAGATTTCACGGTAAGCGCAACAGGAAAAAATTTCTTTTCTCACACGCAACCTGCAGTTGACTGGCAAATACTGCCAGGCGGCTGTTGAAAACTTGCTTCGATGGCAGCTGCGGGTGACTTTACGGCATGCGGAGCAGGGGTGGTACCTATACTGACCTTCTCCCGTCAGAATCCAAAATACTGTTTTGCGTTCCGGTAGCAGATATCATGCACCATGTTTCCCACCATCTCCATGTCGTCGGGCAATTCCCCGTTTTCCATGTCCCTGCCAAGCAGGTTGCAAAGGATACGCCTGAAGTATTCATGACGCGGGAAGGATAAAAAGCTTCTTGAATCGGTAAGCATTCCAACGAACCTGCTGAGCAGTCCCAGTTGCGAAAGGCTGTCCAGTTGGGCCTCCATCCCCTTTTTCTGATCGAGGAACCACCAGCCTGAGCCGAATTGCATCTTTCCCGGGACCGTACCATCGTTGAAATTGTAGGCCATGGTCACCATCACCTCGTTGTCGGAAGGATTCAGATTGTATACAATGGTCTTTGCCAACTGACCCAGGTGGTCCAGCCGGGCAAAAAACCGGGACATGGCCCTTGCCATCGGAAAATCACCGATTGAGTCAAACCCGCTGTCGGGCCCAACCTGGTGAAACATCCGCGAATTGTTGTTCCTGATGGCACCAACATGAAACTGCTGCGTCCATCCCTTGTCATGGTCCATCACTGCAAGTTCCACCAGCATCGCGGTACGGAACTTCGATTTCTCAGTTTCCGAAATAACCTGCTTGTTCCTGATCTTTGAGAAGATTTCCTCAATCTCCTCATGGGCATACTCTTCGTATATGAAATGCTCCAGTCCGTGATCCGACAACCGGCACCCCATCGAACTGAAGTAATCGTGACGTTTCATCAGCGCTTCCAACAGGTCCATGAAATGGTTGATGGGGTGCGATGCCGCCTCCGCAAGTTGATCAAGATAGCTGTTGTAGGATGCAATGTCATCCACTGACATGGCTTTGTCGGGCCGCCATGTTGGCAGTACACTGATCTCAAATCCGTCGTCCCTGATCTTCCTGTGGTGTTCAAGACTGTCTACCGGATCATCGGTTGTGCAGACCACTTCCACGTTCATTTTCCGGAGCAGGTTCCTTACGCTGAAATCATCTTCCTGCAGCATCTTTGCCGTTTTGTCGTAAATCATTTCGGCAGTATCCAGTCCCAGCAACTCCTGGATTCCGAAATACCTGCGCAGCTCCATGTGCGTCCAGTGGTAAAGCGGATTCCTGAGTGTTGCAGGTACCGTCTCGGCCCACTTCATGAATTTATCCCGGTCCGGGGCATCTCCCGTGCAGTATTTTTCGCTGACCCCGTTGGCACGCATGGCCCGCCATTTATAATGGTCCCCCGCCAGCCAGATCTCAGAAATATTGTTGAATTTCCGGTCGTTGGCAATGTCTTCCGGATTGAGATGACAATGGTAGTCGATGATCGGCACATCGCTGGCATAAGAATGGTAGAGCTCACGGGCCGACTTTGTCTCCAGTAAAAAGTCTTCGTCCATAAATGGTTTCATAGGTATGTATCTTATTTTAGTCTGTAAACATTCAAAATACTGTTTTCCTCTGGGAAAGGGTCCTGATTTCCCTTCTCACGGAACCCTCATAAACGCTACACTTCCTTTTTCGATCAGTCGCACATGAGTGTTTCATACAGGTGTGACTGTTTGTATTTCTGCAAGTGAATATAGACAGATTATCCTAAAGGTCAAACAACCTTTTAATATGCCTGTCAAAAATGTTCTCAGTTACCTGCGACCCGACGATCTCCTTGTGTTTCTCGAGCATTTCCAGGTAGGTCGTTCCCATTTCGGCCGCCACCTTGTACCCCACATGGATCAGCTGCCGGAACATCGGGTCATAATCGTCATGCCCGGGAATGTGCCTGAGGGTAGCTGCAAATTTGTCGCTGCCCCATGCATCCACTTCCGAAGGATCCGGCAGTTTTTGCCTGTCAATATCAATCACCGTGGCATACGGTCCGCACAATTCGTCCATCCGCTGAAAGGCAGTGCTGTAAATGGATTTGGCGAGTGAGAGTGCATCACCTCCTGCCATAGCAAGTCCGATGACTTCTTCCAGCCAGGTGGTTCCTGCAGTTTTTACATGGATCCCCTTGTCGTATTTCCTGATCAGTTCACCGATCACCGGGTAAATGGAGAATTTGTCGCTTCCGGAATGGACGCTGAGCTTCAGGTTCCGCGGCAGGTTAAAAATGTTCACAGCATGGTCGATCACCAGCAGGTCCTGCTCAAATTCTTTCCTGAACTGGTCCACATCACCCACATAGTCGACACCCTTGTTGAACCGTCCCGTAAACTTCGGTGCAATGGTCTGTGCCGGAATGCCGTAATGGTCAATCATCAACAGGATAAAGAACAGTTCCACAGGGGATTGCGCCTCTTCAACCTCATCCATGGATACTTCAGCAATGAACTCTTCATTTCCCCGTTCCGCGCTGATGCGCCTGTAAATGAGCGCTGCCTCCTTGACTGCCAGATGGAATTTGCTTACAATCCCTTCCAGCAGTGTATCGGTAATGCTGAATGTTTTATCGATCCCGGGAATGTCCAGCTGGCCCGTAAACGGCTGCAGCTTTCTGAGCATGTCAAGCTGTTCGGCGGCCTCCCCCTGCTTGCCTATGTAATCGGCAACATCCAGGGTAAAGAAATTGGAATGCATTATATAGGCATCCACATTCGATAAGTTGATATGGTCCGCATCCACATACCAGTTGCCCGCAAAGTCCAACGCACCAACAGCCCTGGTTGCTTCCGACCACGTGTCGGCCGGCATTGTTTTCACGATCTGGTGCTCCCTGTTCGATTTGTTCCATACCGGCACCAATGGAATCCCCAGGTCGTTCGCCTGCATGATCGCCCGCAATTGTGCCTCTCCCTGCTTCGTAAACCTGTCGCCAATGCCGAAGGAATATTTTTCAATTTTTTTCATGGTGTTTCTTTTTATAAGTTGTGGGATTTACCCTGCTATACAATTAATCTTTCTGTTTTCTGTTTTTTCCGGACAGTCCAACCTGCCAAAACTGCACTGCGGGCAGACTTCATCAATTGCTTTTTCCCCGTCATCCCAACAGCTGCGCACTTCCCGCCAGTCAAAACTGCACTGCGGGCAGACTTCAATTGCTTTTTCCCCGTCATCCCAACAGCTGCGCGAGTCCAACCTGCCAAAACTGCACTGCGGGCAGACTTCATCAATTGCTTTTTCCCCGTC
>Ga0180430_10002863_pt1 | contig 15267 bp, 11 predicted proteins | sample SS_ome_9_FD_132999 | JGI IMG/M metagenome (GOLD analysis project Ga0180430, IMG submission 132999) | Hypersaline lake sediment archaeal communities from the Salton Sea, California, USA - SS_1_S_2 metaG | ecosystem: Environmental > Aquatic > Non-marine Saline and Alkaline > Hypersaline >... | reverse complement strand
TTGTCACCGAGCGGTCGGGACCGGCATCCGCGATCGGGCGCCTTGGGCCATCAACCGCGCCCTGCGCGATATAGGTGTTGTGTATCGCCCAGCTCTTGTCGGGCGTGGTCGGTATCGACAAATCGTCGTTCACATTGGTGAGGCGATAATCCAGGTGATTCCAGATATCCCGGCCTTCGGTCCAGCCCTGGTCATTTCCAAAAATCCAGAGGCCATTGAAGCTGCCGGTGACAACCTCAATCCGGTCATCGCCGTCCACATCGGCAGCCACCGGGTAGTCGAAGCCACTACCGGATGATGCACGGGCATCGCGATAGAGGATGCGACCATTGTCCCCAGCCATGATCGTGAAACCCGAACAGAAGCCATTCCAAAGCACTTCCGCCTTACCATCACCGTTCAGGTCACTTGCAGCAACCGCCGGCGGGGCACCGCCCGGATCGCGCGCATCCGTACGCCACAACTCGGCACCGTTGCCATCAAAGGCAACCACGAAGTCTTTACCTGCCACCAGGTTTCGAACAAATACCGCCAACTCCGGTTTGCCATCACCATCCAGATCCGCAACCGTTGGGCGTGAAGGTTCACCTTCGGTTTCGACCCCATCACAGGTTTCATTTACCGGGCAATCGCTGTTCTCCGAACAACTCAGTGTCTTGGAAATCGAGCAGAAACCACCAGTGGTCTGCAAATTAGTGCGCCACAAAATGGTACCGTCGTTGGAAAGCGCGACAAGTGCCCTTTCCCTGACCGCACGTGAAGCGATGGGATAGGCGATAACTTGCGAAATCAGCTCGGGATTGCCGTCGCCGTCAAGGTCTGCCACGGCCGGGCGCGAAACGGCGTCTTTGCGGTCGCCCAAGGTCGTAGACCAGATTTCGGTGCCGTCCGTCTCCACAGCCTGTAGGCCAACCTCCAGCCCGTTGGCGAGGCCGATATTCGGGAGCACCAGTTCTGCAGTGTCATCGTTGTCGAGATCCACTGCGACTGGCTGTCTGGCCTGAAGTCCACTAAATGGCAGCGCTAACGCATTGCTACCGTCACTGTCGAGATACCCACCCTGCCAGAGGATCTCCGGCTGTGGGTCGGCATCCAGATTTTCCAACACCGGACTCAGGTTTCTCGCACCAAAATCCGGCACCGTCCTCAATATCTCGGTCCCGTCTGCCTCATAGACCGTCAGATCGAAACTACCGTTCCTATGGGTCTGGTAGAGCACGATCTCGGGTTCACCGTCTGCATCCGTGTCGCCGATCGCAGGCGCAGATGTATTGCCGCAGAAACAACTGAAAATGCCGGAACAGCCAGCCGGGTAAGTGATGCGCAAATCCTCGGCAAGACTGGCACCATCGATGACGAAGGCTTCACACTGACCCCTCCCGGTTTGCGACGTGACCACAATCTCAGCCGCGGGGTCTGAATCGAGATTGCCCACCGCAGGTGTCGATGCAATACCGGTGAACTGAGGATCAGCGAGCGACGCCAGGTGTTTGGCATGTACCGCATCACCGCGCACCATGTTAAGCGTCACCAGGCCATCGATACTCATCGGTACGTTCGACGCTGTGATCCGGACATAGCGGGCGCTGTCCAGACCGGAACCAGCGAGATCAAGCGCATCGCCAACGGGCCTGGTACCTGAGGGCCTGCCCAGAACCGTATAAGGGCCCGCAGGATCGTTGGAAACGGCTACTTCGTACTCCGCCTCTGAAACCGATGAGCATTCTCCTGCAACCCGCTCGATAATCAGGAGGTCATCTCCCACACCATCGCTGAGCCGATTCAACGGGTTGGCGCCCAGATCCAGCACCAACGAACCGTTCGCAGCGAGCATGGCAACTTCGTGATCGGGGGCACCGAGGGCCTGCTGCGGCGCGGCAACGTCCTGAGCCTCGCTCACAGCTTTGGCAAAGGGATCGGGGAAGCCTGGAGGGTTGGTTGCCGTTGACATCGAAGAAAACGTCAGCAACGTGATAAGCAGCAAAAACTGGGCTGCGCTGAGATGGCCGTTTTTGGAACCTTTCTGGTGCCAGAACGAATTAACTTGCCGAATCCCCATGAACAAAGTCCTTTTTTGTTGTGCTTTTCGTTTTTTAAAAGTTAGGAACCCAAGGGCCTTGCAGTCAACCCAAGTCCGAGTGGGGTTACCAAACCCAAACCCAGACCGAGGCGATTCCCGCCGGTTAATCGGGTCGAGACTTGGTTGCCGTTCGGGCGACGTGGCGATCAACCTATCGACAGTCTCTAATGACCCGAGAGCAACGCTGACCCTTCGCAGGCGAAGGCTCGATTCCTGCAACCGTGAAAATCAAGTTAGCAAAGATTCATCCAAAAACCCGAAACTCAACGGCTTATCTCTCTATCTCTTGCCCATGTCAAAGACGCTTTGATTTTTGTTATCAATCCGACATACCCCGTCGGCTTTTCAAATAGACAAGGACCCTAAGCAGAAGCCAAGGCAAATATCACACCAAGTGTGGCGGGCCCTGATAAGACAATGACTTGACGCAGGCCGAATTTAATTCTCTTCAGGATTTGTAAAAAAGACTGACAATGTTTCCAACATCAGCACCGAGAACATCGGGGACAAAAAAGCCTGCGTCCGATGATGCGGATGGCCCGAAGCGTCAGGCGCACCGAGTGGCTGAACGGTAGATAAAGTCAACGTGCCGCGGTCGGCAGTGTTGCGGTGTGCATCAAACGTTCTCAATCGCTAGACGTTTGTAAGGTATCCCGGGGCCGCACACCAAGACCGAAACAGTTCACTCAACAACACAAGTACCGGCCGAAAGCGGAGCAACCTACAACTGGCCTGAAAGAGATCTTTGTTGCCGAGAATCGGTCGTGAATTCTAGTTGTGGGAGATAGGTAAACTGTCCCCGGTTTGACCGCCGCCCGGCTCGAAAAGGATGATCAATTTTCTCGGCGGGCAGTCGCTCGTCGTCTATGGACAAAAACTGATGCCGTCGGCGTAAAAGCAGTTGCTGTCACCGCCAGTGCCTTTCCACAGCCCGGTTTTCGGGTCTTTGCGATTGCCCAACGCATGGTGCGTGGAGGCGCCCGAACAACTCTCTCCCAAGTACCCCTGCGCGACCGCGGGTAATGCCGCATAGCCCCAGATGTAGACACCGTCTGCGCGCTGGCGTAACCAGTAAGAGCCATCGGGAATCATTTCGCAGTGCAACTGGTCCAGCCTGGCCAAAGAGGCAGCGTCCAGCAGTTCACCGTTAAGGATCACCATGCGGGCCTCGGCCAACGAACTGATGGTCAGCATCCCAACAAAAACCGAAATTACCTTCAGCTTACGATTGCGCTTCACTTTTCCACTCCTCCATTGCGTTTCAGCCGAATTTGCAGTCCAGAGTACCGCCTCCGGATTCCGACAAACCATAACCCCATTGTCCAAAGAGCCGTCCCGCGGTGTTACGTGCAACGCCTCGGCCCCTATCCCCTTCGTAAGACCAGTCGAAGTACAAACGACCATCGCGAACCTGTCCTTCCACGCGACCCTTGCCAACGCCCAGTGTGTACCAGCCCTGCACCCGGTTGCCTTGCCTTTTCAGGGACATCACCATGTCCAGCCTGGTCCCGGACTCGTTCATGTTGCCGGTGCAATATCCGTCGAATGCCGTGGCACGGCTGGTGCGTTGCGACGATGCACGCCATCCAATTGGCGTGCCCTCTGGACGTGGCTTGAGGTCCTCCAACGACAGGCTGCGCCCCTGCATCTTGAGTGCACTGTGCACACCTGCCTGGTCGAAGATCTGCCCCAGTTTCCTGATCTGTTCAGCCTGTGCACGCAGACCTTGTCTGGGATTCCCGGTTGGTGAAGGTGGAAGCGCCAATGCAAAGGCCTCGAGGTTTGCCTCGATGGCATCGGCTACCGCCAGCATACGGCCCCCGGTAAGCGGATGGGTGGCACCCTCCAGATAGCGCCGATAGGCGCTCTCTGACCCGAAATCGGCGCGGGAAGGACTCCACTGTCCGAGCACTGTCAGAAAATAAACCGCCCCTCCTGGCGCTTGACCCAACTTCGCCATAACCTCCAGTGCCCAACGATCAGCTCGTGCCTCTGCCTCACGTGCGGGCCGATTATTGCCGTCACTGTAACCACGATCACCGAACAATTGATGCGCGAGCTCATGGGCCAACACATAGTAAAGCCCGCCAACATAGATGCCCTGGAACAACTTATAGGTGTCGTCGTCGGAACGGGCGTCATCGGGGATACCGAGCGCCTCAAGCGGCCTTGGATAACGAACACCTGGTGAGTTAGAGGCCGCGCGCTCGCGCAGCATGGAGACATAAAAAGGCACGCTGTCGATGGCTTTGCCGTGCGTCGTCAGCCAAGCATAAGCTAGAGCAATATCACCCCAGAATCTCAAGCTGGCCATTGACATGTAAATGGTTTTGCCGTCGTTGCTCGCGACGAACGTGAACGGGTCCAAACACTTGGCTGGTCGCGACAGAGTCGTCTGAAACCTGGGACAATCGATTGGAAATTCGAGAATGATGTCACGTAGGCGCTTGCGCTCATCACGCGTCAGCACACCTCGAATATCGTCCAAGGCTGCTCGGATGCCCGGCGGCGTTTGTGTTTGCCAATAAGCGAGAGTACCGCGGTCGTAGAGGTTCTCAATACCGCCTTGCGCATACCAGGGCAGCAGCAGAATCCCGATCAACAAAGCTCTTACCATCATTGAAAATCCCCTCCATGGTTAAACAACGCAACAGCTTCTTTGAGGTTTTCCGGTGGAGCAGTGGCATCCGGATGGTCCAAAACCCAATCACGAAACTCGATCCAATCGCCGAGCTCTTCCGTCCAGTAAGGTTCCAACAGCGCAAGCTTGAGATCCCGCACCCGTCGGCGCAGGGTCTCGGACAGATCATTGCTGAGGCCCGCATTGAAAGGCTCGCTATCGAGCGAGTTTAGAAACGCAATGTCGGGTAGCAGGCGTGTACGTGCTGCCGCCAGGTCACGTCGCGCTTGCTGATCATTTAAGCCAGCAGGGCTTATTCCGACGTAGGTGCGTGTTGTCATAGCCGCGGCGGCCTGTTGGGACCCCTGCGCTGCTGCAGTCGGCGGCGCTTGTTCCTCTACAGTGACATCGGAATACAGAGAGACGCCCAGGACGATTGACCCGAACAAGGCGAAAAAAGCCCCGGGCCCGATCTTCGCCAGCATGATCTCCACGCCTCCCGGCAAAGATATCTTGCCGTTGGCTTCCCGATCGAAGGGGATGTTATGAAAAAGGCGATATCCCAACACAATGCTCACGATCGCTCCGGCCACCACCAGTATGCGTTCTAACGATCGCAGAACAGCTTCTTCAAGCACCACGCATCCTCCATTGCAGACTCAAAGCTCCCGAAGCAGCCTAGTACAATTTGATCAGGTTAGCCAAAGATACAGCTACCCAACAGAAAAACGGTTCGAAAAGCGGCTCGCGCTCTTCATTGTTCAGAGCGGCTTTGTCGACATGGTGCAGCGTACCCCGACCGGCGCGGCTTCATCGGGGTTGGACATCTCCAGGCACAAGCCAAACGTGCCACTGGCGGCATCAAACACCGGGTCGACAACAGTCAGCTTCGCCTGGAAGACGCCCTGTATCGGTGCAAGCCGGCGCACCTCGTAGGTCTGACCTACGGCGTTTTTCCCAACCGGTTCAGCGGGCGTAAAGACTTCCACATGCAAAGATTGTCCGGTGCAGCAGGCCACTGACAAGCTTAAGAAACCTCACCCCCGGCGCACCGGTTTAACTTGTGAAGTGGTGCACTGAAGATGTTGATCGAATCGCCGATATTCACCCTACATCCAACACTGACAAGGGAACGGAGCCAATTACCTGATGAAAAAATTATCGTTTATTGCCTTGATGGGCATCTGCACTTGTGCAGCAGCTGGAAACTCTACTTGGGACGCAGCGGTCGGCGGGGGCTTGGGTGGTGCCGCAGGCGCTGCCATCGGAAACGAGATCGGTGGGCGTGACGGAGCCATTCTCGGAAGCGCGCTCGGTGCAGCAGCAGGTACGGCAATAACGACCGATAATGGCAGCGATCACGGCAAGCAACCTCCAAGATCGGCAACGTATGGTAGCCAGAGAATGTATAACTCTCACCCGGTCGGCCACCCTCGCTACCATTGCCCACCCGGCCAGGCGAAGAAGGGCCGTTGCTGAAAGACTTGAATTTGTCCGCGCACGAGTCACCGCTTTTGGCGATTCAGCGCGCTGGACCCAACCGTCGCGTCCTTCGACTTCGCCTTGTGGGCGCCTTCTTCTGCGCCACCTGACCTATTGCCTTGGAGCTCTGTCCACTATGGAGCGTTGATCCGTATTTGGCACGATTGGGGCAGTCTACTTAATTGAGCGCAGCGCTACAGTAAAGCGAAAAGAAATCTGGACAGTGGTTAATTTTTCAACCGCCTCTAAACGGCCGAAAGATAACCTTCGTTGTCATGAATCGGTCGCGAAAATCTGCCCATGGGAGATTGGTAAACTGTCCCCAGATTCAAAAAGAAAGGCTCGCAGATACACGAGCCTTTCTCGCAGCATTTGAAAATGCTGCATTAGTTATCGAACGAAATCCTCATTCGACTGGCGTAAGACCCAGTGCATCATACTGCCAAGGGTCTTGAAGGTATGCGCGCTTGCGAACGATTTTGGTTGTCCAAGGAAGATTGAGGAAATTGCGCCAACCGTCTTTGTCAGGGTTCGCGTCCTTCCTTTCTTCAAATACGTCGGCCGAATCGACGTCGATAACGCCGTTGGCATTCAGATCAAGCGGTATTGGGTTTCCGTCTGCATCCAACAACACGTTGCCACTGTCATACGCATACTTTGGCTGCCCCACGAAACCCTCCCAGATGTTCCGGACATTCGTGAACGCAGGGCCGCTTATTCCGAACTCGGCTGGGTTAGCCAGGATGTTTCCTGCCCTTACGCTGCGGGCACCAGTACGGCAGAGCGTCATGATAAGACGGTCAGTGTCACCTCTCACGAGGTCATATACTTCCCAGTAGAAAAAAGCATCGTCTTGCGGGGCACAGCCGGAACAGATTCGCGGATAGGGAACGTTATAACTCTTGTCTGGATGACCCGCGGCATATTCTTCAAGCGACCGGACATCCAAAAGGACTGGTTGCTGGCCACGTTTCGATCTTCTTTCATCAGGCCGTGATATCTCTAGATAGGCTTCTGCGGCACTGATTTCCGAAGCATAGTACCTGGTATACAAGTACCTATTCCCTTCACCATCTGGGTCTGGTTCGGTAGCAAAAGCCGGCGTAAAAAACACAGCCGATGAAATGGCAAAAACTAAAGTCGAAGCGATGTGTTTCATCACAGAAAACTCCTCCCGGTCGGTTATTTATGTTTTGCGCGAGCACGTGACTATCGCATGACCCATCAATCTACTGGTAAGCCCAAGTAAAGCGGATGGGTTAGAGAAAACTAGATGAGTCGACTGTGATGGTCAATAACATTCAAGCATTCCGTATATTCGAATATTAATAGGCTTGAACGAGCGGGATCGATATCAAAATTCACTGGTCTTTCCCTACAGCAAACAGTTGCCATTCCAAAGGCACTTGGAAAAACTGCGCGCTATGCATCAGCGATTACTCGAGAACAGCCAGGCGACCGTATAGCTTCAATGTCCAATGGCCACGCATGACCTCGCGCCGCGAGCATCTTCTGAACCAGGCAAGCGCGATCCAGCACGCGTTGCGATCCCGGCCGTTCAAGCACGCCTGGCATTGTCTGAAAGACTATTTGAGCGATAATTGGCGTTGGTATCCACGAATCAAGCAGTACTCATGTCGGATCAAGACAAATCAACTGGCAGCACGGGCGACCGGCCCCTGGCCTCCCCCACTTCGGAACCCTCGGCAAACCCACCCACCACGGAAGCGACCAAGAACAAAAGCGCCGGGGGAAAAACAGCCAAAAAGAAATCGACAAAGAAAAAGGTCGCAAAGAGGAAAGCGGCAAAAAAAGCCGTGACCAAGAAGAAGGCCTCCTCGAAAAAGACCGTTGCGGAAAAGAAGGTGGCCAAAAAGAAAACCTCAAAGAAAAGAGCAGCAGAAAAAGCAGCCGCCAACCGAACCCCTGCCAGGGAGGTCGAGAAGCAGGCGGTGAGCAATGCCATACTTGCGGCTGTCAGTGCGGGTGGTGACCTGATGAAGCCGAATGGCGGGGACAAGCCTTCACCGAAGGACCAGTCAGGCGCCCTGGCTGGTGCCGAAGCTGCGGCACCCAATGAACCGGCCGAGCCCTTGACTGAGGCAGAACTCAGCCCCGATCAACCGGAGCAGGGAAAAAACCCGGCAGACGAGGCAGCCGCCCGGCAGGTGGAAAAAAAGGCGGTCAGCGAGGCCATACTCGCCGCCGTAAACGCTGGCGGCTCCCTGATGAAGGCAGATGCCGCAGAGACTCCCCGGATGGCGGCTTCAGGGCAACCAGCCGGCGAAGCAACCAGCGAATCCACAACACCTGCCGAACCGATAGAACAAGAGCCGCCGGCAGCACAGACACAGCCCCCGACCGAACAACCCACCGATACATCCACATCGTTGCGGGATCAGGTTGAGCTCCCTGCAAGGCATGAACCCACGCCTGCTCCGTTGAGAACACCGAGTCAGGCTGCGCAGCCCGCCGGTGTCGAGTCACGTCTCGGACTCGAAAAACCACCTAAACTTGAGGCCAAACCCAAACATCAAGGAATTTCCATGCGTATCCTGCTGATCGCTCTTTGCCTCGCCGCTGCAGTACTCTACGCGAAAATACTGGCGCCAGATTTCAACTTCGGCGGCCTGATGCCGGAATTCGCGGAAGAAACAGAAACAGAAACAGAAACGGAAACGGAAACGGAAACGGAAACGGGAACAGTTCACCAGGAACCTGCTGGATTGCGCGCTCTACCGGAGTCACAAATGCAGATCATTCGTGACGTGTTTGCGCCAGAGCTGAAGCAGGAGTAGTTGGCGACCCAGGCCGAGGCAGCTCCTGGCTAACGCGCTACCCGAGAAAAGTCAGGCTATCGGGCCTCAAGGCTTGACTGCCTCGGTAGACAACGCCGGACCGACACCCTGCAAGGGACCGAGAGGATTGATCGATTCCTTGTGCTTAGAGATTTCCGGCGTGCCGCTCCAGACCTTGTAAACCACTTGATTGCCAGTCAGAACAAACAGTGCCGTGAACTCCCAGCCCGTAGTTTCTGTCTTTCGCTTAAAGTTGAAGAAATCGGCCAGAAAGCTGCCGTATCGCCTGATATTCAGCTTCTGCTGACTGTACTCATACGCACTGCATTGCTCTCCCTCAGAAAGACAGGTCTGAACCCCTCTCGGCAGTTCCGTGTTCTGGTAGATGCTATCCGGCATGAGCTTATCGAGCACCTCGATATGGTTCAGGATTTTTACATTGGGTTGTTCATTCGGCGAAAAACCCAGCCTGACCAGGTCGTCCTTGGTTGAAACGAATGGTTCGACCTCTTCGTAGGACTGCATCACCTCATCGAAATGTGTCCAGCGTCCGCTGGTTTGCTCTTCACCGTGTGGCAACAACGCACTGCATGCGGCCAAGCAGCCCAAAAAGGCAAACAGAACGCCACGTCTCACAAAGGCCGATAGTTTTTTGATGTTCAACTTGGTCACGAGATGCTCAGACGTGATAACAGACCCTGGGCGACGCAAACTGTACGGAACGCCAAACCCATTCGCGTAGATTCAGCTTACCAAACTGTGTGCGCCAACTGAATCTGGAAGAAAGAGGTATCAGGCCAGCCCTATCATCTGGAGAGGCCTGTTTGAGATCAGAGGCATTGGTACTGATGTGCAGAATGCCGCCGGCACAGCACCTACCAGAATGGCTGAAAAACCCCAACCGCCGATCGCCCAGCAGAATCAGAAAAGGCATGAATAGCTGGCGGCGAGCTGCGCCAGCTATTTGTTCCCGCGGCATCAGATGCTGTCGACTGTCAAAGAGCATTGTTGATTGGTCGCATCGTCGCCCCGGCCTGAAGCCAGCCACCACGGTCAACTGCTGCCTAAGTCACTTGTTGGAAGCCGTCATCGGCTCCAGCTTCCAGATGTCCTCGTTGTACTCGCTGATGGTTCGGTCGGTCGAAAAAACCCCGCTGGCTGCGGTATTCAGGATGCTCATGCGCCTCCAGGCCTGCTGATCGCGCCAGACGGCTTCTGCACGAGCCTGCGCGTCGATGTAACTCCGGAAGTCTGCCAACGTCATCCACGGGTCATGAGGACTTTTCAGCGTCTGGATAATGCCATCGAAAATGCCAGGTTCTACCGAGTTGAACTGGGCACTCTCAAGCATTCGCATGACCGCTGCCAGGTCCGGATCCTGATCGATATATCGCTGCGGATCGTAATGGGCACGTAGCTCCGCCACTTCTTCCGCCCGCAAGCCAAACAGGAAGAAATTCTCTTCGCCAACTGCCTCCATGATCTCAATATTGGCCCCGTCGTAGGTGCCGATGGTCACCGCACCGTTCATCATGAACTTCATGTTGCCGGTTCCGGAGGCCTCTTTGCCGGCCGTAGATATCTGTTCTGACAGGTCGGCCGCCGCGCAAATGATCTCCATCTTGGAGACATTGTAATTGGGCATGAAGGCAACGCTGAGTCGCCCCTTGTTATTGTGATCGCCGTTTATGACGGCGGCGACATTGTTGATCAGCTTGATGATTTCCTTGGCCCGACGATAGCCGGGTGCCGCTTTACCGCCGATCAGCACGCAGCGATTGACCCACCCTTCCGTATCGCCATTATGCAGCCGGTTATACAGGTAAATGAGGTGCAGGACATTGAGCAACTGACGCTTGTATTCATGGATACGTTTGACCTGGATATCGAACAGTGCGTGGGGGTCGAACTTTACGTCGGTGTAGTGTTCTACCATGTCGGCGAGGCGTTGCTTGTTCTGCAACCTGATCGTCTGCCAGTTTTGCTGAAAAACCTCGTCATCGGCACATTCGCGCAATTTCTCGAGTCGCGCGAGATCCGCCTGCCAGCCGTCCCCGATTTTCTCAGTCAGCAGCTCTGCCAATCCGGGATTCGCACTGGCCAGCCAACGACGCGGCGTTACGCCGTTGGTCTTGTTGTTGAATTTCTCAGGCCACATCTCGTAGAAATCGCGAAACAGGCCTTCCTTGAGCAGGTTGGAATGCAATGCCGCCACGCCATTCACCGAAAAACTTCCAACGATGGCCAGCCATGCCATGCGAACCTGCGGATGATCGCCCTCCTCGATCAGCGACATGCGCCGGACACGCTCCACATCTCCGGGCCAACGCTGACGGACCTCTGCCAGGAATCTTGCATTGATCTCGTAGATGATTTCCAGGAGGCGCGGCAGAAGCGCTGAAAATAAGTGAACGGACCAGCGCTCCAAGGCCTCAGGCAGCAGCGTATGGTTGGTATACGCCATGCAGGATGTGGTTATATCCCAGGCCTCGTTCCAAGTCAGGCTTTTCTCATCCACCAGTATGCGCATCATCTCTGCAACGGCAATGCTGGGATGGGTATCGTTCAACTGAAAGACATTGCACTCGGCAAACTGGTCCATCGACAACCCCTCCCACTGCTGAAACACATCCTGCAGACTGGCTGAGGTCAGAAAATACTGTTGTCGAAGGCGCAGCTCCCTACCGTTCTCCGTGGCATCGTTGGGATACAACACCATGGTGATATTTTCCGCTTCGTTCTGCTTGGCAACAGATTCAGCATAATCACCCGCATTGAACTCGTTCAGGTTGAAAACATCGGTGGCGCTCGCCCTCCACAGACGAAGCGTATTGACGACCTTGTTCCGATAGCCGGAAACAGGAACGTCGTAGGGCACCGCGACGACATCGTCTGTGTCCAACCAACGGGCACGTCGCACACCGTCTGGATCGGTAACGCGTTCAACACGCCCCCCGAAGTGCACGATCTGCTGGAATTCGGGACGTTCCACTTCCCACGGATGGCCATCACGCAACCAGTGATCAGGATCTTCAATCTGTTGGCCGTTCTCGATGTGCTGATGGAACATGCCATATTCATAACGCAGGCCATAGCCAATGACCGGCAGGCCCAGCGTCGCGCAGCTGTCCAGAAAACAGGCCGCGAGGCGCCCAAGACCGCCATTACCCAGGCCAGCGTCTGGCTCTTTGGTCTCGATATCCTCGATATGCACGGCAAAATTTTTCAGCGCTTCGCTGGTTGGACCTGTCATATCCGTATTGAGCATATGATTGCCGAGGGAACGGCCAATCAGGTATTCGAGAGACAGGTAATGGGCGCGACGCTTGCCCGGCACCCGGTAGTGCAACCAGGTATCGCGCCAGGCCGGCATCAGGCGGTCTCGTACCACATATGCGATTGCTTGGTAGAGATACACCATGTCGCAGCCAAGAAACCGCCCGAGATGGTGGTCGAGATAACGACGAAAATCCGAGGCGATTGCATCGGGCTTCATCGAAAGCTCTTCGATTTCCTGCAGCAGGCAAAGCTCCTCTTTCACTGGCTGTTTCTGTTTGATCATTTTAAGACTCCGCCTGTACTGGTTGTTGCTGGTACAGATCCAGATAACTACTGGCACTCTTCTCCCAACTCAGATCCTGTGCCATGCCCGTGTCCTGCAATTTTGTCCACGTTGACCGGTCACTGTACATATCTATCGCGCGCAATAGAGCCTCTACCAGGGCCTCGGTGGTCGCCGGCTCAAAAACAAACCCGCTGGCGGTGGCGTCAGCTATCGTCTGGCTGTTGGCATCGACTACGGTATCGGCCAGGCCTCCCGTTTTGCGCACCACTGGTAAGGTGCCATATCGAAGGCTGTAAAGCTGATTGAGACCACAGGGCTCGTAGCGCGATGGCATCACAAAAAGATCACAGCCTGCTTCGAGAAGATGGGCATTCTCCTCCGAATAACCCAGATAGACGAACAATCGATCTGGATAACGTGCTGCCATTTCTTCGAGCTGCTGTTGCAGTACCCTGTCGCCACTACCGATGACGACAAACCGCACCGCCGCCTTCTGCAGAACTACGGGAATCGCTTCCAGCAACAGGTCGATCCCTTTCTGGGATACCAGGCGTCCGACCGACCCGATCAGGGGCACATCCTCGGAGGCCACCGCTTTACTGGCGCCCAATGCCTTGAGCAAGGCTTTGCGATTCTTACGCTTGGCATCCGATAACTGCGAATCGCCCGCACTGTAATGCGCTACCAAGTACTCATCACGGGCCGGATTCCAGGTCTCCATATCGATGCCATTGAGGATGCCACGCAACTTGTAACTGTAACTCTGCAGAATTCCCGCATAGCCGTAACCATACTCGGCAGTACAGATCTCTTCCGCATAGGTTGGACTGACTGCGTTGATCCAGTCGCTGAACACCAGGCCCGCTTTCAGCAGTGAGAAACGACCATAAAATTCCGCGTGTTCCATCGACCACCATTCAGGCGGGAGTTGCAGCGCTTGGAATTCCCCGTAGTCGAACTGGCAGTCATAGGCGAGATTATGCACAGTGAAAATCCGCCGCGGTGAATCAGGCGCCTTGCTGAGGAACGCATGCACAAGGCCAGTCTGCCAATCATTGCAATGAACAACATCCGGACGCCAACCCATCTCGAGCGCGTCCACCCCCAGCAAGGCTACGGCACGGCTGAACACGGTGAACCGCTTGGGATTATCAGCCCAGGCCTCCCCTTCGTCATTCACATAAGGGTTACCTTCACGATCAAACTGAGCCGGCGCATCGATCAGCCAGATCGGCATTTCGTATGCTGGATGATAGGCTTGGAGTACACGTACATCACCATCCGCTTCCAACCTCAGCCACCCGAGAAGCTGGAGGTCTTCCACTTGCTGCAAAACGCTTCGATAGGCTGGCAAGACCAGCCGCAAGTCCTGACCCAGCCCCTGCAGCGCATTGGTCAGGCTGTGCGAAACATCTGCCAGCCCTCCTGTTTTGATCAGTGGATAGGCCTCGCTGGTGACAAACATCACCTTCTTCTGTGGTCGCTTGGACTTTGTTTTTTTCAACTTGCTCATACAACGTCGCGTCAATAATGCTTACAGGCATTTAACAGCCCTATTCGGGTTGCAGGATCAACATACCCAATGGTGGCAGAGTCAGAGCGGCTGAATGTTCCCGCCCTCCCCAAGGGTGGTCTTCGGTTTTTATCAAATCATTGCCACAGTTTGAACCGGCATAATGTTCGGAGTCCGAATTGAATATTTCCCGGTAGTCTGCTCCTTGCGGCAACGGAATCCGATAACCGTGCCTGGGTACCGGAGTAAAGTTGATCACGCAAACCAGGTGCGTCGAGTTATCCCGACGGAGGAATGCCAGCACGGAATGGTCTGCATCGTTACACTCCAGCCAATCGAAACCTTCCGCTTCGCAGTCATATTGATGTAATGGGGGGAGTTCGCGATACAGTCTATTCAGGTCCCGAACCATCGCCTGTACACCGCGGTGGGCGTCATCGTTTAACAAGGCCCAGTCAATTTCCTCGTTGACACTCCATTCAGCCCATTGGCCTATTTCGCCACCCATAAACAAAAGCTTCTTGCCGGGGTGTGTCATCTGCCAACCCAACAACAGTCGAAGGTTGGCAAACTTCTGCCAAACGTCACCGGGCATTTTGTCCAACAGGCTGCGCTTCAGATGCACAACCTCATCATGGGACAATGGCAGGACGAAGTTTTCATTGTAGGCATACAGCTGGCTGAAGGTCAGCATGTTGTGATGATAGCGGCGGTGCACCGGCTCATGCGCCATGTAATCCAGGGTGTCATTCATCCAGCCCATGTTCCACTTCATACTGAAGCCCAGCCCACCATCCGACGTGGGACGTGACACCATAGGCCAGGCCGTGGATTCCTCCGCAATGGTCAAGCCACCGGGAAAGCGCGCATGTATCACTTCATTCATTTCACGCAGAAAGGCAATGGCGTCCAGGTTTTCACGCCCACCAAACTCGTTCGGCAACCAATCACCCTGATCCCGTGAATAATCGAGATACAGCATCGAGGCCACGGCATCCACACGCAGGCCGTCACAATGAAACTCCTCGAACCAATAGATGGCATTGGCCAGCAGGAAGTTGCGCACTTCCGCTCGGCCGTAGTCAAAAATCAATGTCCCCCAGTCACGGTGTTCGCCCTTTCTCGGATCGGCATGCTCATAAAGCGGCTCTCCGAGAAAGCGCGCCAGTGCAAAATCATCCTTGGGGAAGTGTCCGGGAACCCAGTCCA
>Ga0180430_10002862_pt1 | contig 15269 bp, 13 predicted proteins | sample SS_ome_9_FD_132999 | JGI IMG/M metagenome (GOLD analysis project Ga0180430, IMG submission 132999) | Hypersaline lake sediment archaeal communities from the Salton Sea, California, USA - SS_1_S_2 metaG | ecosystem: Environmental > Aquatic > Non-marine Saline and Alkaline > Hypersaline >... | reverse complement strand
TCGACGCCCACGATGTCGAAGGATTCCCGGATCTCCGGCGAGACGATGAAGTCCGCCGCTTTGGCGTAGTCGAAGGCACTGCCCCCAGGTCCGCCAGGATTGACGAACAAGGCACCGATGGCTTCACCCGTGGCCGGAACCTTGGTCACCGCCAACTCGACGTCACCACCCGCGGGGTCGTCGTAGTCCAGGGGAACACGCACCTTGGTGCATTCGGCCCCTCCGCACTCCCGCCAATCGAGTTCCTGGGCATAGAACTCGGCGAGTGGATCGGTCTGCTCGACACTCGGGCTCTCGGTCGGGGTGGGCGCAGGAGGTGTCGGGGGGACAGCCTCGGGTGCGCTCGAGCAGCCAGCGATGAGCACGCCCGCGATAAGCATCCCCCCGAGGGAAGTCGCTGCGCGCATGGCACACACGGTAACCCGGCACGTACCCTCACCCTGTGGGACGAAGCGAGAAGGGCGCCGCGGATCTGAGCGCGTCGATCGATGCCGCCGTGCAACGGGGCCTCGATCTCGTCGATGCTTTCCGGGGTGCGCCGGCTGGGCGTCGCGAACTCGAGCGTCACGCGAAGGAAAGCGCACGGCAGGCGCGCCTAGCCCAACGTTCCTATGCGGCGCGCAAAGCCCAGGCCCAGACCCTGACGATCGGGGGCACCGCGGTCAGCGCATCGACCGGGACCGTCGGGATCATCGATCTGCTGGCCACGACCTCCGGTGAGGTCGCGTGGTTCGCAGTCTCGGCCATAGGTGCCGTGGCCGCGGTTATCGGTGCGCGGGCCTGGCGTCGATTGGTACCGCCTACTCCGATTCCCACGATCGAGGCCGCGCCGGCCTTGATCCGGCGCGGTGCCATCGGGCACGAATCGGTTGCCCGTTACACCGCGGTACGCGTTCAGGTAGTGCAAGTGGCGCGGGCGATCGAGCCGTTGCACGCCGATGCCGCGGCCGAGATTCGATCGGCGGATGCGCAAGTGGCGCCCACCCTCAACGCCCTCGCCGAACGGCTCCGCGTGCTCGACGACATGTCCAGACGGATGCCCGGAACCTCGACAGCCCAAACAGCCGTTACGTCGGCTCACGCGGTCAGCGAGCAACTCGATCGCGGTTCGGCTGCCTACGACGTCCTACTCGCGGCCGCGGCTCGACTGCTCGCCGAGCCGGACATCGGCCTGCCGGCACCTTCGATACTCGAGCCCGCATCATCGGCGCTGATCGCATACGCGCACGGCCTTCGCTCGGCTTCGCAGATCTGATCGATCCACTTCACGCGGATGCACGAACTGCGGGGTCCTTCAGCTGCACCATCGATGCTTCGAGCACGCTGCGCGGGTTCCCCCCGGCGAACAACACGACCCGCTCGTGTTCGAGAGCCTCGAGGCGCCGCACCGTCTGTTCCGGGGTCGACGCTGCGGCGATCTGATCCACTTGGGAGCGCATCTCCTCGTTGATCAATTCCACGCTCGCGCCCAATTGCACTGCGAGGACGTCGCGGAACAGGCCGATGAGATCGACGAGTGCCCGGTCGACCTCATCGGTGAGCAGGCGCCTTCGACGTCGCTTGTGCTCTTGGGTCAATTCCTTGACCTCGCGATCGTGTGCGCGCTTCAAGGCTCCGCTGAGCCTGGTTACCCCCTCTGCGTAGAAGCGGTCCTTCAGCGCTGCGGTCTCCGACTCCTCGAGCCGATCCGCCCTCGCCTCGGCAACCGCACTGGCTGCCTCGAACACCTCCCCCGCGGCGAATACGCAGGCGGCGAGGTCACGTAGCCCCATGGGCGCCTTCAAGTATTGCTGCCGACGCTCACGGGTTGCCGGGTCGGTCGCTAGGGCACGAGCGCGTCCGATGTGTCCTTGGGCAGCGCGGGCTGCGAACGCCGCGATCGTCTCGTCGACCCCATGCGAATCCACCAGCATCCGGGTGATGTCTTCGGCACGCGGTGTGCGCAGACCCACATGCCGCACGCGCGAGGCGATCGTCGGCAGTACGTCCTCGACGCTCGGGGCGCACAGGATCCACACGGTGTGCGGAGTGGGTTCCTCGAGGGATTTCAGCAGGTAATTGGCCGCGTGATCGTTGAGGCGATCGGCGTCTTCGATCACGATCACCCGCCACATGCTGCTCATCGGTGCCTGGGCTGCCATCGAGATGAGCGGGTGCACATGGTGAATGAGCAATTCCGAGCCTTCGGGGATCTCCACATGGACATCCGGATGGCCTCCGTGCTCGGCCGTTCGACACGCTTGGCAGCGACCGCATCCCGATTCCGCGCACACCAACGCGGTGGCGAACGTGGTGGCAGCCAGCGATCGTCCCGACCCGGGTGGTCCGGTGATCAGCCAAGCGTGCGACATAGCCGGTCCCGATTCCCCTCGGGTGATGGCATCGGCATCCTCCACGGCGGCCGTGAGCGTGGCCACGGCCTCGTCTTGTCCGACAAGGGAGGACCACAACTCGGGAATCGGGTTCATCACCCACCTCCGAGCATGGACTCGACACGATCGCGTATCCGCGAAGCGATGACCTCGGGAGAGTCGCTCGCATCGATCACCAGGTACCGGTCGGGATCGGCCTTCGCGATGTCCACGAAGGCCTGCCGGACCTTGCGGTGGTACTCGATGGGTTCGGACTCCAAACGATCCGGGTCTTGCACTCGACCCAATCCGACCACGGGATCGACGTCGAGCACGAAGGTGACATCGGGGAGCAGGCCGCGGGTCGCCCACAGGCTCAAGTCACGCACCTCCTGGGCGCCGAGATCGCGCCCGACGCCCTGGTAGGCCACGGAGGAATCGATGTAGCGATCGCACACCACCACCTCACCCGCTGCCAACGCCGGGCGGATGACGCGCGCGGCGTGTTCGCCACGTGCCGCCGCGAAGAGCAGCGCTTCGGCGCGCTCGTCGAGTCCGGCGTATTCATTTCCAAGCAGCACCGCACGGATGGCTTCACCCGCCGGGGTACCGCCTGGCTCGCGGGTGCGCACCACCCGGTAGCCGCTATCGGACAACCACTGGGCGAGCAACGCCTCCTGGGTGGACTTGCCTGCACCTTCACCACCCTCGAAGGCGATGAACGTCCCACCCATGGCTACTTCGAACTCCCCGAACCCGCGCCCGCCTTCTTCTTGGTCGTCTTCTTCGCGGCCTTCTTGGTCGTCTTCTTCGTAGCCTTCTTAGCCGTCTTCTTCACGGGGCCGCGTGCCTTGCGTTCGGCGAGCAGATCGCTCGCGCGCTCGATGCTGACCGTCATCGGATCATCGACCACCCGAAGCGTGGCATTGGTCTCACCATCGGTCACGTACGGACCGAACCGTCCTTCGCGAACCACGATCGTCTTGCCGGTGGTCGGATCCGCACCCACCTCGCGCAGCGGAGCCGCTGCCTGACCGCGGCCGCGCCGCTGCTTGGGCTGAGCGAACAGTGCGAGCGCCTGCTCGAGCGTGACCGAGAAGATCTGCTCCTCGCTTTCCAGCGAACGGGAGTCGGTGCCCTTGGTGAGGTAAGGCCCATAGCGCCCGTTCTGTGCCTTGATCTCCTCACCATCGCTCGGATCGACGCCCACCACCCGCGGCAGGCTCAACAACTTGAGCGCATCATCGAGGGTGACGGCGCTGGGCTTCATGTCGGACAACAAGGACTGGGTGCGGGGCTTGGCCGACTTCGGCGCATCCTCGGGTAGTTGCTCACTGACGTACGGGCCGTAGCGTCCGGACTTCACGACCACGGTGAGTCCGGTCTCCGGGTTGGTCCCCAATTCGCGATCCCCGGAGGGCTCGGCGAGCAACTCCTCTGCCTTGGCCGCGGTGAGTTCGTCGGGCGCCAAGCCCATCGGAATGTTCGCTCGGTCCTCACCGCGCTCCACGTACGCGCCGTACCGGCCGACCCGCAGGTGGGCATCGCTGTCCTTGATGGGGAATGTCGCGATCCCCCGCGCGTCGATCGAGCCAAGATCCTCGGTGAGGACCTTCACTCCGGGGAACTCGCCGTTCACGCTGGTGCCACCACGCCAGAACGCCTCGAGTTGCTGCACTCGGTCGATCTCACCGCTAGCCACCATGTCCAGGACGTTCTCCATATTGGCGGTGAAGTCGTAGTCGATCAACGCCGAGAAGTGCTCTTCCAGCAACCGGATGACCGCGAAAGCGGTGAAGCTCGGGACCAGCGCCGAGCCTTTCTTCCAGACGTACCCTCGATCGAGGATCGTCGACATGATCGAGGCGTAGGTGGATGGGCGCCCGATCCCGAGTTCCTCCAACTTCGCTACGAGCGATGCTTCGTTGTACCTGGCCGGTGGCTTGGTTGCATGCCCCTCGGCCGTCATCGATTCGACGGTAACGCTCTGTCCTTCCGCGAGGTCGGGTAGTTCGCGGTCGTTGTCGTCGTTGTTGACGTCCTTGAGTGCGGCCATGAAACCCGGGAAGGTGACGACGGTTCCCGATGCGGTGAACTCGACTTCCCGACTGTCGCTTGCCGCGGCAGTCAGCTTGACGGTTGTCGTGGCGGTTTGCGCATTCACCATCTGCGACGCGACGGTGCGCTTCCAGATGAGGTCGTACAGGGCGAATTCATCGCCCACCAGTTCCCCAGCCACGTCCGCCGGTGTGCGGAAGGAATCCCCGGCGGGACGGATCGCCTCGTGCGCCTCCTGGGCGTTCTTCACCTTGCGGTCGTATCGACGGGGCTGGTCGGGGACGTACTCGCCGCCGTAGAGCTCGCGGGCCTGGGTACGGGCCGCGGTGAGGGCTTGCTCGGACAGGGTCGTCGAGTCAGTGCGCATGTAGGTGATGTAGCCGTTCTCATACAGCGACTGCGCGACCCGCATGGTTCGCTGCGCACCCCAACGCAACCGACCCGATGCGTCCTGCTGGAGCGTGGACGTCATGAACGGCGCCTTCGGCTTCTTGGAAGCGGGCTTTTGGGTAACGGACTCGACCGTGAAAGCTACGCCGTCCAGCCCGGAGACCAGGGACTGCGCTGCGCTCTCATCCAGATGGACGGCCCCCTCGCGGGTGAGCGTCCCGTTCTCATCGAAGTCCGAGCCCGTCGCCACGCGGGCGCCGTCGATACCGGTCAACCGGCCGGGGAAAGGACCAGGGAGGAAATCGGCGTCGATCCCCCAGTACTCAGCCGGGGTGAAGGCGATGCGTTCGCGTTCCTTGTCCACGACCAGACGCACGGCCACGGACTGCACGCGACCGGCGGATTTCGCTTCGCGTCCGACCTTCTTCCACAGCACCTCGGAGACCGGGTAGCCGTAGAGGCGATCGACTACGCGGCGCGTTTCCTGGGCATCGACGAGTCGCATATCGAGTTCGCGGGGATTGTCGACGGCTTCACGGATGGCTTGCGGGGTGATCTCGTTGAAGACCATCCGCTTGACCGGAACCTTCGGCTTGAGCACCTCGAGCAGGTGCCAGGAGATGGCCTCGCCCTCCCGATCCTCATCGGTGGCCAGCAGGAGTTCATCGGCGTCCTTCAACGCCGCCTTCAATTCCTTGATCGTGGCCTTCTTGGAATCGTGGATGACGTAGAAGGCTTCGAAGCCGTCGTCGACGTTGACGGCGAGCTTCGCCCAGGGCTGCTTGCGGTACTCGGCGGGGATCTCAGACGCCTTCGCGGCCAGATCGCGGACGTGCCCGACGGAGGCCAGCACGGTGTAGTCGTCGCCGAGATACCCGGCGATCTTCTTGGCCTTGGCTGGTGACTCGACGATCACCAACGTGTTGTCCGGCACCTACACATCCTCCTCGTCGGTTGCCACCGGTCGCGGTGGGCAACGGAGTCTGACGGTAGGACACCACCGATTGTCAACAGCGCACCGCCCCCGAGCAGCCGACCGCCCGGGGCATTCCCCTACGGGGAATGACACACCCGGGCGATCGTCCGAATAGCGGAATATGCGGTCTAGGCGTTCGCCTCCGCATGGTCGCCGACTGCAATCGGCCGGCGCTTGGAGATGACGACCGCGACGATGACGATCGCAGCCGCGGCGATCGCGATCGCCCAACGCACGGTCGGATTCGCACCGTCGCCGATGCTCAAGGTGACCACGGCCGGTGCGACGAGCAGGGCAACCAAGTTCATCACCTTGATCAGCGGGTTGATGGCCGGGCCGGCGGTGTCCTTGAACGGATCGCCGACGGTATCGCCGATGACCGTTGCCGAGTGAGCCTCGGAGTTCTTGCCGCCGAAGTGCCCGTCCTCGACGAACTTCTTGGCGTTATCCCAGGCGCCACCGGAATTGGACAAGAACACGGCCATCAGCACACCGGTAGCAATGGTTCCCGCGAGGTAGGCGCCCAGGGCGCCGACCCCGAGGCCGAAGCCGACAGCGATCGGGGTCAGTACCGCAAGCAGGCCAGGCGTGATCAACTCGCGCAGCGAATCGCGGGTGACGATGTCCACGACCTTCCCGTACTCGGGCTTGGTAGTGCCTTCCATGATGCCGGGGATCTCGCGGAACTGACGACGCACCTCGAAGATGACCGCACCGGCAGCCCGGGACACGGCGTTGATGGCCAAGCCGGAGAACAAGAACACCACGGCCGCGCCGATGATGAGCCCGACCAGGTTCGAGGGGTTAGCGACATCCAAGACGCCGTAGTACTGGATGTTCTGGCCGACCTCGCCGATCGTGCCGCCGATCGCGGCGGACGTCTTCTCCGCCGCACCGAATACCGCTTCGCGGAAGGCACCGAACAAGGCGGTGGCCGCGAGCACCGCGGTGGCGATGGCGATGCCCTTGGTAATGGCCTTGGTGGAGTTACCGACCGCGTCGAGCTTGGTGAGAACTTCGGCACCTTCGCCGTCGACGTCGCCGGACATCTCGGCGATGCCCTGGGCGTTGTCCGAGACGGGGCCGAAGGTGTCCATCGAGACGATGACGCCCACGGTGGTCAGTAGTCCGGTGCCAGCGAGGGCGATCGCGAACAAACTGAGCAGGATCGTGCCCGCTCCGAGCAGGAACGCACCGTAGACGGCGGCGCCGATGACCAGCGCGGTGTAGACGGCCGATTCCAGGCCCAGCGAGATGCCGGACAAGATGACGGTGGCCGGACCGGTGAGCGAGGTCTTGGCGACGTCGTCGACCGGACGGCGGTTGGTCTCGGTGAAGTAGGCGGTCAGCTGCTGGATGACCGCCGCGAGCACGATGCCGATGAACACGGCGAGGATCACGAACCACTGCGGGCTCAGGCCGTCTCCCACTTCGGTAGCGGCGATGCCACCGAGACCCTCGATCTCACTCCAACTGCTCGGAACCCAGACGAATACGGCGGCCACGACGAGCACGGCACTGATGAGCGCGGAGATGAAGAAGCCGCGGTTGATGGAGGACATGCCCGATCGGTCGGTCGGTCGCGGAGAGACGGTGAAGATGCCGATGACGGCGGTGATCACGCCGATGGCCGGGATGATCAAGGGCAGCACTAGGCCGAGTTCCCCGAAAGCCGCGCTGCCGAGGATCAGGGCAGCGACGAGGACCACGGCGTAGGACTCGAAGAGGTCGGCCGCCATACCCGCGCAGTCGCCTACGTTGTCGCCGACGTTATCGGCGATGGTCGCGGCGTTACGGGGATCGTCCTCGGGGATGTTCTGCTCGACCTTGCCGACGAGATCGGCGCCGACGTCGGCGGCCTTGGTGAAGATGCCGCCGCCGACGCGCATGAACATGGCCAGCAGGGCCGCACCGAAGCCGAAGCCCTCGAGCACCTTGGGTGCCTCGCCGGCGTAGACGAGGACGACCAGGGCCGCGCCGAACAGACCGAGGCCGACCGTGAACATGCCCGCTACACCACCGGTTCGGAACGCGATGCGCATCGCACGTTGCTCTCCGGAGTCCTTCGCGGCAGCGGCCACGCGGACGTTTCCGCGAACTGCGAGCCACATGCCCATGTAGCCGGTGATACCGGAGAAGACGGCTCCGATGAGGAAGAAGATGCTCCGGCCGATGCGTTCGGAGTTCGTCTCGGCGGGCAGCAGGAACAGTAGGAAGAACACGACGACCGCGAAGATCGACAACGTCTTGAACTGCCGGTTCAGATAGGCCGACGCTCCCTCTTGGACCGCCGCCCCGATCTCCTTCATCCGCTCAGTGCCCTCGCTCGCGCTCAGCACCTCGCGTACGAGGATCCCGGCCACTACGAGGGCGGCAAGGCCGATGACGGCGACGATGGCCACGAGAACGACGTTGTTCCCGGTCAACTCGATCATGTTTCTCCTTGGTCTTCGCGGCAGCCGGAGAGGGGTAGCGCGCAGCTACCGCAACCGAATCCGCCTCACGATCCGGCGAAGTCTACGCAGGCGCGGGCGGCCATGCGGTCAGGGTCGAGGAATCTCCCGGGGATCGGCGGTAGTGGGCTTCACCACAGTCCATCGCCTCGACCGAGCCTCGCTAGGCCAGGGCAGCGTCCAGCGTCTCGTGGATCGGAATGACCACATCGAGACCCGTAAGGGTGAACACCTTCAGGACCCTCGGGGAGGCCACCACCAGATCCAGCGATCCGTCCACCTCCCGCAGCCGCTTCAGGGAGGTCACCAGCACCCCCAGCCCGGTGGAATCCAAGAAGGTGACATCGGTCAGGTCCACGACCACCCGGGCACCGGGTCGGATCCGATCATCCACCGCTTCGCGTACGGCCGGGGCGGTGTGCGCGTCGACTTCCCCACCGACGCTGATCACGACGACGTCACCGCGTTCCTCAGTGGCGACGCTGACACTCGGCGATGTGCTCACCCCTGCACTGTGGCACACCCGAGCACCACAATTGGGTGGTGTTCGAGGATTCGCCCGCAACCCGCTCCCTGGCGGCCTGGTCGAGCCAGCGGCCGGATTCCCTCGCCCACACCCTGTCCATCCCCGAGCGCTCGGGGACCAGGGCACCGTGGCCCACCTGGGTGCCCGATCAGGCCGTGGCCCGGTGGGAAGAGCGGGGAATCGATTCACCGTGGCTGCACCAGGTGATCGCCGCCGAAGCGGCCCACGGCGGCCAGCACGTCGCACTGGCAACGGGGACCGCATCGGGCAAGTCGCTGGCCTACGCCATGCCTATCGTGGCAGCGATCGACGAAGCCACGTCGGTTCTATCGGAGCCGTGCGCGCTGTACCTGGCACCGACCAAGGCACTGGCGAGCGACCAGCACCGCTCCTGGGAGGAACAGTCCCTGCCCGGGGTGCGCGCCGCGGTGGTGGATGGCGACACCGATCGCGATGATCGTGCGTGGGCTCGTCGGCACGCGAACGTGATCCTGACGAACCCGGACATGCTGCACTTCTCGATACTTCCCGGGCACGAGCGTTGGTCTCGGGTGCTTCGCAACCTTCGTTACATCGTCGTCGACGAGGCGCACGCTTACCGGGGGGTATTCGGGGCACACGTCGCACTGGTCTTTCGTCGCCTACGCAGGTTGGCCGCACATCACCGAAGCGATCCGGTGGTGATCGCGGCCTCGGCCACCACCGGTTCGCCGGAACGGTCGATCGCCAATTTGATCGGCTCACCGGTCGTCGCGGTGACCGAGGACGCCTCACCATCGGCCGAGCGCACCATCGTGCTGTGGCGGCACGATCCGGATGAGGCCTTCCCCGAAGCCTCACCGACTCGCGACGCCGCGTGGCTCACCTCCCGGGCGGTGGATGCCGGTAGCCAGGTACTCACCTTCCTTCGAAGCCGCCGGGCTACCGAATACGTGGCCGAACTCGTGCGTACCGAACGCGACGCCGACGAATCCACCATCGCCGCGTATCGCGGCGGCTACCTAGCGGAGGAAAGACGCGAACTCGAAGCCGGATTACGAGCCGGGACGATTCGCGCGCTGGCAACGACGAATGCGTTGGAACTCGGGATCGACATCTCGGGCGTGGACGTCTCCATCACGACCGGTTGGCCGGGAACACGCGCTTCCCTATGGCAGCAGTTCGGCCGGGCGGGCAGGGCCGATTCGCCCGCGGCATCGGTGTTCATCGCTCGCGCGGACCCCTTGGACTCCTACATCGTCGATCACCCTGAAACGCTCACCGGCGAGCCCGTCGAGGCAACGGTGTTCGACGTCTCGAATCCGCACGTCCTCCGGCCGCACCTGTGCGCTGCGGCTTCCGAGACTCCCATCGTCGATCCTGGCGACTGGTTCCCCGAGACCGCACCCGAGCAACTCGCGGACCTGGTCGAGGAAGGCTTGTTACGCCGCCGGCCCACCGGTTGGTACTGGACTGCACGGGAACGAGCGCAGGACCTCACGGATCTGCGCGGCAGTGGGGACACGGTGCGGATCGTCGAAGAGGGCACCGGACGCTTGCTCGGCACGATCGATGCCGCGGCATCGCACCGGCACGCGCATCCGGGTGCGGTCTACGTGCATCGGGGCATCACGCACGTAGTACGTGCGCTCGACCTCACCGAATCGGTGGCGATAGTGGTGCGCGAGGACGTGGACTACACCACCTTCGCTCGCGACGTCAGCGACATCCGAGTCGTCGATGTCGAGCGAACGTGGAGCCGCGGTGACATCGTCATGCACATCGGATCGGTGGATGTCTCGTCCCAAACCGTGGCCTTCGAGCGCCGTGGTCTCGACGGAACGTTGCTCGCAGTGGTCGATCTCGAGCTTCCCGAGCGGGTGCTGCGCACTCGTGGAGTGTGGTGGACCTTCGCGTCGGGTTGTCTACCGGAGCCCACTTACGAAGATCTGCCCGGCGCCGTCCACGCCGCCGAGCACGCAGCCATCGGGTTGCTTCCGCTCTTCGCCTCGTGCGACCGGTGGGATATCGGAGGGGTCTCGACGGAATTCCATCCCGACACCGCGGCCACCACGATCTTCATCTACGACGGTGTCTCCGGAGGAGCGGGCTTCAGCGAACGCGGGGCCGATGTCGTCCGGGAATGGATCGGGGCCACCCTGCAGGCGGTGCATTCCTGCCGGTGCAAGGACGGTTGCCCGGCCTGCATCCAATCGCCCAAGTGCGGCAACGGGAACGAGCCGCTGAGCAAGTCCGGGGCCGTGGCCGTGCTCGGCGCCATCACCACGACATTCGATTGATCCACCACCGATCGACCATGTCGTCGACGGCCGAGGACTCCCCCGCGATCAATAGCCGGCGCGGGCCTCGCCGCTGATCGCACCCGAACCCAACCAGCGAGCGACACGACCCTCGATGCCGACCGCGCGGGTGCCCAGCCGAACCGTCACATCCGTTCCCTGCCAGGAGCATTCGAGTAGTTCGACATCGTGGGCTCTCGCGGTGTGCTCGGCAGCACCGCAGGCGCCCTGACGGGCTGCCGCAACGGCGGCAAGGTCAGCGACCATCGCCACGTTCGATCGGGCGATCGCCCATTGGGTCATGGCAGCAGTTGCCGCGATGACGATCATCAATCCGGTCAATAGCGCCAGCGCGAAGAGCGTTGCCATCCCCCGATCGCACCCGCATCGCTTCATGACCCGACACCTGTTTCCCACGGCACCAGGGCCCGACGTTCCACTGGGATCGACAGTCCGGAAAGCAACGGGCCGAGTACCGCGATCTCGCGGTGCACCGTCACCGTCACGCCCTGGGGGGAGGGCGCGACGGTGACGGTGGTGTGCGGATGCGTCGTCTGCAAAGACGACCGCACCGCATCCGGCGGAACACCACGGGCAATGTCCCGCGCGGCTGTGTGCACGGCATCTTGCATACCCAAGATGGACATCGCGACGAAGACGATCGCCGTCGCGATGAGCGCAACGATGGCGATCATCGGAATCGCGAATGCACTCTCCGCGATCACGTATCCGCGGTCCTGCGATGACCGATTCGGTGCTTGCGCTTGCTCGTGCCGTGTCATGGTCTCTCGCTCAGGCGCTCAGCATCGCCGAGAAGGCGCCTTGCACGACCTGCCAGATCAGATCGCGCACCGCCTCACTGGTCAGCAGCTTCAACAGGACTCCACCGAGTCCCGCTACCGCGACGGTGCCCACGGCGTACTCGGCCGTGGTCAGTCCTTCCTCGGCACGCAACCGGCTCCACGGATGCGCTTCCGCTTCCACCTGGGGCTCTTCTTCGATAACCGTTGTGGACATGACATCTCCCTCTCTCACTCGGCGCTTGTCGACCATCGATGCGCCGAGAACAACGGTGGCCCGCATCGGGGGTGCAACATCAGATGTCGTTTCGAGGTTGGGGGTTGCGTGCACGCTCGTTGTGGATAACCCGCGTTCAGCCGAACAGGGATCGGGCGAACCCCGCGACCACCGGCACGACCCCGACCAACAGGTAGGCGGGCAGGAAGCACAAAGCCAGTGGTGCCACGGATCTGACCCCGGCCGAGCGCGCCGCGACCTCGACCTGGGCTCGATGGGCTTGTCGCATGTCCACGGCTGCCGCATCGAGCACCGAAGCGATCGAAGCCCCGGTGCGAGATGACCGGATGATCGCTCCGGCAATTGGTGCTAGGGCGTCGTCATCGAGAAGATCCGCCCACGCGATAGTCGCTGGCGCGCCCAACTGTGTCGACGCGCGAACGGCTTGCAGTCGCGAACGCGCAGGCTCATCGATCGCGGCGATGACCACGTCGAGGGCATCGTGAACACTCGCTCCGGCTGCGATGGCCGCGCTCAGGAGATCGGCAATGACCGGTGCTTGAGCCACGATCTGCACGCGCGAGTCGAGACGATGTGCATTCTTGCCTCGGTCCGCCGGCTCCGGGTGGAACGTCGTCGTTCCAACGGCACCGCGCTGCAAGGCCTGCAAGCGCGGCCTGGCTCGACTCCCGAGCCATACCCACAGGGCCAGGCCGATGGCGACACTGCCGATCAACACCACGATCGCTCAACCCTGCGACATTGCTTGATCGACGCGTCTGACGATGCGTCGAGTCCACACCACACCGACGATCGTCAAGGCCACCGCGGTCCCGGCGATCAATGCGCCCACGCTCGATCCCAGGAACCAGCCGATCGGGTCGGCACCGAGCAAGTAGCCCATCGCAACCCCTACCAAGGGCAGCGCACTGAGCATCCGCATCGTGGCCCGCGGTGCGGCCAATTCGCTGCTCAGCACACCCCGTAGTTCGAACTGGGCTTGCACCGATAACGCCAACCTCTCGATCGATGCCACGAGCCCGGAACCGTGCGCCGCCCCGACGCTCCATGCAGCAGCCAGCTGCCGAAGCTGTGGCGCCAAGTCGGCTGTCTCGGCAGCGTCTTGTCGCAGTCCGCGGGGAATCGAATCCCCGAATCGTGCAGCCGCCAATGCATGAGGCCACAAGGGTGGCTCCCCCGACGCGCGTTCGAGTGCATCAGCGGGGGTGCTACCGGCACTCAATTCGGCAGCGAGCGCCCGCAGCGCGTGCACCAGCCTTCGCTCGGGAGTCAGCGCACGGGATCGACGTGCCCGACCGCTCAACCAAGCACGTAGATCGAATCCGGGATCGCTATGCGGGCCAGCGAGTCGACGCATGCGCACGGCTCCCGCGCTCGGCACCATCCACCACACTGCGAGTCCCAGCGATAGCGCGCCGATAGCGGCGATCAACACGCCCGACGCTCGCTTTCGCCCGAGTGCCTATCCAGCGCGTGCAGCGGCTCGGTCGTCACCAGACCCTGCCGCCGCACGAGACCATGGACGCCTTGCACCACCCGGGAACCGTCTTGCCGCCGCTCCACGTGAACGACCGCATCGATCGCCGAGAACAGCAAGGCATGGATGGCATGGCGATCGACACCCGCGGTCAGCCCCAGCGCTTCGATGCGCGCCGGGAAGTCCTTCGGAGAATTGGCGTGCACCGTGCCGCAACCGCCCTCGTGGCCGGTGTTCAAGGCCATCAGCAAATCGATCACCTCCGGGCCGCGGACCTCACCCACCACCACCCGATCCGGCCGCATCCGAAGCGACTGGCGCACCAGATCGCGCATGGTGATCAACCCGGCACCCTCGACATTGGGCGGACGCGATTGCATCCGGACGACATGCGGGTGACGCGGCGTGAGTTCGGCGGTGTCCTCCACCAGGACGATCCGTTCACCCGGAGGAACGAGTGCGAGCAGGGCACCGAGCACGGTGGTCTTCCCACTTCCGGTTCCACCGGTGACGACGAACGACGCCCGACGCTCGATCAGGTCCGCGAGGACCGCCGCTCGATCGTCGTCGATCGTCCCGGCAGCGCGGAGATCTTCCATCGACATCCCCTCGCGCCGGGGAATTCGCAAGGAGACGCACGTTCCGTCGGTGGAGATCGGTGGGATCACGCAATGCAAGCGCGAACCATCGGGCAAGCGCGCATCGACATAGGGGCTCGCCTCATCGAGGCGTCGTCCTGCCCAGCCCGCCAATCGCGTGGCGATTCGTCGTACGTGCTCTTCGTCATGGAAGAGCCTGCCTCGGGATTCCAGGCCGCTGCCACGATCGATCCACACTTCGCCGGCAGCAGTCACCAGCACATCGGTCACCTCGGGTTGCTCGAGCAGTTCCTCGAGCGGACCGGCACCGATCAACTCCCGCCTGACATTGCCCACCACCGACATCAAGGTGGCTTCATCTAGGACCACACCCTCGCTTCGAAGCGCACGCACCACATTGGCCGGGGAGGCATCCCTGCCTTCCGACAGCAATCGGGTTCGCACCCGATCGGTCACCCCGAGCACGGAGTCCGATAACGCAACGGCAGGTTCGCTCATGCCGCACGCAGCCGCTCGATGTTGCCGATCTCCTCGACGATCGATCGGCACGCTTGCACGTAGGCCTTCGGCAGAGCCGGCAACTCGCCGTCATCAGCACGTGAGGTCATCGACGGCACGAACGGCAAGGTCGCTAGGAACGGGGCTCCGAGCGCGTGGGAGATGTCCTCGCTGGCGACTCCACGTGGACTGCTGGCTTGCACGAGCAGGACCTTGGGCACCCGGGGTCGCAGCCACGCGTACCGACGAGCCGCAGCCGCGGTGGAGCGCACATGGTCACTGACTACGAGGATCGCGTTGCTCGATTGTTCCAACACCACACTGAGCAGATCGTCGTGCACACGCGGGCAATCGACGATCACGAGATCGTGGGAGCGGCGAGCCGAACGCAGGACGGCGGACATCGTCTCGACCGAGGTTCCTTGATCGGCACCGCTTCCGTCGCGTGCGCAGGACAGGATCGAGACATCGGCAACGCGTGGCAGCGAGGCCTCCAGATGTCCCGCAGGCAGGTGTCCGCTCACCTCCCGAAGATCGGGCCAGCGTGCGCCGGTCGCCTCTTCGGCGCCCAGCAACAAGTCGATTCCCCCACCCCACGGGTCGGCATCGATCACCAGACTGCGG
>Ga0180430_10002859_pt1 | contig 15270 bp, 23 predicted proteins | sample SS_ome_9_FD_132999 | JGI IMG/M metagenome (GOLD analysis project Ga0180430, IMG submission 132999) | Hypersaline lake sediment archaeal communities from the Salton Sea, California, USA - SS_1_S_2 metaG | ecosystem: Environmental > Aquatic > Non-marine Saline and Alkaline > Hypersaline >... | reverse complement strand
GTTACTATGGTCATTGGTATTTCCTTGTAGGATTCTAGTTTGCGCTGACTTACTTGGCGAATCAAGCGCAATAGCTTCAAGAACCGTCACATCTCGACTGAATTGAGGTAGAGATTTGCAACGCTGGTGTTAAAGGAATATTCAACTTTCATTGCCCTGACCCAATCCGCCAGGCATGGCGGGAGCTTTTCCAAATTCACGCCAATGGTTGAAACAGCAACACGTTGGCTGATGACCCTACGCTGATCGGCGTCAGAATTTTCGTGCCGAAGTTTCAATGAATAAAGTTCGGCAATGAAGTCTTGAGGTACTTGGCGCTCTTGAAAAGCAATCTTCTCTTGCGCGGGCTCAAGAGCCTCATGATTAGAGGCCGCCAAAAGAGCTACTGCACCCGCGATAGCAACTGTCAAGGCGTGAACTGCAAAGCTTTTCATTTGTCACCTCCTGTGTTCTTTTGCCTTTCCATATACTCATCATGAATCTGGCGAGCTCGAACGTTCATCGATTCAATAACCGTTGACTTGCGCATCTGCAGTCGGTTTATGTCACGCTCAATCGACTCAAGCCAAGATTTCATAACCTTGATTTGCACGTCTTCCGCGCACTCAGCCTCAATTTCGGCTCGCATTTGTGCTGGGTCTTTACTCACAATTCTCCCCTTCTTGCTTGTGTTTTGGCTTACGCTTGTAGCTTCTTTTGCCCTTCTTCGACTCCTCGCGTCGCGGGCGAAACTCGGGCGTCATAACGGCTGCCTTAGCCGATTTTGTCTTTCCCTTCATCGCTCTTACCTAAGCATGTTTCAGTTGCTTAACTTTCGCATTATCAACGCGGGAGTTCAAGTCCTTACTGACTTACTTTTCCTCGCCAGAGGAAGTTGCGGGCAGTTGATTGATCTCCCTCATGATTTCACTCAGGCGATCCGCCCTGGTCTGATAGGTTTCGTGCTGAGATTGAATGACTTTTTCAACCTGTTCGGCATTCCTACTCGTGTAAACACCCACCGCGATCATGAGAATCAGCAGCGCTACCCCATACTTCAATAATTGCAATGCACTCATAGAGCGTTCTCCCCGTTAAATTAGACGTCCTCAGAAGCTCTGCCAGCTATGTTCTCTGTTTTTTGTTATCAGCATACGTCTCTGTTAAAAAAGCGCTGGCAGAGCGTTACAGAGACTCCTATATGGCTTTACATTTGACACTCGTGGTGTAGCGTCTTGGCAACAGAACGTGCGGTCTTATTTTTGTTAGACCGCTCAGCTGCCTTTTTGACCTCAACAAGTTGCTTCGGTATTTCTGCGCCACCGATATGCTCGATACTGTTAATGCCGGTCAACTCTCGCTGCAAGTGGCTTTCTGCATCCTCAACAGATGTGCCGCTTCGTGAAACTTTAGTTCCGCCATTTATCAGGAACTTGAAAATACGTCGAACCATGATTAACCTCCGTTAATGTCTTGAAAGCAGTACCGCACACAATATGCGGTACTGCTATAAGGTTAAGAGGCTTGTTGCGCTTTGTAGGTTGCAACGATGGTGCTGTTCTCATTCAAGGTCAGCGTCTTGCCGTCGCGCTGCGCAATGGACAGCGCGGGGAACAGACTCATGATCTGGTTCGACTGAGAGTTCGCAGTGCCCTGACTGTAGGGGTGGGCCAAGTAGTGCTCACGCAGGTTCTCAGAAGACATGCTGCCGTTCTTGATCAGCAAGTCGAGAGCCTTGCTCACGTAACCTTCCAAGTTGTTACCGCGCTGAATCCACTTGAAGACATTCACAGCCTTCATCGACTGCTTTTTGGCGAGACTGTCCAAGCGACTCAAGATCACATCCGGCGACTCAGGATTGGCCGCGTCGAGGACGAGATTCTTTTCCCAATCCGTTCCGAGAATGGTCTTGACCGCTTCGGACGTCGCCATTCCAGTTACAGACGGAGCTTTCGGCTTGGAAGCTTTCTTCGGCTTGCTTTTCGCCTGCTTTGCTTCCTTCTCAGTCTTCTTCTTTTCTGCAGGTTGATTTTGATAAGCCTCCTGCTTCGCCTCGTTCATCTCGACCTCATTCACAGCGGCCTCGATGTCTTCTTCGGCGGCAGCTTCGACAAGCTCCTCAGCGGCAACCTCCGGCTCGCTTTCTTCGATAATCTCAACATCAGAGCCAAGCAGCTCAGCCAGTTCAGCGTCAACAGCTTCAGTTACGGTAGTTTCAGCGTTTGCGTTCATATGAACCTCCTGTAGATTCAACGTGTAGTTAAGTTGTGACTGAATATTGCAGTCAATTCGTCGGCTTGTAAAGAACTATTTCTCCAGTAGCCGATTGGATAGATAAGAGGCTATACGCTGTTTAAAGGCTTTCGTTCAGCGATTAAGGCAGCTCATCTCTGCTCCATGCTTAAAGTATGTATCAAGCCCTCTGGCTTATCAACGCTTTATTTTTCAGTCACCAATGAGGGGATTTCATCGCAAAAAAAAGGGGCTCAAAAGAGCCCCAAAACACTAAAACACGACACAAGGAAACGCCGTGTACATTAAGAAGATTCTTCGTATTCCCGAATCTTCTCGCTGTTGGTTCGAGCGTGTCCAAACACGCCGAATAATGGTGAGATTACAAGTGGCACGAGTACATAGAATATGTTCAGAATGCCCTTTCCAATTCCAATCACGCCGAAAATGACAGCCATAAGAATGCCGCCGAAAAACTGCAGAACAACAGTGGCGAAGATTATCTTGATAACCGCCAGTAGCAGCATTGGTAGATAAAGCCAGGGCTGAATCCCAACGTACATTGAATCAAGCCATCCTTTGGGGTTCTTGCCGAACTCTGTCGCTAAATATCTTCTCATGCCGCTTTCTCCCATTCTAATTGAAAATAACCTCTGTCACGAGCGGCAAAAAACGCCTCCATCATGACGTCAACGTCATATCTGGCTGCGTGAGCCTTACTGTGATCGTATTCAATGCCCAAAGCGAAGCACAACTCCTCCAATTTGGGTTGCTTGCCGTTCCATGTCGCCCACCGAGCATGCAGAGTGTCGAATGGTTCAAATGTCGGCATTTGAAATCCATTCTGCATCAACTCCCAAGCGATAAATGGAAAGTCGAAGTTCATCCCGTTATGCCCGACAACGATATCTGACAGTTGAAGCAGCTTCACCAGCTTTGGCGCAACATCCTTAAAGACAGGCTTTCCAGCAAGCATATCGAGAGAAATGCCATGAACGCGTTGAGCGTCGGCGAAAATTGACCTTTGTGGGTCAATGCGCTGCTCAAAGTAACCCTTATGCTCTCGCGTTTCGAAGTCATACACCGACACACAAACTTCGATAATACGATGACCGTCCTCGTATTTGAGGCCGGTCGTCTCAATGTCAAGCCCGCTAATCAACATCAGTCAGACTCGTCGCCTTCCGAAGGCTCTTCGATGAAGCGTGCCTCGTCGGTGTACTCGATGACTACCCAGCGATGCTGCTTGCGCTGACCAGAACTTCCTTCGATGTCCTGCTTGGCGATGATGCAATCTTCTTCGCCATTCAGAATATCCTTAAGGCTTTGGATAGTCCTGACAGGCTGAGTTGGATCAAGCAGGTCTGACGTCGCGTCTTTGACCGAATTGATACGAAGGTCTTTCACTTCCATATCCAAAATCTTTGCCAGGTCGGTATTCAGATTCAGGGCGCCATCACAAACCAGCCAGAATTGCTGATCCTCAACACCCTCAGATACTCGATAAACTCTTTTCATAGCTTTACCTCTACAGTAGGCGACGATAAGCGCCGTCGCATTTCTTTGTTACCATGTCAAACGTCAAGCTTGCTTTATGAGCCGGATTTGATTCGCCTTTCGCTTCGATCCGCTTATGCTCAAGCCACATGCCATTTTTCAAACCTTTCCGAACGTGGACTTCGTTGGTGCTTCTCTCCAATTCGACTGAAAGCGGTACATCTTTGTCATCCACATACAGCCTAACTTCGCGAGACCACTCTCTATCCTGCTCGACCAGCTCAACGACTAACTCCAGAATGTCATTGGCGATTATTCCCGCCGTCACTCCCCAGACCGCTCTCATAGCAGCCTGGAACTCTGGAACAGAAATAACCCCGCCCCTGACTTCTGACAGAAGCGCCTTTACAGTTGCAAGGGTCTTTCTGTTGATCTCGTGATCAAATGTCGGCACTCCGCTCACTTTTCCCTCCTGCACTTGCTGATATAAGTAATACTATCCGACTAGCAGTGGGAAAGCAAGTCACCCATGACTTAATGCACTAGGTATTTAATTCCGTGATCGCCTGCCTCTTCTACAACCTTATCGGAAGCCTGTTTCAACAAATCCACCCGATGATTGAGATCGAGAACGCTGCGACCGAGTACCGTGCGATACGAAAGAATTCGATGGTCATTGACCAATCCCTTCATGATGAAATTGAGGTGCTCGATGTAGGCCATATTTGCAGGCGCCTTACCCTCAGTCTCTTCAATTTCGATACCTGGCTGAACCATTACAACAAGTGAAAAGTTTCGATTGGTTACGTCGAAGCAGCGCTCTACATAAGTCAGCACCTCATGAATCATCTCTTGCGGTACATTCTGACGCTGAATATCAGCAAGTGTGTACGCGGCTAGATCAAGAGGCGTCCGGTCAGCAATCACCCACTGATCGTCATAATTGGCGTAGACATCCTCAAGATCGGTCAGAATCTCCTCTTGGATAAACAGCCTCGTCGCGAAGTCATAATCCTCTTTCGGCGAGTAATTCAGGCGTTTGAAAGTTCCAGAAACATCGGTCTGTACAAAGGGGATACCCTCAGAGCGTGCGAAGTCTCTGGCTAAAGTGGTCTTGCCGGTTCTATGAGCTCCAAGCAGACCAATCACAGTGCAACCTCATCTTTAAACTTCAAGTCGTACCTCTCAAATTTGCAGGTCTCCAACATTTCCGGGTCGTTTGCCGCGTGATACTTCAATGCCGCCTTCGCTCTGCTTAGGGTTGGGTATAGCTTTGGAATGCGACCCCACCGAGCGTTCACGGTCCACACTTCGTCGGTTTCTTTGTTGACGATCACCACGCAATGCTCGGGTATTTCTGCGTAGCGCTTTTCTTCCTCTGATGCAGCCATAGCGAAACCTACCCTTTGCCTTCCAGAATCTCCCTCTCGGCGTCGAGGTCACGATTCATAGCGTTTTCGGTTGTGAACTTTTCGGGGTAACGCGCCTTAAGCTTGTCAATATTGATCTGGTTAATCTCGTTGGTGTCGAGATCGAAAAGGCGAATCAGGATCGCTTCATACCAACGAGAATCGCCAAGCTCTTCTTTCAGGTTATGAATATCAATCTTTTCCTCTTCGCCAATAATCCAGGGCATCAAAGCTTCAGCCAGTTCGCCCACCTCAGTTTGAATGCCGATAAGCGCATGTAGTGCCTCAGCACGTTGCTGACTGAGGTCAACCGACTCATATGTCTCCACCTTCAGTATTGCCTCTTTTTGAGCTTCAACTGTTTCGAGCCTTACCCGAGAGGTCATTTCCAGCTCATCAATGCCGCTGTAAATCAAATGCTTCTTCAGGTGATCCAGACAATTACCGTTATTAATGCCGCCTAATTGCAAAATTTGCAAAATGGCTGATTGATTGGTATTTAGCTCCAGACCCTCTGGGAACTTCTTCTCGGTGCGTTCAGATTGCTCAATGTATTCTTTGTGGTTCATGTTTTACCTCTAAGAGACGTTTACGATATAGCCTTTCTTTTCTAGGCCAATGGTTTTGATGTAGTGCTCATAATGCTTTCGACGTGCGGCCATTAGTTCCTTCCGGCATTCTTTGCGCTTCTCTTTGTCAACCTCACGCCAAAACTTCTGCAGTTGAGGCTGTGTGAATTTGTACTCAGACTGTAAATATTTTGCTTTTTCCTCGGCGCTGGAAAATGGAATAACAAAGCTATCGCCTATCCATACCTTCCTCATTCGTGACTTACCTTTTTATTAGAAATTGCCGTAATTTACTTGGAATACAGGGATGCCCATTCCCCGCCACATATGTACAACCTGATCGCGATCATCGAATACGCCCTGCACATGATAAAAGGGGGCGACATATTTATTAAACATTTGCCTTTTCACGATCCAATCTTTTCGATAGTCGCCAGAGTTTCTTTGATGAAGCGCATCGTATTCGCCGACATACTTACTCAACCATTCTTCCGTATCTTCACGGCACGAATCGCTGCGACCAGACAAAATTACGATCTTGTCACCGGAGTCTCTGAGCATCTGCAGGGTATGGATTACAGGCCATACAGGCTTGTCTTCACTTACCTTTGATTCATCATGTGGCGAACGTCCGTCCATCTCTGCAAGAGTCCCATCGATATCAAAGATGAAAGCATTTGGTGCCAGCTCGTTAGGCTGATAAATAAGGCCAGCATCAATCCAAAGCTCGCGATATTTCTGGTACATGCCAACAATGACGCTCTGACCTACAGGATGTTCGCGAAGCTTATCCCGCTCGATACATTCGCCGTAGGGCACTTCAAGAAAACTACGATCCTCGCGATAGGCAACATTGTGCTTTGCCGCAATGGCTTTAAGACTCTCTCTGACTTTTGGATTCAAATTGGTGTCTGAAACGATGACAGACTTACCCTGCCGAATACTTTCAGATATGGCGGCAGTCTGAATTTCTGTAACGATTTCTTCACGCCACTTCTTAAACTTTTTATACCGATCTCGACCGCACAACATGAGGCGAATATCATCGCGATTAACATTTATATAATCGCCGTTCGCCTCAACAAACTTCTCCGCCCACGTAGTTTTGCCACTTGCTGGCAAACCTACAGTAGCAACCAATTCCTGCTTTCTCATGCAATTCCCCAATCTATTTTCTTTACCCGCCGAAGAAAGAAGTCATTCCAGTCAGGCTCTTCGCCTTTTGCGTAGTACATCATTGCCAAGGAAAACTCGTCGTTGCTCAGCGCTGACTTACTCTTTATAGCAAAATCCTTGCGGGAAAGCGACTTATTTTGACGGTAATGCCGAGTCACTCGATTTATGATGCCGTTCATTTTCCGAGTAACCTTCCAAATCCATTCTTCGGCTTGCTTGCGAACCTCCTCCTGATCAAGTAGAGCCATTACGTCATCAATTTCTTCTTTTATCACCAATTCAATGAAAGCAATTGGTCTATTGATAAAGTCTTTTGCGCGATGGCGCTCAATATACCAGGGCGTTTTCAACTTCGCCCACTGATCAAACTCATCAATGACAACGTAACCTTCAATTCCTTTCTGATCTTTGAAATCAACCAAGTCCTCTACTGAGCCAAGCCCAACAAGATAGCGATAAGCGTAATCCCCAAACAGCCGTTCAAGTTCGCCTCGTGGAAGATATTCCCCCGTTTCACGATGACGCGCGTTGAGAACAATAAGCCCATGCTTGTCATAATGCAGCACGATGCGATAGCGCGGGTCAGGAGTCACGAATTCCATATTTACGGTGTAACCGCTAAGCTCAAGGTCTTCAAGCGCTCCGTATAAGAAGTTGTCGGCCTCCAGAATTTTTCGGGAAAGATTTGCATGATCTGAATTCAGTGAGGTTTTAGATTTCAAATCAAGATGGCCATTGCCGGTAAGGAAAGTTGACATTAAAGAGCCGTCAACCTTATCCATTACAACTTCTATCGAACCGTCGATGTCATACTTTGGGTGCTCGCCTCTGTTAAAAAACTTTTGCATTGGGCGCGAAGCAATGCGGATGTACTCACCACTATTATTCGTTTGAAACATTATGCCGCGAGACTCTAGTGAGGCTTCACATGCGAAATCACGCGGTATGGCTGCGTGATAAGAGAAGACACGATAGAACTCACCAAGAAGCGGAAAGTCCTTGAAGTAAAATGGCGTTTTCTCACCCTCGCACAAAGCGAGTAGGTCTTTATATAGTTGTACTGACATTAACCCTCCTAAAGATTCGTGTAAGGCCAGTTATTCAAATAAACGCTAACAAGCCAATCATCCCAAAACTTCACATCAACACTCTTCGGGAGGTTAGACGCGACAGCCAGAGCCTCAACCTCATCAACGATTTCTTCGAGCGCAGGCGCAACCTCAGTAGAGAAGTCCAACCTACCCTGCTTTACCGCAAGCAAGAACTCTGTTTCCCTGAGCGGGTATGCAAAATCGCCTTTTGTGAATATGTCTCGACACTGATATCCGGCACGTAAAGCGTGCGACATGGCCTTCCAGTCAACGCCCTTGTTTTGCGCCGCAAGGTGCGCACGATCTCCATAACCTTTAAGAACCTTCGCAAGCGCCGGACGCAGCTGGCCTGTGGTTAGGGTGTCTTGATACATTTTAGAATTGACCACATAGAATCTGCGATCATCTTTGGTTACTTTGCTGATGAACTTACCAGACGGCAGTTCATCCCAAATGTCTTTCAGCTTCACATCATAAGAGTCGCCAAAACGATTCTTGTCCCGCTCTTGGAGGAAATCGAGCACCTTTGATATGTCGTTGATCCGACTGCCTTTGATGCCATACTTCGCAGCCTGACGCTTGACGTAGCCAATAAACGCCTTCATATCTTTCGAATAGAACTTGCGGCGATTCTCAACCAAGAACTCCCACTCAGGAGTTGAAATCAATGGCTCATTACAGTGCAGCATGTCAATAGCCACCGTCTCGCCATCGACGGCGAGCTTCACAAAGTAAGGCAGTGCATAATCTTCACGATCAACATCACCAGGCCCGTTTTTGGAATTTTGATTGCCCGTTGAGGAGCTGATGCTTTTCGGATACTTGCCAAGGAGCAATTCACGAGCCGATGGCATGAATATGCCTTTGTAGTCAATATCCGACTCTGGCGTATTTAACCCGTACAGATGGCTGCCAAACTTCATCTTAACGATTCCCACAATCACACCTCCACATTTACAAGTTCAGACTCTTCGATAACACCAGCGCGGTAGAATGCGTATTGACGAAAAAAGAGACTAAGGTTGTAAGCATCATTTTCAGTTAACCGACACTTGGCGGCATCCTCTGTAATTCTGATGTATCGACCGTCAGTAACGTGAAAGCCATGCTCTTCATTCAGCTTTGCGTCAGTGTTAATTTCAGCTATTACAAGCCCGCGATATTTGTATTGGAAAATCACAAACGCCTCCTGATCAACTGTTTGTCACTCGTGACTTACTTTGTCACGAGTGACTTGGGAAGACAAGCGTTAATCGCTTTCAGTGCCGCCGACAAGCCCATCGGCGTACTCCGCGTCAACTGCAGCTATGATCTCTTCCATCTGCTTGAGACAAGCCAAGCGAAGCGTCGTTGGCTCACGAGGCTCAAGAACATTTCTTTCTCGAAGCCGCATCCATGTATCCAACATGAAAGACAATTCCTCCATCTTGAGGTTTACTGCACTTTCAATTTTTACGTCTGTTGCCATACTATCTCTCCAAATAACTGGCCCTGGTGTTTGTGGTGGAATAAACATGCTTCTCTCCCGATCATCTACACCGCAATCGGAGCCTTAATTCGACCCAAGTGCTGATAACCGATGATTTCAAAATCATCAAGGTCATAGTCATCAATACTCAGCTTTGGGTTTAGCTTTAGCTTGGGCAGCGGAAAGGCATTCCAGGGGCGATTTAGAAATTGATTCACCTGATTGAGATGGTTTTTGTACAGATGCACATCGCCACCCGTCCAAATGAAGTCCAACGGGATCATGTTGACCTGTTGCGCAATCATGTGGGTAAGGAATGAATAGGATGCCACGTTGTATGGAACCCCAAGAAATGCATCTGCAGACCGCTGATACAAATGGCAAGACAAGCCGTGCTTGATAACGCCAATATTGTCCAGCAGATGATGCTTTTCCACCTCACTTTCAGCGACAAGCATTAGACGATTCGCCTCATCCTTATCCAAAGAGTCTTCAATGGTTTCAATCCGCTTCTCTACAGTCAGAGGCGTTGCATGAAATTGAAACACAACGTGACAAGGCGGAAGAGCCATCTCACCTGATTCAACGTCAGGGACGTTCCAGGCCGATACAATGTGACGACGGCTGGATGGGTTGTTCCGCAATGAGTTGATGACATTGGCGATTTGATCATGGATTCGGCCATCATTTCCCACCCAAGACCTCCATTGAGCGCCATAGATTGGGCCGAATGTGCCATCTTCTTTTACCCATTCATCCCAAATGGTACATCCATGCTCATGGAGATAATCGATGTTTGGATTGCCTTTCAAGAACCACAGCAACTCAACAAGAATCATCTTGGCAGATGTTTGTTTTGTGCCGAGGAGTGGGAAGCCTGATATCAAATCGAAGCGCATTTGATGACCAAACTTGGAAATAGTACCAACTCCAGTCCTGTCATCTGTCTCGGTGCCTTCGGCTAGGATGCTGGCGTAAAGATTATGAAACTGTTTCACTTTCCCTCCATTGTCTATTTTGCTAGTCATTACTGAGTTAATGCGCATTATATGATGCATTGCGCGGGATTTCACTCAGTAATGACGTATTTTTGAAGCACTACCTACGCAGCAAGCCTCTTAGCTCTCAGATAGACAGCACGAGTGCAGGTCTCCTTGAGACGCATAGGAACGCCAGCTTGCGCCTTCATGATCACATCCTGCTTAGATTCAGGATGCTTCGTCTTAACGAACACAGGCGGCTTTCCACCTTCATATTCTTTCTGGAGCGAACCAACGGTGATACGCTCAACAATCCGACGATATGCCTTTGCCTTTTTCTGTCTCATATTTCTCTCCTATTAGTCCCATTCCAGCGAGCCGACTTCGTAGGCGCTAACCTTGCTTTCGAAGTAATTCTCGTCTGTATTTTCAACCTGAGCGTAGTCATCGAACCACTTCACAGGGTTCTCAACGTTGTAGATAGGCTTCAAACCCATGTTCTTCATATTGCGGTCGCCTAAGAAGCGAACGAAGTCCTCAATAATCTGCTCGGTCAAGCCCATTACGCCGTGTCGAATAACATGCTTACCCCACAACGTCTCATGCTCTACAGCGCCACGAATGACATCCTCAACCTTCTCCATCAATTCAGCAGTGAAGAGCTCAGGGCGCTCCCTACGGGTTGCGTGCCACATATTGACGAAGAAGTCGAGATGGCACATTTCATCGCGCTGAATGAACTTGATCATCTTCGAGGTCTCTTTCATCTTGCCCATCCGAGCAAGGTTGTAGAAGAACAAGAAGCCGCTGTAGAAGTAGATGCCTTCCAGCGCAATGTTGGCCACGATAGCCAACACCATGCCTTCGTCCGAGTAGCCTTGATCGCGAAGCACATAAGAAGACCTCATGACGTATTGATTCTTGGCGGCCATCACTTCATCAGTTTCGAATCGGTTATAAACCTCAAGAGGATCGACGCCCGGAAGTGATTCGATCATCTGACTGTAAGACTCAACATGCAGCGCCTCTTCGAAAGCCTGACGGGTTATCGTCATGCTTGCCTCCGGAGACGTGATATGGAGGCCGATGTTCCTCGTCAAATTGTTTACCTGAATTCCGTCCAGATTCGACAAGAAGGCCAGAACATCAAGATACGCCTCGCGCTCTTCATCAAGCAGATTGGGAAACTGCTTAGCGTCGGCGGACAAATCAACCTCATTGGGGAACCATGTGTTCTCCAGCATCTTGAGCCAGATTTGACGAGCCCAAGTGTGCTTTACAGGTTGAATCATCATCAGGTCATTTGTCGGCCCGCCGAATACTCGACGGTTATTAACAAAAGCCAGAGCCTTTTCCCGTTGTGTGTTTGTTAATTTGGTCAATGAATTTCCTCCTAACAGCTTCCAATAAAGCCCTGACCCCAGCAGCCAGCTACGACTGCAAGGATCAGAATTAGCGCCCAAAACGCCGGTTTAAATGAATAATGAATCATCGATGACTTACCTTTTTAGACCTACTGACAAGACTCACAATCGGGGTTGTCAATGCTGCACATTACAACCTCTTCCTGCTTTGGCTCGTCCGACATTACAGTTCCACCCGTTGACTTCTTCATCTGATTCTTCAGGTAATAAGTCGTTTTCAAGCCGAGCTCCCACGCGAGGAAGTACCACTCAGAAAGCTCGACACCTTTAATGCCCTGCCTGCGGAACAGATTCAGGGACTGAGATTGATCGATCCACTTCTGACGAACGGCTGCAGCACGAATGAGCCACTTTTGATCAATCTCGAAAGATTCCTTGCACAGCTCAGGCTTTCCAAAGCGCAGAGAAGGGTCAACGACCTTAAAGAACCCCGACATGTTCTCTTTCTTGTGAACTCGCTCATAACGCGGCTCGATGCCTGGAAGAGTGCCAGCGATGTTTGCGATGGTTGCGGTTGGGGCGATTGCCATCGTATTGCTGTTGCGCATACCATATTTCTTGATCAGCCGACGAGTTTCAGTCCAATCCAGAACCGAAGATTGATCCCGTGCGGTGTCAATCGGCAACATTCCAACAGACCACTTAGAGCCTTCGTAACTTTCATAGGCGCCACGCTCTTTCGCAAGCAGCGCTGAGGCGCGAATAGCTTCATGGCTGATCATTTCGAACAGTTCATCTTGAAATTGAAGGTTCTCTTCGCTTTCCCAATCGATTCCATTCTCAACCAGCAACTCAGACAGACCCATCACGCCAAGCCCTACCGGACGGTGACGCAGATTAGAAGTCTCAGCCTTCATTGATGGGTAGAAGTTCAGGTCAATAACGTTATCCAGCATCCGCATTGCGGTGGAGATTACCCGACGCAAATCTTCTTCAGTGTTGACACGCGCAAGGTTCACAGAGCCAAGATTGCAAACCGCAGTCTCTTCGCTGCTGGTGTTGAGTGTGATTTCGGTGCAGAGATTGCTGTTTCCGATCACGCCGACATGCGATTGAGGATTGCGGCGATTGCTCTCGTCTTTGAAAGTAACCCAAGGAGCTCCAGTTTCGGTCAATCTGGTCAACATCTTCTTCCAGATTTCCATAGCTGGGACTTGCTTCTTATAGAGACCAAGCTTTTCCAATTCCAAGTAACGAGCCTTGAATTCATCGCCGTACAGCTTGTGAAGCTCGGCGTGATATGGATGGCCAAACAGACTCCACATATCACCGTCGCGAACCCGCTCCATAAACAAGTCAGGAATCCACGCAGCTGGGAAAATGTCATGCGTTCTGCGACGGTCATCGCCGGACTGACGCTTGAGATCACAGAACTCCATGAAATCGCCGTGAGTGGGCTCAAGGTACGCTGCAAAAGCACCATTGCGTTTGCCACCCTGGTTTACAGCGATTGCGGTGTCATTGAAAATCTTCAAGTAAGGAACAACACCACTGGAGATGCCGTTGGTGGATACAATTGGAGAGCCCATCGGACGAACGAACGACCAGTCGGTTCCGATACCGCCTGCGAACTTTGACAGCATGGCGCATTCAGTGATGGTTCCAAAAATGCCCGTCCCAATTTGCCCTTCTCCAGCCTCATCCCAGATGGAGTCATCAACATTATTGAGGTAACAACTGGACATCTGAGAGTGCTTCGTACCTGCATTGAACAGCGTCGGCGTTGAGCTCAAGAATTCAAGCCTCGACATGACGTCGTAATATTCAATGGCTCGTGCCGTTGGATCGAGGTCATCCGAGTAAAGATCACGCAGCGCCAAACCCATTGCAACGCGCATCCAGAAGTGCTGAGGCATTTCAATAATGTCGCCCTGCTCTTCGCCATCTTTGAGAGCTCGGCGAATCAGATAACGATCAGCGACCGTGCGCAGCCCAAGATAGGTGAATTCGTAGTCGCGCTCAGGCGAAACAGCCTCGTTAATTCGCTCAAGATCGAATTCAAGCAGGTTTTTATCCAAACGCTTCTCGGCGATACCCTCAGCGAGATAATCCCGAATGTGCGGGTAGTGCAACTCACCACCAGTAACCTCCTTATACAGAGACAGCAGCAGCAAGCGAGCCGCAGCGTAAGTGTAGTTCGGTGAATCTTCGTCAATCAGTTCGATGGTTGCTTGAATAAGAGCCTTGTGAATGTCCGAAGTTTTGATGCCGTCGTAGAACATGATGTGGGCGCCAGTTTCAATTTCATTGATCGAAACACCCTCCAAACCTTCGGCAGCCCAAGATACGTGCCCGTGAATTTTGTCAATGTTCAATGGCTCTTGGAAACCACCGCGTTTTTCTACTTTCATGTCTACCTCATTCATCTATAAGCCTCTTATTTTATTGCGTAAGAGGCTTAGTTTACCTTGTTCATTTATGACTTACTACAAGAGTCACCAAACGCCATAATTATTCGGGTTTTCTTCTTTCTTCTTATACATTACGTCGCCCACTTCATACGATTCGTAATGAAAATCACAACCGTCGTGATCGCACCCAAGCACCACCTGAATCAAATCCGATCTGCTTGCCTCCATCCTGCTTATCTGAAGGTCATATTTCTTTCGATGACACCTCTTACACTTACCGCCTTCTCTTTTAAACCTTTCGTTTAATAACCTTTTCAGATGCTCAACGGTCCCCAGTTTAAGATTTTCACAACCTCTTTCATCTGAAGGCATTTCCGATAATGGCAATTCATGACTGGCGAAGAGAGGTTTTGACGATCCATCTGAGTTTCTCAAAAACCCTGGCTTTATAAATTCTCTCTTCACGCTTACCGGGGCGTCTGGAGTTGCATACGCATCCGCCGCACTTATCGGTTCATAGATTGGCCTCTCGTACAGCTTGTACTTTTTCATAATATAAGCATCCTACTTCAGCGCTGACTTACTTGCAATGAGGCAATAAAAGAATCCCAAGCTTTTGTTTGCAAGCCTGCATGAATTACCGCAACAGCGTCCGCCATGTGCTCGTTGTCATTCATTGGCACCATCTCTCCCTTATACTTGCGCATATGCCAATCAGCATCCGGATAGTTGTTCATTGCCCAAGCAATCATTTCGGCCTTCTCAGGCATATCCAAGCCAACAACTTCTTTTACCTGCTTTACAGTTACAAACTCGACAGGCTTAGAGATGGACGCCAAAGTTGCTACAGCAGCGCTCAAACCCCAGGCGGCGGATGCAGATTGAGAACCTACAGGCAGTTCGGAAAATACAAAATCGCCGCGATCAGCGAACTTCCTAACGAATCTGTTCAGCCGCCTCGATCTTTCGTAAATATCCAACCCCTTAGCTCTCTTTTTTGTTTTCTTGGTCTTCTCCAGGCCAATTTCAACAAGATTCAAATCGCCAGTTTCAATGTCATACTCGGCAATAGCCGCTCCCCAGTTTGCAAGCGC